>Ga0208297_1002640_pt1 | contig 9831 bp, 5 predicted proteins | sample LMS_cellobiose_e_FD_187367 | JGI IMG/M metagenome (GOLD analysis project Ga0208297, IMG submission 187367) | Rumen-fistulated moose microbial communities from Alaska, USA - LMS_cellobiose_enrichment (SPAdes) (version 2) | ecosystem: Host-associated > Mammals > Digestive system > Stomach > Rumen... | reverse complement strand
CGAGCTTTTCAAGGATGAAGCGCTCGAACTGCGGCGCCGGAACCGGCTTTGAAAAATAATAGCCCTGGACCATATCGCAGCCCATATTCTTCAAAGCGGTCAGCTGTTCTTCCGTCTCCACTCCTTCGGCTATGACGGGAACGCCGAGATGATCGGCAATGTCTATTATCAGCTCGATCATCCACATGTCTTTGTTCTCGGAGAAAGCGTTCCTGATGAACGTCATATCGAGCTTCAGAGCGTCTATCGGAAGATTGGATATCATGCCGAGAGACGAGTATCCGGTGCCGAAATCGTCCATTTCGATGCGGAAGCCCATTTCTCTCAGCTTTTTGACCGTGCCGATTATCTGCGCTGAATCGCTTGTATACGCGGATTCGGTTATTTCGAGAAGGAAATCTCTCGTGGTGACGGAATTTTCAGCCAGTATATCCTGAAGCGTCCGTGTCAGGTCGGAATCGAGCATGTCTATCCGCGATACGTTCACCGATACGGCGACGGAAGCTCCGAAACGCTTTTTCCAGTCGCTTATCTGCGCGGCGGTCTCGCTCCAGACGTAGTGATCGAGCTGACGGATAAGACCGTTTTCCTCAAAAAGCGGTATGAATCTGCCGGGGCTTATCATACCGAGCCGCGGATGCTCCCATCTGACGAGCGCTTCCGCGCTGCTGAGTACGGGAACGTCGCTTCTTATATCGAATTTCGGCTGATAAAATACCTTGAACTGCTTTTGCGCTATCGCTTCCTGAAAATCGTCTATGAGCTGTTCGTTGTAAAGCTCCGCCTCGTGCATCGCGTCGTCATATACGGCGATCAGCTTTGTAAAATTGTTGCGTATCGAATCGGAGGCAAGCTTTGCTCTGTCGAATCTTTGATCGATATCTATCGTTTTGTCGTCGCTTATATGTACTCCCATGCGTATGCGCGCGCGGCTCGTTATCGAATCGCCTTCTGCGCCTATGCTGACGGATATCTCGCTCAGCAGTCCCTCGAAATTATCGAGGTGAGGGCAGTAAAGCAGGAAATTGTCGCTTTCGCGGCGGCAGGCAAGTCCGCCGACGCGCGCCGAGAAATCGGAAAGCTTTTTTCCTATCCTGCTCAGCACGTCGTCTCCGAAGCTTTTTCCGTAACGCTCGTTTATAACGTGGAAATGATTGACGTCCAGAAGTATGGCGTCGGTGCGCACGTCTGCGTGATGCAGATCGAACTGCTTCGAATAGCGGTAAAAATAGTCTATGTTCAGAAGACCGGTCAGACTGTCGCGTTCGGTCGATCTTATGGTCTCGCGGTCTTCGTAAAGCTCGATGACGCGCTGTACGCGCGCAAGTATGACGTCCGGCTGAGAAAAGGGCTTTGGTATGAAATCGGTCGCGCCGAGACGAAGGCACTCCACCTCCGCGCTCTGATCCGAGGTCATGACGATGACCGGGATGTGCTGCAGCAGCTGATCCTCTCTCATCCTTCTGAGTATATCGAGGCCGTGCATCCCCGGCATCTGGAGATCGAGCAGGATGAGATTAAGTATGACCGCGTTTTTTTCTATGGAGTCCAACGCTTCTATACCGTCCGAAGCGAAGAGGACGTCGTATTCATCCTTCAGTATAAAGCCAAGAAGCTCTCTGTTGACCGACTCGTCGTCCGCGATCAGGACATGGCGTTTGCCGCCGGTCATGTCGAATCTATCGCTGTTCATAAACATATTACTACCTGTTTTTTACGTATGGAGGAGCCGGAGGGTGAAGGCCTCCGGCTCGGGATAAGATCCCGCTTATAATTTATCACAATTTCGCGGATATGTCAATACAAAAAAAGCGGCGCACCGCGCCGCTTCGCGTTATTTTTCCGTATCACCCGTCCAGGTGATTATGCCTCCGAATTCGTATACGGCGGTATATCCCATCCGAGCGAGCTTTTCCGCGGCTTCCTTGCTTCTGCGTCCGCTCCGGCAGTATACGAGTATTATCTGATCCTTATCCGGCAGATCCGCAGGCTGCGCGTACGATATCGACTCGTTCGGTATGCAAATCGCGCCGACGATATGTCCTTCCGCGTATTCTTCCCAGGTGCGGACGTCCACGATGACGTGACCGTCGTCCTTTTCCATCATTTTCTTTGCTTCATCCTGAGATATCTGATGATATTGCATTTCCGTAATTTCCTCCCGGATATCCGTTGTGACCCCGGATGTGTCCGTCGTATTATATTCCGTTTTCTCCGTTTTCGCCACTGTCATCCCGCAGGATGTCAGCGCCGCGAATATCAGCGCCGAAAATAACGGCGCGGCTTTTTTCATTACGCTGCGGTAAATACCGGCGCTTTTTGGCTTGCGATCCATGTTTGATGCGATCCTCCCGATGTGCGATGCGAACGAGGCGCGTCCGGTGCTTTGCCGGTGAAAACGCCATGCGTTTATTTTACGGCAAAAAAAGGCGTTTGTAAATAAAAACCCTTGACAAAATCGTAAAAATCATTATGATTATACCCGTATAATGCTTTTTTCCGCGCAAAAATGCGCGGGAGGAAAGGGATCTTTATGAACAGACGTAACCTTGCCCGCGCCGCGGCGATCCTGCTGGCGCTTGCCGTGACGCTGCTTTCACTTACCGCGTGCTCCGAAGAGTTTCTTTCCGACTTTCTCGGCGAACTGATAAACGAGCTTGCGAGCTCCGGGCACACGGATGCGCAGACGGTGACGGGCGGCGAAAAACAGACCGGGAATGCTCCGTCCAAAACGATAGTGAAGGAAACAAAGCCTTCCGCGGCCTTTCCGCTCGTTTCCGTGCCGGCGATACCGGACTATAAAATGCCGGCGGAGAATTTCGCCGACGAGCTTGAAAAAGAAGCCGCCGGAATTATAGACGGGGCGATCGAAAAGGCGACAGCATACGTTTCGGTCATGAAGGACGACAGACATTCGACGGTCTCGTATCCCTATGAAAAGGACGCGGGAGGCGAGATCGCCGCCCTTTCGGCAAATCAGAAAAAAATATACGATCTTGTTACCGACGCCGGGAGGAACTGGGGAACTTTCAAATTCACGAAAAATGAATTCGGTGAGAAATACCTCGAGGACGCGCTCACGGTATCCACGCCGATGATGATATACGATCCGGATCTGGTATCGTATTTTGATATGAATTTCTTAACGTACGGGTCCGTCACGGAGACGTATTTCGATCCGTATAAGGACGCTAATTACAGAGTGTCGAACGGAAAAGCCGACATGAACGCCGTAAAACACGACGCTGAACTGATGTACCGCGTAATAAAGCGCATCGTGCGGAAAATGCCGGAGGGACTTTCGACATACGATAAATACTATTATCTCGCCGCGGTACTTTCGGAGCAGATAACGTACGAAAGCGCCGAGAAAAACTCTTTCACCGCTTTCGGCGCGCTTGTGTGCGGAAAAAGCGTCTGCGAGGGATACTCCGGAGCGTACGTGCTCCTTTGCAGGGAGGCGAACCTCTGGTGCGCCGAGAGACACGGCATACCGGGAGGAGAAGGGCACGTGTGGAACGTGGTCAAGCTCGACAGCGGCATATATCACGTGGACGTCACCTGGTGCGACGCCGCGGAGCCGTACAGACCGAGATGGTACAAGTATTTCATGAAGTCCGAGGAAGTTTTCGCAAAGGATCACGGGCTCAGGGAAGGCATAGTCGCCACGGGCGCATTTGAGCCGACTCCGTACGAAAGCTCGGAAAACTGACCTGATTTTTGCGGCGGCGCCGCGTAAATATACAGCCGCCAAAAGGCGGCAAAGGAGATTAAAATGGAACAGATAAGATTTGGCGTTATCGCCCTCAGGATGGGCGGGAGCCACGTATCCGGTATGCAGGACGTCAAGGAGGCAAAGCTTTCCGCCGTTTGCGACATAAACCCGAAGACGGCTGAAGACTTCGGAAAAAAATACGGCGTCCCTTATTATACGGACTACCGTGAAATGCTCGAAAAGGAAAAACTCGACGCGGTCGTGGTCGCAACGCCGGACCAGTCGCACTGCGAATGCACCGTGGCGGCGCTTGAAAAGGGCTGTCACGTGCTCTGCGAAAAGCCCATGGCGCTTTCCCTCGACGAATGCCGCGCTATGATCAAAGCCGCGGAAAAGAGCGGAAAAAAGCTGGCGGTCGGTCAGGTTTGCCGCAAGGCTCCCGGGTTCATGCTGGCGAAAAAACTCGTTTCAGACGGAGAGATAGGCGAGCTGTTCTTCGTTGAATCGGAATACGCTCACGATTACGCTCTCATACCGGGCATAGGCTGCTGGAGGACCGATCCGGTGCATCTCAGACACCCGGTCATCGGCGGCGGATGCCACGCTATCGATCTTCTGCGCTGGATCGCCGGCGATCCGAGCGAGGTCACGGCGTATTCCAATAGGAAGATGCTGAAAGACTGGCCCGTGGACGACTGCACGGTCGCAATAATGAAATTCCCGAACGACGTTATCGGAAAGGTGTTCACCAGCGTCGGATGCAAACGCACGTATACCATGAGGACCGTGCTTTACGGCTCCAAGGGAACAATAATCTGCGACAACACATCCGATCATATCACAGTAATGAGAGAGACGGAACCCGGCAAGATAAGCACGACGGAATACCCGGTCGATATCAAGAGCCACAACGTCGCTTCCGAAATAAAGGAATTCTGCGAGGATATAATGCTTGACAGACCCGCCACGACAGACGGGTACGAGGGCGCGCGCACCGTCGCCGTAGGATGCGCGATAGTGAAGTCCTGCGCGGAGGGGACTCCGGTAAAGGTCGATTACGACTTTTCCTGAAGAGCCTTAAAACGTATCAGAGGTATTTTTCAAGGAGCTTTCTCGCAGTCAGCTTGTCCTGCTTGTACTGCTCCTTGATCCTGTTTGCATAAGCGATAAAAGCGCCGCACATGGCGGGATGGGTGAAAAGCATCGTTATATGAGGATGCCTGAGCCTGCTCACCGCAACGGCGCTTTTTGATATCAGCATCTGCGTGCTCGGAAACATGGGTTCCGGTAGAACGTAAAAACGGTAGTTCGGATTATTGTCGGACAGCTCCATGACGCTTCTTACGTGTTCCGCGTATTCAACGGGCGTATAGACCGCCAAGACTCCGGGAATGTCGGCGTACGTTTTACCGTCAAAAAGCAATTCCTCGTCAGCGAGCGGTATGCACTCGTGAAAGCTTCCGGAATCGAGACAGCGTTTTTTAAGAGAGCACAGAAAGTCCCACGTTTTACGGGCGCTTTTCGCCGTTTCTTCGCCGCATCCGACTCTTGCGAGAATGGAATCAAGGGTACTTTCCGGCATGGATGCGAGTGTGAGCATGTTTCCGATGACCGTTATATCGGTGTCTTCCGTGAGCGGCGTGTTTCCTATATCCTCCGTTTTGTAAACGGTGACGAGCTTTTTCGAATTCTTTATCATCTCGTTGAACGTCATTTTCTGAGCGGCGAGGATCGCGGGATCCTCGTCGTATCTGTATATGCCGCACGTATCCTCACAGTCTGCCGCGTTAAAGCCGGATATGCACGCCGAACCGGGGCAGAGAAAGAGAGTAGATGAAAAGCGCACGTTTTTCTGCTTCACGGAATAATACGATCTTACCGCGCCGGTCATGTAGAGAGGGAGCCATTTTTCGATCGCCTTTATCATTTCGGCAGGCTCTCTGTCGATGTTGTGTATTATCTGTATCTTCGTCCCGCCCTTGGCGCAAGCCATCATAAGAGACGCCCATTTTAACTGAAATTCCGCGGAGCCTGTCATCCAGTCCATGTTCTGATCCGAATACAGGCATATCAGGGGCGCTTTTTTCTTTATTACGCCGTACAGGAACCTGATCACGGCGCTTCTGAGCCCGTCCGTACCGAAATATACGCCGTCCGTTCGACCCGTTTCGCTTTTTGCCGCTTCCTCCGGTGTGAGAAGCGGCGTTTTTGCTTCGTCGGATATGGAATCTATCCTGTCGACGAGACTTTCGATCACCGGAGAATCGTCGCTTTGGTCGTCGTACAGCCATTTGCCGAAAGCCGCGGCGGATTCGTCTTCGCTTTCGAGTATCCCGACCGGTATGCCGGTCATCGCGGATAGCTGCGGCAGCTTCGCCTGATCCGTTACTCTGCGCAGGAGTATCGAGCATATCGCTTCCATTACGCTTTCGTTGGATCTCGGAGAGCGGAATCCGTTGCGAAAACGGCTGATATAAGACGAATCAAGATTCAGCATTTTTCCGAAACGAATGTTGGAAAGTTCCGCGAGCGTCATGACCGCGTTGAGCTTTTGCCCGAAGGAGCGGTAGGGAACGACGTTTTTTGCGTCCTTTTGCGCATACGTCTCTTCGCCGTGTCTGCCGTACAGGTGATCGGCGAGACGGTTTTTGATCTCCTTGGCGGAAATTTCGCCTCCGACAGACAAGAATTCCGAAAGCTCACGCGTCTTTCCTTTGTCGTCGGCTATCTCATAAAGACTGTCGATGATACCGGCGGACGCTTTGCCGCCTCTTTTCGGAACGCGTTTGCCGCTCGTTATGCGGCTTACGTTCGAACGGTCGCATTTGAGGTATTTTGCAAGATCCGCGGCGCTCGCGCCGAGGCATGAAAGAACGTTTTTGAGATTTTCCGCGTACATGATAATCCACCTTGCCGCCCGCAGGGCGGCTCCTGTTAGTCCCGGAGATCGCGCCGGTGTTGATAATATGCGGCGTTTTCGCCGCAAGGTACGATCACTCTGATTTGTGACAAGTATACCATAATCCGTACGCGGAATCAATTGTTGATAAAAATATTGTCATTGACATCATGGCGGCAACCGTTGAAGCAAGGCAACGCGGTTTGATATAATAAAAACAGAATACTGATTTGCTTTTGCGGCGATAACGAATTAACGATCGACCGCGCGAGCGGAAAAGGAGAATATCATGTTTTGTCCGAAATGCGGAAACGAACTGCCGGATGACGCGAAATTCTGCGCCAAATGCGGAAATAAAACCGAAAACGCCGGGGGTGTGAACGAAAATCCGGCGGACGCATCCGTCGAGCCCGAAAGCTGCAGCTTTGCCGCCGCGGATCAGGGCGGGGAAGCCGTGCTCGGTTCGCTCGGAGGCTCCGCGGGTACGGTATCGGGGATCGGAAAAGTGATTTCCGACGGCTTCGGATATCTGATATCGTCGGTGAAGGCGGCTTTCAAGGATCCGAAACGTCTTATACCCGCGTTTATCCTCGCGGGATTGTGGCTGATAACAGATATACTCCAGGCGGCGGGAGTGAATTTTCTTCCGGTGGGCATAACGTCCTTCCTTACTTTCGCCGGAGGCGGTATGTACGGAGGCGTCGTCGGAGCTATAGGAGGACTTATAGGCAAGGGCATATTCGCCGGAGCGGTCACTTCCGTTATCGGGCTTATCTCGCGCAAGGGCGGAGAAAAACGTTCATTTTCTGATATCATAAAGGGCGCGTTCGGTACGGGTGCGGATACGCTTTGGGCGTATATTGCCGGGATCGGCGCGGCTCTTATCCTTTACGTTTTCATATCCGGAGGCGCTACGAGAGGATCGGGCGTGCTTGCGGCAGCGGCGGCGTACCTTTCGGCGAGAGCGGCTCTTTCAGGCGGCTTTCTGCAATCGCTTTTCGGATCGGTTTTGTCAAAGATAAAAGGTATGGCGGCGGGAAGCGCGCAAGGCGTTATCCGCGGACTTGCGGTGGGCTTTGCGGCGTCTGCGCTTATCGGATACGTGCTTCCGAGACTCGTCTTTATCATAGCGGGGTCGGTCTTGCTTGTCGGCGGTATCGTGATGATGATACTTCAGGCAAAAGGCGTTGTCAAACTCGGAAAGGGGGCGCGGGCGTGAAAAAGATAATACTGAAATTGCTGTGCGGTGCGTTCGCCGCGTTTCTGATCGCTTCAAACCTTGTATTGGTCCCGCTTGCGGCGGATCTCTTCAATTATGATAAATTTATAAACAACCCGGCTTACGAGGTCAGGGCGGAAACGCGCAACAATTTCGAACTGGACTTCTACTGGGGCGACGCGTACCCGGACAAGGTAACGGATACGGGCGAAAAGCTTTTGCTTTACTATCTGTTCAACGCCCGGGACGCCGAGGAAAAACCGGGGTACCGCCTTTTCGAGCAGAAGGTCCATCTGAAATACAAACTTCCCTCCGTGTATACGAGTCTGTATACGCCGGGCCGCAAGTACAGATATTACGTTGCGGACTTTTCGGCCGGGCGCAACGACGTCAAGGACAACATGTACGACGAAAATATTGAGGAATTTGAGTATCAATACTACTACGAGGATTTCAGCAGGGAGAACAAAGGCCTTCAGCCGGGGGAAACGGAAGCGTATACTTACGGCTACGTGGTGGCACATCAGCCGCATATCACCCTCTATCATATGAAATACGGCAACACCCCCGCAATGGAGGATGCGGCGCAGAAACAGTACGAAGAATGGAATAAGGAAAAAGAGGCTAATACAGACGAGAGAAATACCATAACCGTGGAGCGCCAGGGCGGCGGAGACAGTATCCTTGTCGTCTACCACAGCTACTGGGACGATTCACCCAAGGAAACCTATAAAAGATTAAAGTACCACGAAGGCGGTTCCACGCTGATAGAGGAATTGAAGTACGAATCGTTTCAGGAAACCTATGAATATTACTACTATACCCGCATCCCGGGAATTTCGGACGCGTATACCGTTAATCATCTGCTGATCAACCGGCTGACCGGCTACAAGATCGGTCTGGTAAGCCCCAAAAAGGAAGCGGTGGATCTGTACAACGATATGCAGGCGAAGTGGCAGGCGACGGTCGCCATGGCGCCGACTCTGTACAGTATGATGCCGGAAGTTATAGCGGACGAACCTATCACAGCCAAGGACTTTGAGTTGGCGGGCGTCACCAAACAAGCCGAGGAGAACCCCGGCGAGGACGGAGGAGCAACCGTTCCCGCGGCGGTAGTTGTCGGCGTGTTCGGCGGCGGCGCGGCGATAGCCGGCGCGGCGGCTGCGGCGGGCGGCGACGATAAAAAGAGAAAACTGAAATCGTACAAAATGTACGTTCAGAAGGATTTCGGCAACGCGATAAGGCGCGGCGGCGAAAAGCCGGTCATTATCCGCGCGAGGATGGCGGAGGTCGAAGGGACGGTCGAACGCGACCGGAACGATCTGACGGCTCTGATAACAGTCTCCGCCGAAGGTATGACTGTCCACGGCGCGGCTCTGGCGGGACGCTACTGCGAGGCGACGGTGAGCGTGCCGAAAGAATACGACAAAGGCACGGCGAGCATCACCTTTACCTTTACGGGAGAGGGCGGCAGTTTTACCAACACCGTCATATTCCGAATTATTGACGGTCCGTCGCTGAAATTTGTGGACGAGCGTGGCGGAACGCTTTATCACGAAAACTGCGGCATCGACGCCATCCCCGGCGACGGGTTTACATACACGGAGCGCTTCATGATCGTGGACGCGCCGACGGCGCCGAAGCTTTCGGACATAACCGCCGTGAACACCGGAGAGTTCGACGTGAAATTCGAGCTGACGGATCAGCCGGCACTGTATAAAATGACGGTGAAAAACAACACAGTTCCCGAACCGGATCACGATATATTTGCAAAGCCGAAGGACAAAAACTTTGAGATCAGCGTTATCGTCGAGGGCGAAAAAGAGCCGGTCAAGGGTTACGTTACGGTGAAGCTGTACCCCGAGGGGATCACGGTATCTTCCACGATGGAGGGCAAGAAGAACAACGTCAAATACGTGCGCGTTCAGGCGTATGAAAAAGAACACGTCGGGGGCCTCGACAGAAAGTGGCAGGTCAGCGAAATCAAGTTTACACTTG
>Ga0208297_1002633_pt1 | contig 9859 bp, 5 predicted proteins | sample LMS_cellobiose_e_FD_187367 | JGI IMG/M metagenome (GOLD analysis project Ga0208297, IMG submission 187367) | Rumen-fistulated moose microbial communities from Alaska, USA - LMS_cellobiose_enrichment (SPAdes) (version 2) | ecosystem: Host-associated > Mammals > Digestive system > Stomach > Rumen... | reverse complement strand
CATCCGTCTCTTGAGCGAAGCTCAGACCGGTACCGGAGCCGGCGAAATCACTACCGCAATGGTCAACCAGGGAATCGCAGAGGCCAAGTTCCTCCGTGCCCTCGGCTACTTCCGTCTGATCAGCCTCTACGGAGACATCCCTTATTATGACGAGACAACCGTCCTTTCCGAAAGCTTCGGTGACATGTATGTCGACATCTCTCCTATCGCCTCCGTGCGTGAGAAGATCATCAACGACCTGAATGAAGCAGAGAAGGTTCTTCCTTCATCATGGGAAACCACGAAGTATGGCCGCGCTACAAAATGGGCAGCCATCGCTCTCCGTGGAAAGGTCCGTCTCTACGCTAAGGAATATGCTGCAGCAGCAGCTGATTTCGACAACGTGATAAACAACGGTATTGCCTACGGCTCCACCAAGCTCGCCCTTGACCCTGACTACGCCCATGTCTTCAAGACCTGGGGCACCGGCAACCGCTGCCCTGAGATGATATTCTCCATCCAGAACAGCAACGAGTCCGGATCAGCTACTACTTCACTCATGGGTAACAAGAGCTCCCTGCGTCAGATTCCTACCGACCGCATGAATCCTTCACCCAAGCTCATCGACATGTATGAGAAGAAGGACGGAACTCCTTTCAACTGGGATGAATACCTTCCCGGCTGGAACAGCGGCAACATGGAAAAGAGGAGGGATCTCAGTTCTGTCACCATCGATCTCAAGGACGGAATCGCCTATGTCAACGACATGCTTCAGGCAGACACTTCCGCCATGGCCCGCGCCTACCGCGAAAGGGATCCCAGGTTGATGGTTACCGCCATAACTCCATATTCAAAGTACCTTGGTACCACGGCAGGATCCAATCCCCAGTGGTTCAACTACTATCTCGTCAACACGACTAAGAGCGCCTTCGGTCCCAACGAAGGTAACGGATGCCTCCGTAACAACAACGGTGGATTCACTCCTTCTTATCTCGTCCGCAAGTTCGTCATCGAGGGCAACCTCGGAGGCGAGTACAGCAACGCTCCGTTCGAGTGGCCTATCATCCGTCTTGCCGACGTCATGCTGATGGCCGCTGAATGCTACAACGAGACCGGCAACGATGCCAAGGCCTGTGAATATGTCAACCTGGTTCGCGCACGTGTCAATATGCCCGCCATCCAGAAATCCGGCAATGAACTCCGTGATTACATCCGCGATGAAAGGGCCCGTGAACTTCCGTTCGAAGGCCACCGCTTCTTCGACATCCGTCGCTGGGGCATCGGTCCTCAAGTCGTGACCGGAGACGCCACCACCATCTGGGGCAGCAGGATCTACACCATGAGTTATCCTGCAAAGCACGATGTGTGGCCGATCCCTATGGTCGAGCTTGACCGCACACCTGGTTGGAAGGGTTCACAGAAGCAGGGCTGGTAGTCCTTGAATCTTATTTCACATTGACTCTGGGGGACGGGGAGCCATTTGCCCGTCCCCTTTTTCATGAGTTTTAGTTAAATTTGCATATTCAAACCACAGACACTGTAAAAAATGAACTTAAAATCTACGATTCTCATCGCTGCGGCCGCTATCCTTCTGCCGCTTTCGGTCTCAGCACAGGAAGTACAGAGCCGCCATGCAGTTCCAGGACACCGTTACCTAAAGGAGTATTGGGGAAGGTCAGAGCTATATCTGCAGCACCAGGCCTATTACATGCTTGACCTGGCGGACCGCTCACTCAACATGAACCCTCCCACCCAGAAGATGAACCTCCAAAGGGAGATGGCCCTGCTGATGATTGACGCCGTCACTCATGAGCCCGCACCGATCGAGAATCCTGCAGTCATAGATTTCTTAGGCAAGAGGATGAATCATGTGATCGAAGACCTCAACAAACCCTTCACGAAGAAAAAGGATGTCAGGGTCTACAAGCTTTACAACTGCGGCATACTCTTCCGCACACGTGACATCACCATCGCCGTCGACCTCAACGGTCGCGACGGCAAGCTCATCCCCGACGAGATCATGGAGCAGATCGTGGACAAGGTCGACGTCCTCTTCTACACCCACAACCACTACGACCACATCGACCGCAACGTCCGCAACATCTGCCACAAGAAGAATGTCCCGATCTACGCTACCGACGAAGTCTTCAAAAACGACGCTAAGGTACACCACGTCCGCTTTGACGACCTGCACACCTTCGAGATCAACCACCCGAAGGGCAACCTGACCGTGAACGTTCTTCCCGGCCACCAGGACGCCCTCCAGAACAACATCTGGATCGTCACCCTGCCCAACGGCAAGGTCGTGGGTGCTACCGGAGACCAGTGGCAGGACGATGGTTCTGACCTCAAGTGGCTGAAGGACATCCACCTCAGGCTCCCGAAGATCGACGTCCTCGCAATGGACTGCTGGATCCACGACTATGACGAACATGTCGCAGACTTCAGCCCCAGGCTGCTCATCTCACAGCACGAGAACGAGATCGGCGCCCACGGTATCGACCACCGCGAGGCTTATTGGATGACCATTTACAAGAACACCCACTTCCATCAGAATCCCACTCCGTATGTACTGATGGCATGGGGAGAATGGTATGACTATAAATAGATTGTTATGAAAAGAGCATTATTCGCGGCAATCCTCTGCTCGCTTGTTTTGGTTTCCTGCGGGAAGACGGTTCCGGCCTCCGTTCCTGCACTGATCAAGAACGGAATCATCGAGCTGAAGACTCCTCCCCGTGCCCCGGGACAGGAAAGTGCGCTTGGTCTCAAATGTGACCCTATCGAAACCGTCCGCATAGCATTCGTGGGAGTCGGCGGAAGGGGTGCCAGCGCAGTGAAAAGGTACACCCAGATCGACGGAGTCAAGATCATGGCTTTCTGCGATCTCAAGCAGGACCGGCTGGACCTCTGCCAGAGTTATCTCAAGGAGGCAGGACTTCCGGAAGCCGACACTTATCTGGGAGAAGAGTCCTACAAGGATCTCTGTGACAGGGACGACATCGATCTCGTCTACATCGCCACCGACTGGCTGGACCATGTTCCGATCTCTGTCTATGCAATGGAACACGGTCACCATGTTGCCGTGGAGGTTCCCGCTGCGATGACCATAGACGAATGCTGGCAGCTTGTCAACACTTGCGAGAAGACCCGCCGCCACTGCATGATGCTCGAGAACTGCTGCTACGACTTCTTCGAGATGTCGGCACTGAATATGGCCCAGCAAGGCCTTTTCGGTGAAGTCTACCATGTGGAAGGCGCCTACATCCATTTCCTTTCCGAAGGTTGGGACAAGAGTGAGACCTGGAGGCTTGACTACAACATGGAGAACCGCGGGGACAACTATCCCACCCACGGCCTCGGTCCAATCTGCCAGGTGCTGAACATCCACAGGGGCGACAAGATGGACTATCTCGTGGCCATGGACACCCCGTCCTACAACGGAAAGGTCTCAGCCAAGAAGTTTAGGGACAAGGATTACTGCAAGGATGGTGACCACACTATCAGCCTGATACAGACCGAGAAGAAGAAGCTCATCGAGGTCCAGCACAATGTCTACGCCTACAGGCCATATTCGAGGATGTACCAGCTGACCGGTTCCGAAGGCTTTGCCAACAAGTATCCCCAGCAGGGAATTTCCATCAAGGGCCTGAACGGACACAACTATGTCTCCCAGGAAGTCATGGACTCCCTTCTGACTGCCTACAGACCTGACTTTGCAAAGGCCATCGAGGAGAAGGCCAAATCAGTCGGAGGCCACGGTGGAATGGACTACATCATGGACTACCGCTTGATCTACTGCCTGCATCACGGACTGCCTCTGGATGAGGACGTGTACGATGCAGCCGAGTGGTCGGCAGTCCAGGAGCTCAGCAGGATCTCGCTTGAAAACGGATCCATGCCCGTACGTTTCCCTGACTTCACCCGCGGCGACTGGAACGTCACCGACGGCTTCCACTACGCCCAGTAATCCGGCGTTTCGCAGAACTCATTAATTATTAAGTGAATATGGAAAACGCATAGATAAATTATCTATGCGTTTTCTGTAATTTATTAACTATGAATAACTTCCGAAAAACGGGGCTATTCGAGGTTCTATTCGGCGACAGGACGGATGTCCAGGTTCAGCTCGTCGAGCTGGGCCTGGTCAATCTCTGACGGGGAATCGATCATCACGTCGCGGCCCTGGTTGTTCTTCGGGAAGGCGATGAAGTCACGGATGGACTCCTTGCCGGCGAAGAGGGCGCACACGCGGTCGAATCCGAATGCGAGGCCTCCGTGGGGCGGAGCGCCGAACTGGAAGGCGTGGATGATGAAGCCGAACTTATATTCAGCTTCCTCCGGTCCGATTCCGAGAACTTCGAACATCCTCTTCTGGACATCGGCGTTGTGGATCCTGATGGAACCGCCGCCAAGTTCGTTGCCATTCAGCACGAAGTCATAAGCATTGGCGCAGACCCTCTCGAGGTCTTCTTTCTTGTTGCTGTTGAACCAGTCCATGTGCTCCGGCTTCGGGGCTGTGAAAGGATGGTGCATGGCGTAGAAGCGGCCGTCCTCCTCGCTCCACTCAAGCAGCGGGAAGTCTACGATCCAGAGCGGTGCGAACACCTTCGGATCCCTGAGGCCGAGCCTGCCGCCCATCTCAAGGCGCAGGACGCCAAGCATGGTCTGGACCTTACGCTTCTGGGGGCCGCTCATTATGAATATGATGTCGCCTGTCTTGGCCTCGGCAGCCTCTGCGATGGCCTTGAGCTGCTCGGGGGTGTAGAACTTGTCGATCGAGGACTTGACGGATCCGTCGGCATTGAGCTTGATGTAGATCAGACCCTTGGCACCTACCTGAGGCCTCTTGACCCACTCCGTGATCTCGTCAATCTGCTTGCGGGTGTACTCGGCTCCGCCGGGCACCGGGATAGCACCCACGTAGGCGGCGTCATCGAGGACGGAAAATCCGTTACCCTTCACCTTGTCGGTAATCTCGTGGATGGCCATCCCAAAACGAACGTCCGGCTTGTCGGAACCGTACTTGTCCATCGCGTCGTACCAGCTCATCCTGGGCAGCGGGTCGGGAATGTCCACTCCGATGACATTCTTGAACAGGGTCCTCATCATGCCCTCGAACATATTCAAGACATCCTCCTGCTCCACGAAGCTCATCTCGCAGTCGATCTGTGTGAACTCGGGCTGACGGTCAGCGCGAAGGTCCTCGTCCCTGAAGCAGCGCACGATCTGGAAGTAGCGGTCGTAGCCGGCAACCATAAGGAGCTGCTTGAAGGTCTGGGGAGACTGGGGAAGGGCGTAGAACTGGCCGGGGTTCATCCTGGAAGGGACCACGAAGTCGCGGGCTCCTTCAGGAGTGGACTTGATCAAGTAAGGGGTCTCGATCTCCATGAAACCTTTGGAATCAAGGTAGTTACGAACCTCATGGGCCATCCTGTGCCTCAGGGCAAGGGCGCTCTGGAGCGGGCCGCGCCTGAGGTCGAGATACCTGAATTTCGCCCTGATGTCCTCACCGCCGTCGCTCTCATCCTCGATGGTGAAAGGAGGGGTGACTGACTTGTTGAGAATATTGATGGATTCGAGCTTGATCTCGATGTCACCCGTAGGCATCTTAGGGTTCTTGCTCTGGCGCTCCACGACCTCTCCGGTGGCCTGGATGACGAATTCACGGCCGAGAGATGTGGCTGTCTCAACAAGGGATGCCTCGGCGTCGGCTTCAACGACCAGCTGGGTGATTCCATAACGGTCCCTCAGATCGATGAATGTCATACCGCCGAGTTTCCTGGACCTCTGGACCCAACCTGCAAGGGTCACCTTCTGTCCGACATTGGCGATGCGGAGTTCTCCGCAAGTGTGGTCTCTGTACATATCTGGTTTTGTTATATTTCTTACAAGACTGCAAATTTAACAATTTATGTCCAACCTTGATAGAAGAAAATGAGTTATCTTTGCGATATGGAAGTTCGAGCGAAAAAGGCACTTGGTCAGCATTTCCTTACTGACCAGAGCATAGCGAAGAGAATTGTCGACGCCCTCCAAGGCTCTGATGCCCTTGAGGTCGGCCCCGGCATGGGAGTCCTTACGCAGTACCTGCTAAAGCAGAACTGCAACCTTAAAGTCGTTGAGATTGACAAGGAGAGTGTGGTTTATTTGAAGAAGCATTTCCCGGCGCTGGGCGATGGGCTGATTGAAGGGGATTTCCTGAAGATGGACCTTTCAGGCCTGTTCCCCGGCCCGTTCTCGATCATCGGCAACTTCCCCTACAACATCTCCTCGCAGATATTCTTCAAGATCATCAACAACCGCGACCTCGTCCCGGAAGTCGTCTGCATGATCCAGAAGGAAGTCGCCGAACGCATCGCGGAAAAGCCCGGCACCAAGACCTACGGTATCCTCTCCGTCTTCCTCCAGGCCTGGTACGACATTGAATATCTTTTCACGGTGGGCCCTGGGGCCTTCAACCCTCCGCCCAAGGTACAGTCTGCTGTCATCCGCCTGACGCGCAACTCACGCACCTCCCTGGGCTGTGACGAAAAATTGTTCCGTACCGTCGTCAAGACTGCCTTCGGCCAACGCCGCAAGACCCTGCGCAATTCCCTCAAGCCTATCTTGGCCAATAAACAGTCACGGTTGTACAATCCTAACGAGCAATCGCCGGATTGTCAGCCTGAGCTAAGCCCTGGATCTGTCGAAGGACGAAGCCAAGGATCCCCGGGATCCATCACCTCCGACCCGATCTTCGACCTCCGCCCCGAACGGCTCAGCGTCGAGGACTTCATCGCCCTCACCCTCAAGCTGCAGTAATATATTGCCAGGTTTTGCCTGGCATTACTAGGTATTATTAGGTATTACTAGGTTTTACCAGGTATTACTAGCCATTGCCAGCCATTGCCAGCCATTACCAGCCGGACATATTGCCGTCGCATCTTTCCGCAATCGGCAATGTTGACTTTTCCCCAGAAGCCACCCACCCCGTTTTTCATAAGTAGTTTACGGTTAACCGATTACAGAAAACGCCTAGATAAATAACCTATGCGTTTTCCATAATTGCTTGATAATCACAAACTTCCGCAAAACACCACTTTGTCATCCCCCTGTTTGAACGAAACGTCATTCACATTTTTCCATTCGCGACTTCACCGCCCTCACCTTCAAGCTGCAGTAATATATTGCCAGGTTTTGCCTGGCATTACTAGGTATTATTAGGTATTACTAGGTTTTACCAGGTATTGCTAGGTATTGCCAGGTATTACCAGGTATTACTTAGGTATTAGTAGGCACTAATAGCCATTGCCGGCCAGTCATTTTGCCGTCGCATCTTTCCGCAACCGGCAATGTTGACTTTTCACCAGAAGCCACCCACACCCGTTTTTCATAAGCAGTTCACAGTTAGTCGATTACAGAAAACGCCTAGATAAATTACCTATGCGTTTTTCATAATTGCTTAATAATCACAAACTTCCGCAAAACACCACTTTGTCATCCCTCTGTTTGAACGAAACGTCATTCACATTTTTCCATTCGTGTGGGCTCAGATAAAATGTCATTCGTGTCTTCCCTCCGTTTGATTCAAATGAAACGCCATTCCTGTCTTTTCCTTCGTTTGGGTTTAGATGACACGTCATTCCTGTCTTCCCTCTGTTTGGACTAACACGAGACGTCACTCGTTTCGTTTCTTTCGCTTAGGCTTGTACGAAACATCATTTGTCTATTTCACTTCGCGTGGGCTTGGGTTAGAAGTCATTCTCGTCTTTTCCTTCGCTTGGGCTTGGGATGATAGACGTGGAGCAGGGTGCCGGCAATGAAAGGTGACACGTGCTGCGTCCTGATCAGACTGTTACACATTTTCAGCCTCTCTTCGTAGCTCAGTTTTAGTACTTCTTTCGGATTGGTAAAACCATAATCATCAATCAAAGAATGGATCAGAGTGGGATAAGGCTTATACGATTTGTCTGAATATTCCTCACTGATGTCATGCTCGCAGCCTGTATTTGAATCAAAGGCTATAAGCATCGTCTCGAACGATCCATAGAGCTGAATAACCTTTTCGTAATCAATGACTTTATACTTGACAATCACATAATCGACAAACTGATTGGCCTCATCAGGGGACAGCCTGGAAAAGCATTCCCTAAGGAGGTCATAATTCAGATAGCGGCCGCTCCTGAACATACAGTTCACCTGCTGGAGACATTTTTTCATCTGCTTTGAAGCATTTCTCACTACTAGATTCTCAGAGTAAGGGCAATCTGATTCAGCATAAAAAAGGAAATTCCATCGGTAGTCCAGAGCCCTGGCCGACAGTTGTTTCTCAACTGGATTGTTATTCAAATAGGCCGTGGCTTCTCTCTGCTTCTTGCCACCGATCTTATTCGACAATCCATAGACAGGCTCGAAGACGCGTCCTTTGATCCCGACTTCACTGTTGAATTCCCTGGCATAAGTCGATTCGAACTCCCTTTGGAAATCAGCGACATCATCATGGGATCCGGCCGTTAGTGTCAAATGGTAATGATTGTACATGCACACAACACCAAGAACAGTAATGTCATACTTGTTCTTTTTGGTGTAGAGCACCGTGTAAAAAACGAGGATGTCTTTTATTGAATAAAAGATCACGGACATGTTGATCCCCCGCTGATAGATGTGGGCTATCCCACGGCTGTCGTACTTGATTGTCCTGGACATGGGCTGTTCTCATAGCAGTTTAGTACTCCCAAGATAAGCAAATTAATCTGTTGCGAAAAGTGTTTTTCGCAAGTGGTTTACAACCAGATAATTACAGAAAACGCATAGATAAATAATCTATGCGTTTTCCATAATTACTTAATAATCATCAACTTCCGTAAAACAGGTGTTGCCTGAAGATATTCAGTACGGGGCTGCCTGAAAAACAGGAGTTATCTGAAGATATTCAGCATGAAGCTGCCTGAAAGCAGGTGCTACCTGAATATGTTCATGACCTGGACGCAGGCGCGGGCATCATGCATGGGGAACATCCTGAATGCTATGGTGTCGGTTGTGTCGTTCAGGTGATCCTTTATGTAGTCCCAGATCCTGAGGGCGTAGTCTGCTCCTTCGGGAACGCTTTGATATTTCCAGGCGCATAGATTGGCTATAAGAGACTCAGCCTGTACCCAGGGAACCATCTGGCTGTCAATAGCTCCGTCCACATCCTTGCCAAAGGCCACGTAGCCCTCTCCCATGAGCCCGTCCATGCCTGCCTTGTAGAGTTCCAGGCAGACATCCTTGACATGGTTGATCGCGTCGATGTCCTCAATCGCATAGGACGCATCCAGGATGGCCCAAGAGGCCTCGAGATCAAGTCCGTACATACAACCTGAGGGGACGGGATTCCAGTCCTTGGAGAAGCGTGGCTCAATGTGGCCGGTCGCTGAATTGAAGAATTCCGAGACCATCACGTCAAGCAGGTCAGCTATCACTCCACGAAGAGAAGCGTCTCTCCAGACACGGTACAGGTTGGAGTAGCTTTCCAACAGGTAGAGATGCGAAACTGCCAGCCTGGATTCATCCTTGACAGTGAAATCACGTGAGAGAACCTCACGGTAACCTCCCAGGGTCAGGTCGTGGAATTCCTTCTCGACTATCTTGTAGAGGTTGATTGCCTGCTTGAGGGATTCCTCGTCTTTGGTAGCTCCGTAGAACTCACTCAGGGCATATATTGCCAGAGCCTGATTGCTCAGGAGGGCATCAGTATCCTTCTTTTCACCCCAGGAATCAACGTAGGCAAAGGCTCCGCCGTACTTGTGGTCTATGAAATGCTGGATGAAATAGTCCTTGCCATTCATAGCAGGCATCAGGTATTCCTTCTTACGGAACATCCTGTAGGCATTGGAGAAAGCCCAGATTATCCTTGCAT
>Ga0208297_1002632_pt1 | contig 9860 bp, 11 predicted proteins | sample LMS_cellobiose_e_FD_187367 | JGI IMG/M metagenome (GOLD analysis project Ga0208297, IMG submission 187367) | Rumen-fistulated moose microbial communities from Alaska, USA - LMS_cellobiose_enrichment (SPAdes) (version 2) | ecosystem: Host-associated > Mammals > Digestive system > Stomach > Rumen... | reverse complement strand
AATACTGACGCCGTAAAGTTCGGCAATCTCCAACAGCAGGCTGATGTCGGGCATATTCGTTCCTGTCTCCCAACGGGACACCGTCCGATTGGAAACGCCTAACTGTTCCGCTGCCTGTTCCTGTGTCAAATTCTTTTCCTTTCTGAGTGCTTTCAGGAACGCGCCGATCTTAATCTGATCCACTCCGTTCTTCCTCCTTTCGCAGTCAGTTTAGCGCCAGTCTTATCATTTGGACACGACACAAAGCGAGAAAATGCCGTATCCCATCGATTAGACATCATTGTCTGGTTCAACAAAACCCGAGTTGTCGAGGCCTTTAGCCCCAGACACGGCGCTATTATAACACATCTTTTTTACCAAACTTTGTCCCTGAGAGTTTTTTTCACAGAACTAAAAAAAGTGGGCAGTACACTATACGCCTTTAAAGGATTTCCCGGTATTTGAATGGCTGTTTTTCAGGGCTTTTATGTGGAAAACTAAAGCTTTAACCCTTTATATTGGACATCTAGAGCAGAAACAGGATCACATGCCAGCGGTTCTGCCGCCTCCATACGAGCCCGGATTAGCAGATATTAGCAGAATTCATCTTTTCTGCTAATGACCATTAGCAGATTCCCGGCTTTCACAGAATATGTAAGGCTTATAAAAAGACGAGGGTGCCTCTGCACTAACATGTCAGAGACACCCTCTTATTGGAGGTTAAGAATAATCAGCTGTCCATCGCTTTTGCGAGAGCCTTTAACAGGGCTGCCGTTTCCGGATTCTCCAGAAGTCTCATCAGCGTAGCCACATCGCTTTGAGGTTTTGCGGACGTACTCTCATCAGCTCTGGGATTCTCATCAGTACCTTCCGTGCCTTTCCCGGAATAGAAGGCCCTTTCAAAAAGTGCAGCATTCTTTTTCCGGTCATCGTCCAGAATGTGAGAGTAGACTTCCGTAACCATTGAGGCCTGAGCATGACCGGAATCCCCCTGGACAGCTTTGACATCGCCGCCGTTCAGTTTGAGCTTGTACGTAATACTCGAATGCCGGAGACTATGAAAGACCACCTCGGGGAGATCGTTCTCTTTGATCAGACGATTGAAGCTGTCTGTGATCGTGGATGATTCCGTCGGAAGGCCCAACGGACCGGCCATTACAAGATTATAATCCTGATATTCGCTCCCCAGAGCTTCCTTCTCATAATCCTGCCTTTGCTTCCAGGCTTTCAGCATTTCTGCTACAGTCAGGGGAAGGAAGACCTTTCGGATACTGCTGTAGGTCTTCGGGGTTTTCAGAACAAGCAGAGTCTTTGTCTGAGAACTCTTGGAAGGAAAAGTGAGAATGACGTCTTTGTTTTCGACGGCTTTGGCGGCTGCCTTTGATACTCTTTGAAGCTCTTTGTTGATGGTAATACTGGCGCTCCCATTTGCAATTGATTCTTCGGTAATATCAACGCAGTCCCAGGTCAGCCCTAACAGTTCGCCCTTTCGTAAGGAACATGAAAACGCGAGGTTTAAAGCCAGCTTTAAGCGTTCATCATCGCAAACCTCAATGGCATGGAAGAGCGTTTCCGCTGTCCAGATCTCCCGGGCATGTTTCTCGTGCTTAGGGACGGTTGCAAGAGAGGCCGGGTTCTTCTCCATCAGTTCCCATTTCATTGCCTGGGTAAAGCAGCTTCTGAGAATCTTGTGGATTTCCCGAATGGTTCCCGTAGTGACAAAATCATCTTCGTCAGAGTCTTTCTTGGCAGACTTTTTCTTTTTCGCGTTCTGGCTGTCAAATGGCTTCGTTTTCAGAAGCTTCTGATAAAAGGCTTCGACAACTCTGGGGGATATCTCGTTGAGCTTCATAGACCCAAGCATAGGATTTATGTAATGCTCAATAAGAGAAGTGTTTCTTGCGTATGTGGCCATCGCCCATTTGTTTTTTCCATAGAGAGCGACATATTCTTTCAGTAATTCTTCAAGAGTTTTGCATGGCGTGATCACCAATCCGCCGGTCTCTGCTTTGTACTCAATTTCCTTCTGCCGGGCTTTTGCTTCCGGCATTGTTTTATATGTTTCCCATTTCTGTTTTCTCTGGCCGTTTTGATCCGTGTAGAGATAGACCACACAGTAACGGTTGTTCCGCTTGATGATGCTGGCCATGGTCTTCAGCTCCTTTCCTTCCTGTCAGCGTCTTTCGAATGCAAAAACTGGATGAAACCTTCTCGGGGGATCCGGATCAATTTGCCGGATATCTTCACAGATGAAAATGCATCCTCCCGGATCCATCTTTGAAGTGTCCGCATATCAGTATCCGCCAGATAAGCGGCTTCCTGCATGGTAAGGAAATCAGGGTTGGCGCTGGGATTCTCTAAGGCGGCCTTTTCCCTCGCTTTCCGTCGCTTAATGTGTCTGGCATTCAGACAGTCTTCATAATGGAGATCCAGAGCCTCCGGATGGAGCGGCCTGTCTTCCGGCTTCAGATACATGGTCTGACCTGAATACCATCGGTTAAAGCTGTCCATGGTGATTCTTTTCTGATCACCGACAACGACGACTTCCAGTTGATCTTTGTTCGGATCGCTTTGAAGAATCGAATAAACGATCTGTCTGGGGACATCCAGAAGCCTTGCCATATCCGGCATGCTCATGCTGGACGAAACCAGTTCGGCATCTTTTTCGCGGTCCTCTTTCTTGCGATAGTGTTTCTGACCGGCATACCATCTTTCAAAGTCTTCTTTGGGATAACGCTTCCAGTAATTGACGTATATCGGCGTCAGACCGCTGTTTGTCATTACCTCATAAGCCCTTGCTTCACAGATCTGCAGCATCTCCGCGATATCCCGGACCGAATAAGATTCCTGCTTAAGTATTTCACCGGGTGGTTCTCCTGATACTTTCTGATACTTGACCTGTCGGGCGTACCAATCCTCGAAGCTGCTTATCACCACACGCATTCTCCCGGCAATGACAACCGTTTCGAAATAGTTTTTGTGAACCAGCCAGTAGGATTCGACTTTCTTCAGACCGAGCAGGCGTCCCATGTTCCTGACAGACATGGTTGTTTGCATTTCGTTGCTCATAGATATGAACCTCCTTGTATGTAGTGTGGCCAGGTCCTGAGACCTGGCCACAGCATAGCGAACTCCGACTGATTGGTTTAGGATGTCAAATCCTCTTTTTTTGGTAAACGACATCCTTGACAGGAATTCGCGGCTTCAGCAGCTTTGCCTGTCGAGCCATTCATCAAAACTCTTTCTGGAAATACGGTAACCGCTCCCGCCGAGCTTGATATAGCGGAATTCATTTTTCTTCAGAAGATCGTAAACAGTGGCCCTGCCGCACATCAGGATGTTCTGAAGATCCTCAACTGTATAACATCTCTTTTCTTGTATTTCCGGCACTACACCTTCCGGAAAATCATATTCGACACATGCTTCCATCATTGTCATGTCCTCCTTCATTACGGAGCCTCCACGCACTCAGGGATATACATCCCGAGGCTTTTCTGGATGGCTTCTTCGACGCCGGACATCTGCTCCGGCGTAATCTTGCCGATATACCGTTGTATACGGCACTTGTCTATGGTTTTGATCTGTTCCAGCTCCACGATGGAGTCTGTCATCAGGCCCCGGCCTTTCTTCAGGAGGAAATGAGTCGGCAGGTTCGGTTTCTTGAGCTTTGACGACAAAGGGGCCACGATCAATGTCGGGCAGTAATAGTTGCCGTCATTGTTTTGCAGAACCAGAACCGGCCTCGTGCCTCCTTGCTCCGAGCCTCTGAAGGGGTTCAGGTTGGCGATGTAGATATCGCCGCGCCGATAAACCCAGTTTTTTCTCATTTCCGTCATGGGCGACCTCCTTAGAATTTCAAGGGAAGGGCAGTTTTGACGCTGGAGCCGTTGTACATCACCAGCACCTGGTAAACATACTTCTTATAGCCCGGGAAGCTGGCTGTCACAGCGCTTCCGTCACGGTAGATCTTAATTGCCGGATACTGACGAAGCCTGCGGATCATTCGTTTGTGGTCGTATTCCCCGTAATAGCAGTCGATAAAGCGGGTCATGCCCTGTACCGTTTCTGCTCTTAAGGAATCCGGATCTCCGCCCCAGGCCTCCATCAGAATCGTAAGCGCTTCCTTGAATTTCTCCGGGCCGATCTTCTCGAATTCGTCGAAAGCTGTTCCGATACAGGCAAGTCTTTTCTGAGCTCTGCTCTGGGTATAATCCAGCTGGAACCCGACAGACTCGGTAATCTTCTGAAAGCTGATTGCCTTGGGATCACCGGCATAGATCAAAGCGCGAATTCTTGCTCCTGCAGTCAGGATGGAAGAAAAACCGGTCTGCTGGGCGAAGAGCATTGCTTCGTCTGACTCTGTTAATCCGTAGTACACCTTGCAGAGGATCGGCAGATCCTGTCCGTGATTTCTCTGCTTTCTGGCTTCGATGGTATGCTGGCCATCAAAGACGTAGTAACGACCGTTGCGGCAGCTTACCTTCGGCTCGTTTGCGATATGCTCGTCAAATTCAGCTGCGATCTTGCGGACCCTGGCCAGGTTGAGTTCACGCTGATAGGCCTCTCTGGGCACGATCAGGTTACGGCTGTTGAGTGTCAGTTCTTTGTAAATGGGTTCAGTGGTTTTCATATGTTTGTTATCCTCCTATGTTTTTCAAATAGTTGATACCTTCCTTCGCCAGGAGACGGATCCTTTTCTGATTCGCTTTCTGGCGATAAATGGCGTCGTGTGTTTCAAAGCAGAAATTCCAGCGGAAGATCATGCTTTCCAGTGCATCGTTGAGCTCGTACATGACATCTTCAATGGTGTCTTCAGCTGGTGCTGCAGGTTCCTCATCGGGCACCTCATCATCCTCTTCAGGAGAGGAGATTACCGGCGACCCTGGCGCAGCCCTCGCCGAAGGGAACTGCAGTTTCCGTACGAGATCTTCTCTTTGTTCAGGGGAAGCCCTGGCAATAGCCATGACGTCCTTGTCTTTGCATTTGAGTTTCCCGGAGAGGATTTCATTTTTGATTCCGGGGACAACTTCATCAGCGGCTTCAACGCCGTTCGCATATATCTCAGCATCACGAACGTATCGTTCGCCTTTACCGATTTCTTTTGCGATAATGGCGCTGGTTCTTTCTGGATTTTGGTCTGGGCGTTTTTCGCCCACACCACTTTCTTTATCATCCGGGCTCACATATTGATTGCCGTGAAATAACCGCTGACTCTTCTCTGCCTCGTATCGTTTCCCTGTCAGAAACTTTTTTTGTTCGTCCGTCAGGTTCCTTCGTCCAAGCTGGTTCCGGCAGATCCATACGATGACCGCGTATCTGTCTGAAAACTCCATTTCCAAGGTTTCATAAGGGATCTCCGGATGAGCCTGCAGGATACGATAGCGATTATGACCGTCTACGATGATGCCGTTCCATGTAATCAGGGGGCTGATTATCTTCCCATCGGCAAGAATGTTTTCTTCAAGCAGACGGTATTCTTCCTCAGTGAGAGGCGGAATCTTATCGGCGAACTCCGGATCGATAACTAGTTCCATGCTTCACCTCCTCGTATGTAAAACGGACTGTCATATCTGGAACAGAAGAGCAGTCCGTTGGTTTCGTTTGATATGGTCTTTCCGTACTTGTCCTCGACACCCCCGGAAATGCGGGAATACATTCAGGCGTCCGGCAGCTTACCGGATCCATGGGCCGTTATACCCCTCCGTGGTTCTCACCGAGCCGCCCGGGGATGCCCGGTACGGAAGTCTCATCATGCTGTGATGGTTCATCGCTATCCGGGAAGCTGTCCCAGACTTACAGACCGGCTATCGCTCCGCTCTCTACAGAGCATCGTGGCGTTCGCCGCTGATGTGGCTCCTCATCACAGGTTTGTGCCTGAAGAATGTATATTCAGTTGTCAAGGTTCATCTGGTCCGAAGACCTCGTAACAACTTGGTTGTTACGGGTATCAGTTTATTTGAAAACCTCCATTTACACAGGGATGCGAGACGACCCGTTTTGCCCGAAAACAGGCCTTTATACGACCCCTATGGCTATTTCAGGTTCTTCATGATGTCCGAGAGGATAGACAGTGCCTCTGTGAGCTGCTTCTGGATATGTAAAGTCTCGAAGGATCTGCCGGTAAGCAGGAAATCCGTGCTGACATCAAAGTAATCGCTGATGTCGAGAAGGACTGTAATGGAGCACCCATGACCGCCGTTCTCGATCTTTTTGTAGTGCTCATAGCTGATATTCAGATCGTCAGCCATCTGCTGGATCGTCAACCCGTTCTCTTTGCGAAGGGCCTTGACTCTCTGTCCAAATTCCACCTGATTGAAATACATTTTTCTTTCCTTTCTACGCGCCGGGGCAGGTGACTCCAAACGCTGTACGAAGAGGAAAGACAAGTGCAAATCGCGCAAACAGAGCAAAAGAAAAAGCACCGTCGAATCGAATCCATGAAGGGATATGGTTATCCCAACATTTTGGATTCGGCTTCGTACGGTGCTTGGTAGTTTCTCAGTCCGGTTTCCCGGGGCTGCTCCGCTTGCGCGATTTAAAGTCGATATTGATTATTCAGTTGTAAGTGTGATTCAGCGGCCTTAGTCGCTGAGATAGTTGTTTACCAGATTATTCTTACCGAATGTTACCTGCTTGATCGCCTTCAGGACGGAAATCACACAGTCGATGCTCTCCGGTCTTGAGAACGACATGGCAATATCCTCGCTCGGATGATACAGGCCGGTCCTGACCGTGCTCAGGTCAGCGCCTTCTTCAACGCCATGAATAGCTTCAGGGGCCTGGCTTTGAAAAATGACGACTGCCTGCGGCTCTGCCCGGGTCCCCGCCATTGACATGAGGATTCCTACGTCCCCGGTCCCGAATTGGATGCGGTTTTCTCTTGCATATACCATTCCATACTCACCTCAAGTAATTGTCTCAATTTATCCAGGGATCATCCCAGTCCTTCCGGAACAGATCTCCGGAGGCTTCGATCTTCAGGACGTTCCCCAGGGGGATCTTTGTCCTGTCGATCAGGATCGTCTTGTTTTCTTCGGCATCCACGTTCCAGCAGATACCGGTGATTGTCTTGTATTGACCTCTCAGGCCGTAAGCCTCATTGTTCTCATCGCTGCAGGGCTCATAGTAGGTAACTGACACCTGAACGCGGTTTTCCCTGGCCATGCGGCTGTTGAAGGTCAGGTTATGAAGGATGTTCAGCCTCCGGGAGAGCTCTTCGGAATCCTCCTGCAGCAGTTCGATCCTGTTCTCATACAGCACATCCTTCGCCGCGACGGCCTCATTGAAACCTTTCAGCGCATCAAACGGGGAAAAGATCTTCGCCCGGTGGCCTCTGTCCATGCTCGGGTGACGGATCCGGAAAGGATCATACCGGTCATGACGTGGCCGTCCTTTCAGGAAGACCTCGCGGTACCGGAAATTGGCTGGCATAGCCATAACTCCTATTGTGCTCATTGTCATGCTCCTCCTGCCTGTCAGCAGAAAGGGCACTTATGCCTTATGGCCTCCGATCTGCTGATTTCTTTCCAGTGTGGTTGCGCCTTCAAGCATATTCAAACCCTTGAAGACGGCATTGGGGCCGAACTTCCGGCGTACCTCCAGCATGGCTCCCTGCAGACGCCGGTCTCTTTCCAATGCATCATAGTCGATAAACATGTTCATCTGAAAAATGCCCATATCCTCTGTAACATCCATTGCGCAGACGCCCAGCCTCCGGTAGAGGAGGCGATGGTCCGTCTTGTCATCAAACTGCTTTAGTAGCGGTGCCGTAATGATCTGAAGATTATTCGTCAGCGTCGGCAGTTTTACGGTTCCGTTGCTATGCTTCGGGTGAAGCCTCCCGTAGAAGTCTATGGAGACCGGCCCGTCGTAGCCGGGACAGGCTTCCAGGCTCTTATAGTCGTATGACACCCACCAGGTACAGCCTTTCGTCACCAGGTTCTTGGAAAACATATCCGTGCAGAGCACTTCGATCATCTCCCGGAAAACCAGCCTGGCTTCCGGATACTTGTACGGTCTCGGCAGGACCTGCCCGTTGGAAAGGCTGTGGCCCTCGCTCTTATAGGACTTGATATCCTTCATCGTGACCGGCTCAATACCCCAGGCGTGGTCGATCAGGATCTCGCCGTCGATGCCGAACTGCTTGTAGAACCATTCCTCATCCCACTGGGATCTCTGGGCGACATCGCCCATGGTCATCATGCAGGCATTCTGCAGCCGTCTGGCCTTGCCGGGGCCGATCTGCCAGAAATCCGTCAGCGGCCTGTGTTCCCAAAGAAGGAACTTGTAGGAGTCCTCGTTCAGCTCTGCGATCCGGACGCCATCCTTATCGGCTGGCTGTTTCTTCGCCACGATGTCCATCGCCACCTTGGCCAGGTACAGGTTCGTTCCGATCCCGACCGTAGCCGTGATGCCGGTAGTCTTCAATACCTCCCGGATCATGGTGATGGCCATGACATGGGCCGGATTGGTGCCTTGCATCTCAGCCTCTTTACGGTAGGCGTGCAGGTAAGAGGTGCAGTCGATGAAGCACTCATCGATGGAATACACATGCACGTCTTCTTGGGCAACATAGTGAAGATAGATCCCATAGATCTGCGCGGAGATCCTTTCGTATTCCGCCATCCTGGGAACGGCGATAATGTACTCGACCTTCGTATGGTGCTGGGCCTCATACAGTTTGATCGCCTGCTTGGCCTCAAAGAGCCTTGGCCTTGACGGGACACCGATCGCCTTCAGGGAAGGAGAGACGGCCAGGCAGATCGTCTGATCGGATCGGGAGGGATCCGCTACCAGCAGGTTTGCTTTCAGCGGATCCAGATTCCGGTAGACACATTCCACGGAAGCATAGTAGGACTTCAGATCAATGCAGATATATGTCCGTTCCATAAATCACTTCTGTATCCCCGATAACCCGTCCCTGTAATGTTTCAGCCTGATCCGCTGTCTCTGCTTCATGGTCCGGAAGAGCGCCGTATCGATGGTATCGTCAAACTTGCACTTCCGGCATTTCACCCGGATGAAGTAGTGGCCATGCCCATACACATCCAGAAGATAGAAGCCGCAGCTCGGGCAACGTATCGTACGAAGCGGTTCTCCTGCGGCTCCGGCCCTGGATGCCGCCAGCTTCTCTTGAAGCTCCGGTCCGGCAGTCACATGCCGTTCAATTACCTGCTGCATGAGCCTCACCTCCGTAACGAAGCCCGGAATGCAGATATTCCTCGACCGGTCTGCGTTCAAACAGATCCAGCTCGGACAGCCGGTTGAAGAAGGCGGTGTAGGACACACCCATGGTATCCGCCATCTTCTGGATCAGCAGCTTCTGGTCCTGGGAGAGGATTCCGTTCTCATACAAGATCACTTTCCTGGAATCGTTGTGCCGCTTCAGCACCCGTGCCACCAGGAAGCCCGGCATCAGCAGACAGGCTGCGGCACGGTTGGTAAAGCATTCATTGATGCTCAGCATTTCCTTCAGCAGATCCGCCGTGTAGCTCATCTCCGGATCATACTCGCTGTGGAATGCAGCCCCGGGGCTCGTCTGCAGTGGGATGTGACGGTCCAGGACATCGTGCGCCCCTTCATGGGCGATAGTGAAGCGCTTCCTCGCGCTTTCTTTGGGACTCAGCAGGAACTTTTCGATCACGGCAGTCCTTGCCGGATACACCACCTGCTCTACCTTGCTGCCTCTTCTTACCAGCAAAGGTCTCTTGCCGTCTGACAGAAACCCGACCCTGCCGGGATCCGGTTCGGCAAATGTTTCATAGACGACTGGAACCCCCAGATACTCCCTGACAAAGGCTTCAATATCTACGCACGTCACATTCGTATAGTGCTTGCTTTTGAAAAAGTCCTTGATCATGGCTTCACAGAGGTTTTCGATC
>Ga0208297_1002631_pt1 | contig 9863 bp, 6 predicted proteins | sample LMS_cellobiose_e_FD_187367 | JGI IMG/M metagenome (GOLD analysis project Ga0208297, IMG submission 187367) | Rumen-fistulated moose microbial communities from Alaska, USA - LMS_cellobiose_enrichment (SPAdes) (version 2) | ecosystem: Host-associated > Mammals > Digestive system > Stomach > Rumen... | reverse complement strand
ATCGTCAACGGCGTGGGCGACAACAAGTTTGCTCCCATGGCGGATCTGACCCGTGAGCAGCTCGTCACCATTCTCCAGCGTTACGCAAACTACAAGGGCATTGACACCAGCGAGGGTGAGATGAAGCCGCTGAAGGACTTTGACGACACGCGGTACATCTCCGATTGGGCAGTCAAGGCATTCCGCTGGGCCGTGGACGCCGGAATCATCAACGGCACCGGCAACGGCAAGATCAGCCCCAAGACGGACGCCAGCCGCGCACAGGTGGCCACCATGCTCATGCGCTACAATTCGATCACACAGTAACATTCCATGAAACGGTCCTCCCGGCTTTCGGGCTGGGAGGACCTTCACAGAGAAAAACTTTGAAAGAGCTGCGGATGGACTTCGGCGCAGTAGAAAAACGGAAAAGAGGTGTGCCGATGGGCCTGAAACGCAGAAAGATTGCTTGGATCGTGGCTGTTTTGATTGTCGTGAGCCTCGTAAACGGCGTACCGGCAAGCGCAGCCAGCGAAACGGAAACCGAGTACATCGTCAAATACAAAGAAAGCGCCGCTTGGCTCATGGAGGACGACAGCGTTCCCTTTGAGGTAGTCAGCGAGGAGGAAATGGAGCGCTTGAAACGCTCAGACCTGCTGGAATGGTATGAGCCGGACGGCGAAGCGATCCTGATGGATTCAGCCTACTATGAAAGCAGCCAGTGGAATCTGGACGTAATCAATGCAGAGGGCGCATTTAATAGCGAAAAGTTAGGTCAAGGCATCCGCGTAGGCGTTCTGGATTCCGGGATCAATTCCCATGAGGACTTCGGAGCAAGACTGCTCCCCGGCTGCAATTACATAGAGGGAACGGATGATCCTTCCGATACCTCTGATTCTTTCGGTCACGGAACCGCTATCGCGGGCCTGATCGCCGGGGCCAGCGAACATGGCTATATCGGGACTGCGCCTGGTGCAGAGCTTGTGCCGCTGAAGGTGACGAATGGGCAGGATGTCAAAATCAGTGCGATCTGCCGGGCCATCTATGGCGGCATCGACGATTTTAACTGTGATGTGCTGAATCTGAGCCTTGGCGTGACAGGAGAATATGAAAGCCTCAGAGAAGCCATCGGCTATGCTGCGGAAAAAGGCGTGACCGTTGTGGCCGCTGTGGGAAACGACGGGACGTCCACCGTTTATTACCCGGCAGGATATGATACCGTGATCGGCGTGGGAGCGGTCAATCAGAGTGAAACCGTTTATACGAGATCCAATTATAACAGCACGGTCTTTCTTACCGCCCCAGGCAGCAGGGTGCGAAGCACAACCAGCTCCGGGGGCTATTCACAAAACAACAACGGCACATCCTTTGCCGTCCCCCAGGTGGCAGGCGCTGCGGCGGTGCTGCTGGGAATAAACCCGACGCTGTCCCCGGAGCAGATCATGGACCTGATGGCGAAAACGGCAACAGACCGAGGCGTTGAGGGCTATGACGAGTATTACGGCCACGGCATCCTCAATCTTTCGGCCTGTGTTGCGGAGCTGACCGGCGAGCCGGTCACAAAGCCGGAAACACCAACAGAGCAGGACCCGGAGCCAACAATCGAGCCGGAGCCTTCGCCAGAGCCGGAACCTGAACCATCTTACGATCCCCAGCCAAAGCCGACCACTGATCCCCAACCAAGGCCGTCCCCTGATCCTCAGCCCGACCCTTCTCCCAATCCTATACCGGAGCCGGAAATGAAAATAGGCTATATAGACTGTCCGGGGGACAACACCTGCGTGATGGCATCCTACTCCGATCTGGACCCCAATAGTTGGTATCACGACGGCGTACATTATGCGCTGGAAAATAGAATTATGAACGGCGTCAGCGATCAGATGTTTGCGCCGAGCAGCTCCACCAGCCGCGCTATGATCGTTACCATGCTTTGGCGTATGGAGGGCGAGCCCGTGGTGAATGATACCACGAGATTTGCCGATGTGCCGTCTGATACATGGTACACCGAGGCGGTCCGATGGGCGGCGTCTGAGCGTATTGTGGACGGTTACAGCGCAGAACGCTTTGCCCCAAACGACAATGTGAGCCGGGAGCAGCTTGCCACGATCCTGTGGCGATATGCCAAGTACAAGGGTACAGACAAGATATCGGCAAGCAAAATCAATTTGGGCATCTACATAGACGCGGAGCATATTTCACGCTGGGCCTATGATGGGATGCAGTGGGCGGTCAACGCAGGACTGATTACCGGCGCGGGAAATGACAAGCTCAGCCCGGAAACGGACGCCAGCCGCGCACAGGTAGCTACCATGCTCATGCGCTATGGCAAGATTATCAAATAAATCCTGCCTAACGTAACGAAAAAAATACAGCTCCGCTCGATGGGAGGCAGCGGAGGAAGTAGAAAAAGAAACAGGCGAGATGATTGATCCAACACAAGTCCGGCCCTCCGTTACAGGAGGGCCGAGAGAGGAAGTCAATACCACCGCCACCTGATTTGAGGGTGCGGAAAACCGAAAGGTTTTCTGCACCCTCTCTTTTTTCGACGTTTTCTCCGAATATCCCCTATCAAAAAATGGAAGGTATTGGGAGAAACCGTCGAAAGCCGCGGGCCGATTATCGGACTTATGGCCGGAAAAACGCCGGAAATGGAAAAATCGGCGTTTTGCACAAGAAAAACCGCATATTCCCCCGGCGCTGCCGAGGCCCGCCGTACCCCATTCAGATCTCACCAAAGAAATCTGAATGGAGGTACATATTGTGTTTGATAAAAAGAGCAGCTATGCGCTCAACAAGAAGGACCCGGACGCCATCGTTTACACGGATGCCGACAGACGTATCATTCGCCTGACCCGCGAGGACTTCGACACCGAGGCCGACTTCCTCAAATGGAAAGCCTGGTCCGACGAGGACTACCACGGCGAAGAAATGGGCGACCATGTGGAGGAAAATCATAAGGCTCCTCTGGACGAAAAGGCCGGTGCTGCGGATGGGCCGGAGGTCATCATCGAGCGGCGGATCGAAAAGCTGGCGCACGAACGCTACACCGCCGAGACGGTGATCCGCGTCAAGGGACAGCTCACCGAGAAGCAGTTTCGGAGGCTTTGGCTGTACTGCGCCAAGGGCATGACCCAGCAGCAGATTGCGGAGGTGGAAATGGTAGGCCAGCGCCGCATATCGACCTCAATCACGGCTGCAATCAGAAAAATCAAAAAAATATTTTCATCCGAGGGTCAAAGGTAGGGCTAAAACTGTCCGTTTCCAGGCGATTAGTGAAGGACGCTTTTCCACGATTCTTCACTGACGCTTGAAAACTGAATATACGGTGTTACGGTACGAAAACCTGCGTGTGAGCGGCACGGAGCGCGCGCCAAGACGGCAGTCCAGGAGGTGAGAAGCAGGGCTGCAAGAGCGGACAAACGATAGCTCCAGACCCGATATATTGGCAAGATCGGGCGCGAGGACCGCGCAGGGGAATAATGATACTTGCTCACGCCCGTCCACGGACTTGCGACGGAGTTCTGCGGTATGCGCCAGCCCTTTGGGGCAGCGGTATTGCGGTGCTATGACGACCTCGCCAGAGGCGACCAGTAACATCCCCTTCGCTGGGGCCGCGTGGCAAATACGGCGAATCACAGGTAAATGACAACAGGCCAACCGTGTCAACCCGGTTCCTTTGTTTGCGGAACCCCACCATACCGGCACAGTGGCCCATCAAAGTCAGATACCACGCGCTGGCGGCGCAAACTGCCAGCGCGTTCATGTGACTTTGATGATACGACCAGGAAGGAGATCACTATGAACAAACCTATACAGCCAGAGGACCGTGACGATCTTGTGGACATCCGCGATGTTTCGGTCAACAAAGACTTACCCAAGGAAGAACGGATCGCCGCCTTTGTGAAGCAGATCAAAAATCCGTACCGTTTCCGCTGCGGCGACTTTGTGATAAACGCCTGCTTCGCCTCCGGCGGCACGACGATTGAGGACTGTCTGAAAGGAATTATACGGTGAGCGACAAACTTGCACGTTTCCGCGCAGAGCGGTAAAATGGCTTCGGAAAAGGATCAAACAGGCCGAAGCCTTATAACCCACTCTTTTTGTCGCGGGAACTTCCGGGACGGAAGGAGTGTTTTTTCATGCCCAAATACAAAGCCGCCGCCTATATCCGTCTGTCCTATACTGATGACCGCCAGAATGAAAGCGACAGCGTAGGCAACCAGCGCAGACTGATCGAGGATTTCGCAAGACGCAACCCGGACATTGAGATCGTTATGGAGAAGATCGACGACGGGTACAGCGGGATCATTTTTGACCGGCCAGCCTTCAAGGAGATGATGCAGGAGGTCGCGGACGGCACCATCAACTGCGTTATCGTCAAGGACCTGTCCCGCCTGGGACGCGAGTACATTGAAACGGGCCGGTATCTGCGTCGGATCTTCCCGACTTACGGCGTCCGCTTCATCGCCATTACAGATAATATCGACACTGCTCAGGAAAGTAGCAGCGATGAGTTGACCGTATCGGTAAAGAACATCATGAACGAAGCCTACTGCCGGGACATCTCCATCAAGACCCGGACGGCGCTGGATGTGAAGCGTCGCAACGGTGACTTTGTGGGAGCCTTTACGGTGTACGGCTACATCAAATCCGAGGAAAACAAGAACCAGCTCATTCCCGATCCCTACGCCTCCCGCGTGGTGTGTGATATTTTCCGTATGCGCCTGGACGGGGCCAGCGCGTCCCATATCGCGGCGGAACTGAACAGGTTGGGGATTCTCTCCCCGCTGGCCTATAAGCGCAACAACGGTTTCCCTTACGCTAAGAAAGGCTATGCGGACCGGAAGGATTGCAAATGGTCCGCTACTACCATTCTCCGTATTCTCCGGGATGAGGTCTACACGGGAACGCTGGTGCAGGGCAAGCGCGGGACAAGCAATTACAAGATCAAGGAGCTGGAGCTGCGCCCGTCCTCCGAGTGGGTGCGGGTGGCTGACGCCCATGACGCTCTCATTGATAAGCAGGACTTTGAGCTGGTCCAGAGGATCAGCGGTCTGGATACCCGGACCTCGCCTCATAAGGATACGGTGTATCTATTCTCCGGAGTCCTGATCTGCGGCTGCTGCGGCGCTCGCATGACCCGGAAAACCAACCGCGTGAAGGGCAAGGAGTACAATTACTACTACTGCCCCACCGGGAAGAAGAACGGCTGCCACAGCCCGGTCATGCTCCGGGAGGACAGCTTGATAGATGTGGTCTGGCAAACCGTCAAGGGCTATATCGACAACGTGGCCTCTCTGGAGGCGCTGCTGAAAACCATCGACCAATCCAGCATCAACCGTGCGCTGATTCAGGAATACACCGACCACATTACGGACAATGAGCGCCGTCTGGATCAGATCATGGAGTTCAAGGCCCACCTGTACGAAAGTCTGGTGAGCGGCGAAATCTCCAAAGAGGACTATGCCAATTACCGGGCGCGGTACACCCGACAGATCGAAGAAATCAAGGCAAGCATCCGGCTCCTGAAGGACAAGCTGGAGGCTGTAAAGGAAAACCGAAGCGAGCGCATCCGCTGGATCAATCACTTCACCAAGTTTTCCGAACAGGAATCCATAGACCGCGCGGCGCTGATCCACATGGTTGAGAGCATCCGTGTTCTCGGCAAGCAAGAGCTGAAGATCACATTCAGACACGAAGATGAATACCGGAAGGCCGCGGAGCTGATATTCCTGGCCCAGCAGGTAGAGCGAAAGGCAGGTTAATCATGGCAAGAAAAAGCAGAAAGAACGTCACGCCGCCGCCAGTGCAAGAGACAGAGGCCATTTGCCGGGCGGCAATCTACGTCCGGCTTTCCGTGGAGGACAAGCAGAGCCGCACCGCCTCCATTGAGACACAGCAGCTCATTATCGCACAGTTTTTGGACCGCCACCCGGAGATCACGGCCTACCACACCTATATCGACAACGGGGCCACGGGTACGAACTTCCACCGCCCCGGCTTCCAGGAGATGCTTTCCGATATTGAGGCTGGACTTGTGAACTGCGTGATAGTGAAGGACCTCTCCCGCCTGGGCAGGAACACCATCGACACCGGCTACTACATCGAAACCTATTTTCCGCAGCGCGGTGTCCGCTTTATCGCCGTCAATGAGAATTACGATACCTCCGACCCGGACGACGCCGGTTTTGGCATCCTGATCCCGCTGCGGAACATGATAAACGAGGCTTATGCATTGGACATAGGCAGGAAGATCAAAGCCTCTCAGCGGCAGCTTATGAAGGATGGGAAGTTTATCGGAGCGCGGACGCCTTACGGGTATCTGAAAGCCGACGACGATTGCCACCAGCTCATCATCGACCCGGTAGCAGCCCCGGTGGTACGCCAGATTTTTGAGTGGGCCTATGAGGGCGCTGGGCTGAACACTATTGCCGTCCGGCTGAATGAGGCCGGGATCACGGCTCCCAGCCACTATAAGCGCGACCTGGGAGAGATTACCCATGACAACCTGATCGGCAGCGGAAGGTGGCAGACCTTCACCGTCACGAAGATCCTCCACAGCGAGGTTTACACCGGCGATCTGGTGCAGGGTCACACGAAGATTATCGACCACAAGCAGGTTCCGGCAGACCCGGAGAATCTGACCGTCGTGCGCGACACCCATGAGGCCATCATCAGCCGGGAGCTGTTCGACGCGGTACAGAAGATTTTGGAGGCCACCGCCCAGGCAAGCAAGGCGAAAACAGTCCGGCCCTATACGGCGAATATTTTGAAGGGCAAGGTATTCTGCACTCACTGCGACAGGAGCCTCCACCGGCAACGTTGTGTACGGAAGAAAACCGCGGACCGCTACATATTCCATTGTCTGACCAACAGCAGAACGGCCCACGGCGCTTGCCCCGGCGTATTCATCTATGAGGAGGAACTGATGGAAGCTCTCACCGGCACCATTTTGGACAATCTGGACGCCGTGCTTGGTAAATATGCTCTCAGCATGGAGATTCCGGAACAGCAGCGCAGGGACCGTGAAGAACTGGAGCAGAAGATCGTCCGCAAGAAGCAGGAGCGAACCCGCCTCGGTGATCTTAGCCGCGGTCTTTATGAAAACCTGACCTTGGGCGTCATTGGGAGAGACGAATACTTTTCCCTGCGGGAACGGTATGACGCCCAACTTGCCCAGCTCAGCGAGGACTTGGAGCAGCTTGAAAAGGGACTTGCAGCCTTAGAAGCGCAAATCAAGAAGATCCAGGCCGTCCGGCGAGACGCGCAAAGCATCAGAAAAGATCGGGTGCTGACGGCGGAGCTGATTGACCGTCTGATCGAGCGCATTGACATCACGACGGAGAAGCACATCGCAGTAACTTTCAAATTTCAGAGCGAGTATGACAGCTACGGGGAGGTGTTGGAGAAATGCAAAGCTATGTGATCGCCCTTTATATCCGCCTCTCTATTGAGGACTACAAGTACGACAGCCTGAGTATTGAAAATCAGAGCCTTGTCCTCCATGAATACGCCGCCGCCATGCCGGAGACCCTTCACGCCGAGGTCCTGGAGTTTATCGACAACGGGTACAGCGGCACCAACTTTGAGCGACCCCAGGTACAGAAGCTCATAGAGATGGTGCGGAGCAATCAGATTGACTGCATCATCGTCAAGGACTTCTCCCGCTTCGGGCGCAACAGCATTGAAACCGGCTATTTCATTGAGCGCGTCTTCCCGCTGTTCCATACCCGGTTTATCTCTGTCAGCGACGATTTTGACAGCGACAGGCACAAAGGCGATACCGGGGGCATGGATGTCGCGTTCAAATACCTCATAAACGAATACTACAGCCGGGATATGTCTATCAAGACCAAGAGCGCCAAGTATGCCAAGATGCAGCGCGGCGAATACCAGAGCAAGATATGTCCCTACGGCTACCGCAAAAGCTCCGATGGCCGCATGGAGCCTGACCCAGAAGCCGCAGAAGTGGTGCGATTGATCTTCCGTCTTTCCGCAGAAGGCATGAGAGCGGCGGAGATTGCCAGAGAGTTGTTTCGGCGTGGTATCCCGACCCCTGGAGAGTACAAAGCTGCCCGCGGAAACCACACCCATGATGTGTCCCGGACCCACGGGATATGGAGCGGATCAACCGTCCTTCGGATACTGGAGGACGAGCGATACACCGGCACCTATGTGATAGGCAAACGTGCGGTGCTGGAAGTGGGCGGCACACACAGCCGCATGAAGGATCGGAGCAAATGGTACATCATTCCCGACCACCACCCGGCTATTGTGGATCAGGACACATTTGAGCAGTCCAAGGCCAATCAGACGCGCTATCCCCAGCCAAACAAGAAAAAGCGGGACTACCCGCTGAAAGGCAAAATCTTCTGCGGCTGCTGTGACCACGCTCTTTCCCGTACCTTCCAGAAAGCATCGTATTACTTCTGCCGTCACTCTGACGCAGACAAGAGCAAGCCCTGTTACAAGATGCGTTATGAGGCAACTGCGTTGGAGGAAGCGGTCTTTCAATCCTTGAAAACGCAGATGGAAGTGCTGGGCGCGGAGTGTATCGAAGGATCGGCGCTGGTGAAAGCTGCCGTATCACAGCGCCCGGAGTATGAACGACAGATCGAGGAGCTGGAGGACGGCAAGCTCCATCTTTACGAGCAGTACCAGCTCCGGGAGATCGACCTGCCCACCTACAAAGTGCAGAAGGAAATGCTGGACACAAAGCTCCTGAAAACAAAAAACGCCTACGCTGCATTAACAGCACAGGCGAAACGAGAGCAGGAAGAAGCGGATAGACAGGTCCAACGGAAAAGCATCACAAAGGAGCTGACCGAGGCCACCTGCCTTACCACCGCGCTGGCCGACCTCCTGATCGACAGGGTGCGGCTGTATCCTGGAGGTAGAATCGAGATCGAGTACAAGGTGCAGGACCTGTTCCAATAGAGTAAAAACAGAAACCCCAGGTTATCGGAAACGGTAGCTTGGGATTTCTGCTTTTGCAGAGAATATTTTTTTGTCGTGTGCTTGACATACGGGTGCCGAAGATCGTGGAACCGCTCCTCGGGCAATCCGATCTTCTTCACCGTTTCTTTGAAATGCTTGTACACGGTGACGTGACATAGATGGCGGCCCAGCACGTTGGTGAATACCAGGTTCCAGCTGTTGTCCCACGCGGAGCCGGCCAGCTCCCGCTTCTGTTCCTGCCACCGCTTTTCTTCTTTCAGGAGCTCAAGAACAGAACTAGCGACCATCACGATCCTTCCACGGCTGTTCTTCGTTGGCACAAGGGCATAGTCCCCGCCGACCTTTTTTGTTTTCTGGAGCTGTTTGTTGATATAGAGGGTACAGCGGTCAAAATCCACGCAGTCCCATGTCAGCCCCAGGACCTCACCCTGCCGCAAGCCCGTGAACAACGTGACCTGATACAGCCGCCCATACTTGTCCCCTTCCAGGACTTTCAGGAGGGAAGCAATGTCCTTCTGTTCCATTGGCCTGATCTCCTTGTGTTTGACCTTGGGAAGGTCACAGAGATCGGAAGGATTGCTTCGGATCATCTGGAGCTTCACAGCCCGGTTCAACGCCCGGTGCAGGATCCCATGGATATTCTTGATGGTTTTGGCGGAGAGTCCATGCTCCAGTAAAAGGGAATTATACATCTGCTGGATGTGAAACGCGGTCAGCTTGGCCAGCGTCAGATTTCCCAGCTCCGGCTTCAGATAACGGTTGCAGACGTTGGTGTAGGAGTCCAGCGTGTAGGGCTTCACCGACGGCGCGGCATACGTATTCAGCCACAGATCGAGCCAGGCACTGACCTTCATGGAGCTAGGCTCCAGATAGCTGCCGTCGTCGATCTCCGCCGCGATCTGCGTCAGTTTCTGGCGGACCTCCTT
>Ga0208297_1002630_pt1 | contig 9887 bp, 10 predicted proteins | sample LMS_cellobiose_e_FD_187367 | JGI IMG/M metagenome (GOLD analysis project Ga0208297, IMG submission 187367) | Rumen-fistulated moose microbial communities from Alaska, USA - LMS_cellobiose_enrichment (SPAdes) (version 2) | ecosystem: Host-associated > Mammals > Digestive system > Stomach > Rumen... | reverse complement strand
AATCCCGAATTCATCGTGAAGCACTGCGGGACGATGTATAAAAACGGCTCGTCCGCTTTCATGAACGAAAGCGATAAGTTCAGGATGCTCGCCGCCGCGAAAGACTTTTCCGACGACGGCGATCTTGTGATGGCGGTAGCGAGAAGGATATTCAACGAAACGCCGCAGGACGTCACCGCCGAGATCATAGACGATCTCGAGTTCGTCGGCTTTATAGGGCTTTATACGCCTATAAACGCGGACGCCGCTAGAGCGGTGAACACCTGCGTTAAAAACGGCATAAACGTGATGCTTATGGCGCAGGGAAGACCGGATACCATGTACGGACTTGCAAAAAGCGTGTCGATGATATCCGACGGCGACTTTGAATACGCCGTAACTCCTCTTGAATACGTAAGAAGAAACCGGGGACTTTTCCTTGCGGACCTTCAGAAATACAAGGTCTTCTGCAATCTCACGCCGTATGAACAGTCGGAGATAATAGCCGCGCATAAGAAGGACGGAGATATAATCGCTTCGTGCGTCAGCGGGATAGACGGTATAATACCGCAGATCCAGACAGACGTCTCTTTCGTTTCATCCGGCGAAAAATGCGGAACTCTGCTGAAAAACGCCGACGTGGTCTTCTCGCGGCAGAACCTTAATTCGGTTCCGGACTGCATTAAAGCGGCGAGGAACATATACGAAAACATTTTCAAGGCATCTGGCTTTATGCTGTACTGGCAGATCGCGCTTTTCGTGGCTGCTTTCCTCTCGCTTATATGCGAAAGAAGCATGGTCTTCACCTCAAGTACGATGCTCATCCTCTCCTTCGGAGTAGTGATCCCGTTCGCCGTCGCAATGGTGTTCGACGAAAGGAAGGAAAATTCTCTGTTCAGGGACAAGCAGGACTCGGGCGAACCGCTCACGTGGAAGAGCATACTTCCGGCGCCTGTTTTTACCGGTGTGGCGACGTCGGTGCTTTCGGAGCTCGTTTACCGCGGGACGCTCATTCTCACTTCATCGGTACCCGCGTCGACCGCGGCGTTCGCGGCAACGCTTTTTTCATGCGTCTGCTTTTCCGCGTTTTCGTTCGGAAACGGAGGATTGAATTTCAAGCTCCGGAACAAAATAAACATGCTTTACGCCATTCCCGTTGTCACGGGGATCGTATATTTCGCCGTTTCCGCGCTGATGAAGAGCGTGGATCACATCACCGGAACTTCGCAGATATCGCCGGCGGCGTCGGCTTTCGCGCTTGCGGCGGGAGCCGTGGCGTTCGCCATCTGCTCGGTTTCGCAAACGATAAAATTCAAATAAATTCAGCCGCCCGAACGGCGGCACGGAGGTCATTATGAAAGTTACGAAAGATTCGATCATCGGAGACGTCCTCGATTTTGACGAGGAAACTGCCGAATTCTTCTTTGAGATCGGAATGCACTGTCTCGGTTGTCCCGCGTCCCGCGGCGAGTCCATTGAGGACGCCTGCGAGGTGCACGGCACGGACTGCGACGAGCTCGTGAAGAAGATCAACGACTTTCTCGCTTCAAAGGAAAACGGAAAATAAAAGTGCGCGGCAACGAAAAGATCCCGTCTGTCCCGCACCGTCTTGAAAAGATCGCCTCAGCCGTCCCCGTATGCCGAAGTGCCGCAGACGTAGGCACGGATCACGCGCTTTTGCCCGTTTATCTCGTCAAGACCGGAAAAGCGGAGACCGTTTACGCCGGAGATCTGCGCAAAGGACCGCTTGAAGCGGCGGCGCGCACAGTGAGCGCGTACTGCGCGGCGGACCGTGTAAAGCTCATATTATGCGACGGGCTTTCCGGGATCATCGGATACAGACCGGATACGATCGTTATCGCGGGAATGGGCGGAGAGACGATCTCGGGCATACTCGAAATGCTCGAAAACGTCCCGGGATATGCTCCGAAGCTCGTGCTTCAGCCGATGTCAAAACCGGAAAAGCTGAGAGAATACCTTATTCGCGGACCTTTTTGCATTGAAAGAGAAACGCTTTGCTCCGAGGACGGAAGGATATACGATATAATCGAAGCTTCTGTTGACCCCGAACGCCGGGAGATTCCGCGCACGGAAGACGTTTACTGCGGGAGACACGACCTGTCAGACGAAGAGACGCGGGAGCTTTACGGGGCGTACCTTTCCTCGCTTTCCGAGACCTTTTCCGTCAGGGCGGCGGGAATGAAAAAAAGCGCTTTTTACGACAGAAAAAGCGCCGGAACGTATGAAGAACTCATAAAATACGTTTCCGGAGAGATCAAACGAATAAATGAAACCGAATGATTTTATAAAAATGATGGACAGCCTTCTGCCGAGGTCTCTTTCCGAGGAATGGGACAACGACGGCTGCATGGTGTGTTCGGATCCGTTTTCATCAGTAAAAAAATGTCTGACGTGTCTCGACGTCGACGAAGGCGCGCTCTCGTTTGCCGTACAAAACGGCTTTGATACGGTGGTGTCGCACCATCCGCTTATCTTTTCAAAGCTTTCCTCGCTCGATCTTACCTCGCCGAACGTTTCCTCCGAAGCGCTAGTCTGCGCCGCCGTGAAGAGCGGCGTCAACGTGTTTTCGTATCACACGAGACTCGATAAGGCGAGGGGAGGACTGAACGATTTCGTCGCGTCTATGATCGGTATGGAAAATGTGTGCGTTTTTTGCGAAGACGACGGCTTGATGCGATGCGGCGCGGTCGGGGATACGACGCTCTTTGAGCTCGCCGGTAAATGCCGCGAGAAGCTCGGACTTGCGAAGATCGGGTACCCGGTTCTCGTTTACGGAGAAGACCGCAAAATAAGCAAAGCCGCTCTCGTAACGGGCTCGGGCTCTGAATACGTACGCATGGCGCTCGACGCCGGAGCGGACGTGCTCATAAGCGGCGATCTGAAATATCATGACGTTTCCCTGGCGCTTTCTCACGGGATCGCGTGCATCGACGCGGGTCACGACGGGACGGAAAGAGCCGCTGCGGAGCTTTTGAAGCAAATGATCGAAAGCGCTTCCGGAAGCGAAGTTTCATGCACCGTTTATCACGGCCCCTGCGAAAAGCACTGTGTGATCTGAACTTGTCGGCAGTTTCTGCCGAATGCGCGGCGATAAGCCGGATACTATGGCATGTTGCACAAAAAAAGCATGGAAAATTTGTGCAAATCCAAGAATCTCAAAAATAATCATTGCTAAAATCGAAGAATGATGTTATAATGTGCGTTAAATGGGGAGTGGTGTGTACCTCTCTGTAATTTCAATCGCACTCACTTTCTAAGGAGGATGCTTTTTATGAAGAGAATAATCGCGACGCTGCTTTTGATGGTAATGCTTGCGACGATAATGACCGGTTGCGGATTCGATCCGGACGACAAGGGTTCAATAATCCCCCTGCTCATAGGAGCCGAACAGACGAACTACGATCCCACGGCGCTTATGTACAACAGGGATACGATAAAATATGTAGGTCTCGTTTTTCAGGGACTGACCGTCATGACCTCGGACGGCAAGATCGAGCCCGGTCTTGCAAAGTCCTGGTATACCAAGAATGACGACAGACGCGGCGAATACTATCTGTATTTCGAACTTTGCGATTCAAAATGGAGCGACGGCAGAAAGCTTCTTGCCGACCACTTCATCTATGCGTGGAAGAGACTCCTTTCTCCCGAAACGCAGAATCCCGCCGCATGCCTCCTTTATGATATAAAGAACGCCAAGGAAGTCAAGGCGGGCAACATGTCCATCGACTCCCTCGGCATCGCAGCCGTCGACAATCTTCTCATTGAAGTACAGTTTGAGAAGAAGAGCTCTTCCTTGAGGCTGTTTCCAGCCCCGCGCTCTGCCCGATGAGAGACGACGTCATAATCGGCAAGGAAGACGTATGGGCAACCTCTATGGAGGACGCAACCTTCAACGGTGAATTCGCCATCAAAGCCATGAACAAGCACGGCGAACTCGACATCGACAAATCCGGCAACTACAAGGCCACCGAAGAAGAAGTCAGCCCGATCAAATACGTAAAGCCCTATAAGCTCATCGTTGATTTCTCCAAGGATCTTGCAAGCCAGCTCAAGATGTTCAACGACAGCGAGATCTATTACATAGGTCAGCTCTCCAAGAGCGATTACGCGGCAAACGAGTCCAAACTCACCAAGCAGCCTCTCCTTTCGACCCTCACGGTCTACTTCAATACCAAGAACGCATCCCTTGCAAAGGCTGATGCGAGAAAAGCTCTCAGCACCGCTGTGGACAGAAACGGTCTTGCCGAACTCATAGGACTCGGCACCAAGCCCGCGACCGGATTCATTACCGAAGGCTTCTATGATTCTTCTCTCGGAAGCAACTTCAGAAAGGCGGGCGGCGATCTCATTTCCGCTTCCGCCGATTCTTCCAAGGCAAAATCACTCGCAAGCTCCGGCGGACTTACCGGTTCTCTCAAGCTCACGTATCTCAAGAGCGACGACAACGACGCCATAGCTTCCAAGCTCATAAACGACTGGAAGGCAGCCGGCATCAACGTCACCGCAGACGCGCTGAATGAATCGTCCTACGTCAAAGCGATAAAGGAAGGCACCTTTGATATGCTCCTCATCGAGTATCAGGGACTTTCCACCAACGCCGCTTCCGTGCTCGCACCTTACGCGAGAAAGTATTCCGGAGAAAGCGTCTCCGTCGCTGACGACAGCGTCGGATATACGCCTCACATCACCGGATTCGAAAGCGACGCGTATGACGCCGCCATCGACAGCGTATTCGAGGCGGTTACCCGCGGAGAAAGAGCCACCGCTCTCCACGCCGCAGAAGAGCTTCTCGTAAACGAAATGCCCGCGGCTCCTCTGGCGTTCTTCTACGACTATTACATGGCTTCTTCCGAGCTTTCCGGACTGCGTTCATCCGCATACGGCTACAGACTGTTCACCAACGTCGTGCTCAAGGATTACAAGGAAAAGAACGCGGCTTATGAAGCAAAGAACGCTGAGAACGGCTCCGAAGCATAAACTTGATTGAAATATAAAAAGCTGCGCGAAAGTCCAAGGGCTTTCCACAGCTTTTTTTATCCGAAAAATCAGAAAAGAGTAAAAAATGAATATCGAAGAATTAAAAAATATCGCGGAAGAAAACGCGGAAAAGAACAGAGATTACATATATGCCTGCGAGGACAGGATCCTTCACACCCCGGAGACGGGATATAAGGAATTCAAGACGTCCGAATTCGTGAAAAGCGAGCTCGTGAACGCCGGAGCTTTTCTCAAGGATAAGATAGCATATACCGGAGTAAAGGGAAGGATCGGCAAAGAAGGCGGCATGAACGTCGTGATCATCGGCGAGCTCGACGCCATAACCTGCCCGTCGCATCCGATGGCGGACAAGACCACCGGCGCGGCGCACGCCTGCGGTCACAACGGTCAGATAGCCGTCATGCTCGGAGTCATGAAGACGCTTTCGGATCCGCGCATACTTCCGTATCTCGACGGCTCGGTCACGTTCCTCGCCGTCCCCGCGGAAGAAATGATCGAACTCGAATACAGAAAAGAACTCGCAAGACAGGGCAAGATCCGGTATTATTCCGGAAAACAGCAGCTCGTATATGAAAATGAGTTCGACGACGCGGATATATGCATGATGATCCACTCACAGCCCGGCGAGGAAACGGCAGCGACTTATATCGGCGGAAGCAGTCTCGGATTCGTTTCGAAATTCATAACCTTCCACGGCAAAGCCTCCCATGCCGGAGCCGCGCCGTATAACGGCATAAACGCTCTCAACGCCGCCATGCTTTCGATGATGAATATGCACGTGGCGAGGGAGACCTTCCGGGACGAGGACAAGGTGCGCATACACCCGATAATCGTAAAGGGCGGCGACGTTGCGAATATCGTCCCCGAAACCGTCATTATGGAAAACACCGTAAGAGCATACAATCCGCCCGCTCTCGCGGACGCGGACGAAAAGGCGGACCTCGCGGTGAAGGGCGCGTGCATCGCCACCAAGGCGACCGCTACGGTTGAAAGCACGCCCGGATACCTGCCGCTGAGACAGGATAAAAACCTTACGGATATGTTCGCGGAGGAAGCGAAAAAGTATATTCCGGAGGAGAAGATATACCGCGGCAGAGATATGATCGGATCTTCCGATATAGGCGACATAGGACATCTGATCCCGACGATCCAGCCTACTCTCGGCGGCGTATACGGAACTGCTCACGCGAAGGATTTCGAGCTCCACGACAAAGAAGCGTCTCTGATGGTCCCGGTCAAGATCCTTTCAAAAATGTGTATAGAGCTTTTATATTCAAACGCGGAAAAGGCGAGAAAGATAAAAGAGGAATTCGTTCCCGTGTACACGAAGAAGGAATATCTTGCATATCTTGACAGCCAGATGTATACGAAGGAGCTTCCGTGATGAGCGCCGGCAAAAAAACGGAGCTTTTGGAAGAGCTCAAAGCGCACTGCGTAAACTGCCGCGCGTGCGGGCTTGAAAGCACCCGCACGAATGTTGTCTTCGGAAAGGGAGATCCGGATTCCGACATAATGTTCATAGGCGAGGCGCCGGGAGAAAAAGAGGACCTTTCCGGGCTTCCTTTCGTGGGAGCCGCCGGAAAACTGCTCGACAAGTATCTCGGATTTATCGGACTCGAGACCGACGACGTGTATATTGCGAACGTAATAAAGTGCCGTCCGCCGAAAAACCGCGATCCTCTTCCCGAGGAGGAAGAGAAATGTATTGATTTTCTGCGGCGTCAGGTAGCGATAATCGATCCAAAGATCATAGTTTGCCTCGGCAGGATAGCCGCCGCGAAAATAATCAAAAGCGATTTTCGCATAACCGCGGAGCACGGCAAGTGGTTCAAGAAGGGCAACTACTATATCACCGCCGTGTATCACCCTGCGGCTCTTCTTCGCGATCCGCGAAAGAAGGAGGATATGCTCCTTGATTTCAAAAAAATAGGCGAAATGCTCGCGTCACTCGGCGGCGCGGACGCGTCTGAAGCCGAAGATAAATAAAGCCGGCGGGGCGCACAGCGCCCCGCCTTCGGCTTGCTTGAACGTCACGTCGGTGAGCGCCCGGCGCGGAGATCATTCCTCGGGTCCGACCGGATCCGCCTTGTCTTCGGAAATTGCGATAAGCTCGCTTACCGTGACGAAGCTGTAACCTTTTTCGATCAGCATCGGGATGATCCTCTCGAGAGCTTCGGGTGTGGGACTGCCTTTTCTGTTGAAATCGTGGAAGAGGATTATATCGCCTCCGCTCGTTTCCCTGACGACGGTCCGTACGACCTTTTCCACTCCGGGCAGCGCCCAGTCGCGCGTATCGACAGACCACAGAACGCACTCGTATCCGAGGGATCTGATGAATTCCGCCGCGGACTTGTCGCATATACCTCCGGGCGGTCTGAAAAGCTTCGGACGTTCGCCGGTGATCCTGCTTATTACCCCGGACGTCTTTTCAATCTGATCTTTCGTATACGATCTGGGATGCTTTGTGACGTAAATATGATCGTAGGTGTGATTTCCGATCTCATGCCCCGCGTCATATACCTTTTTTACCGTTTCCGGCATCGCCTCGGCGTTTGATCCCACCATGAAAAAAGTTGCTTTTATTCCGTACTTTTCGAGGATCGAAAGCACCTTGTCGGTGTAAGTCGCGTGCGGACCGTCGTCGAAGGTCAGCGCCACGTAATGCGGCGCCGACGTGTTTTTCGATACGATCGCGGAACCGTCAGCCGACGCGAAAAGCGACGGCGACGTAAATACCGTCGCGGCGCATATCAGAAGGGAAAGGACCTTTTTTGAAAATAACCGCGTTAACGTCATAATTCGTCGAGCGTACCGAAACGGTATCCGGCGCTTTTGAGCTCTTTGATATACTTGTCGAGGATCTTTACGTTCGTATCCGATGTGGGGTGCAGGAGCACTATCGCGCCGTTATGCGTTCTCGACATGAGCTTTTTCAGCGCAGTTTCCGGATCGGGCTGGTTTTTATTGTCCCAGTCGGCGTAAGCAACGCTCCAGAATATCGTTTTGTATCCCAGCTCTTTTGCCCACGCGAGATTCTTTTCACTGAACCTTCCCTCGGGAGGACGGTAGAATTTCTCGATGTCCCTTCCGGTCACGGTTTTGTATATTTCCTCGAGCTTTCCGAGCTCCGCGGCAAATTCTTCCTTGCTGCTCATCTTCGCCATGTTTTTGTGCTTTGACGTGTGGTTGCACATTTTGTGGCCGGACGCGATCATCTTTTCGACGAGCGCGGGATTTGACTCGATGAAGTTTGAAAGAATGAAAAACGCTCCCTTTACGCCGTTTTCGTCGAGAATATCGACGATCTTTTCGACGTTTCCGTTTTCGTATCCGGCGTCAAAGGTGAGATAAACCGTCTTTTCGTCTTTTCCGAGATAGTATGAATCATATTCGGAAAAAAACGGCGCCTCGGCGGGAGAAGGCGGCCGCGATCCGTCTTTTTGCGGAATAAAATACCATGATATCTCTTTGCCCGATTTTTCCGTATCGGCGCTTACGGGAAGCGCGGTGATGAGAATCGCGAGCAAAAGAAGGATATATCCTGTTATCGTTCTTCTTCGCATAATACCTCCGTATCGTGATTTCTTCATGATTTTGCGACTTTGCCCGTCGCTTTTTTATTATTAAACGCCCGACTTGAAATAAACGTAAAAATTATTTCCTCAAAACGCGAATTTTTGTGCATGTTTTATGCGCCAAACCTTGACATATATTCAAAATCGGCGTATAATATACGCAAATATCGAATAAATATTCACATCGAAGAACGGAGACATGAAAAAAAAGATTTTTATTGACGGTGCCGAGGGCACCACGGGGCTCAGGCTGAGACAGCGGCTGGAAAGCCGGGACGATATCGAGATCATAACGGTCGCCGACGAGAGTCTTAGAAAGGATGCGGCGGAGAAGAAGAGATGCATTTCTCTGTCCGACGTGACGTTTTTCTGCCTCCCGGATGCGGCGGCGTCCGAGGACGCGCTTTTGTGCGATAATGAAAATACCGTGCTTATCGACGCGTCAACGGCGCACAGGACGGAAAGCGGATGGGTATACGGATTTCCAGAGCTGCACGGATACAGAGAAAAGATACGCTCATCCAAAAGGATCGCGGTCCCCGGATGTCACGCTTCCGGATATATAGCCGCCGTTTTTCCGCTCGTTGAAAAGGGCGTGCTGAAAAAGGACGCGCAGACAGTCTGCTTTTCGCTCACCGGTTACAGCGGCGGCGGAAAAAAGATGATCGCGGAATACGAGAGCGGCGAAAAGAGAAGACAGCTTTATTCTCCGAGAATATACGGTACCTCCCAGACGCACAAGCACCTGAGGGAAATGAAATTCGTTTCCGGACTTGAAAAAGCTCCCGTATTCGTCCCGACCGTGGACGACTATTATTCCGGGATGCTGACCACGATACCTCTGACGCCGGATATGATGAGCAAAAGCTTTTCTAAAAGCGACGTGACGGATATTTTCAAGGAGTATTATTCAGGTCAGAAGCTCGTCAGGGTACTCGGCGAAAACGACGCCGGAGACGTTTTTGAAAACGGAAGCTTCCTTGACGCCGGCGCGCTTTCCGGAAAGGATCTGATGTACATATACGTGTCGGGAAACGACGAGCGGATGACGCTGCACGCCGTGTTCGACAATCTCGGCAAGGGAGCGTCCGGAGCCGCGGTGCAATGTATGAATATCGTTTTGGGCGCGGACGAGGCTTCCGGGCTTGATATATAACAAAGAACAAAATCGAAAGGCAAAGCGAAATGAAAATGAACAATATAGAGATGATTGAAGGCGGAGTGTGCGCCGCAAAGGGCTTCAAAGCGTCCGGCATCCATTGCGGACTCAAAAAGGTCAAGAACGATCTTGCGCTTATTATAAGCGAGGAAAGA
>Ga0208297_1002629_pt1 | contig 9891 bp, 8 predicted proteins | sample LMS_cellobiose_e_FD_187367 | JGI IMG/M metagenome (GOLD analysis project Ga0208297, IMG submission 187367) | Rumen-fistulated moose microbial communities from Alaska, USA - LMS_cellobiose_enrichment (SPAdes) (version 2) | ecosystem: Host-associated > Mammals > Digestive system > Stomach > Rumen... | reverse complement strand
GAGTTTGAATCCCTGAAGGAAGCTGTGGACTACGCGGAGGAACAAGGCGTTTTGATCGTGTCCGCGGTGGGCAACAACGGGACAAGGAGCCTGTATTACCCGGCGGCGTATGACAGCGTTATCGGCGTGGGGGCGGTGGATCGGGATGGAAGCGTGTATTACCACTCGAACCGCAATGACAGCGTTTTTCTCACTGCGCCTGGCGTGAACGTAAAGACCACAGGGCATTTGGGAGGCTATGTGACGGCAAGCGGCACCTCCTTCGCCGTTCCGTATGTAACGGCTGCGGCGGCTGTGATGCGAAGCTGCGATCCCTCGTTGACACCGCGCCAAATCATGCAGATCCTATCGGAAACGGCAACGGACCATGGCGCGGAGGGCTATGACGATTATTACGGCTACGGCATCCTGAATATCGCCGGGTGTGTGGAAGCCTTAACGGGAGAGTCGGACCCAACGCCGGAGCCGTCGCCAGACTCTGCGCCTGAGCCAACGCCCGACCCGGAGCCGTCCGGCGAACCCCAACCGCAGCCATCTCCTAAGCCGTCCCCTTCGCCGGAGCCGGAACCAAAGCCTTCTCCTGAGCCGGAAACGGAACGGAAAACAGGTTTTAAAGATTGCCCGGGCGATAGCGGCTGCGTTATGGCGGCCTATGAGGATTTGGATTGCGTGGCCTGGTATCACGATGGCGTTCACTTTGCGCTGGAAAACGGAATTATGAACGGCGTCAGCGATCAGATGTTTGCGCCGAGCAGTTCCACCAGCCGGGCCATGATCGTGACCATGCTCTGGCGCATGGAGGACGAGCCTGCCGTAGACTACGACATGACGTTTTCCGATGTTTCGTCAGATTCTTGGTACACCGAGGCGATCCGTTGGGCGGCATATGAGCATATCGTGGACGGTTACAGTGCGGAACGCTTTGCTCCCAACGACAATGTGAGCCGGGAGCAGCTTGCCACGATCCTGTGGCGATATGCCAAGTACAAGGGTACAGACAAGATACCGGCAAGCAAAATCAATTTGGGCATCTATATAGACGCGGAGCACATATCGCGCTGGGCCTATGACGGGATGCAGTGGGCGGTCAACGCAGGACTGATTACCGGCGTGGGAAATGACAAGCTCAGCCCGGAAACAGAGGCCAGCCGTACCCAGGTGGCCACCATGCTGATGCGGTACTGTACTGCCATCGAATCAACGCAATAGCAATTTGGCGGGATAGTTCAGTCTCCTGCCAGGAAGAGAGAAAACATCATGAAGCAAAAAATCATCAAGCTGTGGGGGTTACTCATGGCACTGACCATGTGCCTGAGCCTCGGTGTGACCGCGTTTGCCGCTGAAAGCGACAACGGTTTTACAGACGTAGAGTAAGCGAGGAAGAGGCGCAGAAGCTGGCCGGGGAGGACATTGGCTTCGCCACTGTGTTCGCAAAAGACGAAAACGAGAAATATTATGTGTTCTATCATCCCACGGACGTGCGCTATATGAGGCAGACCAACGAGCAGATGGAAGCGGATCAGGATCAGTGGACTGCCCTTAACGAATGGGCACGTACTGTGCCAAATGAAATCCTGAAATACAGCGAGGGACTTACTGCTGTGGCGGACAACACTGATGGGCAATAACGCCATTGTGCTACACTATAAAGATGTAAGACAATGATTGATTTAAAACAGCCCGCACGGGGAAAGCAGCGAAGGAAGCAGAAAAAGAAACAGGCGAGTTGATTGATCCAACACAAGTCCGGCCCTCCGTTACAGGAGGGCCGAGAGAGGGAGAGAATACCACCGCCACCTGATTTGAGGGTGCGGAAAACCGAAAGGTTTTCTGCACCCTCTCTTTTTTCGACGTTTTCTCCGAATATCCCCTATCAAAAAATGGAAGGTATTGGGAGAAGCCGTCGAAAGCCGCGGGCCGATTATCGGACTTATGGCCGGAAAAACGCCGGAAATGAAAAAATCGGCGTTTTGCACAAGAAAAACCGCGTATTTCCCCGGCGCTGCCGAGGCCCGCCGTACCCCATTCAGATCTCACCAAAGAAATCTGAATGGAGGTACATATTGTGTTTGACAGAAAGAGCAGCTATGTGCTCAACAAGAAGGACCCGGACGCTATCGTTTACACCGACGCGGACGGGCACAGAATCCGCCTGACCCGTGAGGACTTCGATACCGAGGCCGACTTCCTCAAATGGAAAGCCTGGTCCGACGAGGACTACCACGGCGAAGAAATGGGCGACCATGTGGAGGAAAATCATAAGGCTCCACTGGACGAAAAGGCCGGTGCTGCGGACGGGCCGGAGGTCATCATTGAGCGGCGGATCGAAAAGCTGGCACACGAACGCTACACCGCCGAGATGGTGATCCGCGTCAAGGGTCAGCTCACCGAGAAGCAGTTTCGGAGGCTCTGGCTGTACTGCGCCAAGGGCATGACCCAGCAGCAGATCGCAGAGGTGGAAATGGTGGGCCAGCAGCGTGTTTCTACATCCATAAGAGCTGCTATGCGAAGAATCAAAAAATATTTTTCTGGAGGTAGCCAAAAGTAGGGGTAAAACAGCCAGTTTTCCGGCGATAAGTGAAGGACGCTTTTCCACGATTCTTCACTGATGCTTGAAAACTGAATATACGGTGTTATAAGCACAAAACCCGCGTGAATAGCGACATGGGGCGCGACGCCAAGACGACAGCTTGGGAGGTGAAGAAAAAGCTGTCCGAGCGACCTCCGCAGGCTCCAGACCCGACCCGGCAGATCGGGCGCGATGACAGCGCGGCGGATAATGATACTTGCTCACGCCCGTCCACAGACTTGCGACGGAGCCCTGGGGTGTTCGCCAGCCATACGGCAGCGGTACCCTGGAGCTATGACAGCCTTGCCAGAGGCGGCTTATAACATTCCCTTCGCCGGGGCCGCGTGGCAAATACGGCGAATCACAAATCGACCTACATGAAGATAGCCGCGCCGGAGCTGCGCCGCACTATGTTTATGCGGCCTCACCCAAAATCCGGCGCGGCTATTCTTTTATCTGAATCCCCGCATATTGTAGTAACATCATCGGTTTGTTTAGGAGGACCCGAATGGAAAAGAAGGCTAAACAAACGACCTCCTATAAGGAGATCAGAATCGGAAATACGATCTATCGCGTGACAAGCGTATTTTCCGGCGAGAAGGACCTGGGGAAAACTCTGGAGGACCTTGCGGTTCGCAGAGCGTTGGCAGAAACCGCCCCCTGGCCATCAAAGTAATCATTCTACCATACCTCGCGGCTGCTGATAACCTTGCAAGGCATTGGCTCCCTTGATAGAATGAGGATGCTGGACAAATCCAGCAGGAGCCATCTGCCGCACAGGGTATGAATCTGAGGGTCGGGAGGTAAAACAAATGACCGAGAAAACATACAATGTCGGCATCTACTGCCGTCTTTCCAACGATGACGAGCGTGACGGGGAATCCGTCAGTATCGAAAACCAGAAGCTCCTGCTTCAGCGATATGTGCTGGAACGGGGCTGGAACCTGGTGGACGTATATATCGACGACGGTTACTCCGGCACGAATTTTCAGCGCCCCGGCGTCCAGCGTCTGATCGAGGACGCCAAGGCAAAACGGATCAATGTGATCCTGGTCAAAGACCTTTCCCGTTTTGGACGAAACTACATCGAGTTCGGTCAGTATACTGATTATCTGTTTCCCTCCATCGGATGCCGGTTCATTGCCCTGAACAACGGCATTGATACGGAAAGCCAGAACGGCAGCACGGATGTCATGTGCTTTTTGAATTTGTTTAACGAATTCTACAGCAGAGACACCAGTAAGAAGGTCAAGGCTGTCAAGAAAGCCTGCGCGGAAAACGGAAAATTCATGGGAACCTATCCGGCCTATGGATATAAACGGGACCCGGCAGACAAACACCATCTTATCATTGACGAAGATACCGCGCCTACGGTGCGCCGGATCTTCTCCATGCGGGCGTCCGGCCTGGGCTTCCGCAAAATCGCTACCATGCTCAATGAAGAAGGAATCCAGCCGCCCGGCGTGCTTTACTATCAGCGCAAGGGCCAGAGTGATCCCCGCCGTGTCAATCATCAATGGGCCGAAACCACGGTCAAGGCGATCATCCGCAACGAGGTCTACATCGGCAACATGGTTCAGGGTAAAACCGGCACGATGTCATATAAGTCCAGAAAGTTGATTAACAAGCCGGAGGACGAGTGGATTCGTGTGGAAGGGACCCATGAGGCCATCGTTACCCGCGAAATGTGGGATACGGTTGTCAGCATTGACAAGAACAAGGTCCGCAAGAGGGATACGGCAGACGGTGAGAGAAGCATCTTCACCGGACTGGTCTACTGCGCGGACTGCGGCTTCAAGATGCGGAATCAGGTGGAACGCTTCACCTATAAGGACGGCACCCCTGGCCGGTACAGTTCCTTCATGTGCGGAAACTACGCCCGGAGCGGCAAGACTGCCTGTTCTATCCACACTATATATGAAAACGCCCTCTCCGAGATTGTCCTGGACAATATCCGTGAGGCTGCACGTCTTGTAGCTCATGACCGTGAGGACATTATCGAGCGGATCGTCCGCACGAAGGACAAGGAAGCGCACAGCCGTCTTTCCGCTTTTGAAAAGGAGCTGAAAACCTCTGTGGCGAGAATGCAGGAGTTGGAGCGCCTGATGCAGAATCTCTATGAGGATAAATGCACCGGCGTCGTTCCGCAGACTGTTTTCCAGACGCTGATGCAGAAGTACGAAACGGAACGCGCTCAGAAGGCTGCGGCAATCCCGGAGCTGGAGAAAAAGATCAAGGCCCAGCTTGAAAACAAGCGCGACGCTGATCGCTGGGCTGACGCCATCCGGCGCTATACCGAGATTACTGAGCTGGACGAACATATCCTATTTGAGCTGGTAGATCGTATCGAGGTTGGCGAAAGCATCAGGCGTGGACGGCTGCGTATCCGGGACGTGAAGCTCCACTATTGCTATGTAGGCAATGTGGACGAAGCCATGCGCGAGGCTGTGGATTCGACGGAGGTGCAGCATGACGAAGCTGTATAACGTCGGCATATACTGCCGTTTGAGCGTGGATGACGCCAACAATTCTGCCAAAGCGAAAAACTATATTCCCGCCGATGAATCCGTCAGTATCGAGAACCAACGAGAACTGCTTTCCAAATTCGTGATGCTGAATGGATGGGTCGAAACCAAGACCTACATCGACGATGGGTACAGTGGGGGCAACTTCCAGCGGCCCGGATTTTTGGAAATGCTGGAGGACGCCCGGAAGGGCATCATCAATCTGATCCTTGTCAAAGACCTGTCCCGCCTGGGGCGCGACTTTGTAGAGGTTGGCCGCTATACGGATGTTGTGTTCCCATCCCTGGGTTGCCGTTTCGTGTCCGTGCTGGACTGTCTGGACAGCGAGGGCGACAACACAGATATGCTACATTTTCGCAGTCTGATGAACGATTATCATTTGCGGGATCTGAGCAGCAAGATCAAATCCGTGATGTATAGCAAAAAGGTCAGCGGGCAATTCACATCTGCGTTTGCACCCTACGGATACCGCAAGAGCGACGAGGACAAGCACCGTCTTGTGATCGACGAGCCTGCCGCCGAGATCGTCCGCAGAATCTTTGATATGCGGGCATCCGGCATGGCTTACGGAAAGATCGCTGCGGCGCTTAACCAGGAGGATATTCCGTCCCCACGCTGGTATTGGTATCAGCGGACCGGGAAGGATACTTCAAAGGTGACGCGGGTATGGAAATACGCAACGGTCAAGACCATGCTCCGCAACGAAGCGTACATCGGCACCCTTGTTATGAACACGTCCGGCACCCGGTCCTATAAGGACCACACTTCCATCGTCAAGCCGGAAAGCGAATGGCTGCGGCATGAGGAATCCCACAAAGCGATCATTTCTCCGGACGTATGGGAGACTGTCCAGAAACTAAACGCAGAGGCTAAGCTGATCGCCGTAGGCAATCAAGCACCATCCCATAAGCTGTTTTCTCACAAGCTGAGATGCGCCAGTTGTGGTCATGCGCTGCAAGCCAATACGCAATCTCAGCACAGGAAAAGCGGCCAGGTCGTGAAATACATTTCCTACTCCTGCGGTCTGCATCTGACAACTGGACGGAGCAACTGTTCTCCGCACAGAGTATCTGAAATCACCTTAACGAAAATCGTGATCGACGAGATCAAGTCCCAATCCCAGGCGGTCAGTCTGGATGAAGCCGCCATAGTGGACAAGCTCAAACGCCAGAAAGTACGGTACGACGAGCATCACTTGTCCATGACGCGGAAGGAGATCACTCAGCTCCGCCGTCGTGTGCAGGAGTTGGAGAATATGACCGCCCAGCTTTACGAGGATAAGATCAGCGGAGCGATCACCGAAAGCGCCTTTATGGTGCTGACACAAAAAAACGAACAGGAGCGCCTTGCCAAAACGGAACGTCTTGACGCGCTTCTGTCCGAAACACAGCAGGCCGATCAGGACGCCGCTGACATTCGCAAATGGGTGACAGCGATCCGTAAGTATCTGGACCTGCAAGAGCTTGACCGTGAAACCATCGACGAGTTGATAGACTACATTGAGATCGGAGAACACACCGTCATTGACGGTCAGCGTCACCAGGACATCAAGGTACACTATCGCTTTGTCGGCATGGTTGAGTAAATGAAATCAATATGCAATCAACTGAGCAATCGGTTTTGGGGGCTTTTTGTCGAAGCCCTTCCCAAATAACCAATGTTCTTCATAATATTAAGGAAAGGGGCAAACTCGTTGCTGTTCTGGTCGTAGCTGTCTACGTTGTTGGCGATGGCAATAAAGTGGACCCCGTGCTGCCGGAACATGACCTCTGTATAGAAGCCGGTTTGCAGGTAGTCACGACCGATGCGGGACATATCTTTTGTGATTACTCTAGCCACTCGTCCTGCTTCAATATCGGCGATCAATCGTTTCCAGTCGGGCCGGTCGAAGTTCCCGCCGCTCCAGCCATCATCCGTATAGTGGACGATGTTTTCATAGCCCTGCTGGGCAGCGTAGGTTTCCAGGTACCTCTTTTGATTCACAATGGAGTTACTGTCCCCAGTCAAATCATCGTCACGGGATAGCCTCTCATACAGTGCTGTGATCTTACCCTCAGTCTGCTTTGCGCTCATGACGCGCTCCTTTCAGACTGACGACTCGTTTGTGGTACTGCCATTATACCACACGCATGCCCGATTTCCATAGCATCACTGCAAATCAACCTATAAATTTTATCCTCAAAGGTTTCCGTTGCTGTTTCGCTGCAATGGACATTTACAATATAATTGGTAGAGCCGATTCTCCGGGTGAGGGAGAAGGCGGCTCCGTTTTCATTTTCCATAGGGCTCCTTTCCGCGCCTTCTGCGCTTTGTGTTGATGAAAACAAAATGAATATGTCGTTTTCAAAATGATCACTCCTATCTTAAAACTAGTGCAGACAGCACAGGGGAAAATATGTCGCCAGTTTCAACTGGCTGGATTGCTTCTATCTCGATTGTGGTCTATCCACATCCATAAGCAGAACCCTCCTTTCCAAATATCCAGAGAGAAAAGACCTGTCACGGTCATTTGTCCCTCTACATATAGGAGAACTGAGACCGTTTTTCGGAACCGTTTTATAAAAAATTTGGGATTTTTCTTTTGGAGCATGCTATAATCTCCGTAATCACTCTGGAAGGAAGGCGACAGCGGTGGACGATCGGAAGCGGGACAGCGACTATCAATATGGCTACGATCACCTTTACGAAGAAAACCGGACCACCGATGCCGTCGATGGCACCGATGAGCCGAATGAGGATCTATATTGGGAGGACGAGGAGCAATTTGAATCCCGAAGGCTGGACGCCATCCGAAAAGAGGAAGAAGAACTTGAGCCCGAAGATGACGATGCTCTGGATAAGGTTGAGGCAGTTGTATCAGTATTAAAATACCTTCCACTGTCGCCCGAACCGACAGAGCCCCAAAAGGAATCCGGAAGAAAAAAGCTCGCCCGGGAGATGAAAGCCGAGGCACTGGACCGTATGGAAAGGTCCGCCCGCTCTGAGGACGATTTCAAGAGGGTCACGGAAATATGGGATAAACTGGATGCCAACCGGGAGCGCAGAGAGCGAGACCATGAAGTATTCCTGGGTGACACGCCAGCAGACAGCGTTGTAGAATACTCTCAGACAGCGGTCATTCCACGGTGGAGAAACGACTCAACAGAGAGGCAGCTTCAAAGCGGAAACTTTCTGGACTATCTCTTTGACTGCCCCTATGAGATGCACGACCTGTTAAGCCGGGAATATATGAGGAAAGCCGTGTATTCGCTGAAGGAGGACCACAAAGAACTTCTGTTCTTCCTTTATCTCCGGCTGTACAGCCCCCAGCGATTGGCGTTAATACGAGACCAGACTGACCGTAACATCCGCAAGGTCCGTGACGTGGCGCTCCGTAAATTACGGAAGCGGATTTACCGGGACCTGGACCGGCTGAAAAAGAAAGGCTATTCTGGAATCACGCAGCGAGAGCTTGTGTTTTTGGAGACCTTTGACAAGAATGGGAGGGTGCGCGAAAAATGAAGAGTCTATTTGAACACACTAGCGCCAGTTGGGTCCGCTACTCGGATTATGACTGGATAAAAAACGCAGATGGAGACTGGTATCTTGTGCCGGCTGAGGGCGCATCACCCAAGCCGTATGACCCGATGATGGACAAAGAGGGACTCGTCCTGGCTGCAATGGAGATCGGGTGGAGGATTTTCCAGAAGAAGCCGGACGATGAAATAAAAGCTCACATTCGAGCGTTTGCCTGTAAGTACGGGCTCCTGGGAATTATGACAGCTCTGCCCACCACGGCAAACTTTATTGATTACGAAAAGGTCTACTTCCCCAAGAACGATCTCATTCCCGTAGAGGTCATGGAAACCACGGACTATCTCAGCTTGTTCTATCCCTTCCGTATGCCGGACTTTAAGAAACAGGGCATAGAATCTGTTTGGAACAACACAGGAGATGTTGCGGAGCAAGCGCTGATTATGACATACCAATCTGAGCCGCAGGCTGTAATCATGAGCTTTCTGCGTGATTACGGAGAGCCCTATGAGTGGCTCGTTTCTGTGTTCAAGGATTGGGCCTTCACGCTTTTTACAACAAAGTTTTATTATGAACGAAAGAAACGCCCTGACGCAGAGACACGGGAATTATACGAACAGGGTATGGCCGCCTTTGAGGACAATGCGCCAACTTATCACCTGGAGCTGCGGGACCGGCCCACGTTGGTTTGGGATTTCCATTCGCTGCTGCTGAATGTCAAGCTGCTGATCTTCCTGGCACTGACGGATGAAAACAATCCCTTGAAGGTCTGTCGGAAGTGCGGGAAACCGTTTATTGCATCGAAGCCAGCCGACAAATACTGTTCGGAGGATTGTCGAGGGAAGCGCAAGAAAGCTCCATAAAACAGCAAAAGCGGGACGGATCGCTCCGCCCCGCTTCATGGTTGTGATATGATTACTTGATCCACACTGCCGCCGGTCTGAGATCGGATTGCTCTAAGTCCCCAAAGGCCCAGGCAGTGCCGAGGTTGTAGGTACCATAGGAGAAGTACATCGTCACGGTATAGCCCGGATTCTGGCTCTGTATCTCAGCGGCCAGAGCCTCAACGCCGGCAGTGATCTCCTTGCTGTCGAAGGATTTCCACCAGGCTTTGAAATCGTTCATGCTGAGGCTGCCGGAGTAGGTCGCCGTGAAGAGCTTCTCGTTTCCGTAGTGTGTGACTGGTTTTTCCTTGATCTCCCACTGAGAGGCAAAGTCGCCAGATTGGGACGTGGCTTGCTTTGCCGGCCCGTTTACTGTAGCGGTGTTGGTGGCAGCGTCGTA
>Ga0208297_1002628_pt1 | contig 9899 bp, 9 predicted proteins | sample LMS_cellobiose_e_FD_187367 | JGI IMG/M metagenome (GOLD analysis project Ga0208297, IMG submission 187367) | Rumen-fistulated moose microbial communities from Alaska, USA - LMS_cellobiose_enrichment (SPAdes) (version 2) | ecosystem: Host-associated > Mammals > Digestive system > Stomach > Rumen... | reverse complement strand
CCCCAAATCCTCCATAGCCGTCTCCCAGCCGGGGCGGTAGATCAGCGCAAAGGCGTTGTAGCCCAGCTTGGAAAGCTCCAGCGCGTGGGGAAAGCTGTCGTGCATCGCGCCGACGTAGGCAAAACCGCCGCCAGCGTTGCAGATGGCGAAGGGGGCGCCATCATCACCTTTGAAGAAGAACAGACCGGTGTCACGCTTGCCGGGATCGGCGGCCTTTTCCGCGTCGGTGTAAATGTCATAGAAGATCGTTTCGCCACGCTCGGCACGGCTTTTCAATGCGTTCGCGATCTCCACGGTTTTGTCCGGGTCGATGTAGTTGTACCAGGTCAGCCGGAGGTCGCCCAGCGTATCGCCGCTCCAGTACCCGCTGTCCACCGGGAACAGGAGGCGCCCGTACTCGCCGAAGGCGGGGTCGCTCAGCACGTCGGAAATCCGGCTGGACGCGGTATAGGGCTCACTGCCTGTCACAGCGGATACCTCGTGTTCAGGGAAGAACAGCGGCAGGGCGTGATACAGATATTCCTGCACGGCTTCGAAATCGTGATACCCGCCGTCCTTCTGATAGAACACGTAGTGCTCCGGGGTGAAGATATCGCGGCTGAGCATCTCATCGGCCATGTCGATGGACTGGCTCTTTACCGCGTCGTTGGTGCCCACGGCGTGGTAGATGAAGTAGCCGCGCTCGTCCAGGTCGTTGTCCTTCACCAGCTGCTCGATGAAGTCCACGTTCTTTTCAATCTGGAAGTCTCCGTAAGTGCCGTAATACCAGCACGAGCCGCTCATGGGGGCGAAATAGCGGATATAGTCGTAGTCATAGCACAGCTGCAGCCAGGTGGTTACCGAGCCCAGAGAGAAGCCGCCGAATGCCCGGTGGTCCCGGGAGGCCTTCAGATCCGCGTCAGAGGCAGACTTCGCGTAAGTGTGGTATTTCCCCTCCACGGTGGGCATCAGGGCGTTTTCGAAGTCCTCGTGGAAGGCCCGGAACTGCCGGATGGAGGCGGAGAAATCCCGGTCGCTGCCCTCGTGATAGAAGGTGGCGGAGACCAGGATTGCCGGCTTCATATCGCCCTTTTCCATCAGGTTGTCAAACATGTTTTTCTGCGTCTCGTGGAAATACTCACCCGCCGAGCCGCCCCAGCCGTGCATCAGATACACAATATCATAGCGCTTTTCGGTGTCCGCCTCATCGTAGCCGTAGGGCAGATAGACGTAGGCGGTCTTTACGATATCGCCGCCGTCTCCCGCATAATCCTTTGTGGCATAATCCAGCCGCTCCACCGTGCCGGGATGGGCGGACGGTACCTTGTATGCTGCGGGAACGGCCTCCGTCCAGCCGGTCTGGGGGATGGAACCGGCGGCATCCCCGGAAGTTCCGGCGGGCTGATCCTGCCGGGAAGCGGTCAGAAAGCGGTAAAGGATATCCGCAATCTGCGCCCTTTTTGCATTTGCTCTCGCTTCAAACGTGATGCTCACCTCATTGATAAGATCCTGCTCCCTGGCCCAGCGGACCGCTTCCGCGGCATAGGCGGAAGCGCCACCCACATCCGCCGTACCGCCTGACGTCGGCTGCCCGGCATAGCGCCAGAGAATGGTCACAAGCTGCTCCTGGGTCACCGGATCGTTCGTCCCGAACAGACCCTTCCCATAACCCTCAACAAGCTTTTCATTGGCTGCCCAGATAACTGCGTCGGAATACCATGCTCCGGCTTCTGTATCTGAGAAGCTGTCCTCCCCGCTGACGGCAGGCTCTCCGGCGGCGCGGTACAGCACCGTTGCCGTCATGGCGCGGGTCAGCGTATCGTTGGGGGAAAAGTGCCCGTTTCCCGTGCCGTTCATGATCCCATGCCCGGTGAGGTATTGCACGGCCTCAGTGTACCATGCGTTTTCCGGAACGTCGGAATACCCGTTTCCCGAAGGGGAAGCGGCGCAGGCCGTCACAGAGCAGCAGAGGAGCAGCGCCAGGGAAAGCAGCGCAGAAACGCCTCTTTTCATACCTTTGCACCTCCATAGTCTTTTCGTTTTACAAGCATATTTTATATAGTCCATCGAAAAAAGTACAATATCGATTCCGGAAGCTGCAATTCATTTTCTGCATAGCAAAGCAGCTGCGCTGAAAGCTGCGCAGCCGCTTTGCCTGTGTGTTCGGGAGCAAAGCGATTCCGGTCACGCTCCCTTATCAGCTGCCGGCAGATACATCGGCAGGGGTATAGGAATGTTCATAGGTGTAATCGACGAAGCTTCCGAAGCCCCAATCCCCATAGGGAATATTGAAGGACCTTCCCGCGTCGCCCAGGTCGATGGCCCGGATGGCCGCCATCTCCTCCTCCGTCAGCGCGAAGTCGAAAATGCTGATGTTTTCGAGGATATGGGCGGGGTTGGTGGAGCCCGGCACCGGGCAAAGCCCCTCCTGCATGTGCCAGCGCAGGATCACCTGGTAGACCGTCTTGCCGTGGGCGTCGGCAATCTCGTGGAGAACGGCATTGTCCACGTCCACGCGGTTGTGGTTCAGGGGATACCAGCATTCGACCTGCATATCGTAATGGTTCGCGTAAAGCTCTCTGGCATCCGTCCGCTGGGCCAGCGGGTGGCACTCGATTTGGGCGATCTGCGGCTTGATCTCCGCATTTTCCGTGATGTAGTTGAACGCATCCATGCGGTTGTCAAAGTTGCTGATCCCCAGCGCCCGGATCCTGCCCGCCCTGTATTCCTTTTCCATCACCCGCCAGGCGGAGAGGATATCTTCCAGCGTGCCGGCGGGGTGGTGGATATAAACCAGGTCGATGTAATCCACCTGCAGCCGCTCCAGCATCCCCTCAAAATATGTCTGGGCGTTGGACAGGTCGCCGGAAATCTTGCTCGTCAGCCAGATCTCCTCCCGGGGAACGCCGCTCTCCCGGATGCCCCAGCCCACGCCGCGCTCGTTATAGTAGAACATGGCGCTGTCCAGATGGCGATATCCCGACTGCAGGGCGGAAATGACCATGCCATTGACGGTTTCGTTGAGCTGCTGCCGCTGATTCGCGCCTTCCATGCTCTGGACCTGGGTGCCCAGGCCGAAGCGGGGCATCATGACGCCGTTATTGAGCCGCACCAGCGGAACGCCCGCCACGGAGCGGATGTTGGAAAAAGCCTGCGGGCCGCCGTCCGCCGTATCGCCGCCGGGGGCGGGCTGGGTCACCTCGTGATCGAAATCACCCAGTGCAAGGGATGCGTCTTCGCGGTCGGGTTCGTTTTGGATGGCAGGATCGACGATGCCGCCGATTTCGTTTGCAGGCTCAGACTGCGGCGCTGTGGCGGTTTCCGCAGGGGGCGTTGATCCAGCCCCATCCGAGAGTGTGTTCTCCTGACCGCACGCCGCGAGGGAAACGCAAAGCAGCGCACCGAGCAAGAGAATAAATAGCATCTTTTTCATCTCTATCACCAGGCCTTCTGTTCTTCTTCGCTCCTGTGTTTGGTCTTCCGCTCCTCCACCATTTTGACGAACCACTCCACCATACCCGGATCGTAGTGGGAGAAGAAGGAGCTCTCCTGCCGGTCAAGGGCGGCGATGGCGGTCATGTCCTCCTCGGAAAGGGCAAAGTCAAAGATGCTGATGTTCTGGAGCATGCGGTCATAGTGGGTAGATTTGGGGATCACCACGGTGCCGCGCTGGATATGCCAGCGCAGCATGACCTGCGCCGTGGATTTGCCGTACTTTGCGCCGATGGCGGACAAAACCGGGTCGTCAAACAGGCCGTTCCTGCCCTCCCCGAAGGGCGCCCAGGCTTCATGCTGGATATTGTACTTCTCCATCCACTTTCTGGCCTCTGTCTGCTGGTTGTGGGGATGGGTCTCCACCTGGTTGACCATGGGGGCGATACGGCTGAAGGAGGCGATGTCCACCAGCCGGTCGGGATAGAAGTTGGAGACGCCGATGGCCCGGAGGACGCCTTCTTCATACAGGTCCTCCAGAGCCCGCCAGGCGCCGTAATAGTCCGAGAAGGGCTGGTGCAGCAGCATCAGGTCGATATAATCGGTCTTCAGCTTTCTGAGAGATTCCTCCACCGACCGCTTGCAGGCGTCGTAGCCGTAATGCTCCACCCAGACCTTGGTGGTCAGAAACAGTTCCTCCCGAGGAATGCCGGATTTCTCAGCAGCGGAGCCGACCTCCTCCTCGTTAAAGTAGCTCTGGGCTGTGTCCAGGCTCCGATAGCCGGCCCTCAGCGCATCCAGCACACAGCGCTCGCACTCGTCCTTCGTGACCTGATAGACCCCGTAGCCCAGGATCGGCATTGGAATTCCGTTGGAAAGCGTGACGTATTCCATGGTGAACGACCTCCTTCAATCGTCGTTTTGCATCTGCCTTTAGAGGGATTCCCCGGCTTTGGTCAGCGTAAGGCCTCTGTGAGAGCGGTTGAACAGCCGCAGGCCCAGATCGCTCTCCAGCAGGTTTATCTGCTTGATCAGCGCCGTTGAGGTGATGAACATGCTCTCAGCCGCCTTGTTGAAACTCCCGGCCTCCGCCACATGGAGAAAGGCGGTGAGGTTTAGGTTGTCGATGTTCACTGCTGCCTTCTGCTCCTTCCGTCATTTACCTGTCAAGCCGGTTTTCCTTTACTCCTGCTCGTCAAAGTTCGGAGCAAACTGCAGATAGCCCTGCAGCGCCTCCTCGGAGGCCGTGTAGTAGCGCTGTCCCTTGTTCACGGCGGCGATCTCACTCAGCTCTGCGTCCGTCAGGGTGAAATCGAAGATGTCGATGTTGTCCCGGATGTGCTGGACGTTCTTCGAGCCGGGGATGACAACGTGACCCAGCTGAGTGTGCCAGCGCAGGATGATCTGGGCGTTGGATTTGCCGTACTTCTCCGCCAGGTGGGTGAACACCGGCTCATTCACCAGACTCTTGTCCCCGTGGCCCAGGGGATACCAGGCCATGATGGCAGTGCCCATGGGCGCAAGATAAGCTTTCAGCGCGTCCTGCGGGAAGTAGGGGTGGGCTTCCACCTGGACGAAGGCGGGCTTGATCTCGCTGGTATCCACGACCTCTTTGATCTTCTCCTCCGGGAAGTTGCTCAGACCCAGGCTCTTCACCTTCCCGGCCTTCACCGCCCGCTCCATGGCCTTGTATGCGCCGATGTAATCGCCCGCCGGCTGGTGCAGGAACAGCAGATCCACATAGTCCGTGCCGAGGCGGGAGAGCGTCTCGGCAATGGCCCTGTCCGCGTCAGCGTAGACGCTGGGCCAGAGCTTGGTCACAAGATAGATTTCCTCGCGCTTCAGCCCGCTGCGCTTCATGCCGCAGCCCACGGCCTTTTCATTCATATAGGCGTTGGCGGTGTCGATCAGACGGTAGCCGCTCATGAGGGCGTTGTAAACCGCCTCCTCGGCGTCCTTTGGGCTCATGAGGAAGGTGCCGATGCCCGCCAGAGGGGCCTTTGTGCCGTTGTTCAGCGTGATATATTCCATGATTTGTACCTCCAAATTCATTTCCCGAAAAAAGCATACTCTCATTCACGAAAAAAGTACAATATCAATTCCGAAATGTGCTATACTGTAAGTGAATAGTGAATTAAGGGGGTGGCCCCATGCCGGAGCTGGAGCATTTATATCATCTGTTGGCGGTAAATGAGTATGGAACGCTGTCCGCCGCTGCGGAGGCGCTGCATATCTCACAGCCCTCTCTGAGCCGCAGCATGCAGAAGCTGGAGGCCGAATTCGGCACATCGCTCTTTGAGCGGACAAAAAACAAAGCCTCCCTGAACGAAGCGGGAAGGCTTGCGGTCACGGAGGCGAAGCGCGTCACAGACGCGGCGGAGGAGATGACCGCTCGCATGGCGGCCTATGTGCGCAGTCAGCATACGATCCTGGTGGGCTCCTGTGCGCCCGCCCCCATGTGGCTGCTGACACCCGTGCTGGGACAGCTTTACCCGGAGATGACGATCTCCGCAGAGATGAAAATGCCGGAGGTCTTGCTGGATGGTCTGCGGAATGGGACGTATCAGGTCATCGTCACGGACGGGCCGATCCAGGAGGATGGGATCCTCTGCCGGGAATACGTGACGGAGCAGCTTTTCATCTCCCTGCCGTCCGCCCACCCGCTGGCCAAAAAGAAGGGATTGTACCTTGCCGATCTCGCCGGGCAGACCATGCTGCTCTATTCGGAGCTGGGCGTCTGGCAAAAGCTCAGCGATGAGAAAATGCAGGATATCCACTTCATCGTGCAGACCCAGCGGGAAGCCTTTACCGATCTCATAAATGCCTCCGTACTGCCAAATTTTACGACAAACCTGACACAGATGCATAGTGCCGTGCTCGACCGGGTTGACGTTCCGATCCTCGACCCGGAGGCGACGATCACGTTTTACCTGTGCGTAAGAAAAGAAAAGAAGAAACTGCTGGAAGCACTTGGGTATCATTCGTAAGGTAAAGCGGGCTCTGCAGCATCAAATTGCCATAATATATTGAAAGAGACTAAAAAGCCGCTAAAAAGTCACTTCAAATACATCAAAAACCAAAAAGAAAAAGCACTGAAAACGTAGTGTTTTCAATGCTTTTTCCCATCTCTCGATGTTTGGTGGAGATAAGAGGGATCGAACCGCTGACCTCTTGAATGCCATTCAAGCGCTCTCCCAAGCTAAGAGGTTACGTACCCCCGTAACCCCGAGCTCGGGAGGTGCGGTCAATACACAAAACGCCGCAAATTCACAGTTGAATTTTACAGCAGGTTGAGGTATACTATAGGCGAAAGGAGCTGATAGATATGCCAAACATCAAACCGATTTCCGACCTCCGCAATTATACCGAGGTGCTGCATGACGTGGCGGTTGGCGCTCCTGTCTTTTTAACAAAGAATGGACGCGGCAGATATGCCATTGTAGATATGCAGGACTATGAGAAAACGCAGGCGACGCTGCGGCTGATGAATGAGCTTGCCAAGGGCCGGAGATCCGGCGAAACCGAAGGTTGGCTCTCCCCCGAGGAGGTAAGAGCGCATTTCCGCGCACAGGCCAATGAAGTATAAGCTGCATTACACTTACGAAGCGCAGCGGGACTTGGATGAGATTTGGGATTACATCGTTTCTGATCTCTCAAACCTCACGGCTGCGGAGCGGACTGTCAATCGGATCATGGACGCGATTGACCAGTTAGCGGATCTCGCGGAGATGGGTTCTCCGCTTCATTCCGTTGCCGATGTGGAAAGCGATTATCGCTTTCTTGTATGCGGCAATTATCTGGCCTTTTACCGGGTCGAAGGAAATGAGGTCTATATTGACCGTATCCTCTACGGCCGCCGGGATTATCTGCGTATTCTGTTCGGAGACACCGCCGAGGATGCGACGGCCGAATAGACGGAATAAAGAAAACAGCCACCTTTTCAGGTGACTGTTTTGCTTTTGGTGGAGATAAGCGGGATCGAACCGCTGACCTCTTGAATGCCATTCAAGCGCTCTCCCAAATGAATCGGTCACGTACCCCTGAAAACCGATTTGCTCGGGGAAGCGTTTTTTTGCGTGAAGCGTGCTGGGTATTATACGGTTTCGCACATTCGACATTCAACCAATCTGCCTCTACAATGAAGGCAGAAAAGGAGGGCACGGCAATGGGCAAGGTCAAACAGTTAAAGCTGGATCGCTATGAGCACGGGCTGCTTGTCAGAGCTTTATACGAAGAATGGAAACAGATGTTGGCCGCCGGTGCTGATACGACAGCGATAGAGGATCTGATCCTGCGGGTCATTGACGCGCCGACGAAAAAACGATTTGGGAGGTTTTCATGATGAATGAGCTTACATACCACCGTGAAGGCGATTATTTAATCCCTGACCTGATTCCCCCGGAGATTCCCCGGATTGGGATATGGGGCATGAGACGGCGAGAATTCCTGAGAAAGCATCACAGCGGCATCTACACCGGATTGCTGTTCAGCGGGAAACTGAATGCCCATTTGGTGGAGATCGATCGCTCGGCAATCAAGATGTTCGACATATTGATCAAACAGTGCTCTGCGCGTGAAGGTGTGACTGAGCATCTGAAAGCCCAGGATCAGTTAGAGTGGGTCAGGCGGATGAACAGCATCCGGGAGCGAGTCGAGGAAACGATATACACAGAATTGATATTCGATTGATTTCTGATCAAAAAGTCCTAGATCAATAATCCATGATGAATCAATATTATGCAATTCTCCCGCCCTGTTGGGCGGGAGAATTGTTTTGCTGCTTACTGCTCGATGGCTTCATAGCGCATGAGCATGGTTGCGACCTGGGCGCGGGTGGCGCTTCCCTTCGGGGAGAGCTTGTTATCGCCCACTCCATTGATAACGCCGTTCATCGTCATCCAACACATGGCCTCATAAGCCCAGTCGGAGACGTCGGAAGCGTCGTCAAAGGTCAGCGGGAAGGCCCACATACCCGTGAAGCCCTTGCCCTTCATCTTGGCGTAACGGTAAAGGATGGTAGCAAACTGTTCACGCGCTACAGGATCGTTGGGTCCGAAGCGTCCATCACCGTAACCGGTGACGATTCCGTTCGCCGCCGCCCAGCGGATGGCCTCGGTGTACCACTTTCCGTCCTCGACATCGGCGAAGCCCATATCATAGTCCACGGTGGGCTCACCCTCAAAGCGATGGAGCATAGTGACGATCATGGCACGGCTGGTGGTATCGTTCGGTCCGAACTTACCGCCGCCATAGCCGTTCATGATTTCATTTTCCAGCGCCCAGTGTACTCCGTCGTGATACCAAGAGGTCTTGTCCAGATCATCAAACGCGCTCATCGGGCAGGTATCGCCTCTGTCGCAAGACGCCGCGTTGCCGGTATCCTTTTCATCGTATGCCACTACATAATCGGAGAAGTGGGTAACGATGAACTTCACGGCGTTCTTCGTTGCGGTGGTCGGGTTCTTCTCCGTGGCGCCATCCTCGGCAACATACCAGGCGCTGAAGCCGGCGGGCTGCTGACCATCCTTCACCTTGTGCGTTACCTCAACGGTTGCCTTCCCGCCACCAAAGTCGGTGATGCGCTTACCGCCGCTGGTCAGGTAGATGTCGTAGACCGCCTGAACGTCCAGCTCCGCCACGGCTTCCTTCTGCGCATCGTTCAGCCTGCTCTCCGTGATCGGCTCCACATTGAGCTGCAGATCGCTGCCTGTGGTCTGCGCTGCGATGGAAGCAAGCGCCGCAGCGTCAAATGTCACGGTGCTGTTCGGGAGCTCGATGGTAAGCCCTTCGCCGTCCTCCTCCATCGCTTCATCAATGGCCTTGACGGTCTTGGCGGGGATGGACACCGCCGTGATATTCTCCGGCAGGCCGCTCAGGTCAATGGTGACTGCGCCGGTCTCTCCGGCTCTGTCGGTGATCTCTGCAATCTGTGCATCGGTGGGCGCGGTGATGGTCGCGGTATTGCCGCTGACCTTCGCGCTGACGGACACGCTGCCCTCGTCGCCGGAGACCTTTACGGTGATTGTGGGCTCAGGCTCGGGATCGGGAGAAACCGGCGTGCTGCTGTCTGTCACCGTGACGGTGCAGATCGCGGTATAAGTGTTTCCGGCTGCATCTGTCAGCGTGACGGTGATGGTCGCTGTGCCTGCGCCGACTGCGGTCACTTTGCCGCTTTCATCAACGGTAACGACGCCGGTGTTGCTGCTTGTAAAGGTAACGTTGCCCTCGTGAGAGCTGCTGTAGGAGATCACATCAGTGCCGCCCTTGTTCAGGCTCATTGTTGTTGGCGCAATCTCCAAATCGGGAATCTCAGGCTCGTCGGTCGCAGGCGTTACCGTGATCGTGGACTCCGTGGTTGCGCCGGTGGAAGCGTGGGTCGCGTAGAGCTTTGTCGTGCCTTCGGCTACGCCGAGCACCTTGCTGCCGCTGATCTGCGCAATGTTCAAATCGTCCACAGCGTATGTGACGGTATCGTCTTTCCCTCCGAA
>Ga0208297_1002623_pt1 | contig 9920 bp, 12 predicted proteins | sample LMS_cellobiose_e_FD_187367 | JGI IMG/M metagenome (GOLD analysis project Ga0208297, IMG submission 187367) | Rumen-fistulated moose microbial communities from Alaska, USA - LMS_cellobiose_enrichment (SPAdes) (version 2) | ecosystem: Host-associated > Mammals > Digestive system > Stomach > Rumen... | reverse complement strand
TCGACCAGCTCCGCCGGCGGCTCGAAGGATGTGATGCACTCCCGCGGGGGCGTTGGCTCCGCGTCCGACTCAAACACCAGCACACGGGCAAGAAACCCGTCCGACGCCTCGCCGGAGCCGAAGCTCCCCCAGAAACGGTCTGGCGTGGACGCGCCGTACAGGGACAGGTGATGCCAGGGCAGCACAATGTTGTTTTTGTCGTCGGCGTAGCTTTTTGCATAGGGCCGCCCGGTGCCGGAAAACAGCTGCATAAGCAGGGCGGGTATTTCCCGCCGGAAGCTGTTTGGCGATTTGATGGCCTGCAACAACAGGCCGATTTCATCAAGCAGCATCACCGTGCAGGGGTTTTTCTCAAGGTATGTCAGGATGGCGCTGTCTGAAGCTATGGCGTTCGGCCCCAGCAGGGTGTTGCCCCGCGTCGGCAGCAGGATGTTGGGAATGGCCGACTGCGGGGCATCCTTACCCGTTCCCGAAACACCTACGGCGATACAGTACATGTTTGTCCGAAGCCCTGTTTCGGTCATGACCTTTTGCCCGGCCAGCGTGCCCATGAGCGCGACGGCCCCGGCGAGGTTGTAAACAGGGTTCGACACTGCGGTCGTTTGCGTCATGTACTCCATGCTGGCCGAAAGGATACCGCCCGGATTGAGGCACGCCTCGGGAATGGTGATGAGCTTTTTCTCTTTGGCCACGTCGAGCAGCGGGGCACCGTTTTCGGTGGCGGGCGTTTCGATGCGTTCGGGATGGTTGCGCGCGTTCGTCTTCCAGATGGATGCCACAGTTGTGCGCACCTCCGCTTCCGGCAGGGGTTCAGGCAGCCGCGAATTCCATCCCAGTGCCATAAGCCATACAGAGCTTGCATCCATGCCGTCCGTAATCCACTTCCCCACCAGCCGCGCCAGCGTGTCGTTCCGCTGGCCGCGCAGAACGGGAGACGTGTCCAGCGCCGCCTTCACCGTGGAAAGATCCAAACCTCCGCCAGGCAGCGCCGCTTGGGAGCCGTGCACCCGCGGCGCCTGGTACATCGCCAGGTCGCTCCAGCCCAGCCCCGGCGCGAATAACCATTCATAGACCGCCCCGGACGCATGGACAGACGGCGGCGCCACCACATAGCCGCCATCCCCGCGCACATCGACCTCCGGGGCAAAACGCACTGCGTTGTGAACCTCTCCCTGCCCGGGATGACGGTAATAAAAGTGCCATCCCTTGGCCGTACGGACATAGACGCTTGTAAAGGGGCAGTGCGCGGTCACGAATTCGCGCCCAGCCTCACCATCAGCATCAATCACAACAATTCCGGAAATAGTCCCTGTCACAATAGCAGGATTGGCGTTTGGCCATTTCTTCCACCATTCCGTTATTTCATCTTCTGTGGGCAGACGCTTCTGGTACTTCTGCCACGCGATAAGCGGCTTCTTGTCCTGCCCCACAGGGATAACGGAAAACTCCCGCTTGGTAAGCAGGTCTATGGCCGCCTCAAACATTGTCATGCGGCCCCTCCGCGCGCTGCTCTCTGCCGTCGCAGCATCAGCAATTCAGATTCAAGCAGGGCCGCCTTTTTCTCCGCGGCCTGCAGGTCTTCGCGTAGCACGGAGATGGTGAGCTCATGCATAGTGACGGTCTTTCGCAGTCTGGCCAGAGCTTCGGATTCAGTTGTGGCTGCGCCGCCCGTCATCCCCGCGCGCCTGTACAGGTCCAGCAGCGGAACCTGCTGCCGTTTGCCATCAAGCGTCACACAGACCCTGCCGGCCTTGTTTACCGCCAGCGCGTTCCCGCCGGGAAGGCGAACGCGACCGCCATCATCTATCTCATACTGTGATTCAGGAATGGGGTGCATGGCATACCTCAGCAGGCGGTAAATCTTCAGCTATCGTGTTTTGGAGCTGAATCAGGTATCGCCCGGAGATGTCCCTTCCGGCCAGAAAGCGGGAGATGGCATACTGCGGTACGCCTGATTTTTTGGATAATTCCGTTTGTGTGAGCTCCGCCTTCGCCAAAAACCCGCCCAAACAGGCTCTAAATTCATGGATGGTTTTCATAGTGACATTTTATGCAATTACGCAAAAACTATCAATGTATTTTTGCATATTCGACTTGAAAATTTTTATGGAGGCATGTTATGCAAAAAAGCATGAGTCTGAAAGCCCAACTCTTGGAACATCTTGGAAAACTAGCAAACGAGCGGGAAATTTCCGACCTCGCTGAACGCTCTGGCGTGGAACAAAGCAGTATTTCCAGGGCCAAGGCCGGAAAACAAAATCTGGGGCTGGATAAAGTGTCGCTTCTGCTAGAAGCCTTGGGCGCGCAGATTACGTTCCCTGATGAAGCGGAAGAGAGCCCCCCCACCATCAGGAGAATGGGTACCCACTCCCCCGTTGAGTTTGTGGAGGGCGAGCTTATCTCTGTGCCCGTGTTTGAAAAGGCCGGAGCAGGCCCTGCCATGGACTTTTTTTCAGCCACGCCGGATACGGTGATCCGCGTCCCCAAAAAATATGGCATCCACGATGTTGCGGCCATCGAAGTTACTGGCGATTCCATGGAGCCGATCATCCACAAGGGCGCGCATGTCGGCGTTATTCCTCTAGACGGCGACCTTCAGGAGGGCAACATCTACCTCTGCCGCCGCCCGCCTTTTGGCCTGCTGGTCAAACGTGTCCTGATGGGCAACAATGGGCAAATTCTGCTGCGCTCGGAAAACCCCAAATACCCGGATCAGACCGTGGAATACAATGAATACGAGCAATTTATTGTTGGTCGTGTCGTCTGGGTACTGCAACTGATGTGAGACGAGATAGTCATTCCGGGGTTGTGAAGCGCGTGCGCTCCGACTCCTCCGGCATTTGTCTCATCTCTGACACCCCAAACTCCCCCCCACACGAAATTCCAGATGAAGGATTTGCCGACATCATCGTCGGTCAGGTCATCTGGTGCTGGCAGTCCTGCTAGAAAAATCCCCGGCTCTCCACGTCCGTGGGGCTGTTTCCTGGCATCACTCCACCCTAACCTATCGATACGTGCTCACGATTGGGGGATACACCTACATGGTGGAGAGCCCTTCTGGGGACCGACACCATTGGGTGCATTAGGGCGGACAACCTCGGCAGTCTGAATAAGAGGAGGGCAAGAAACATGAATAATCGACCTGACATTCCTGCGGAAATCAAAAGAAAAGTTTTATTAGAAGCTGGGCATAGGTGTGCAATCCCTACTTGCCGTTATACAGAATCACTAGAGTTACACCATATCGAACCTTATTCTAAGGTCAAAGAACATACAGCAGAAAATATTATTTCGCTTTGTCCAAATTGCCATCGCATGGCTCATGATGGCAAAATCGATAAAAAATCACTTCAAATTTACAAGCGAAATCTCCGTTTTACTTATGACCGTTTTACACAAGTAGAAGCAGATCTCCTTTTTGAGCTTTATAAAGGTGGGGACAATATTCTTGTCCCGTGGAATACAACAATGTTATTTCTCCTGAGAAGGTTAATAGACGCAAAATATATTAATACTAGGCTAGCTGGTGGTTTTGCTTTGGGGGGTGTTGATATGAGTCCTGTTTGGGTTTTCCTCACAGAGGAAGGGAAAAAGTATATGGAAGAAGTCTGCACCGAGCGCGACGAGAGTGTTCATATCTTGTATTAACAGCATTAGCCTATGGCGTTCTTCTCAGATAACACCGTAACAGTCCGGAGGTATCTATGCCAGACTCCTGTAAGGTACGTACACTGGAAAGATGCCCGCACTGCGGCGCGTCTAACACCACCATACACTTGATAGCTCACACTAGACGTGATGCTTCCTCACTGTTGGTAGCTCACGACAGAAGCGATTATTCCATAGATTCTTTCTGGGAGTGCGCTAATTGCAGGCGCGGAATCTGTATTGAGTCGGGCGGCTTTTGCGAGGATGCTCCGCCATATGTCAACGACATAAAGGCCATATTCCCCTCGCCGCCAGAGATATGCGCCCCGGAACACACCCCGGAGCCAATTGCCGCTGATTACATAGAAGCATTATCCTGCTTCCAATCTTGCAATTTCAGATCCTCGGCCATGATGTCCCGCTCCGTTCTTGAACGCACTGTTCAGAAGTTCAGCGCTTCAGGTAGAAGCCTGAAAGAAAAAATTGAATATCTGGCCCAGGAGCATACCATCACGCAAAGCCTTGCCGATTGGGCTCAAACATTGCGGGTTATCGGCAATGAAGCCGCACACGAAATGGATCCGGTTGACGAAAAAGAAGCCCAGCAGGCTCTGTATTTCTCAGAAATGCTCCTGCGCTATCTCTTCACTCTCCCTCACATGGTGGAACAGCGCAAAGCGGAGTCGTCTAATTAGCACCTTCCTCTCTCGCCCTCTTCGGAGGGCTTTTTTCTCCTCCCCCCCTGCTCTTTTCTTCCGGGCAAAACAACGTTTCACATCAACATTTTGAAATTATTATAAAAAATGAGCTTTAGCCTCGGTATAAAAAACAGAAATCCTCTCTTGACAGTCGTCTATATTTTGCCTATTTGCCAAATAGCAAAGTGAGAAAAACATGGACGCATACCGAAAGTACATAGAAGCACAGGCAAAGATCTTCAAGGCGCTGGGACATCCCGCTAGGCTGCTCATGGTCGATGCCATGAGATCCGGGGAAAAATGCGTCTGCGAACTCCAGGCCCTTGCCGGCGCGGACATGTCCACGGTTTCAAAGCACCTGTCAATTCTCAGGGAGGCAGGAGTCGTCAGTTCTGAAAAGCGTGGTACAAGCATTTACTACAGGCTTTCCCTCTGCTGCCTAGACAGCTTTCTGGCCTGCTCGTCCGAAATGATCCAAAGCCGCATTCTTCAGCAATATTCCATGCTCCAAAACAAGTAACCCGGCAAATTTTTTTGGCATATTATTTGGTTATTTTGCCAATTATGCCATATTAGCCAAGGAGTCCGCCATGTCCTGCTGCTCCAACACTTCACAGGTGCAACCCGAGACATTCAGCACGGCACGATACGTTCTGCTTCTGCTTGCATCCCTTTCTGCATGGTCCGCGGCATATGCCATGCTCACCCCGTTTTCCGAATGGATTCCCCATGTCCTCTTTGGACTCCCAAAAGGGTCCCGCTTGGGCGATGCCACAGCATTCTTTTTTTATGACGCGCCAAAGATACTGTTGCTGCTCGTGCTCATGGTATACGTCATTTCTTGGCTGCGCGCCGGCATGAACGCCGAGCGCATCAGGGATTTCCTTTCCGGCAGGGCAAAGAGATTCAGCTATGTCCTTGCCTCGGCGTTCGGGGCTATCTCGCCGTTCTGCTCCTGTTCGACCATCCCGCTTTTCCTTGGCTTCATCAGCGCCAACATCCCTATAGGGATAACTATGGCCTTTTTGATTACCTCGCCGATCATCAACGAAGTGGCCGTGGTTCTGCTGTGGGGGCTGCTGGGATGGAAATTTGCCGTCACCTATGTGGCAGTGGGCATACTTGCAGGCATCATCGGCGGCATCCTCATGGATGCCATGCATGCACAGCGCTGGCTCCAGCCCATGTTCCGGAAGGAACACCTGCCCCTCAGTCCGGTGCGAACCATGCAGCAGCGCACGATAGGCCTTGCAGAACGCCATGCATTCGCAGCGGCAGAAGTGAAGGGAATTTTCTGCAAGCTATGGCTATGGGTGGTTCTGGGTGTAGCCATCGGCGCAGGCCTGCATGGCTATGTGCCGCAGAACTGGTTTGCGGAGCATCTGGGTGCAGGACAGTGGTGGTCCGTACCCTTCTCGGTGGGCGCAGGCATTCCCCTGTACACCAACGCGACGGGCATAGTGCCAGTCATGGAAAGTCTTTTGGCTAAAGGACTGCCCATTGGCACCACGCTGGCCTTCTGCATGAGTTCCGTGGCGGTGAGCCTGCCGGAATTCATGATGCTCAAGCAGGTCATGACATGGAAGCTCATATCGCTGTTCATCGCCATGCTTCTGGCAATGTTCTCTCTTGCGGGATGGTTCCTTAACGCCGCGCAGGTATTCATCTTCTAACACAGCGAGGTATTTCATGGTCATCAAAGTTTACGGCCCCGGCTGCGCCAGGTGCAAGGAAACGGAAAGTGTCATGCGCGATTCCGCCCAGACGGCGGGATGCAAGGCAGACATCCAGAAGGTGAGCGACCTCAGGGAAATGATGGCCGCAGGCGTGCTTGCAACCCCCGCCGTGATCATAGACGGGAAAATGGTCTGCTCGGGACGCGTCCCCTCAAAAGAGGAAGCCGTTTCATGGATGACTTCTTCTGATTGCTGCGGAGGGTGTGGCTGCAAATAAGATCAATGGGGAAGGAGTATCTTCTTCCCCGCAAAATGGGTATGGATTATGGAATACTCCGCATCCAATCACCTGTCTTTTCTTGATGGCAAATAGGGATTGCGCGCCTATGCCCAGCTTCTAATGAGCGAAAATAAAACAGCCCCTCCTCCTTCTCCTTGACTTCCGGCAAATTTGTACATATTTTTGTACAAAAGCAAAAAGCAAGGAGCGTTCCCATGCCCGAAGCCCTCTCGTATTCCGATGTCCGGCAAAATTTTGCCGCCACCATGGATCGCGTCTGCGATGAGCACGAGCCCATCATCATCACGAGGCAGAAGGCGGAATCCGTGGTCCTGATGTCTTTGGCCGACTATTCCTCAATCATCGAAACTGCGTACCTGCTGGGCTCCCCTGGCAACGCCAGGGCGCTTCGCGCGTCGCTGGAAGAAGCCGCCTCCGGCAAGACGCGCCGCGTCACACTGGATGAGCTGGGGCGGCTATGAATATCCTCCTGACGGATCAGGCCGTCGCCGACATCGCATTCTGGAACCGCACCGATCCGGCGAAAACGGAACGTATCAAGGCCCTGCTGCAAAGCATCATGCAGACGCCCTTCGCCGGCATCGGCCGCCCCGAACCTCTGAAGTACGATCTTTCCGGCTGCTACTCCCGCCGCATCGACCGGGAGCACCGCCTCGTCTACCGCATCGACGGGGAAAACATCATCGTTTTGCAGTGCCGCTACCATTACTAGCCTTCCCCCATTCTCCCAGCCTGTAATCATGCTCCCCCCGCTTCGGCGGGATTTTTTTTTGCCAGAAGTTTAATGGATAGAAATATGTTGCTTTATTGTTTGCAAATATGCAAAAATTTTTCTTGACCTATTATGCAACTTTGCATAATATCTTTTCACCAACGCGGAAAACTTCAGCGAACAGCCCCGGCAGGCCGGACAAGTAGCACACGGAAGGAATCCGCGAAGGCACCGCCGAAAGTACCGAGCACGGCAAGCTGCAAGCCATCAGGAGCGGGAAGGCACGCGACGGCAGGGAAGGCGGTGAAAAAGGAAGCTGGCCCGGCATGGAAGGGGCGCGGACGAGCAAAGGCACTGAAAAACGTGCTGGGCGTCGGCGGGTTTCGGGAGTCCCATACCAACCAAACCGAGTTTTTTCTGTTTCTGACCAGCCGGTCGTTTTTTGCCGCCGGCTGGAATTGAAGCTGAAAACGCCACGTTTTGGAGTAAGAAGTCCTGTTTTGGGGGAAGGATTTTACTCGACATCGTTTCCGAAAGCCGGTATTTTCACGGTAACAGGCAGGAGGTGGGGCCATGCGTGAAAATACGTTACCAGAAGAAAAACATCCTGATTTTCTTCTGACTTTTTATTTTGAAGCGGGCCTTAAAAATCCTCAACGTATTTTTTCCACGGCTTCCGATTGCATTGACGCCTTACAAGCGTATGACGAAATGCTTCTGAAAACTTTTCCATCAACCATAAAGCCTGTTTTTGTGCTGGAACAAGTGGATACGGGGTCAATCAGGATATGGCTTAAACAATTTCTTGAAGCCGTTGATGATGACGCTATCAAAAATCTTGATTGGAAGCCCGCCGTTGGCAAATATCTTATCAAGGGGAAATATCTTCTGCTCAAAATGCTTGAGTGCAAAACAGGGCTTCCTGACAAAAAAGATATGGAAGACATTTCAAATGAACTGCATAACCTTGCCAAAGAAACAGATGTTCTTAGATTTCCGGCGTATTCAAGAGTCAGAACAAACGACATTGCGAAGCATGTCAAACAACTAAGCGACGCTACACAGCGCCTTGAAAAGGGCGAATATTTTTCCATGGAAAGTGACGAAGGCAAAGCATCCATTCAGGCAGGGCTCTCAGTTACCGATGCGGATATCGATGCCATGTTGGTTGAAAGGTCAATACGTAATATAAGTGAGCTCATTTTGATGGTGAGGAGGCCAGATTTTCTTGGTGAAGCCAAATGGGAATTCCGATTGAATCGTCGAAATATGTCTGTAACCATTAGCGATCGAGATTGGCTTGCGGCTTTTCAGGCGGGAGAAAAAGATATTCGCCCCGGCGACGCCCTTCATGTCAAAATGAGTGAAATAATCGATTATGATGCAAACGGCGAAGTTATTAGCGAACATCGTGAAATTGTGAATGTTTTTGGTATTATTAGAGGAAAAGTTCAAGGTTCACTGTTTGATGATGGAAAAAATTGAGCCGCAAGCGTCAATTCATGCGTAGGACACTTTCGCGGCGGCGGCCCTGGGATTGGCCCGGGGCCGCATTGAATATCCTGATTGCAACGACTACTCAGTATCTTTTTTATAATTAAATATCTCGCTTCCGAGAACCAATTTATTGTCTTTTTCATAGATATCAACATCAAGATGTCCACCCGTGTCCTTCGCCATATACTTCTCAAGAATGAACAGGAGTGGTTGCATGTTTTTTCTGATGTCACTTGAATCATCAGAAGTGACAGCAATTAATTGCCAAATTCCTTTACCCACTTTAAAATCATCCGTTATTTTATACGCTATTACCGATAAGCTATGGGTATACGAAATTTCTTGACGCTGGTAAGTGTTGTAACCAATAGTCCCGTATCTTGGCGTTGTATATGTATACTGAGAAACATAGCCATAAGGCCCTTGTCGAAAAGTTGTGTGAGTATCAACGCCCGTTTCTCCGAAAATGGGAATACTTTCTGTTACAGTACGTTTGTGTGGCTCACTGGTAGTATAATCAATAAAAGCAATATAATCCGCATAACTAATATTATCTACCACAGAATTTCCGTTTTTTACAAAAACATTTTTTACTTCATTATAAAATTTTTCACAATACAAATCGGTCAGTTTATCTTTGTCTCGTGCTAACAATATATAATGCGAATTGTTAATGTTATGATTGAAGTCTTGGGATGTTATTCCATCCACCAAAACAGAATATTTGGGTCCGCATCCTGTGCAAATTAAAGCAATAAAGAAAATCATCAACCATGAGTTAATTCTTTGCATTTGAATCTCCCGTAGTTGCTCCTATTTAAACGTATCTATGGACAAACTTATTTTTTTTGAAGCAGTAACTTGTCTATGAATCTATACCAAAACATAGGTATCAAAGTAAATCAGAAGACAGCGCCATTCCTGAAGGGACTGGGAACATATCCCCAGGCGACATCGCTTTCTCATTGAATTCATGGCGGTATCGGCCAGCGGCGAAATTATCGTAACCTGTAGGAACGGACAGGAACAGGCCTTTTTTTTACAGGAGGTTCTTCGGAGCCGCCTTTTTTTATGCCTGAAATCAGTGGAGACCATCACAATGTACGACATCGCAGACCAGCGCTTTCTGCGCTATCCCCGGCTGCGCAGGCCGCGCAACCGCCTGCGCCGCGCAGGTGGCCCTGGAGAGCTTCTCGCCGCCCTGGCTACGGCTGCCTCTGTGGCGGTGATTACCGCCATCCTTTACCTGGGCATGGTCGTGGCCTTCGCGGCGGACTACTGCTTGCCGCTTTAAGAACCAATGGAGGATACAGATATGGAAAATGCTACGCTCGACCGCCTCATCGCGGAAGGCGCCGCCATCAAGACCCGCATGGATGCCGACAAGT
>Ga0208297_1002616_pt1 | contig 9949 bp, 9 predicted proteins | sample LMS_cellobiose_e_FD_187367 | JGI IMG/M metagenome (GOLD analysis project Ga0208297, IMG submission 187367) | Rumen-fistulated moose microbial communities from Alaska, USA - LMS_cellobiose_enrichment (SPAdes) (version 2) | ecosystem: Host-associated > Mammals > Digestive system > Stomach > Rumen... | reverse complement strand
CAGCACGGGCACATCCCGCAGGCGCAGGCGCAGCAGCTGCGGGCACCGCACGGCGAGGAAGCCGGCCAGCATCAGAAAAGCGAGCAGGCAGCGGATCGCGACAAGCTGCAGCGACGAGAGGCCGAGCGCGGCCAGCGGGTGAAGAAAAAGCGAGATGCACCCCCACAGGATGCCTGCCGCCAAAACGGCGAGGGTCGCTTTGCGTTCGGACATGGGGAAACCGTCATCCTTTCTTGAAAAAAGGGAAAGCAAAAGGCCTCCCCTTTCCCCGTTACTGCCGCTGTGTCAGGACGCCGGCGCGGCGCAGGTGCTGCAGCAGCACCGGCAGAACCGCGGCGTAGACGCAGGAGGTGAGGATGCCGGAGAGGTAGCGCCACGCCAGCATGCCGAAAACGTAGGCATGGCTGTAGTAGCCGTAGATCTTGGCGTCGATCGCCATTACGGCGGTATTGATCGTGGTGACGACGAGGGCGCTGAGAATGATCACGGCGAGCAGCTTTTTGCGATCGGTGAGATCAAAGCGCTTCGCCGCGGCGCCGACGATCAGCCCGCGCACGCCCGCGGGCAAAATCCAGAGCAGCGTCGTCGGGGTGAAGCCGTAGGTCAGCATCTGCACGAGAAAGCTGCCGACGAAGCCGACGGCGGCGCCGGGCAGCGGCCCGTAGAGCAGCGCGGCGATCAGGATCGGCAGCGCGTCGAGCGTGATTTTCATATTGCCGAGGTCGATCTTGACATAGAGGCTGAGCAGAACGAACAGCGCGGTGAGCATGGCGACGGTGACAAGGCGGCGGGTTTTCATGGGACAAGTCCTCCTCTTTTGCGGCTGCACAGAGGAAAGAGGGACGCGGGGAACCTTTAAAAAAGCCCCTCTTTGCGCGGACCCGTCACACGCAAGAGGGGGATTTGCCCGCGGGGGCAAATTTGCGTCTCATGCGGTAGCGGGATGCGGCTGCGCCGCTGCGGGCTTTCGATAAAGACCCGCGTGTCCGGCGGACAACTCCCCGTCCCGCCGGGCTGCGACAACAGCCTACTCTGCCGATGTGGATATGCTTCCAAGGGATCGATATGCGCTCCCGCCGCTTGAGGCGGAATGCGCCGATACGAAAAAAGGGCTGCGGCGAGCGGCGAAGTTCTCCGCGCGCCGCGCCTATGCGGCTATTATAAGCAACTTTTTGGGAAAGCGCAAGAGGGCAAAGGAAAAAAGCGCTACTTTTTCCCGAATATCGCGCGCACTTCCCCTGTAAAATAGAGCGAACCGAAGGCGCAGACGGGCGCGCCCTTTGCCAGCTCGTCCGCGGCGGCGGCGGCGTCGGCGATGCAGGCGGCCTCCACGCAGGCGACGCCGGCTTCCCGCAGCAGCGACGCCAGCTCCGCGCAGGGCATTGCGCGCGGGTCGTTCACCGTAACGGCGACGGCGGCCTTTGCGCAGGGCGCCAGCGTTTCGATCACGGCGCGCACATCCTTGTCGCGCAGCATCCCGATCAGAAAAACGACGGGCTGCCCGCCGAAGGCGCTTTGCAGGTTGCCGACGAGCGCGTCGGCGCACTGCGGGTTATGCCCGCCGTCAACGAGAAACGGCGGCCGCTCGCGCAGCAGCTCGAAGCGGCCGGGCCAGCGGGCGGCGGCGAAGCCCTGCGCAAGCGCTTCTTCCGTGATAAAAAAGCCCTGCATCCTGAGCACATCGAGCGCATCGAGCGCCGTCGCGGCGTTGCGGAGCTGGTAGTCGCCCGCGAGCGCGAGCAAAAGCCGCCGGCGGCCCCGATAGGAAAAAACCTGTCCGCGCAGATCGGATTTTTCACACAGGAGCTCTGAAAAATCCGTGCAGACAAGCGGCGCCTGCCGGATGCGGCAGATGTCTTCGACGACTTGCCGCACGCCGGCGCGCCCGTCGTCATAGAGCACGACGGGGCAGCCCGATTTGACGATGCCGGCCTTTTCCGCGGCGATCTTCTCCACGGTCGAGCCGAGGAGTTCCGTGTGGTCGAGCCCGATATTCGTGAGGACGCTTACGGCGCTCTCGCGGATGACGTTCGTCGCGTCGAGCAGGCCGCCGAGCCCGACCTCGAGCACGACGACGTCGCAGTTTTCCCGGGAAAAATACAGAAACGCCGCGGCCGTCATCCGGTCAAAGGCGGCGAGCGTCAGCCCGCATCGCTCCTCCTCCGCCCGGATGCGCTCGGCCGTTTCGCAGATCGCGCCGTCGGGGATGGGCGCGCCGTCGATCCGGATGCGCTCGGCGAAATCGACGAGGTGCGGCGAGGTATAGAGGCCCGTCCGGAAGCCCGCCGCCTGCAAAACGCTTGCCAGCAGGCACGAGACGGAGCCCTTGCCGTTCGTTCCGGCGACGTGCGCAAAGCGCAGGCCGTCCTGCGGGTTGCCGAGCGCTTCCATCAGGCGCGCCATGCGGTCGGGCGCCGGATGGTAGTCGGACGGCCTTTTTTCCAAAAAATATGAGACAGCTTGCTGCCGTGTCATGACGCTCCCCCCACGGAAAAGAGATCACCAAGTGTTTTTTTCATTATAGCAGGGAATCGGGCAGATTGCACGAATTTGCGGAAATTTTGAGAAAAGCGGTTGCTTTTCACAGGTGAATCAGGTATCCTATCACAGTGAAAAAGGGAAAATCCGAAACGCAAGCCATATGATTCGACGCAGCAGAACGGAGGAAATCCCATGCCGATGTGTGATAACAGCCTGAGAGAGTTTTGCCAGCAGACCGCGTCCAGCGCGGCGACGCCCGGCGGCGGCAGCGTATCTGCGCTTGTCGGCGCGCTCGGCGCCTCTCTGGCGGAGATGGTCGCGTCGCTGACCGTGAAAAAAGCCGGATTTGAGTCTGTGCAGGAGGAGATGTTTGACCTGCTCAGCGAGGGGGAGTCGCTCCGCGACGCGCTGCTCACGCTGATCGATGCGGATTGCGCGGCCTTCGGCTCTTATATGGAGGCGCTTGCGATGCCCAAGGGCACAGAGGAGGAGCGCGCCGCGCGCCGCGCGGAGCTGCAGGCGGCCGCCAGGCGCTCGGCGGAGATGCCGATGGAAATGGCGCGCTGCTCCATGCGCGTGATGCCGCTGGTCAAAAGCGCCCTCGCCCTCGGCAATCCGATGGCGGCTTCCGATGCGCGGATGGCGGCGATTCTGGTGCGCGCCGCCGTGCGTTCCGCGGTGATCAACGTGCGCGTCAACCTGCCTGCGCTCGGCGACGAAGCGCTTGCCGCCGGAATGGAAGCGGAATGCGCGGCGCTCGAGGAGCAGGCCGCGGAGCAGGAAGCCGCGATTCTTTCCATGTGAGGAAGGCTGTCCGCCGGGAGGCGGAACGAGGCGTTCTTTGCCGAAAAAAAGTCCTTGCTTTTTCCCTTCTGGCATGCTATAATAACTTTCGCACCGAGAGGTGCGCATATCGCGGGGTAGAGCAGTTGGCAGCTCGTCGGGCTCATAACCCGGAGGTCGTGTGGTTCAAGTCCCACCCCCGCAACCATATGAATTGGAGTCGAAATCGTGAACAGTTCTTTTGGACTGCCTTGATTCCGACTCCTTTTTATGTGCAAAACCCCTTGAAAATCAAGGGGTTTTGCTTATTATGCTTTTGTGCTCCCATCTGGACAAGTTTTTCAAAAATACCAAAAACTTGATAAGAAAAACCTAAAAAACGATAGTTTTGAACCACACGTCCAGCCTATTCAGCCTTTTCAAAATAAACCGCCTCAAATTGGTCTGGGGACTGATAGCCGGTTGCCCTGTGTGGTCTCTCGCAATTATAAAAGTGGATGTAGTTGTCCACGCTTTCGCGGAAATCATGTTCTGAGCGGTAATTTCTGCGATACAGCTCCTCTCTTTTCAGCAACGCAAAGAATGATTCAGCGACTGCGTTATCGTGCGGGGCACCGGGGTTGGAAAAAGACTGCACGACACCCTCGTGCATCAAAAGCTTCCGGAATGTGGCCGAAGTATATTGTGCCCCTCTGTCACTGTGAAATGTCAGTCCGCTGGGACAACCGCGCGAAGCGAACGCATTTTTGAATGTTTGGGTGATTAGTTGTGTGCTGTTTCGGAGCGAAACACGGTACGCGATAACTTTTCGAGAAAATAAGTCGATAATGACGCAGGTGTATAAATGGTATTTGATGGCAATTTAGAAGTGTCCTTTGCAAGCAAGCTGATTGCAACCATTGATACTTCAAAACCAATCTGGGACCAGTATGTTGTCGCGAATTTAGGCCTCAAGAAGGAATGGGAGCAATCTCAGAAGCTGGCGCTCAAGGAACGTATTCAACTGGCTGATAGCATTTATTCCAAAATTCAATTATGCTATCAAGAAATAATTCATTCTCCTGAGGGACAGCAGTGCATAGACCGTTTTGATTGTGAGCTGCCAAAGTATAAGAACATCATTAGCGATACAAAAAAGATCGACTTCTTCCTTTGGAGCAAAAGATAGCATTACCCTTACCGTTCTCTATGTACCCGGAGCAGGTTTCATCCTGCTCCGGTTTTTTATTGCTCTTTCTCAACCGGCTCGTCCTCGTCCACCATATCAAAGGCATTACCCGTCGGCTCGCAGGAAACGTACTCCACCGCCACGCTCTGCACCGTCCGCTTCTCAGCCTCCATCTGCTTATTTGACTTCTGCGCCGGCAGCTGCTGCGCCTTCTCGAAGGCGGCCCGGCCGATGATGAGCTCGTGGCGGTCCGGGGAGATCTACAAAAACGGGGCTGCAGTTTTTCTCTGCAGCCCCATGTTTTACTCAAAGCTTCCGTACATTGCGACGGCTTCGTCAACCGTGATATCCCCAATTCCGACACGGAACGCTGCAACCCGGATCTGGACTGTGAGCGGATCCTTAATACCGAGCACTTCCGGGGATATGGTACGTTCTGGAGGCACCTGCCCAAAGGGTGCGTAAACCGAATCAAAGGACAGATCCGTGGTAGGCGTTACCAGACGCTTCACGGAAGCCATCTCGTTCAGCCCTTCCTTTGTTATAAGAAACCGCATGAATTCGTTTGTCATATCGAGATCATCGCAGTTCTTGTTAACAGAGAACTCCAAGGAAGGACTGTCTATAAAATATCCGCCCTCATCGGTCATGGGGATGGGTAAAAAAGAGTAATTAAAAGGTGCGCCGGAGAACGCCTCAGACTGGCTTTCCCGTTTCTTGGTTCCGGATACGGTATCCCCGGTGCATATCATCATTGGCACGTCGCCTTCAAAAAAGCGCAGAATCACCTGGGAATAGTTGTCCTCAATCTTATCACATTCCCCGAGATCGATACAGCCATACTGGATTAGCTGTTCTACTGCTTCCAATGCCGGACGCATGTATTCTCCCGCGGCGGGATCCAGTTCATTGGCAAGCGCAAGTGCTTCCGGGTTTTCCGCAAGCGTGGCTGCGAACAGCGGATAAGCAACGGTGTTCATGAAACAGCTGGACGACTTGAGGCTGTAGCCCATCATAGGATTGGCGTAGCCCTTGCTGCGGAACTCTTCACAGACGGCCATCAGCTCTGTCCATGTTGTCGGGAGGCTGATACCTTCCTTTTCAAACAGATCGTTGTTCACCAGCATGCCATAGGTTCTGGAAAAAACCGGCACCATCAGCACGCGGCCTTTTGCATCATGGTTGATTAGGCCGGGGCGGATGCAGTCTATATCCAACGCCAGGGCGGCGTCCGAAAGCTCCTCCATATGAGCAAATACCGGATCGTATTTTTCGTTCCCGATCATCCAGGCATAGGAGAAGAAAATGTTGGGTTTATCATTGCCTTCCAGCGCCGTGCCCAGCACGTTGTTATAATCATCCAGCTTCACATAGCTGAGCTGTACATTCGGATAGATCTCGTTGAATCTGTCAAATTCCGTCTCCAGTGCCTCGAAGTTATCGTAGCTTCCGATAACAGTGATACTGCAGCTTGTACCTGTATCGAGAGCCGGCTTGAATTCGGCGGCGGTCTTTTCCTGTGCTTTTCCGCCGCAGGCCGCCAGCGATACAACCATGCAGAGAGCCAAACTGATGCAGAGAAACTTTTTCATGATCTTTTTTCCTCCTTGATTCTACGAATTTCTTTGATGACAAGCTTAATGTCTACAGGTTTTGCGATATGTCCGTTCATGCCGGCGTTCAGACACTCTGCGACATTCTCCGAAAACGCGTCCGCCGTCATGGCGATGATCGGGATGGAAGACGCCCACGGATCATCCAGTGTACGGATCTTCCTTGCGGCATCAAGCCCGTTCATTTCCGGCATCTGTATATCCATAAAAACCAGAGCATATCTCCCTTCTGCTGCATGCTTCATTTTTTCCACGCAGATGCGTCCGTTTTCGGCGCGCTCCGTCGTGATTCCGAACATACCGAGCATGGTGGATATGATCTCCCAGTTGATATCATTATCCTCCGCAATAAGAATGTTCATTCCCTGCAGATCGGAATAGTCATTCTCCGGCTCAACGGACTTTGCCTCGGTCCCAAGGAGTTCGTTGATTTTATCGTAAAGCTTGGAGCGGAACAACGGCTTGCTGACGAAGCCGTTTGCTCCGGCTTCCTTCGCCGTGCCCTCGATATCTGACCAGTCATAAGCGGAAATCAGCAAAATGGGAATACTTGAATTCACCTCCGTGCGAATTCGGCGAATCGTTTCGATGCCGTCGATATCCGGCATCTTCCAGTCAAGGATCACAACGCTGTAGTCCCGTCCCATTTTGTTCCGATGCGTGATCATGCCGAGCGCTTCCAGTCCGCTTCCCGCATGGTCGGCTGTTACGCCGAGAGACTCCAATGTGTCAACTGCGGTCTCCAAAAGGATCTCATCGTCATCGACGACCAGGACATCCATCGGATCAAGCATCATATCCTCCCTTTGCCGATCGGCAATGGGAAGATCCAGTATTACGGTGAATGTCGTTCCTTTTCCCTGCTCGCTCTGGCAGTCGATGGTGCCTCCCATCAGATCGACCATCTGCTTTGTGATAGCAAGTCCAAGCCCGGTTCCCTGAATGCTGTTCACCCGGCTGTCTGTCTGGCGCGAAAATGGCTGATACATGCTTGCCATAAATTCCGGGCTCATGCCGATGCCGGAATCGGATACCATGTACGTCAGCCGCACACAGCCGGGCTTTTGGCTTTCCTCCTCGCGCATATCTACGCTGACATGGCCGCCGGGTTCCGTGTATTTAATGGCATTAGAAAGGATATTGATATAGATCTGATTCAGCCGAAGCTGGTCGGCGTAGAGATATTCTCTTTCCATCTGACTGATGCGGAAACTGAATTCAATATTCTTTTCCTTGACCATCGGATGGGAGAGGTTCACGAGATTTTCCACCGTCTCAACGATGGAGAAGGTCTGCGGGCAAAGATTCAGCTTTCCGCTCTCGACCTTGGAAATGTCCAGAATATCGTTGATCAGAGTGAGCAGATGATTACTGGCCAGCGTAATCTTCCGCAGATTCTCTCCTACCGATTTCGTATCTCCGAGATTCTTTTCCGCGATCGTCGTAAGGCCGATGATCGCGTTCATCGGCGTACGGATATCGTGAGACATTGTTGAAAGGAAATCGGTTTTTGCTTTGTTTGCCGTCGCTGCTTCTCGGGCCGCCGCTTGGAGCTTTTTGTTGAAATAAAGCATGACTGCCAGATCAAAAACAAACAGGATCAAGAGACCCGCAGATACAAAGCCGATCAACAGCCAGTTTTCGGTATTAACCCTCAGGCCCTTCATCGGCATGAAACTGAGAAGCGACCATCCCTCTGTGGCGGTCACCGGAGTATAGGCGAGGATACATTCCTCACCGCGGGAGTTGAGCATGGAAAAAGAGCCGGTTGACGAAGTGATTTTTCCAAAGAGCTCCTGTGCAGAGGAAGAATCTATCGCGTTGTAAGACTTGTAAAACTCAAAGAAACTGGAATTTTTGAAGGAATGGCCCTTGATGATGTAATCTCCGTCTACATCGATCATGGAAAGCTCGACATTTTCAAACTCTTCCTGCGGGAAGACCCATTTCTGCTCAAGCTCTGAGACTGGCAGCACACGCAGCAATATGGCATTGCGTGGATTACCGGTTTCCGAATCATGAACCGAAATAGAATTGCAGAAGGCGATGGATTGTTCACCGTTGATCGGGTTTGTATATGAACGGGAAATGTTGATGGAGTCCCCTATATCAGAGATCCAGCTCACATCGTTCAGAAAATCAATTTGCTCATAAGAGACGGTATAATCGTCGGAGTTATCCCGCCTCGCTCTGGTAGATAGGCCGGACAGCGTATCAAGATATACAATATGTGCAGAGGCGTTCGGAAGTACATGAGAAATCCGAATAAAGGAAACGGCTTCCTCGATCGTCATGTCCTCACTATTGATATAGCGTGCCCACACATCACAGATGCGCTGTTCGCCCTCCAGATAATTCTCCGTGACATGCTCCATCGTGATCGTGGTGTTTTCAAAATGCTCTATCTGCCTTTGGGTTGTATCTCTGTTTTCAAAGGTGGAATAAAGAATCACAAAGGTCAGCATAGCGATCATAATGAGCACATTGAAAATAGTGACCCAAGTTTTTTTCATAGCGCTTCCCGCTCCCCGCATTTCGTTTCCAAACCAATCGACGCATCTGTAAAGGCAAATCGTATAAATGCTCGATACATATTATATCATACCACAAGGAACCGTTCTTTCATAGCACAAATTATGACCGCAATTGAATAGGCTCCCGTTTTGAGTCCCCTTACTTCGGATTCAAAAAGGGAACTTTTCGTTTATTTGCAGGCAACAGAAAAGAATTCCGCTTCATACTGAATCGGAGTTTTCATGTTCCGCTTTCTGTGTGGCTGTCGGCCATTGTAAAGCTCTATATATTCTTCCGAAACCTCTGTCAACTCTTGCGGCGTTTCGTAAAGACGGCGATAGAGGGATTCTTTCTTAAGGGTTCGGAAAAAGGATTCACACACGGAGTGATCATAGGGATTGCCCGGTGTTGAAAAGGATTGTTTCAAGGTGGATTTACTGGAATCCATGATAGAGATAAAAAAGACTGGCATCTTGTTTGCCGGGTTTAAAACACAAAGCTCTTGTAACACAAGCCTTTCCATATGTGGTTATCTAAAATGCCAAGTGATGACAAGAAAAAAGAGACGGCCGACGGCTGTCTCTTTTTTATGCGCGGCCTCCGGCGGAAGATCCCGCTGCGGCAGGCGACCGAACGTGAAGGGGAGATCCCGGCAGAGTTCCCCATGCCGGCAGCCCGAATTCTTGCCTGCGGCCTTGATTTCCCGGGCGGCGGGAATCGCAATTTCCGCGTTGCCGGCATCCGCGCCGACGCGCAGGAACGAAAGCCCCCGCTCCTTTGCGGCCACGAGGCTTTTTTGCAGATACCGTTTGGCATTGAGGAACATCCCCGGTTTGGAGCCGCGGCTTTGATATTTCCGCGCGATCGCAAGGCAAGTCTCATCTGTTTCCGCCTTCGTGAAGCCTGTGACCTCATAAGCGCCGATCCCGCCCGCGTTGCCGAATTCGATAATCGGCACGCCGCAGGCGGTCAGTCCGTCGAGCACGAGATCGGTAATCTCTGCGTTAAAGCCCTTGCCGACCACGTTTCTGCCGTCGCGCAGGATGCAGTCCATCAATGTGATGCTCATCCCGTTTTGCTCCTCTCTCGTCCAAAGAGTTCAAAGAATCTGCAGGTAGCGCTTTGCCAGATGCAGCGCCAGATCCGGATATTCTTCCGAAAGCAGCCCGACCGCATACAGAAGATACTGCGTATCGCAAAAGAAGACCGGTTTGCTCGGGCGCAGCCGAAACGGTTCCCGCTCGTTCCACTTTGCCATGGAAAGCACCTCGGCCGGGTCGCGCGAATTGATGATCGGGCCGCCGGTGCCGAGCACGATATGCGTGCCGCGCAGGTCCTTTCCGGTCTGGAAATACGCCTCGCCGACACCCGGGAGATAGGTCTTTTCCAG
>Ga0208297_1002615_pt1 | contig 9963 bp, 8 predicted proteins | sample LMS_cellobiose_e_FD_187367 | JGI IMG/M metagenome (GOLD analysis project Ga0208297, IMG submission 187367) | Rumen-fistulated moose microbial communities from Alaska, USA - LMS_cellobiose_enrichment (SPAdes) (version 2) | ecosystem: Host-associated > Mammals > Digestive system > Stomach > Rumen... | reverse complement strand
CCTGGTCCGCTGCGGTCTCTATACCGAGCAGAACGAGGACAAGTTCGTCGGTATGAAGCACGCGATCGTCTGCGCTGACTACATCTACGACAAGGACGGTTACACCAACGTGTTCCCGATCCCCGTCACGGTTCTCAACCAGAACGCCAACCTTTCCCAGAACCCTGGCTACTAACAGCGTAGCTGACTGCATAAAAAAGGCTGACCCGTCGGGGTCGGCCTTTTTTTTCGTATCTTTGAAGCCGGAATGAAAAGCGAGAAATGGTTTCGATGGGGGGCGGCGGCGCTGCTGGTTGTGGCGCTGGCGCTGCTGGTGCTGAAGGACGACGTGCTGGCGAAGATGTACGCGCTGTCGCTCTGGCCCGACATGACGTTTTATCTGACTTCGGGGCTGCAGCCGGGCGTGCTGCTGCCGGTGCTAGGGAGCGTGCTGACGCAGCTCTGTCCCCGGCCCTGGATGGCAACGGTGCTGATCCTGGGCTCGCTGGCCGCGCTGATGCTGCTCTGCTCGAAGGTTTCCGGACGGAGGCTGCGGGCGCTGCTGCCGGCGCTGCTGGTCTTCTGCTTCCTCTGCGGGCTGGATTATGCCGTCTATGCGATGCGCGCGCAGGGGCTGCTGTTCTCGCAGACGCTGGGGCTCTGCTTCGCGCTGCTCCTCGTGCGAGGATGGCAGCGGATTGAAAACAAGACCTGGGCACGCCTGTATGCCAATCTGGTCGGGATGTTCGCCTACCCGCTGATCGGGGTGTACGGCATCGTCGCGACGCTCGCGATCTGCCTGGAGGCGCTCTGCGAAGGGAAACGGCGCTGGGACTACCTCGTGAACCTGCTGGTCTACGGCGCGTTGATGCCGTATGTCTGGGCGGCGGGGATCTTTACGCATATCGACGCACGCTATACCTGGTACGCCGGACTGCCGTATATGGATTTCGTGGGCCACGGGGTGCGCTTCGTGCCGCTCGCGCTCGCGCTGGCCTGCACGGCGCTGCTGCCGGCGCTCCGGAGTTGGGAACCGAAGCCGCGGGCCTGGCAGCCCGTCGCCGCGGCGCTCGCCGCCGGCCTCTGCGTCTGGGGTTTCACTTTCTGGAACGCGAACTTCCACCTGGAACTCGCGATGGAGCGGGCGGCGGAGCAGCACGACTGGGAGAAAGTCCTGCGGTGCGCGCGCCGCAGCGAGCACCCGACGCGGGTGATGGTGATGTACCGCAACGTTGCGCTGATGTATCGGGGGGAACTCTGCAGCGCGATGTTTACCTATCCGAACGACAGCGTCCCGATCGATACGCCGAGCCAGATTTCCCAGACGGAAGTCTGCGGCGTGCCGGTTTTCTTCTATAACGGACTGATCAACTACAGCGCCCGCTGGGCCTGGGAAATGTCGATGATGTTCCAGCGTACGCTGGAGCGGTACAAGTACCTGGCGAAGGTGGCGCTCTTTACGGGGCAGGAGAATCCTGCGCTCGTCCGCAAGTACCTCGACATCATCGGAACCTGTCCGTTCGAGGGGAAATGGGTGCGGAAGTACCGCGGCTACCTGGAAGACCCCTCGCTGCTCGCGCAGGATGAGGAGTACCGGATGTTCCTGCTGCTGGACAATTTCGAGGAGAACCGGCGCCCGAGCAGCGAGGTCGTGGAGAACACGCTGCTGACGCACTACACGATGCAGCCCGATCCCCACGGGACGATGCTCCAGCTCGCGCTGGCGGCGGCGATGACCCGCAAGGACATCGACACGTTCTGGTACTACTACGACAGGCTGCGCGCCGAAGGGGGGAAGATTCCCCGCCATGTCGGCGAGGCAGCGATCCTGTTTGCGTACATCGAGCGCAACCAGGACGCGGTCGACGCCGTGGCGCAGGACCTCGGCGGCGTGAATTCGCTGACGGTCCAGCGCTTCATCCAGTTCTCCGGCGAGGCCTCGCGCGCCTCGGGCGAGGCGGCCGTGGCGGAAGCGTTCAAGGAACGCTACGGCGACACGTACTGGTACTACAGTTCCTTTGTCAAATCCCTAACGACGGACTAGGCTATGAGAAGACTTTGCTTTGGATTCCTCGTGCTGGCGGCCCTGCTGGCGGTTTCCTGCGGAAAGAAGGTCCCTGCGGCGGCGGTCAGCGGCGCGCCGGAGGCGGCGGCCATTTCGCCGGACTACGCGGACGTCGTCTTTCCGTATAATTTCCAGCCGCTCAATTTCAACATCCTTAGTCCGGGGGACAAGTTCATCACGCGCGTCACCGGCGCGAACGGCGGCGAAATCGTCGTCCGGGGCGCTGCCGTGCGCTTCCCGCTCCGCGCGTGGAAGCAGCTCACGGAGGCGAACAGGGACGCGGACCTGACCTACACGGTCTACGCGCGCCGGAACGGCCGGTGGACGCAGCTCGCGGATTTCAAGAACCACGTTTCTTCAGACCCGATCGACGAATACCTGACCTATCGCCTGCTGGCGCCGTCCTACGAGTTCTACACGGCTTTCCAGATCCGCCAGCGCAACCTCACGACCGGCAGGGACCGCGAGGTCTACAACAACCGGATGCACTACAATCCCCGGGAGCAGCAGTGCATGAACTGCCACCAGTTCCGGAATTACCGGACCGAGGACTGGCAGATGCACATCCGCCAGGTGCTCGGCGGCACGCTGATCATTACCGGTGACGAGGCCCGGAAAGTCAACCTGAAGACGGACCAGACGATATCCGCCGGCGTGTATCCGGCATGGCATCCGACCGAGAACATGATCGTCTATTCGGTCAACCGGACGCGCCAGTTCTTCCACGAGAAGAACATCCACAAGCTCGAGGTTCAGGATCCGGCGTCGGACCTGATCGCCTATGACATCGACCGCAACGAGGTACGCAAGGTCGCCAGCGACCCGCTGGCGTTCGAGACCTTCCCGGCCTGGTCGCCGGACGGCCGCACGCTGTACTTTTCGTCGGCGCAGCAGCCGGACGTCGCACAGTTCTCCTCCGACAGCATCGCGATCTGCTTCGACAAGATCTATTACGACATCGTCCGGATGTCCTACGACCCGGAGACAAAGGCGTTCGGCGCCCCGGAAACGGTCTACGACGCCCAGTCCCAGGAGCTCAGCGCCCAGGTCCCCCGCATCTCGCCGGACGGCCGCTACCTGCTCTTCAGCCTCGGCGAATACGGCACCTTCCATATCTGGCACCGCGGCAGCGACCTCTGGGTCCAGGACCTCGCGACCGGCGAATCCTATCCGCTCGCGGAAGCGAACAGCGACGACGCCGACAGCTACCACAACTGGGCCTCCGGCGGCCGCTGGATCGTCTTCACGTCCCGGCGCGACGACGGCCTCTTCACGCGGACCTATTTCACTTACTTCGACCGCGACGGCAAGGCCCACAAGGCCTTCATGCTCCCCAACACGGACCCCGCCGAGACCTACGACCGCGTCCTCTCCTACAACGTCCCCGAGTTCACGGTCGAACCCATCCGCCAGTCCGTCAAAACCCTCTCCCACTACATCTCCCAACCCGCCATCCCGGCGCAATACGCTGAATAGTTCTTGTTTAAAGCGGCCGCAGGCCGCGTAGGCGCCTTCAGGCGCCGCGACGGAGCGTCAGCGAGATTTCGTAAGAAATCGAAGCAGCGGAGTCGCCGACGGTTGCATTGCAACCGTCGTAATCCCCCTGGGGGGTGCAGGGGGGAAATAGAAAAGTGCCACGGCGCAGCAGCGTCGTGGCACTTTTCCGTAACATCTGGATCAGAAAACTGGTTACAGTTTTCTGATCCAGATGTTACGGAAGGAGATGGGTTCGCTGCGGTCGCCGTGGCACTGGAGGAGGATCGGGCCGTCACCGTGGGGTTCGGTGGTCGGGAAGCCGATGTACTCGGTCGTACCGACGAGGGTCGTGTTGTTCTGGACGATGACGCCGTTGAAGATCACGGTCACGATCGGGTAGGTCCGGTAGCGGCCGTCGGCGGTGAAGGTCGGGGCGGTGTAGATGATGTCGTACTCGTTCCACTCACCGGGCTTGCGGCAGGGGTTCACGAGCGGGGCGCTCTGCTTGTAGAGGGAACCGGCCTGGCCGTTCACATAGGTCTCGTTGGCATAGCTGTCGAGGATCTGGACCTCATACTTGTTCTGGAGATACACACCGCTGTTGCCGCGGGCCTGGCCCTCGCCGGTGATGTTCTCGGGAACCTTCCACTCGATGTGGAGCTGGAAGTCGCCGAAGCTCTCCTTGGTCATGATGTCGCCGCCGCCGTTGCGCATATCCTTGTTGACGGTCATCGAGCCGTCCGGATTGATCTTCCAGCCGGCCTCGCCGCCACGGGCGCCCTGCCACTTGGACAGGTCCTTGCCGTCGAAGAGGATGATCGCATCGGACGGGGCGCTGTTGGTCGCCATGTCGCCCGGGGTCACCTTGGCAATCTCAGGATAGTAGAACTCGGACATCGTCGGCTTCATCGCCTCGGTCTTCTCGTGGCGGGTGCCGCGAATCACGAAAGTCTGTGCAAACGCGCTCATGCTGACGGCGCAGAATGCAAGAATCATCAATGCTTTTCTCATGGTTTCGGTTGTTTTATCAGGTTATACTTGAATACGGTTATACGGTTAATTGAACAAGTCTTCCAGGGGTTCGCGGATATCCGCAGGCCTGTCGCTGCGGACCAGGATCCTGCCGTCCCCGTCGAGCAGCAGGTAGCGCGGCATCCCGTCGATGCCGTACAGGGAAAGCAGCTGGTCGGCCTCGTTCGGGCCCGGGCAGAAGTTGTCTCCGAAGAGCCCGAAATCCGCCACGCTCTTCTGCCAGGCGCTCTCGTTGCTGTCGAGCGAGACCGTGAACATCTTCAGGCCGCGGGAGGCGTAGGGCTTGCAGCGCTGCGCAAGCTCCGGGAGGATGGATGCGGCGGAGCGGGACCAGCTGGCCCAGAAGACAAGGACCGTCGCGGAATTCGCGGCGACCGCGTCCGACAGGCGGTGGACGGTGCCGTCCGTCCCGGGGACCGAAAAGTCCACGTACGGGTGGCCGACGGCGGTGCCGAGGCGCGCCGCGCAGATGTCGCGGTAGTGCGTGACCGTCGGCTCACTGCGGAACGGTTCCGGGAGGCGGTCGCAGTACTCGACCAGCTCGGCGTCGGTGACCAGGCCGTACATGTTGTGGATCATCAGGGAGCCCAGCACGTTGTCGATATTCTCCTCATAGGTCTCCCGCAGGAGAAGCACATAGGAGTTCACGTCGTCCGGGGCGATGTGGTCGCGCTTTTCGCGGTAGCGGACCATGTTCTCGTTGGCCTTCGTGCCGGTGATGTCGACGTGGGCGCGGGTCGCGTCGCCCTTGACGCGGATCTTGGCGTTCTCCAGGAGCACCGGGATGTCGATCGGATAGTTGACGCCGAGGCCGTTGTTGAGGTAGGCGAGACACGGGACGTCGACGCTGCCTTCGAGCACGAACTTGCCGTCCTTGACCGGCGCGGTCCCGATCGTATGGCCGTAGACGTCCAGCAGGTTGATGTCGGTTTCGTCCAGGTCGAAGATGTCCCCGACAATCCTGTATCCGCTGCGCGAACAGGCGCAGGACAGGAGCAGGAGGCCGAGAACGAGGAGGCTGGGAAGTTTTTTCATAGCGGTATTTAAATGAATTCGTCCCGCTCGCGGATATCGCGGACGCGGAGCTGGATTGTCGAATTGCCGCGGTAGTAGTTCTCCACGATCGAATAGCAGACGTCCAGCGGGTTGCCGGCCTTGATGTAGTCGAAGAACTCGGACTTGTTGAAGGCGATGGCGGCGATCTGGTGGTACGGGTGGGACTCCTGGATCAGGTCCAGCTTCATATGGACGCCGCCGGCGCCGACCCTGCGGCCGTTGCCGTCGTCGTAGACGTCTTCGGTCAGGAAGACGGGATTGTTGTTGCCGGGGCCGAAGGGCTGGAACTGCTTCAGGATGCGGAAGAACTTCGGGGTAATCTGGTGGAAATCGAGCTTAGAGTCGATTTCGACGACGGGGGTCAGCATCTCCTCGGTCACCTTCCCTTCGATGAAGTCATCGATCCGGGAGGCGAATTCCGGGAGGTTTTCCTCCTTCATCGTCAGGCCGGCGGCATAGACGTGGCCGCCGAAATTCTCCAGCAGGTCCGCGCAGTGCTCGATTGCGGCGTAGAGGTCGAGTCCCTGCACGCTCCGGGCGGAGCCGGAAACGAAGCCGTTGGATTTCGTCAGGACGACGGTCGGCTTGTAGAACGCTTCGACGAGGCGGGAGGCGACGATGCCGACGACGCCCTTGTTCCAGGCCGGGTTGTAGACGACGATGGCGTTCTTCGAGGCCTGGCAGCGGCCGTCGCGGACCATCGCGAGGGCTTCCTGGGTAATCTCGCGGTCGATGCTCTTGCGTTCGTTGTTGTTGTCGTTGATCTTTTCGCCGATCTTCATCGCCGTCGCCGTGTCGGTCGCGGTCAGCAGCTTCACGGCGAGGCGGCCGGTCTCCATGCGGCCGGCGGCGTTGATGCGGGGGCCGATCTTGAAGACGATGTCGTCGATGGTCAGGTGGCCGGGCTCGAGCATCGAGAGGTTGATCATCGCGAGGAGGCCCTTGCGGGGATTCTCATTCAGCTGCTTGAGGCCGAAGCGGGCGAGGATACGGTTTTCCCCGACCATCGAGACCAGGTCGGAGGCGATGCTGACGACGAGCAGGTCGAGGAGCGGGACCAGCGTCTCGAACGGGACGCCGTAGCGCTGGGAGTAGGCCTGGACCAGCTTGAAGCCGACGCCGCAGCCGGAAAGGTCATCGAAGGGGTAGTGGCAGTCCTCGCGCTTGGGGTCGAGGACGGCGACGGCCTTCGGGAGGGCTTCCTCCGGGAGGTGGTGGTCGCAGATGATGAGTTCGATCCCTTTGCCGCGGGCGTATTCGGTCTTGTCGATGGCCTTGATGCCGCAGTCGAGGGTGATGATGAGGGTGAAGCCGTTCTCGGCGGCCCAGTCGATGCCCTTGTAGGTCACGCCGTAGCCTTCGTCGTAGCGGTCCGGGATATAGAAGTCCACGGACTGGGTAAAGCGCTTCAGGAAGGAGTAGACGAGGGAGACGGCGGTCGTCCCGTCCACGTCGTAATCCCCGTACACGAGGATCTTCTCGCCGCCCGTGATGGCTGCGCGGAGGCGCTCGACGGCGGCGTCCATGTCCGCCATCAGGAACGGATCGTGGAGGTCCGCCAGGTCGGGGCGGAAGAAGGCGCGCGCCTCTTCGAAGGTCTCGACGCCGCGCTTGACCAGCAGTTCCGCAAGAACCCGGTCAATCCCGAGTTCCGAGGACAGCTGCCGGACTTTTTCCTGGTCCGCAGGATCCTTGATCACCCATTTGCACTCTCTGGCCATATTCATACAAAGCTACAAATAATCTTTCACATTTACTCAATTTTTTTATACGGGAGAATTGTCGTACTTTTGTGGATTGGTTATTAACGAATATTCAGGTATATGAACAACGTCGAATTCAGCGAGCAGGAACTGCAGCGCAGGAACTCCCTGGAACAGATCCGGGCCCTGGGCATCGAACCGTATCCCGCGCCGCTTTACCCGGTCAATGCGACCGCCAGGCAGATCGCGGACGAGTATGATCCGGAGCAGGGCAACCTCCAGGACCTCTGCATCGCAGGCAGAATCATGTCGCGCCGCATCATGGGCGCCGCCTCCTTCATGGAGCTTCAGGACGAAACCGGCCGCATCCAGGTCTATGTCAAACGCGATGAGATCTGCCCCGGCGAGGACAAGACGATGTACAATACCGTTTTCAAGAAGCTGCTCGACATCGGCGACATCGTGGGTATCAAAGGCTTCGCCTTCATTACCCAGACCGGCCAGCTCAGCGTCCACGCGAAGGAACTGACGCTGCTGAGCAAGTCGCTGCGCGTGCTCCCGATCGTCAAGGAGGCCGACGGCGTCGTCCATGACGCCTTCACCGACCCGGAGCTCCGCTACCGCCAGCGCTATGTCGACCTGGTCGTGAACCCGCAGGTCAAGGAAGTCTTCGCCAAGCGTGCGAAGATCATCTCGACGATGCGCCGCTATTTCGACGAGGCCGGCTGCCTGGAGGTCGAGACCCCGATCCTCCAGAGCATCCCCGGCGGTGCGGCCGCGCGTCCCTTCATCACCCACCACAACGCCCTCGACATCCCGCTCTACCTGCGCATCGCGAACGAGCTGTACCTCAAGCGCCTCATCGTCGGCGGCTTCAGCGGCGTCTACGAGTTCGCGAAGGATTTCCGCAACGAAGGCATGGACAAGACCCACAATCCGGAATTCACCTGCATGGAGATCTATGTCGCTTACAAGGACTACAACTGGATGATGGGCTTCGTCGAGAAGATGCTGGAGCTGGTTTCGACCGAAGTCAACGGCACGACCCAGCTGACCGTCGGTGAGCATACCGTGGATTTCAAGGCGCCCTACCGCCGCCTTCCGATCCTGGACGCCATCCGGGAATACGCCGGCGTGGACGTCCGCGGAATGGACGAGGAGCAGCTGCGCGCCGCCTGCAAGCAGCTGAACGTCGAGATCGAGCCCTCGATGGGCAAGGGCAAGCTGATCGACGCCATCTTCGGCGCCTACTGCGAGGACAAACTGATCCAGCCTACGTTCATCACCGATTACCCGGTCGAGATGTCCCCGCTCACGAAGCGCCACCGCGAAGATCCGACGCTGACCGAGCGTTTCGAGCTCTTCGTCTGCGGCAAGGAGCTGGCGAACGCCTATTCCGAGCTGAACGACCCGATCGACCAGTTCGAGCGCTTCCAGGAGCAGGCGCGCCTGAAGAGCAAGGGCGACGACGAGGCGATGTTCATCGACATGGACTTCGTCCGCGCCCTCGAATACGGCATGCCGCCGACCTCCGGCATGGGCATGGGCATCGACCGCCTGACGATGTTCATGACCGGCCAGACCAATATCCAGGATGTTCTCTTCTTCCCCCAGATGAAGCCGGAGAAGAAGCTCAGGAAAGAAACGGAGAATGAGGACTGAGTTCCTCAGTTCGGGGCAGAACCCGAAAGTCAAGGATCTTCTCGCGCTCCGGGAAAAGTCTTCCCTGCGGCGCGAGAAGGGTCTTTTCGTGCTGGAGGGCCGGCGGGAGCTGCGCTACGCGCTGGACGCCGGATTCCGGCCGGCCGCGGTATTCTTCTGCCCGCAGGCCGCCGGGGACGGGCTGGAAGAGCTGCTCGCTTCGCTGCCCGCCGACTGCCGCCTGTACGAAGTCTCCGCGGCCGTCTATGAGAAGATGGCCTGCCGCGGCGGCACGGAGGGGGTCGTCGCCCTCGTCCACGAGCGTCGGCGGAGCCTGGAAGACCTGCAGCTGCGGGAGAACCCCCTGCTGGTCGTTCTCGAAGGTGTCGAGAAGCCCGGAAACCTCGGTGCGGTGCTGCGGAGCGCCGATGCGTCGGGCGCTGACGCCGTGCTCCTCTGCGACCCCCTGACGGACCTCTACAACCCCAACCTCATCCGCGCCAGCGTCGGCGCCGTCTTCACGACCCAGGTCGCCGTCGCCTCCTCCGCCGAGGCCATCGCCTGGCTCAAGTCCCGCGGCATCCAGATCCTCTCCGCCCAGCTGCAGGACAGCCACTGGTACTACGACGTCGACATGACCGTCGGCACCGCCATCGTCATCGGCACGGAGGCCACCGGCCTGACCGCCCCCTGGCGCGCCGCCGCGGACCGCCACGTCAAAATCCCGATGCTCGGCAAAGCCGACAGTCTGAACGCCTCCGTCAGCGCCGCCATCCTCCTCTACGAAGCCGTCCGACAGCGCCAGCTGATTTCTCGACTCCGCTGCGCTCCGCTCGAAATCAGCTGACGCTGATTCTTCTACCCCCCTGCACCCCCCGAGGGGGTGACATGACCCCCAAAAGTTAGACAAAGACTTTTGGAGGTCATTATTATGAGTAAACACAGTATTGAGGAAAGACTATCCGCCGTTAAGAGATATCTAAACGGCGAAGCATCCACTTTTATTGAGAA
>Ga0208297_1002614_pt1 | contig 9964 bp, 8 predicted proteins | sample LMS_cellobiose_e_FD_187367 | JGI IMG/M metagenome (GOLD analysis project Ga0208297, IMG submission 187367) | Rumen-fistulated moose microbial communities from Alaska, USA - LMS_cellobiose_enrichment (SPAdes) (version 2) | ecosystem: Host-associated > Mammals > Digestive system > Stomach > Rumen... | reverse complement strand
CGTCATCCGTGTGCGCGTGATCCGCTGATGGAGCCCGCGACCCGCGCGCGGCTGGCCGCCGCCGGCGCGGCGCCCGCAGAGATCCTGCTGCCTGCGGCGGGCGTCGATCTCACGCGGTTTTCCTGCGTCGCATGCGACCAGTACTCCGCGCAGCCCGAATACTGGGAGGAAGTGTCCGCATTCGTCGGCGCCGCGCCCTCGTCCCTTGCGATGATGATGCCCGAGGCGTGGCTCGGCAGTCGCCCCGAACACGAGCGGGCGATCCCCGGCGCCATGGCGCGCTTCCTCGCCGACGGGACGCTCGTTTCGCAGGGCGAAGGCATGGTGTTTCTGCACCGCTGGACGACGGCGGGCGTGCGCCGCGGCCTTGTGCTCGCGCTCGACCTCGAGCAATATGATTTTACGCCCGGCTCGCATTCGCTTATCCGCGCGACGGAACAGACCGTCGTCGAGCGGCTGCCCGCGCGCATCGCCATCCGCCGCGCCGCGCCGATCGAGATGCCGCATATCCTCGTTCTGCTCGACGACCGCGAGCGCCGCCTGATGTCCCTGCTCGATGCGGTTACAGAAGGGAAACCGCCCGCCTATGATTTCCCGCTGATGCGGCAAAGCGGGCGCCTGACGGGCTGGATGCTGCGGGAGGAGGAAACGCTTCGCGCCGTTGCGGACGCGCTGCTCGCGCTCAAGGAACGGGCCGCCGACGGCATGCTCTACGCCATGGGCGACGGCAACCACTCCTTCGCCGCCGCCAAGGCCCACTGGGACGCCCTGCGCCCCACGCTGCCCCCCGCCGACCGCCAAACGCACCCCGCCCGCTGGGCGCTGGCGGAACTTGTCGATCTCCACGATCCCGCGCTCACATTCGAGCCGATCCACCGGCTTTTGCTGGGGGTCGATCCCGACGCGGTGCAGCGCGAGGCCGGCTTCGACGCCGCCGATCCGCCGCCCCTGCAGGAACTGCAGCCGCGGCTCGATGCGTGGCTGGCGCAGCACCCCGAGGCGGGGCTGGAATATATCCACGGCCGGGAGGAATGTCTGCGCCTCGGCGATGCGCCCGACCGCCTTGCGATCGTGTGGGATGCGTTCTCGCGCGATACGCTCTTTGCCGATGTGGAGCGGCACGGGGTCCTCTGCCGCAAGAGTTTTTCGATGGGCGCCGCCTGTGACAAGCGCTTTTATCTCGAGTGCCGCAGGATCCGCTGACAAAATGACACGGGAACGGGCCGGCCGGCCCGTTCCCGTGTTTTTGTTTCGGCTTCAAGCATCGCCTCTGCGCCGCGGCGGCGAGGGTGCTTTCCGGCGGTTTGCGGCCTCCAAAAAGCGCGCCAGTTCCGCGTTTTGCAGCAGTTCGCCGCGCAGGCGCTCGGGAAAATTGCCCGCAAAGGCTTCGACTGTGCAGCCGACGCAGAAATCGTCGGGCAATTCACTTGCGTGTTCTCCGCCGCCGTTGTTGCCTGCGGAACTCCCCGGGGAGAACACGTTGCAGTGGATGTCGGCCTTTCCGTTTTCGTGAAAGCGCAGGGTGAGATAGGCGGTTTCATGATGCGCCTCGTCGCGGTCGACGGCCAAAGGAATATCGGCCTGCAGAAAAGGCAGGCCGTTTTCCGCGGCGAACGCTTCGGCGAACGTATCGTAAGCGCCGCGGATCAGCACCTTGTTTTTGCGCAGCAGCCTGCGCAGTTTCTCCGTCATTCCGATTGCCCGCACGCTTCGGCTGAGGATCAGGCAGTCCATGTTCCGAAACGTCTCCAGAAAGCCCTCTCCCACCTCGGTGATCCCCTCGGTGATGCTTAAAACGGTGTATTCGTCCGCCCAGCGTTTGTCCGGCGCGGGCCAGACCCCTGCGTCCTCGCGGCACAGGGCACCCTTGCCCTCCACCTCGAGCAGGCCGCTGGAGTGGTTGGTATAAGTGATCGTTTCGTTGTGCTCGGAAGAGGACAAGGCGGATCCCTCCTGTCCGATCGGTTACGGCGTTTTTATGGGCGGCTGTTTGGGCGTGCGGGCGTCGTAATCTTTTAGGAACGAATGGCGTTCTCCGCCGGCCCGATAGCCGGGGAACGTCTCGATCGAAACGGCGTGCAGGGCGGAGAAGATGTTTTCCTCGATGGTGGGGTTGTCGCGCCGCAGTTCGCGCAGCAGTTCCTTGACCTCCTGCCGTTTGGAGGTGGCGCCGGTCTCCCCTGCGGCAAGCCTTTGCGTGAAGCGGCAGGCACACTGCAGAAACGGCAGGCCGGTGCGGCGCGCCCAGGCGAGGATGTCGTCCTCGCGCATGCAGTAGAGCGGGCGGATCAGTTCCATCCCCTCAAAGTTGCGGCTGTGCAGTTTGGGCGGCATCGCCCGCAACTGCCCGGAATAGAAGAGCCCCATCACGGTCGTTTCGATCACGTCGTTGCGGTGGTGGCCGAGGGCGATCTTGTTGCAGCCGAGTTCCTTCGCCTTGGCGTAGAGGTGGCCGCGGCGCATTCGCGCGCAGCGGTAGCAAGGGTATTTTTCGCCGCGCCCGGCGGCGTGAAACACGTCCGTTTCAAACACGGTGAGCGGCACGCCCAGCCGCGCGGCGTTCTCCTCGAGCCGGCGGCGGTCTTCGGCGCCGTAGCCCGGGTCCATCGCCAGAAACACGAGTTCAAAGGGCAGTTCGCTCTGGCGCTGCAGCAACTGCATCAGTTTCGCCAGCAGCATCGAGTCTTTCCCGCCCGAGACGCACACGGCGATGCGGTCGCCCGCCCCGATGAGTTCGTAGCGCCGCACCGCGCCGAAAAAGGGGTCCCAGAGGGCGCGGCGATGGGTCTTGAGGATGCCGCGCTCGATCGTTTGGATCGGATCCAGTTCGCGGGGCAAGGGGATCGCCTCCTTTCGGTCCGGTTGTTACAGCAAGCCGCGGCGGCAAAAAACGCCTCCCGCAAGGGAGGCGTTTTTCCGCAGAGGGGATCAGAGCGATTCCACGATCGCCTTGGTATCGCGGGCGATGAGCAGTTCCTCGTTCGTCGGGATGACCCACACCTGCACCTTGGAATCGGGCGCGGAGACGAGGGCCTCTTCGCGGCAGCCGTCGTTCTTCTTCGCATCGAGTTTGAGGCCCATGAATTCCATATCCTTGCAGACGGCCTCGCGGATGGAGGAATCGTTCTCGCCGATCCCGCCGGTGAACACCACGGCGTCGCAGCCGCCCATGGCGGCGGCATAGGCGCCGACGAATTTCTTGATCTGGTAGGCCAGCATCTCCCACGCGAGGCGGGCGCGCTCGTTGCCCTTTTCGATCGCGCTCTCCAGGTCGCGCATGTCGGAAGAAACGCCCGAAACGCCCTGCAGGCCGGACTTCTTCTGGAGAATGTTGGTCACGCCCGCGAGGTCGACGCCCTCTTTTTCCGCGATCAGCGAGGGGATGCCGGGGTCGACGTCGCCCGAGCGGGTGCCCATGATGATGCCGGCGTTCGTCGTCATGCCGAGGGAGGTGTCGATCACCTTGCCGTTGACGACGGCGGAGATGGACGAGCCGTTGCCGAGGTGGCAGGTGACGATCTTGAGATCGTCGCGGCCGATCAGTTCGGCGGCGCGGGCGGAGACGAAGCGGTGGCTCGTGCCGTGGAAGCCGTAGCGGCGCACGCCGTATTTCTCGTAGTATTCATAGGGGATGCCATACATGTAGGCCTTGGGGGGCATCGTCTGGTGGAACGAGGTATCGAACACGGCGACCATCGGGGTGGATTCGCCGAAGACCTTCTTCGAGGCCCGGATGGCGGCGAGGCCCGGAGGGTTGTGCAGCGGGGCGAGCGAAGAAAGCTCGTCGATCGCCTTGAGCACGTCCTCGGTGATGAGCACGGAGGAGGCGAACTTTTCGCCGCCGTGCACGGTGCGATGGCCGACCGCGGCGATCTCGGAGACGTCGTTGACGACCTTGTGCTCGCCGGTGGTCAGCAGTTTGAGGACTTCCGCAAACGCTTCCGCATGGGTGGGGAAGGGCACGTCGTACTCGATCTTGGTCCCGTCGGCAAGTTTGTGGCCGATCATGCCGCCGTTGCCGATGCGCTCGCAGTTGCCCTTGGCGATCACGGTCTCGGTGTCCATGTCGATCAACTGGTACTTCATCGAAGAACTGCCGGCGTTGATTACGAGAATTTTCATGGTGTAAACATCCTCCTTATTTGGTGGGGCGCGTCCCGGAGAATCGTTCGCGCAGGCGACCGCTTGACATTTTGCGCCCATCGTTACTATAATAATATAATCTTGCGGCAAGTGCAAGCAGAAATCGGGAAAACTGTCCGCGAAAGGGGAAGGCCGCATGATCGTTGCAGCCGTGGTCGCCGAATACAATCCGTTCCACAACGGACACGCATGGCATCTCGCGGAGACGCGCAGGGCCGGCGCGACGCATATCGCCGCCCTCATGAGCGGGAACTTCACCCAGCGCGGCAGCGCCGCGATCGCGGAAAAGCGCGTGCGCGCCGAAGCCGCCCTGCGGGGCGGGGCCGATCTCGTGCTCGAACTGCCGCTGCCCCACGCGATGGCGACGGCGCAGCGCTTCGCCGCGGGCGCCGTTTCGGCCGCGGCGGGCATGGGCTGCGTCGACCTGCTCTCGTTCGGCAGCGAATCGGGCTATCTCACGCTGCTCAAGGCGGCCGCCGAGGCGGTGGACAACCCCGCAGTCTGCAGCCGCATGAGCGAGCACCTCGCCACAGGCGTCACGTTCGCAAAAGCGCGCCAACTCGCCGTGAGCGAATACTGCGGCGACGAGGTCGCGGACCTGCTCGCAAGTCCCAACGACAGCCTCGCTGTGGAATATCTGCGCGCGCTGCGCGGCAGCCGCATCATCCCCTTTGCCGTGGAGCGCTCCGGCGCGTCCCACGACGCCCCCGAAAGCGACGGGCGCACGGCCTCGGCCTCCTATCTGCGGGCGCTTTTGCGCGACGGGGATGCGGCCCAGGCGGCCGCGCTGATGCCGTTGGCCTGCGCGCAGACGCTTGCGCGGGCCTATGCCGATCATTTGGCCCCTTTCGACGACGCGGGCCTCGACCGCGTGATCCTCGGCGTGCTGCGCCGCATGACGGACGCGGATCTCTCGCGTCTCCCCGATCTCTCCGAGGGCCTGGAAAACCGCATCGCCGCGGCCATCCGCCGCGCGACCACACTCGATGAGGTCTATGCCCTCGCCAAAAGCAAACGCTATCCCGCCGCACGGATCCGGCGCGTCGTCATGTCGGCCTTCCTGGGACTCGAAGGGTCGCTCGGCGACCGGCCCGCGCCCTATCTGCGCGTGCTGGGGTTCAACGCCCGCGGCCGCGAGATCCTCGCCCGCATGAAGGAGACGGCCTCGCTGCCCGTCTCCGAGTCGCTCGCCCACCTGCGCGGCCTCGGCGGCGACGCCAAAGCGTTCGCCGAGCAGGAGGCCCGCGCCGCCGATCTCTACCAACTGGGGCTGCCGGAGGTGCGCCCCTGCGGATACGATTACACCAAGCCGGCCGTGCGCCTGCTTTGACCGGGGAGCGCCGCCCCGCCTGACAGGCCCGGCATGCGCCGCCGCACCCGATCACCGTTTTCAACAAACCGCCCGGAAAGAACACAACGGGGACCCGAGTCCCCCGCCTCAAACCGAAAAGGAGGTTTTTCCCATGCTTGATTATGAAAAACTGCTCGCAAAGCGCGTCCGGGAGATCCCGCCCTCGGGCATCCGCCGCTTCTTCACGCTTGCCGCGGAGCAGCCGGACGTGATCTCCCTCTCCGTCGGCGAGCCCGATTTCCCGACGCCCGCCGCTGCCCGCGCCGCAGCGGTGGACCTGATCGAGAACGGCAGCACGCGCTACACCGCCAACGCCGGCATGACCGAATTGCGCGAAGAAGTCGCGCGGTATCTCACGCGCTTCGATCTGCACTACGACCCGATGACCGAACTGTTCCTGACCGTGGGCGGCAGCGAGGCGATCGACATCGCCATGCGCGCGCTGATCGAGCCGGACGACGAGGTGATCGTCGTCGAACCATGTTTCGTCTGCTACGCGCCGCTCGCGGAGATGTACCACGCCAAGGTCGTCCATCTCGCCACCAAGGCGGAAAACGGTTTTGCCGTAACGCCCGAGGAACTGCGCGCGGTCCTGACCGAAAAGACAAAACTGCTCGTGCTGCCTTTCCCCTCGAACCCGACGGGCGGCATCATGACGCGCGAGCAACTCGAGGCGATCGCCGAGGTGCTGCGCGGCACGAACGTGATCGTCCTGTCCGACGAGATCTACGCGGAACTCACCTACAACGGCCTGCTTCATGCCTCGATCGCGGCGATCGAGGGGATGCGCGAGCGCACGCTCGTCGTCAGCGGCTTCTCCAAGATGTTTGCCATGACGGGCTGGCGCCTCGGCTACCTCTGCGGGCCCGCACCGCTTCTTTCGCAGATGCTCAAGATCCACCAGTACGCCATTATGTGCGCGCCCACGATGAGCCAGGTCGCGGCGCTCGAAGGCCTGCGCTCCTGCCGCGAGGACATCGACCGCATGCGCGAGGAATACGATTTCCGCCGCCGCATGGTCGTCGGCCGGCTCAACGCGATGGGACTCGATACGTTCGAGCCGCGCGGTGCGTTCTACTGCTTCCCGTGCATCCGCTCGAGCGGCATGACGAGCGAGGAATTCTGCCTGCACCTGCTCAGGGAGAAGGGCGTGGCGATCGTGCCCGGCAGCGCCTTCGGCGAGTCGGGCGAAGGCTTTGCCCGCATCGCCTACTCGTACTCGCGCGAACATCTGGAGACGGCGCTCGACCGCATCGAGGCGTTCCTGCGCGAGATCGGCGCCGCCCATGCCTGAAGAACTTACACTGCTCGCCCATGCAAAACTCAACCTGACGCTCGCCGTCACCGGCCGCCGCGCGGACGGCCTGCACACCCTCGATACGGTGATGCAGAGCGTTTCGCTTGCGAACCGCATAAGGGTCTGCCCGGACGACCGGGTGACGCTCGCCTGCGACGACCCCGCCCTCCCGACAGATGCGCGAAACACCGCCGTGCGCGCGGCAAACGCCTTTTTCGCAAAGACGGGGATCCGCGGCGGCGCGCGCATCGCGATCGAAAAACGCATCCCCTATGAGGCGGGGCTCGGCTCCGCCAGCGCGGATGCGGCGGCCGTCCTGACCGCGCTCGACCGGCTTTACGGCGCCCGCCTCGACGAGCGGGAACTGTGCGGGATCGCGCTCACGGTCGGCGCGGATGTGCCCTTCTGCCTCATAGGCGGGACGCGGCGCGCCATCGGCGTCGGGGAGACGTTTTTGCCGACGCCGCAACTGTCCCGCGGGGCGTTTTTGATCGTGAAACCGGCCCGCGGCGTCCCCACGAAGGAGGCCTACCGCGCGCTCGACGCGCTGCCCGATCCCGTGCGCCCCGAAGCGCAGGCGATGGCCGACGCGATCGCGGCAGGCGACCTCGCCGCCGTGGGGCGGCTGTGTGAAAACGCGTTCACCGCGTGCTGCGGCGACGCGGAAAGCAAACGGATTTTGCGCGGCCTGCGCGAACGGGGGGCGCTCGGCGCCTCGATGAGCGGCTCCGGCTCGGCGCTGTTCGGATTGTTTTGGGACGAGGCGGCGGCCGCTGCGGCGCTGCCCGCGCTGCGGGCCGAGGACCGCTTCTGCGCCGTGGCGCTTCCCGTCGACCGGGGCGTAGCGATTTGCGAATGACGAAAGCCGGGCGGCGGAGCAGATTCTCTGCTCCGCCGCCCGGCTTGTCTGCGCGCCGCCGGTCAGACGATGCGCGTGCGGAACAATCCGTGCCGGTTGCAGTAGTAATACAGCCATTTCGCCCGGCGGCGCTTGATGCGGGCGGCCGCGCTGCCCTCGGGGTACAGTTTCACCAGTTCGCAGCCGTCGTCGCTGACGGCCGCGAGGAACGAGATGAAATGCTGTTTGCTCATCGCATGCGCGAAAGAGACGTAGAGTTCATCCTCGACCTCCTGCAGCGAAACCGCATGGCCCTCATCGGGACTTTCCGCTTCCAAAGGCGGAAGCCTGACGCCGCAACAGCATACGACGGCGTCCCCCGCGCTGTACAGCAGGTTCCCGCAGATCGGGCAGACGTAAAACCGGATCCGATCCATGTGGAACGATCGGTTCGTGTTCGTCACGTCGTTGCCGGAGAGCAGTTCGATCACGGAGATCCCCAGCGCGTCCGCCAGCGGCTCGATCAGCGTGATATCGGGGTACCCTTTCCCGGTATCACATAGTTAAAGATATTGGTATCATTCAATCAATTTTGCCGATAAAGCGGTAGAAGATTTCTACCTCCTGTTCCCGGCTTCCGTCCTCACCTTTGACCGCTTCATGGACAACGATTTTTTCAATCAGCATATTCAAAAGTTCGGCGGTCAGTTCTGTTGGATTGACGCACTCTTTCATCAAGGCAATCCATTTTTCTGCGTCTACGGCGTTCTGGCTTTCAGTGGCGATAGCGGATTGAAGCTGTTCAATCTTTTCGTCCAGTTCAGCCTGTTCGCTTTGGTACTTCCCGGACAGCATAGAGAAGTTGTATTCCGTGATACGCCCCGCCGCCCAGTCCTCATACATCCGGGCAAACAAAGTATCGACTTCGGCTTTTCGCTTCTCTGCCTTTTTCAGTTCTGCGGCCTGCTTCTTTCTTGCGGCAGCCTGTCCCTTATCAGTGGCATTTAACAGCTGCTTCAAGAGCCGTTCTTCATCATGCTGTACCAGCCCCGACCAGTATTGCAGACGGGAGAGGACATAGGCATAAAGCACATCATAACGGATATAGTGCATGGAGCATTGGCGTGTGCCCTGCCCGTACTTGCTACAATGATAATGGCCGTAAGGCTTGCTGTTCTGCCTGTTCTCCCCATAGGACAGCGACCAGCCGCAATCCGCACATTTTACCAATCCGGAAAAAATCTGCGTTGTACCATCCTTGCACTTCCTGCGGCGGTTTGCTATCTGCTCCTGTACCTGCCGGAAAACCTGCTCGCTGATAATCGGCTCCTGCGTGTTCTCCACCCGCACCCATTCACTTTGGGGCTTGCGTACCCTCCGCTTGTTCTTAAAGGAAATGTTCGTTTCCCGGTAATGAATGGTATGGCCGATATAGGTTTCGTCTTTCATAATGCTCTTGACCTGGGCTATCGTCCATGCGTAGCTTTTTTCCTCCGGCGCACCCGCATAGATGTTTGCAAAAGTCCCGTCACGCTGGAAGTTGATAAATCCCGGTGTGGGAACCTTTTCCGCAATCAGTATTCTTGTGATACTGGCCGCCCCTCTGCCATGAATAGCAAGGTCAAAAATCTTCTCCACTATCCAGCGGGTTTCCTCGTCGATTATCAGCTTGTTTTTGATTTCCGGGTGTTTCCTGTACCCGATGGGAGCATAGGCGCCGATACGCTGTCCTGTGGCAAACTTTGCTTTGAAAGCGGCCTTTACCTTGCGGCTTGTATCTTTCGCAAACCATTCATTGAACAGGTTTTTGAACGGGACAAAATCGGAAAGCCCTTTCTCTGTGTCCTCATTCTCCGCAACGGCGATGTAGCGAACCCGTTTCTCCGGGAACAGAAATTCCAGATAGTAGTCCATCATCACATGTTCCCGCCCGAAACGGGACAGGTCTTTCGTGACAATGCAGTTTACTTTTCCGGCTTCCATATCGTCCATCATGCGCTGAAAATCCGGCCGTTCAAAGTTCGTCCCCGACCAGCCATCGTCCACATACTCACCGACTACATGAAGCCCCTGTTCCTTTGCGTACTGTTGCAGGATTGTCCGCTGTGTTTCAATGCTTACGCTGTCACCATAGTTTTCATCGTCCCGGCTCAATCTCATATAAAGCGCCGTGTTGTAAATCGTAGTATTGTAAGGTTGTTTCACCGTTAAAAATCCTCCTTCTAAAGAAACAACCCACGCTTACAATACTTTTGCTCTATGGCAATTATATCATAAGCGTGGGCGTGTTATCAATGATGGGCTATCAGGTTGAAGCGGCTTTTTCTGCGGTATG
>Ga0208297_1002610_pt1 | contig 9976 bp, 10 predicted proteins | sample LMS_cellobiose_e_FD_187367 | JGI IMG/M metagenome (GOLD analysis project Ga0208297, IMG submission 187367) | Rumen-fistulated moose microbial communities from Alaska, USA - LMS_cellobiose_enrichment (SPAdes) (version 2) | ecosystem: Host-associated > Mammals > Digestive system > Stomach > Rumen... | reverse complement strand
CCTTCACCAATTCCGAAATGATCAGCTGGCTCAGCGAATTTACCGCCAAGTACCCGCTGATCTCCATTGAAGACGGCCTTGCCGAAAACGACTGGGATGGCTGGCGTGAACTCACTGACACTCTTGGCGACGACATCCAGCTGGTCGGCGACGACCTGTTCGTCACCAACCCTGACATCCTCGCACAGGGCATTGAGGAAGGCGTGGCCAACTCTATTTTGATCAAGGTGAACCAGATCGGTACTCTCACCGAAACCCTTGACGCCATCGAAATGGCCAAACAGGCCGCCTACACCACCGTCATCTCCCACCGCTCCGGCGAAACCGAAGACAACTTCATCGCCGATCTCGCCGTAGGCGTCAACGCCGGGCAGATCAAGACCGGTTCTTTGTGCCGCAGCGACCGTTTGGCCAAATACAATCAATTGCTCCGCATTGAAGAAGATCTTGACGACACGTCCATCTACTATGGACCCGTCATGGCTTCCATGCGCGAAACGCCCGAAGAATCCAACTGATCCCGCACCGGATAGCTGCCGGTAAAGCATAACGGCGCCCCTTTCCGAAGGAGCGCCGTTTTCAGTTTCGACACGGGGCAAAGCCTGCGTCTCCCCTGCCATACAAATAGATGCAGGGATATGTATCCGGGTGCGGGATGCCTCAGCACTCCGCGCGGCATTCAGCCCTGTTGCAGAACGCGGCCTGTATGGGCACGGGGATGGTACAGGTCATGGGCGCGGCGCAGGCGTTCAGCCTGGACATGCGTATAAATTTCCGTGGCGGTCATATCGGCGTGGCCCAGCAGCATCTGAACCGAACGCAGATCCGCTCCGCCTTCCAGAAGGTGTGTGGCAAAGGAATGCCGGAAGGTGTGCGGCGAAATGCTTTTCGTAATGCCGGCCTGCAGGGCATAGCGCTTAACCAGTTTCCAGACGCCCTGCCGGGTCAGCTTTTTCCCGGAACGGTTGAGAAACATTTCGTCATCCACAGGCTTGAAAGCGGGACGCGTGCCGGCAAGATAATCACGGAGGCATGCAATGCACTGCTCATGGATGGGGACCAGCCGCTCCTTGCTGCCTTTGCCGAATACGCGCACAATGCCCGCCTGGAGATCCACATCCAAGGGACGCAGGTTAACCAGTTCTGAAACACGCAGCCCCGCCGCATACAATAGCTGGAGCATGGCACGATCGCGCCGCCCCAGACGGGAATCCTCCCCGAGAACCGGGGGCGCAGCCAAAAGCGCAAGCATCTCGTCACGGCTGAGCACTTCTGGCAGCCGGGCTGGCAGCTTCGGGCCATCCACCAACGCGAGCGGGTTATCCTGAAGCACGTTCTCCTCTGTGCACCACGCGCAGAACTGGCGCAAGGCTGAAAGCCGCCTGGCAAGGGTACGGCTGCCGTCGCCGCGCTGACGCAACCATGCCGCGAACAGCATCAGCGACTCTTCATCCAATGATGAAAACGGCTGGGAAAGTTCTTCAAGAAACAACCGCAATGCGTCAAGATCCTGTCCGTACGCCGCGACTGTGTTGCGCGACAGCCCGCGTACGGTAATCAGCTCTTCAAGCCAGCGCACAGCGATCTGTGAAGGAAAAAACTCTGCTTTACCCTGTTCCATAAAGGCAACGTAGCCATTTTCCCCACGCTCATCAAGGGGAAAACCAAAAGCCGGCCTCATGTTGACGCCGCGCCTGACACAAGATAGGTTGATCTGCCATGGGCACTGTTACTGCTTTTGTAGGGCTTGGCTCCAACCTGGGCGAACCGGAGCGCAACCTTGCCACGGCGCTCGCCGCTCTTGAGCGGCGCGGACTTGCCATTTTGGCAAAATCGACCGTGTACCAGACGGAACCGCAGGGTATCCACGATCAGCCATGGTTTTCAAACCAGGTTGTCAGCATTGGCTGCCCCGCTTCACTGAAGCCGCTGGGACTGCTGGATATCCTGCAGGATGTGGAAAACAAGATGGGCCGTGTGCGTTCCTTGGATCCGGATATGCATTTCGGCCCTCGCGTTATCGATCTTGATCTTCTGCTGTTCGGTAACGCAACCATGCATACAACGCGGCTGGTTCTGCCGCATCCACGGCTGACGCTGCGCGCCTTTGTCATGGTGCCGCTGCTGGAAATAGCCCCGGATATTGCCCTCCCCCCGCCAGACGGCCGGCGTGTGGCGGATATTCTGCGTGACCTGGACTATACCGTAACCGGCACGTTTATCTTCCAATAAAGGAGTCCGCCATGCTGAAATGGCTTATACTTGCCGTTGCCCTCTTCGCCCTGTACCGCCTGCTCATGAATGACCGCAAAAAGAAAAACGAAGACGCGCAGAAAGCCGAAGCCAAGCGTGTTGCCAATGGCGAATTGGTAAAGGATCCTGAATGCGGAACCTATGTGGATCCTGAATCTTCCATTTCCGTCCGCAACGGCGATACGGTACTCCATTTCTGCAGTTATGACTGCCGCGATAATTACATTAAGAAAATCAAAGCATTGGATGATGCAAAATAACTCCTCCTCCCCCTTCGCCTTTCTGCTTCAAACCAAAACACACACTGCCGCAACTGCCGTTAGCCATTATGAAAAGGGCTTACGAGAAATCGTAAGCTCTTGAATTTTTTTTGTGACGGCCTTGGTCACCGCCGGTGGAACCGCCGCCAGCTGACAGGCTGACGATATCGTCCCTTCATTAAATCCAGAAAAACAGGTTATCAGGGAAGGCTTACCAGACGACGCGTCCAGGCTGTGGTTGACAAAGAATAAAACTGGTGTTTTTTAGCCCGTGCAAGAAAAAAGATACTCAGCACACGCACACGAATGCAGCATGAACGACGCTTTTCATGCCGTTGCATCAAAAAGGCTGTCTGCCGCGCAGCCTCCCGGCGGCCAGACCGCCGAGGGCGAGGCTGGGAAACAGTTGATTGATCGACAGGGAAGAGCCGGCTGACACGGCTGAATACGCAGAGGTAAGTTGCGGGATGACGGCCGGGATGAACAAGTGTGCAGACAGGACAAGCGTGTATGACCAATGGCGCAACAATTCCCGCAGAAGGAAAACTCTGGAACGCAGACTATTTAAAGCTCCTTGTCGCAAATTTTACCTCTTTTTTTGCCTTTTACCTGCTCACCCCTTTATTGCCTATTTATTTGAGTGAATCATTCGGGGCGACAAAGGACGTTATCGGCCTCATCTTGTCGGGATATACCGTAACGGCACTGCTCGCCAGACCGGTCAGCGGATATCTTGTGGACAGCTTTCCCCGGAAAAAAATTTTGCTTGTGTGCCTGGCCTGTTATGTTCTTTTTTTTGGAGGCTATCTGCTCGCCGGTACCCTTGCGCTGTTTGCCGCGCTCAGAACTCTGCATGGAGGACCGTTTGGCGCATTCACTGTTGCGAATAATACTGCGGCGCTTGATGTCCTGCCGGCAAGCCGCAGAAACGAAGGAATAGGATATTACGGTTTGAGCACAAATTTAGCCACAGCGATTGCTCCGACTGTTGGCGTCTGCATTTATAAGTACATTCACAACTTCGACATGTTATTCTGGCTGGCCTTTTGTGCGACCGCCATCGGTCTGGCCGCGGACAGCGCCGTCCGCATTCCCGTAAGGCAGCGTGTCGTCAACAAAAACCCCATATCGCTTGACAGGTTCTTTCTGTTAAAAGGCTGGCTCCTAGGGGTTAATATTATCTTTTTTGGTTATTCTCATGGCGTATTGACCAATTACGTTGCCATCTACGGCAAGGAAGTCATGGGGATTACAGGCGGGACTGGTGTTTTTTTCCTGCTGCTTTCCACAGGGCTCATCCTGTCGCGCATCCAGGGGGCAAAAGCATTAAGGGTGGGCCGGCTCAAACACAACGCGGCAGAAGGCGTGCTTCTGGCAACATGTGGCTACATCGTATTCATCGCGTTTCATCATGAGGCCGCACTGTATATTTCAGCAATCCTGATAGGCCTCGGCAATGGGCTCCTCTGGCCCGCATTTCAGAATATGGCTATCAACATTGCCAACAGCACGGAGCGGGGGACGGCTATTTCAACATTGCTTACGGCCTGGGATCTGGGACTTGGCGTCGGGATACTTCTGGGAGGCGTCGTGGCAGAATACCTCGGCTATGCCGTGGCATTCTGGTGTGCGGCGGCCGTGCAGCTGTGCGGCACGGCCATCTTTTTCATTGCGACATGCGCATTTTACCAGAAAAGAAACCGTCTCGCCGCATCAGACAAATGAAGTCTGCCAATGAATAGTCGAATATAATCCTCCATGCGCAGGAAAAACTGCCCGCCCCCTGAACGCGAAGCACAGTTCCGGGGAAAAAGTGACCAGCAACACTCGCAAGGCCACATTGTACGCCGATAATACCGCCGGAACGGCTACTGCTCCAGCGTCAGCAATAGGGCCATCTTGAAGCGGCCATCCGCCTTGACCCAATGCCTGCCCAGTTTGGCGAACTTGAAGTTTTCTCCAGCCTGAATTGGAAATTCCTCGCCTTCGTAACCAATGACGGCCCTGCCTTCCAGGGCGAAGATGAGCGCCTCGCCCGGCCGAGACACACCGCGGTTATTGTGCAGAGCGCGAAGAAAAACAGCATAAACGCAGTTCACGGGGAAATATGTTGCCAGTGTCACAGACTGAAAAGATATTGCTGCTATTGCGGGGAAATGCAGGCCACCCACAGCAGATACCGAGCTTCAGAAAATGATTCCTGAACCTGACGCGGCCGTTCACAGCTGTTTTATGCGAATCCTTCGCCAAAACAGAGCGAAGGGACACGGTTTTCAGATTTGCATATCGTGGTTCATGAGGCGGTATTCGGCCATTTTTTCATATTTTGTGCCTGGACGGCCGTAATTGCAGTACGGCCAAATGGAAATACCGCCGCGCGGCGTGAAAATACCCGTCACTTCAATGTAGCGCGGCTCCATAAGGCGTATGAGATCCTTCATGATGATGTTCACGCAATCTTCATGAAAATCACCATGATTACGGAAGCTGTGCAGATAAAGTTTGAGGCTTTTGCTTTCCACCATCTTTGTGTCGGGGATGTATTGAAGACGTATTTCAGCAAAATCCGGCTGCCCCGTAATGGGGCAAAGCGTAGTGAACTCAGGGCAGTTGAAACGCACCCAGTAGTCATGCTCGGGATGGCGGTTCTCAAAGGCTTCGAGAACCTCGGGGGTGTAGTCCCAACGGTATTCTGTCCCTTTGCTGCCGAGATGGGAAAGATTCTCGTTTGCGCGGTCGCTCATGCTCTGCCTCCTATCCGATATCACTGACCTTAAGAGGATTGTAGGAGATGCCGTCGTCAAAGACATCCACGCCTTCCACGCGCTTGATGTAGGCGACCACGCGGCGCGTCACGGGCAGGATGACAATTTCGTAAGTCACCTTAAGCGTAACCGCGGCGAACATGACCATGAACATTTCATTGAGCGGCATAAGCCCGAAATAAGCGCAAGGGAAAAATATAATAGAATCAGCCCCTTCTCCGAGCAGAGTGGAAAGGATGGCGCGAGCTGAGAAGTGCTGCCCCTTTGAGGCGAGTTTCATGCGGCTCATTATATAGGCGTTGACGAACGATCCGACAAGAAAGGCAATGAAACTAGCTGCCACGAAACGCGGAGCAAGACGGAAGACATAGTCGAAGTGCGGCGCGCCTTCCCAGAAAGGCGCGGGGGGGAGCATGACGGCAAGCTGGAATACAGCCATGGCAAAAAAATTCATGGCAAAACCTGCCCAGATGATGAGGCGCGCCTTGCGATAGCCCCATACTTCGGCGATGCAGTCGTTTAAGATATAGGAAACAGGGAAAAGAAGGACGGCCGCAGAAAGTGTAAGATCGCCGACGACGAAGACCTTAGCGGCCATGAGATTGGAAACGATGAGGCAGACGCAGAACAAAATGCCCAACAGCATGAAGGGCGCAGAGACAGGCGTTTTTTTCATGACTTGTTTTTTACGTGGTTTTCAAGCACACGGCTGAGGTGGAAGGATACCGCCGGCTGTACCGACGCCAGCTTCAGAATAGTATCTTCATCTTGAAAGAGAGTAAAGTGCCGCTCAAAGCGGACTCAGAACACTTGATATTGATTGAGTACAATTGAGTACAGAAAAAAGGGTTACGCGAATGCGTAACCCATTGATTTTATTGGTGCCGAGGGACAGAATTGAACTGCCCACACGGGGATTTTCAGTCCCCTGCTCTACCAACTGAGCTACCTCGGCGCGAAGAAAATACCTACGTCAAATGGCGCTGGATGGCAAGTCTTTTTTTCTGCTTCAGCATCTTTTTTCTTTCCCTGCCAGCCGGGGGCCACCCTTTCCCTTCCTCCCGGCTTTTACTGCATCAGTGTCATTTTCTTGATAATTACCGACCGCACAGGCACATCGTCATGCATGCCTCGACGGCCCGTGGGGACAGCGGCGATGCTGTCGATGACGTCCTGTCCCTGTACCACGCGTCCAAATACGGCGTAACCATACCCCTGCGCGTTGGATGCGCGGTAGTCCAGCATATCGTTATCACGCAGGTTGATAAAAAACTGACTGGTGGCCGAATGGGGATCGTTGGTACGGGCCATGGATAATGTATAACGCTTATTTTTCAAGCGGTTCGCAGCTTCATTTTCAATAGGGCTGCGGGTGGGCTTTTGCGTCATCTTTTCGTCAAAGCCGCCTCCCTGGATCACAAAACCGGGGATAACGCGATGGAAAATCGTTCCGTCATAAAAACCGGAACGCACATACAGCAAAAAATTCCGCACTGTTTTGGGAGCCTTCTGCTGGTCCAGCTCGATAACGAAATTGCCCATCGACGTCTCGACTTTCACTTTTGGCTCTTGCGCAGCCAGCGCCGTCGCGGCCGAGACCAGAAGCAGCGCCAGCAGCAAACACCATTTTTTCACGACAATTCTCCTTGTATGATCTGTTCCCCCGCGAAGAGGAGCATACCGGCATCCTCATTCCATTTCGGCGAGACTCCAGTCTTTCACCACAAGCTCGACTGAGGCAATCCCATTATAGGCATTGATGCCAGCGGTAAAGGCCAATCGAAGAGGCTGGCCTTCGGCAAGAGGGGGAAGTTTGGCCGCATGCCGCCACAGTTTTGCCGGGAGCGTAATCCCCGACTCGGGTTCCAGCACACGCAGAGTCGCGTGCTCGCGTTTATAGCCGAAAAACCGCACGCCGCGCACGACCAGAGGATTGGAAGCGAAAACGGGTTCGGGGTTACCTACCCCGAAAGGCTGGAACAATTCCAGCGACTTCAAAAAAGTAAAATCTGACGCCAGAGAAAACGGTAAGATACCGTCCAGTTCCAATGAGGGGACGAAGACGCCTTCACCACGCAATTCCCTTACGACTTCATGAAAACGTTGGCGGAATGCCGGCAGAAGGGCCTCATCCATGCTCAGACCCGCAGCCTGCCGGTGCCCCCCAAAACCAAGCAGCAGGTCGGAACAGCGGCAGAGCCCGTCATGCAGATCAAAATCCGGGACAGAACGCCCGGAGCCCTTCAGCGTTGTCCCGTCCGCCATCCGGCACAACACCAGCGCCGGACGATAAAACCGCTCCACCAGGCGCGAGGCGACAATACCGATGACACCGGGATGCCAGTCCTCGCCAAAAACGACCAGCCCTCCCAGATCCGGCTGCGCGGCAAGCAGGCTCTCAGCCTGCGCGCCGGCTTCCTGCGCGATGCGCTCTTCTTCTGCGCGCCGGGCGTTATTCAGCGCGTCAAGCCGTTTCGCCAATGCGGCTGCGTCCGTGCCTTCAGTACCGGCAAGCAGCGCGAATGCGTCTCTGGCAGTGCCCACACGGCCAGCCGCGTTCAGCCGCGGCGCAAGGCTGAACATCACTTGTCCGGCCCCCAGTGCCGCCGCGCGGTCATACCCGCTGACAGACTTGAGTTCGGCAATTCCCGGCCGGGCCGCTTCAGTGAGCTTCATCAGGCCGTTCTTGGCCAAAATGCGGTTTTGCCCTGTCAGGCTGACCATATCCGCCAACGTACCAAGTCCCACAAGATCCAGCACTTCACGCATATCTTTGGGCGAACCGCCGTTAAGCTCAGACAATAAAGCGTTAACCCGTGCCATCAGGAAAAACGCCACGCCGACTCCGGCCAGGCAGGGGCAGGGACACTCCGGCGACAAGCGGGGATTGTACACGGCGTCGGCAGGCGGGAGCGCTTCCGGCGGGAGGTGATGATCTGTGATGACCACCCGCATCCCCATTTCCCTGGCCCGGATCACGGCGGCAGTATCGTTGATGCCGCAATCCACAGTAAGCAAAACACGGGAAAAACCGTCAGCGCAGCATGCCTCCAGGGCAGGGATATTCAGGCCGTAGCCTTCAGTCTGCCGGTCCGGCAGATGAACGTGCACGCGGACATTGTGGTGGCGCAGCACTTCGTGGCAAAGGGCCGCAGCGGTGACGCCATCCACATCATAGTCCCCCCAGACCAGCACTTCACGCCCCTCACGAATGGCGGAAACCAGCGTAAGGGCCGCCTCTTCCATGCCGGGCCAGTTTTCCGGAGGTTCCAGATAGCGCAGCAGCGGAGAAAGAAACGTATTCATTTCGGGAAAAGACCGCAGCCCCCGGCGCCACAGCAAGCCTGCCAGCGCTGCGGGGATACCCAGCTTCTGTGCGCTGGCTGCAAAGGATGCATTGCCCCCGGGCTCGTCAAGACGGCACAATAACGTGCCCGGGTCTGCATTCCGTGCAATCCAGCGCTTCATCAGCGGCGCTCCCCGGCGGCGGCTGTTTCAGCCAAAATCGCACGCGCTGCCAGCGCGGGATCCGCAGCTTTTGTCACCGGACGCCCTACCACCAGATAATCGCTGCCGGCCATGACGGCCTGTCGGGGGGTCATGGTGCGGCGCTGATCGTCCGTCGCCTGGCCGCCCGCGGGTCTGATGCCGGGGGTCAGCCCCAGCAAACCCGGGCAGGCAGCTTTAATAGCGGCGATTTCATGTCCTGAGCAAACGACGCCGGAAAGTCCCCATGCCGCGCCTTTCTGCGCCAGATCCACGGCAAAACTGCCTAAGTCCCCGTCATAGCCGGGAAGTTCTCCCGGAGCCATGCTGGTGAGCACGGTAATGCCAAACAGCATGGGGCGGCGTGTTCCGTAACGCGCAGCCCCTTCGGCGGCCCCCTCGGCAGCCGCGCGGATCATGCGCTCGCCGCCGCACAGATGCACTGTAAGGATCTCCACATCCAGCGCGCAGGCCGCCTTCACCGCCCCCTGCACCGTATTGGGGATGTCGTGGAACTTCAGGTCCAGCATGACGGGAAGCCCAAGTTCTCTCATAGCCCGCACAATGGCAGGTCCTTCGCGGGTATAAAGCTCAAGCCCCACCTTGACCCATGCGCCGCTTCCCCGCAGGGCGCGCGCCATGGCCAGAGCCGGCTGCCCGTCGGGATAATCAAGGGCAACGACAAGCTTGGCCATCACTCCGCCTCCAGCAGAAGATTGCGCGTGAATTCCGGACGCAGGGCAGGCGCAAGCGTGGCGGCGAGATAAAAAGCCCGCAGTTCGTCATACGCCGTCTCCAGTGATTCATTGATGATCCACGCATCAAACCATTCCGCTTCACGGATTTCGGAGGCCGCCCCGCTCAGCCTCCGGAAGATGGCTTCCTCGCTGTCAGCTCCGCGGGCGCGCAAACGCCGTTCAAGCTCGGCCATGGACGGCGGCAGAATGAAGACATAACGCCCGCCGGGGACCGATTCCCGCAGCTGCGCCGCGCCCTGCACGTCAATATCGAAAACCACGTCACGGCCAGCTTTGAGCATATCCTTCAATGCTCCAAGAGGGGTGCCGTACCAGTTGCCATGGACATTGGCCGACTCCGCGAAGTACCCCATCTTTTTACGGATCAAAAAAGTTTCCTTGTCCCAGAAATAGTAATCGACGCCATCCTTTTCACCATCCCGCGGCGCGCGGGTGGTGCAGGATATGGAAAAGG
>Ga0208297_1002606_pt1 | contig 9985 bp, 8 predicted proteins | sample LMS_cellobiose_e_FD_187367 | JGI IMG/M metagenome (GOLD analysis project Ga0208297, IMG submission 187367) | Rumen-fistulated moose microbial communities from Alaska, USA - LMS_cellobiose_enrichment (SPAdes) (version 2) | ecosystem: Host-associated > Mammals > Digestive system > Stomach > Rumen... | reverse complement strand
AACTGAGATCCTTGCGCTCCCTGATCATATCCCAGCAGCCGCTGCGCCAATCGTCTGCATCCTCCAGGAAAAAGTCTGATGTCATGCAGGCGAAGATTTCACCGTCTTCCGGCGTCAACTTATACTGCCCATGCCGGTTTCTGCGAAGCGGCAAATTATAGTCTCCAGTCTTGCTGACCGCGCTGGCGTCTTTCCCGATGCTCTCGTCCCTGCGATATACATAGCAATGCGCGCAGCCAGGGCTGATCTTGTGACAACCGTGCCATGGATTCCATATTGCCAAGCTATCACCTCCGCTGCTGATTACCTTGACAGATCCCGGAGCAAGGCGGAGAGCCCCATGGTAAGATCGCGGAACGTGGCATCAAAATCATTCGTATACCATGGGTCTGCGATACTGCGGTTTTTTCCTGCGTATTCCAGCAGCTTGTGGATCTTGCCGTCCGGATCGCCGCCGCACATCCGGTTCATGTTGCGTATGTTTGCGTCATCCATGCCGATCAGAAGATCAAATCGGTCATAGTCCCTGACCATCATCTGCCTGGCGCGGTGGTTGCCAATCGGAACACCTTCTTGTTTGAGCTTTCTTACAGCGGGTGGATACATGGGGTTTCCGATTTCCTCTGTCGAAGTAGCTGCCGAATCGATCTCAAAGTCTCCTTGCAAACCGTGATCGGCGACCATCTTCCGGAACATAGCTTCCGCCATAGCAGATCGACATATGTTCCCATGACAGACGAAAAGAATTCTCATACTGCTGCCCCTACTTCCCACTTTTTACTCAATCTCCCAGGATTGGCTGTCCGTACTTGAACAGGGCAGCATTGATCTCAAAAATGTCGTAGATCTTGTGCGTGATGAAATATGTAACGATCAGATCGAACCTGTTGCTGGGCGAAAAAGCAATCTCTGCTCTCGACAGAAGATCGATCGTGGCCGGCAGATCCAGCTCCAATGCAATGGCAAATGCCACGGCTGTTTTCTTTTTCGGCTTATAATCCTCTTTGCAGCGAATGCGGGAGAATACCTTCCGGTCGATGTTTGCTTTCTTATAGACCGTCACATCATCCATGCCGCTGGCGTCAATCAGCTTGAACAGCTTCTGCTGAAAGCTCTCGCCGGCATCGCCCAGAATGTCATCCAGGGTTTTACCCGTGGTATCGATAACAGGAGCAGATGGCAGAAGCGGCTCGTCGATGGACTCCTCGTAATTTACCTCATTAGTATGGAAGACAGCACTACCGGAGGGCAGACGCTCATCTCGTTCATCCGCTCGGTCAAACCGTCTTCTGCGGCGTTCGCTGGAATAATCACTGTCATATTCTGCTTCACGGATCTGCTTAGCCGCGTGCTCATCAATGAATTGCTCGATTTCTCCGACGAGTTGTTCAGAAAGCTCCAGTGCCTTCCGATCGAATACGACGAGGATGACTTTCATGTCATGGGTCAGAAGGAACTTGCCAACCTCAGATAAAGCAATATTCAGTGCCTCACCCTTTGGGAATCCATAAACTCCAGAGGAGATCAAGGGGAAGGCAATGCTGGAGCACTTGAGTTGAGCTGCCAGTTCCAGCGACTGCTCATAGCAGGAACGAAGAACGTCGCGTTCTCCATGATTGCCGTCGATCCATGCTGGGCCTACCGTGTGAATGATGTACTTTGCCTGAAGATCAAAGGCATCTGTGCATACAGCACTTCCCGGCGCTATCTCACCAATCTTTTTCCGTTCAGCCAGAAGAAGCTCCTCGCCGGCAGCAGCATAGATGGCACTATCGGTTCCTCGGCCGATACGCGGCTTTGGATTGGCTGTGTTCACAATAGCGTCTGCTTTGACCTTAGTTATATCATTCCGGATAATCTGAAATGGCAATTGTCATCACCTCAATTCGGCAGTCAGGATTCATTTCCTTGCTGCTATTCCAATTGGGACAAAGGAGTCATTCAGCCTTGCTGAAGGTTATGGATGATGGCTTGCAGTTTGATAACACGGTCCTCCACATCCACTCCGTTCTCGTCTTGCTGAATTGGAATGGTTTCGATAACTTCCTCAGCATCATTTTCTTGGGTTTTATTTGCGCGAATAACAAATGCGCTGTTCTCACAAATGATGTGTTTGTCACCATAAACAAGACGCTGTCCCGCAGAGTCCCTATCAAGGTGATCTTCATCAACGGCTTTCAGAAACGGCACATATGTATTTGATGACCACTGGGATTTTGTTTGCATAGCGGAAAACAAATATGGCATTTCAGACTTATTGCTATTGCTGTATTTGCCAAAGCTGCCTGGTCGAAAGACGCGATATTTGACGTAATAATACCGCCATGGATAACGAGATGCCGTCTCACATGCGGCGAGGAAATCATTTATCATTTCTTGTAAGCTGTCGTTGGTGAAAACCTCCGCTTTCGTCAATAGAGAAACAAGAATATCCCTTGTATTTTCAAACCCAGTGTTTGCGCTACGATGGAAGAGCTCATCCCATGCGAGCTTTTGTGTGCTGGAAGCATATTGATACCGCCATTTATTGCGTTCTTGCTGACCATAATCGCCAATAGACATCAACGCGCAGTCAATGAGATCAAGGTCGCAGGTAAAGAGGGAGGCAAAGCGGTCTGCAAAGGCTATATGGTCTAGGCCTATGATACTGATTTGACCATACAGGTTAGGGTGATCCTCTAATGCAAGAACAAGCGGCTCCATTTCAGGATGTTCAAACAAAAACGCCTGTTTTTCTTTTTCTTCGGCAAGCTGGTTTTCATTAAAGCTGTTTTTTATCTCATCATCTGGTTCTCCTGTCAGCATGATTGCGTCGGTCTGTGCAAGAATTGCAGGGAGACGATTACGATCAAGTCTGTCGCTGATCTCATCCACAGAGTTCTGAATCAGGTTGTTGATCATCCGGAGACGGCGAGGGTACTCCGCATCGGGGATGCTGCTTCGATTCCGAAGGTAGCATATGATGGCGTACAGAAGAACAATCCGATTCAAAGGAAACAGTCTTGTACGACCGCTTTTGTCTGCATAGGAGTGGAGGCAATCCTCGAAGATGTCAATTTTATTCCTAGCATCTACAATGATCTTGCCTGGATCATGGGAATATGACATGCAGGATTCCAAAAACTCGGACGGTCTGCTAAAACCACTGATGTTGCACCAACAATCGAAATAGGATTCGAGAAGCGTAATGCGATCCCTTAATTCAGCCGAATCTCCAGAAAAATACTCCTGCAGCATATCAAACTCGTCTGGACTCTTTCCTTGGGGGGATTCTCCACTCTGATAGCAGATCACATCGCAAATAAAGCGGAAATAACGGAGGAATTCATCATCTGTAACGGCGTCGTCACTTGTACCGCTACCAGAATCTCTGTACTGCCAGAGCATATCTGTCCAATCACGGTCGATTTTTCGCATGATATCCTTAGCTGTTTTTTCACCCAGGGTTCGGATGCAGCGTTCCAGTTCAGCCTTAAAATGCTCGAAACGTGTAAGAGGTTTACCCCGAGAGTTCATCTTGATATACAGCTCGTCAGTAAGTCCCATGTCTTTTATTGGAAGAAAATAAAACGTGATGGCATCGCCGTTTAGCTTTTCCCACAAGTCATCAATACCATGGAACTTTTCATCGATCGCATCTAACATGACAAGCATAGAGCTTATCGTTGGGTCTTTTTGCCACTCCAGTGGAAACCACGCCTGATCCACAATTTCCTCTGACAGTGGAGCCCTGAAAGATGGGAGGAAGCCAGTCAACTCTTTGCAAAAGAATCTGGCACTATATCTGGTTTCATAACCGAATCGTTGAAGAAATCCACATTCATCTGCAGGTATCTGACTCCTCCTTGCGGCATACCAATGCAAAAGAAACAGCGTGGTCAGTCTTTGTTGCCCGTCCAATGGTGTCATGACGCCATCTGCATCAATATCTCCATATACAAAATCAAGAGTGATGGGCTTTTCGACAACAGCATTGTAAAGAGAATCCAGAAATCTGTTGCGTACCCGATCAACCTCTGGATCTCGTCTGCCCTGCGCATAGTCTCTCTGGATAATCGGTATGATGATTTTTTGAAGTTTTACGGTCTCCTCTCCATAAGGGAAAGCCGTGTCAAAAATTTCCCTGAAGGAATGTAGTGTAGAATTCATCATGCTTCCTCCACTACCGTAATTGGTTCCAGCCCATACGGTTTCAGAACTCCGTTGATTGCTTTGATATAAGCTGCGCGATCTGGCTGCCCCCAAAAGTGAAGTTCCTGGGCAGAGGGCGTATAGTACTTAAGGAACACCATCTTCGTACAAAACGGAATGTATTGTCCTTCTCTGTCCATTTCTACGATCATGCTTCGCTTCACATCGAATGTCGAATTGTTCAGTGCTGCATTATCGCTTGTTTTTAGCAGTGCAAGATTACCGATGGAGTGGAGATACTCTGTATTTCCCTTCACCGAAAGAAGATCAATTACCTTTTGTTGCAGTTCGTCAAACTCATTTCGTTCCAGCTTTGGCTTGTCGATAGCATCCTGCATAGCTGCAATCAGATCCATATCTCCAGCCACAGCGCGGACCGATGGAATGTGGAGCTCAAGCCATTTTTTCCACATTTCCTGTGTACGAAGTCCCTCAGATTGCTGTGCGTGGATATGTTCCAGCGACCAGGCAACCTTTCCTTTTTTATCATACTTGAATTTGTCAAATGGAAACCATTCGGATTGCTCTCCGTTTTTGCGGACAGACTCAACATTAAAGAGGAGAAGAAGAGTACTTATTTTTTTATAATCCAAGGGCTTCTCATAGCTTAAATCTGCATAGTTGCCTTTTATCTCAATGCTTTTGCTAATACAAGCGTCAAGTAGAGAACGAAATTCCTGCTTGGTTTTCCCGATAGAAAGATCGTAAATACCTTGAAGTGTCATTTCCTCGGAGGCAACGAGATACCCTATTTTATGATAAAGCTCATGGTTCTCGTACCAGTCTTTAAGGGTAAGAAATGTCTGCTGTATTTTACGCCACAGGTCTTCCAGCGTCATTGTTTTACCGAGCTCATCTATTTTGAAGAAAGTATAATACTTCTCCCGATTATCTGAAGGCTTTTGGGCAATCAGGTCGAGAACAAGATCAATTCTTGTTTGATACCCCGTCATAGTCATGTTGGTCAGGAAGTACCACAGAGACTCGTTGTGAAGTTCTCGTTCCATGTTATCCCATTGGAGAGATATTTCTTCCTGTCGTTCCAGGTGGGATACTTCTTTCCCCTTGTTACTCAGAAACATAGCCTTTACGAGCTCGGCGCTCGTCAAAGGTATTTTCCCAATATTTAATCTCGTAAACAGGGAGATAGCGTCCTCATCTTCTCCGACCTCATACCAGATGACCTTAGTAAACTGATCGAAGCAATCCGAGATGGCGCGATCTCTAATTCTCTTTTCCGACGCAAACCACTTTTCAATTGTTTCATAGGCGTTTGCCATAAACCAAAAATCGATGTTTTCATTTCGCCTGCTCAGATCCATTGATTTCAGAAATTCTTCTGAGTTTTCTCTTGTTTCATAAACCAAAGAGAAAAGCGGCTCGTCATAGTAGGATGGATTCATCTGGTACAAGTACCGGTAAATCAGATAAAGAGTTGTAAGGCGCTGCTGACCATCGATTAGTTCATAACAATCACTTTTCTTTCTGACAACGATTGGCTGCAAGCAATACGGATTCCTACCATTCGTATATACATCATTAAGCAACCTTACAACTTCATCCTCACCCCAGCGATACCCACGCTGATAAGATGGGACAAAGAATGTTCCTGTGATTTCACAAACGAGCTTTGTCTCTAAGATAATCTGACTGTTTTCCATCTAAAGACCTCATTTCACGTCAATACTGTTCTTCTGTACCGTGTACCAGAACAGTACCAGTATCCCGCTTCTCTTCCAGCATATCTGCCGCATGCCGAATTAAGTTCTTACCCACCAGCCTCGGCCATCACGATACCCGTATGTTGGATGCTGTTGAACGCAGGGGTAGTGCGTAAAAATGGACACACGGTTTTCAGTAGGCTTATAGTAGTCTGGCTGAATTTCCGTAAGCCTTGGCGTATGAAAAGCGAACGGTAGCGGCACTATCACCTGAGCATCAGTTTCGGTAAGGACCAGGATATCAGCATTCATCTTGTCACAGGATTCAATGATAGCATCAAGTTCACGGCGATGCTTCAGTCTTTCAACATTCCATGTGGCGATTCTCATATGGCCTCCTCAAAGACGCTACCGCAAATCTGCCAATTAATAATACTGCTCAACATAGCTGTATGCTTTTGCGAAAACTTCCTGATCCTTAATTCTGTACTTGCGCATGATGACGTCGCGTAGATTCTTGCTGACCTCTTTTCGTCCGGTTGAAGTGTTCTGCCAACCGGGAAAGCGGACGATCCTAACAATGCCGTCAATATCGTTAACGATTCTCTCTACAATGATGGGGGTATTGTCATTCTTTACATTCTGGAAAAGTGATGTCAGCGCGGCCTTTCCTTTATCGACTTCTTCCTCCGGAACAATCTCTTTTTCAACCTGGGCAACATCTTTTGCGAGTTCAAGCAGCGCTTTCAGGAATTCCATGCTGGTGAGCAGCCCTGCCTCATGCTCCTCACGCAGCTTTTCCATTCTTGCGCCGAGGGCAATAAACCGAGGATCATCCGGATGCTTACGAATAATAGCAGCAAGGTCGATTTCAATTTTTCTGCGTTTCTTTTCGGCGTTGGGATCTCCCTCGATGAACTTTTGGATGATTTCTGCATCCATAGCAAGAACGTCTTCGTCCGTTTCCACAGACTCGACAGATATGTTCTCGTGGACGAGCTGAATTGTCTTGGGGCCAAGGGCTGCCCAAATTAATTTGCCGCGCTCATCTGTTGGCCGGATGGAATCGTATACCTTCGATAACCATCTATAATCTTCCTTGAACGGATTTAGGCAACTATCAGGAGAAAGCGCATTCCACACTCGGTTCAGTACACGGTACTGAGCACCAAACTTGTCCTTCATTTCATCGTTCGGCAAACAATCTTGCGCTGCGACAAGGCCTTCCCAGTCATCACGGGTTCTATCAACGCCTGGGAAGAAGCCAACACATGCCGCTACGAGCTGCGGCACTTTGCCTTTGACGCCTTCGATATTTGTGATGATCTTTTCTACGGCTTCAGCATCGAAAGACAACGCTTTCGCAACATCGTCGAAGATTCCGACATAGTCAACGATAAGGCCATAAGTTTTGTCTTGCCCGTACACACGGTTCGTTCGGCATATTGCCTGCAGCAGGGTGTGATCCTTCATGGGCTTGTCGAGATACATCACCTGTAATATCGGCGCATCGAATCCTGTGAGCAGCTTGCTTGTGACAATGACGATCTGGAGCGGGTTGTTGGGATCGCGGAAGTCGTCTAACACCTTAGCTTCTTCTTCGCGTGATCGACGCCACTTTTTGTACACATCTGCCTTATCGTTATTCGTATCCATAACTATGGTGGAAGTTGCTTCACCCAGGAGCTTGTCCAGTTCCTTTTTGTACATCACACAGCATTCTCTGTCGAAGCAAACCACCTGAGCCTTGAAGCCGTTGGGATTTACCTTCGACATAAAATGCTCTGCGATATGCGCACAGACCGCTTTGATGCGCTCTGGATCCTTCATGATGGCCGCCATGCGAACGCGCTGGGCAACTTTCGACCGTTCTTCCTCTGTCAGACCAGCTTCATCAGCAAGAGCCTTAAACGCCTCGTCGATGGCTGCCTGATCCACGTGCAGCTTCACCGGCACAGGTTCAAAATGCAAGGGCAGAGTGGCTTTATCCTTGACGGAATCGGCAAAGGAATACCGGCTCATATACCCGGAGCGATCCTCCGTCGCGCCGAAAGTGGCAAAGGTATTCCGATCCAGCTTGTTGATGGGGGTACCGGTAAGCCCGAAGAAGAACGCATTCGGCAGCGCCATGCGCATCTTTGCGCCTAAATCACCTTCCTGTGTTCTATGCGCTTCATCCACCATCAGAATAATGTTATCCCTGTAGTTGATGGCCTCGTTGATTTGGGCAAACTCAAATATCTTGGTGATGATGACTTTTCGTGAATCCGCTTTGAGCAACCGAATCAGTTCTGCGTTGGTGTCTGCCGGTACCAAGTTCGGCACATCCGCCATGGAGAAGGTGCCAAAGATTTGCCCGCTCAGGTCAATGCGGTCATTTACAATGATAACGGTCGGCGCATTCAATTCCTTTACCATGCGCAGCTTCTGCGCCGCAAAGACCATCAGCAGAGACTTGCCACTGCCCTGGAAGTGCCAAATCAACCCCTTTTTCGGGTATCCTGCTTTTACACGATCGACAATCAGGTTCGCGCCTTCATACTGCTGATAGCGGCATACGATTTTAATTTTGCGGTTGTGCTTATCTGTGGAGAACAGCGTAAAGTACCGGAACAGGTCGAGCATGACCTCTTTCCGCATGATCGAGGCGACAGCACGCTGAACCTTTGCCAAATCGCCTTCTTCGTGGGGGATGTTGGAATACCACGGCCCCCACAATGTCACCGGCGCATTGATTGCCCCATACCGAAAGCATTTGCCCTCGGTGGCAAAGTTCAGAATGTTTGTAACAAACATTTCCGGGATGGATTTTTCATAGTCGAGGATATCCCCGGCACCGTCCATCCAGCTGATTGCTGGCCGAACCGGTGACTTCATCTCACCAATGGATACAGGGAACCCGTTGATGAGCAGAACTATATCGAGCCGTTTCCCGCCGACCTTTTGAGGGTATACCCACTGATTTGTAACAACAAACGTGTTGTTCTCAGGGTTGTCATAGTCGAAAAACTTGATGCTGATTGACCGCCCATCTTTATCAAACGGGAAGCTGTTTTCTTCAAATATCAGCTTTTTGAACCGCTCGTTCTGCGTTACAAGGTCATGAGGGCGGACGGTGGATATCAACGCTCGCAATTTATAGATGACTGTATCTGCATGGGCGGGGTTCGCTGCAATGCAGGGATTAAGCCGGATCAATGCTTCACGAAGGTGTTTTTCCACTAGCACATCAGATTCTGATCTTGGCAAATCTTCTGCGCGTATATACTCCCATCCACACGATTCTATGGCATGGATTACCATATCCTCAACGTTTTGTTCTGTGAAAGTTCCCGGCATAGTCAATAACCTCCTCTGGTTTCTGTTCGGTCAGCCTGCTCCTCGATGAAGCAGATATTTTGATTTATCGCTCTGTTCAACAAACAAGACAAACTCTGCCTGCTTGTCGATGGGTGGCACAACCAGCTCTATGTTAGAGAGCACAGTCTGATTGATTTTGTATGTGCCGTTGGTTGTTCGAGCGCTGCTTTCAATCTGTTCGCGCACCTTGGGCATCTTCCATGCAACGAACAAATACGGCATGAGAACAATGCTTGAGTCAACATGCGCAGCAATAACCGTATCAGGGAAAACGAGATCATTGCGTTCTTCCAAGGAGTAAACCGCCGTTCCAACCAGCGTTTTATTCCCGTTTCCTCTGCACATATAGAATTCCGAGGTATGAATCCTTTTATCGGAAGGAGGGCATTCGTCGAAAATGCCATCCTTCCAAGCATCTGGGTCAAAGGATCCCTGTGTCACAGCAGAAAGAGTAAGCACCTTCTCGGCATGGTTACCCTTCTTTGAAGGAGAGACCCCGTTCCTCATATTGGACATGAACAATTTTGCTTTGACCGTCTCATAACCACGCCCTTCAAACCGCTCGATAAATTGCGATTTGACCGCAAAATTTTGATTTATCTATCCGTTTCTCTGAAAACCCTTGATTTTCCTGCATTTCCCGCAGGTCTGCTGCCATAAATAGCTCCGTTTTCCCTTGTTTTTGCCCTTGTGGGGCAAAACAAGGGAAACTTTTTATCAGTCGCCGCCTACTACCTTATCCAGCAGGCGGGCCGAGGAGCGTTTCGCTTCCC
>Ga0208297_1002605_pt1 | contig 9987 bp, 9 predicted proteins | sample LMS_cellobiose_e_FD_187367 | JGI IMG/M metagenome (GOLD analysis project Ga0208297, IMG submission 187367) | Rumen-fistulated moose microbial communities from Alaska, USA - LMS_cellobiose_enrichment (SPAdes) (version 2) | ecosystem: Host-associated > Mammals > Digestive system > Stomach > Rumen... | reverse complement strand
ACCGTTGTTACCACCTTTCTTCGCCTCCACATAACAGGTTGTTCCCATTATATAGCGGCCTTTTTGGTGGCTCAAATATTCACTAGCATTTTTGCAATAATGGCTCAAGTAAATATTAGCATTTACATCCTGGCAATTTCGCGGAGACTGTAGCCATCGTGATACTTGAGCCATATGACCATGCGCTGCTTTTCCGGCAGCTTCCAGATACACCGGTCCAGCAGACTTTCTTCGTAAAGCTCCGGAGCCGGAGCTGCCCAATCCTCTTCCCGAAATTCCTCGCCCGGATGTCTGCCGCGTTTTCTGAGCATATCGGTCACAGTGTTCTCAATCATTACTACGACGAGCCGCCTCGTTTTTGGACTGACCGGTTCTACCGTCCGTATGTTTTCGGCAATCTTCACAAAAACCTGGTGGACCGCGTCCTCGGCATCCTGTTCATTGCGAAGTCTGTTGTACGCCAGGTAATGCATCAGATTTCGGTATTCCGTATATATCTCCTCAAACTTTGATTTATCTTCTTCTGTTTCGATTAGCTGCAGGTAAATCAGCATCGTCATCACCTCCGCCGCAGGACCTGTGCTCTGCTTATTCTTCCGGGCATGTCAAACAGAACCGTCCTCATTGACAGTCCCCGTTGACACTCACCCCGCCATGAGGGGCAGCCGGGCCATGAGAGGGTCCCGGATGGTGCGCTGCACCTCCTCGGCATGGGGCAGGAGGAAGTCGCTGCCGCTGCCGGAAAGGCCCTGCCGCTTCAGCTCGGCGATGATGAGGGCGCTGGCGGCTTCGATGGCATCGGCGCAGTCCCCCATGTCCCCGGCGATGCGGTCAAGCCAGGGGGCCACGGCGTTCCCCAGAAGGGGCAGCTCCCCCAGGGCACGCTGGGCCCACTTATAATAGGGCTTATATTTCCGGTTCAGGAGAAAGACGACCTGCTGGGCCTGGCTGATGAACTGGGCCGCGGCCAGGGTGGCGGCGACAAGCTCCCCCCGGCGGGCGCAGCGGGCATAGTTATACTGCCCCGACTGGGCAGCCAGGGCGCAGGCGGCGGCCAGCTTTTTCCGGTACACGTCCTCCGGGTAGTGGGCGGAGAGCCCCGCCCGGATTTCCGAAAACCGCCCGTCGGCATCGAAGAAGACCTCCCCGTTCGTGGCGGTGGCGAGGGCATTGTCGCTGAGGCGGAACCAGCCCGGTAAGTCCGCCGGGGCCTCCGTGACCCCCAGGAAGCGGTAAAAGAAGCTCTCCCGCTCCAGCACCCCCACCCGCCCCGCGCTGTGGACGGAGGGGCGCAGGCGGCGATAGCCGTGAAATTCCGGGGGCAGGGCAGCATAGACTGCCTCGGCCTTCTCCCCCCATCGTTCAAAGTCCTCTTTGGACAGCCACAGGCAGAAGCCGGGGCCCCAGTCGTGGTCCCGGGAGGTCTCGTCATCGAAGCCGAAGCACTCCGACCCCTCCCCCGCGAGGCCCACGGCACAGCGCGCCAGCGCCTCCGGGCAGTTTTCCTCAAAGGCGGGGCGGCCCACCTCCTCCCAGTAGCTCCGGGCAAGCGCCAGTCCCTTCATGCCTTCTTGACCTCCTCCCAATGGCGGCGGAGGGCCCTCGTCTCCGGGTGCTCCTCCCCGTAGAGCGCCAGCGCGGCGCGAAAACCCTTCTCCAGCGCCTCCGCGGCCTTCTCCCGCTCCCCCAGCCACTCCCAGGCGTAGCCCAGGCTGTTGAGGGCGGTGTGATAGTGGGGGTCGTCGGTGCCCAGCTCGGTTTCGTGGAGGGTCACCGCCGCCGCCAGCTTTTCCGCGGCGGGGCCGGGCTGCCTCTGCTTGAGGTAGAGATTCCCCAGGTTGATGAGGGAGGCGGCGTATTCATACCGCTTGTCCGGGAGGCCCTCCAGCACCCCGGAAGCCTGGGCAAAGACCCCGGCGGCCTTCTCCGTTTCCCCCAAATCCAGGTACAGGAGCCCCAGGTTGTTGAGGCCGCCGGCATAGAGGATATGCTGCTCCCCCACGCTCGCCCGGTAGAGCTCCAGGCAGCGGAGAAATTCCAGCTCCGACTCCTCAAACCGCTTCTGGAGCCGCAGGGCCCCCGCCAGATTGTTCACCACGGTGGCGTAGTCCCCGCCCCCGGCGCGCCCCAGGGACTCCTGGATGGCGAGGGCGCGGCGGAAATACTCCTCCGCCTTCGCGTACTCCGCCCGGCCCCGGTAAAAGGCCCCCAGCTCGTTGATGAGGGAGGCGTACTCCCCGCTCTTTTCTCCGAAATCCCGGCGGCAGTCCTCCCCCAGGGCCAGGAAGCGGGCCTCCTGTTCTTCTCCCCGGAGTTCGGAATAGGCACGGTCGATTGCCCGGATATAGTCTGAAAATTCCATCCTGCTACCTCCCCTCGTAGACGGGCCGGAAGGCCCGCCAGGTCTTTTCCATGCCCTCCCGGAAGGGGGTGTAGGCGATGCCCAGCTCCCGGGCGGCGAGGGAGCCGTCAAAGAGCTCGCTGTCCGCCTCGGTGAGGGGGAAGGGCAGGGGGATGTTCTCCCCCAGCACCTCCGACACCGTGACGCTCCGGGTCTTTACCGGCAGCTCCGATGCCGCCCTGAGGGCGGAGAGGAAGCCGGGATAGTCCAGCACCTCCGGGGCCGCCAGGTTATACGCGGGGCCGGGAGCCTCCCCCCGGCGGACGCAGGCCATGACGGCCTCCGCCAGATCCTTTACATAGATAAACTGGAACTGTCCCCTCGCGTCCGTGGGCTGGGGGATCTCCTCCCCCTTCACCACCCGCTGGATATACCAGCTCTCCCGGGGGGCATAGTTATAGGGTCCGTAGAGGAAGGCCGGGCGCAGGGCCGTGCCGGCGACGCCCCGGCGGGCGCAGGCCTCGGCGCACTCCCGCTCCAGGGCGACCTTGCCCCCCAGGTATTCCGCCGCCTCGGGGGGAAAGCGGGTCCCCAGGGGCGTCGCCTCCGACCAGGGGCGGGGGGATGCGCGGTCATAGACATCGGCGGTGCTGATGAAGATATAGCGCCGAAATTCCGCACCCAGCCCCTGGAACAGGGTCTCGATGTCCCCGGGGGCGTAGGCGCAGAAATCCACCACGGCATCGTAGCTCTCCAGGGGCAGGCGCCGGAGGCCCGCCTCGTCCCGCCGGTCACAGCGGTATTCCTTCAGATTCGGCAGGTGGGCCATGGAATAGCGGCCGCGGTTAATGAGCGTCAGCTCCATTTCCCGGCTGGCCAGGGTGGCGAAGACCCGCCCGGCGAAGTAGCTGCCGCCGATGACGAGGACGCGGGGCACGGACATGGGAAAACCCTCCCTTGCGCTGTTTTGATTATGATAACAGACCGGTTGGGAAAAAACAACGGCGGCGAATTTCCGATTGTCACCCCGGCCCGGAGATGATATACTGTTTTTAATATCTCACAGGGAGGCTGGGCTCATGGAGAAAAAAGCGCTCATCGATGCCATTCTGGAAAAGGAATGGCCCATGTTCCACAACGTCAACGGGGAGGAGCGGGCCGACTGCCAGGATGACCGGCGCACCTTCACCGCCATGCGCACGGCCCAGTATGCCGTGTGGTCAAACGAGGCGCTGGAGAGCTACCTCGGCGACGTGGAGAAGGCGGAGCGGGAGGGCCGGAACCTCGCCCGGGAGAAATATATCCGCATGATGGCCACCACCGCCCCGGAGGGCTACGAGCATTTCAGGGGCGAGCTGGGGCCCGACAGCGAGGAGAAAAAGCAGACCGTGGCCGCCATCTGGGCCATTCTCCTGCGCCAGACGGAAAAAATGCGGGAGAAATATCCCCTCATCGCCCTGGGGGGCCGCCCCCTGCGCATCAGCGACGAAAAGGGCGGGGCGACCAGCGTGGAGAACTACCAGTGCTCCGAGCTCATGACCTATTCCGAGGGGACGCTGCGGGCACTCCTGCGGGAGGTGGAGCGGCTGGAGGCGGAGGGAGAGTCCTTTGCCTGGAAGGTGCAGGAGAACTCCGTGCTGAGCATGGGCTACCCCAGCATGGAGGAGGCGGAAAAGGCCATGCTGGACCGGCTCTTTCAGGAGATGGACGCCACCGTCACCATCGGGGGCTGCCCCAACTGCGACTGACCCTCCGAAATTTTTACGGTTTTATTATTCCCGGCCGGGGCAGATGCCCCGGTCTTGTTTTTGTATTTATCACCAAATGACAAGTATTTCTTGACTTATTGCGCTTTTGTGCTAGAATGGGGCTGAAATGTTGCGGGAATGTTACAAGGCCCCGCAGCGACTCCGGTCTCCCCTGAAAACACACTCCGGGGAGGCTGAACGACAGGAACATCAAAAAGGAGGATAACCCGAATGAAGAAGATCCTGGCTCTGCTCCTCGCCGTGCTGATGATCGTCGGCGTTCTGGCGGGCTGCTCCGGCGACAGCGGCAGCAACAACGGCACGAACACCGGCTCCAACACCGGCAGCAGCACCAATACCGGCAGCACCGGCAGCACCGATTCCGGCTCTGCCCCCGCCGCCTCCGGCAAGGCCTACCCCAATGCCAATGCCGACGGCACCATCAATCTGGACACCATCGCCCACTATGATTCGGAGTATGATTACTCCCAGAACCCCAAGTACAAGGTGGCCTACCTGGTGGCCAGCAGCGGCCCCCTGTATGAGCAGTCCGCCGACGCCTACGAGCACTGGGCTCCCCTCTTCAACATGGAGTGGGCCGGCTTCATCAGCGCCAACGGCGACAGCGACATGTTCATGACCAACCTGCAGACCGCCATCGACCAGGGCGTCAAGGGCTTCATCCTGGACCCCGACTCCACCATTTTCCCCGCCGTGGTCAACCTGCTCAACCAGTATCCCGACGTGGCCTGGATGAGCCAGATGTCCCCCCCGCGTGACGGTGAGGCCGGCGACGGCATCCCCGAGGGCGGCAACCTGATCAACAACTATGTCGGCTTCGACAACACCGAGGCCGGCCGCCAGGTCACCCGCGTCCTGGTGGACTGGAAGAACGAGACCTATCCCGACGTTCCCTGGAGCGAGGTGGGCTTCCTGATGGTGGACTACACCCTCTCCCCCCCGCTGCACGAGCGCAACATCGGCTCCAAGGAAGTCTTCCTTGCCGCCGGCGGCCTTGAGGAGAACTACTTCGTGGCGGACACCGTCTCCACCGGCATGACCATGCAGGGCGGCCTGGATGCCATCGGCCCCATCATCTCCTCCAACAGCAAGATCAAGTACTGGCTCTGCAACGGCCTGTTTGACGACTTTGCCCAGGCCGCCGCCTCCGTGCTGGATCAGCAGGGCCTGACCGAGACCTCCTGCGTGGCCGACTTCGGCGGCTCCGCCCTGCAGATGCAGTGGGACGCCGGGCAGCAGGATGCCTACCGCTACGCCATCTTCACCGCCCAGAACCTCTATGCTGAGCCCATCATCGGCGCGGTCTACGCCTTCCTCAACGGCTGGGCCACCCCCGACTCCATCTGGCCCAGCTGGGTGAAGTGGGATGATCATGGCATCGACGGCCACACCTATTCTCAGCTCCGCCTGCCCACCGAGCCCCTGGTGTACGAGACCTATCAGCACTACCTGGAGTGGACGGATATGTATGCCCACGCGGACGCCTATCCCTACAGCCAGGAGGGCATCAGCATCGACGATTACAGCCCCTTCGTGGAAGAGGTCCCCGCGGACTATAAGGCTCCGTAAAAGGGTCCCCTGTCTCCGATGCTGCACCGGAGCATTTGAGAGCGGGCGGCTTTGCCGCCCGCTCTTTTTTACCCGACACACAAATCTGAAAAAAGGCAGGTGAACAGCGCATGGCAAAAACGCTGGAGTTCAAAGGCATCGGCAAGTCTTACCCCGGTGTTCGCGCGCTGGACGACATCAACTTCAAGGCCGAGGGCGGCAAGGTCCTGGCCCTGCTGGGGGAGAACGGCGCGGGTAAGAGCACGCTGCTGAAGATTCTCAGCGGCGACCAGCAGGCCAGCGAGGGCGAGATTTATCTGGACGGGCAGGCAACTGCCTTCCACTCCCCCCACGACGCCCAGAATGCCGGCATCAGCGTCATCTATCAGGAGCGGCAGCTCATGCCCAGTCTGTCGGTGATGGAGAACCTCTTCGCCGGGGCGCTGCCCAGGAAGGGCTTCCTGGTGGACAAGAAGGCCCTCTTCGACGAGACCGCGAAAATCATCAGGGAATTCGGCCTGGACATCCGCCCCGATGAGATTGTGGGCCGCCTCAGCATCGCCAACCAGCAGATGGTGGAGATCATGAAGGCCTATCGGCGGGACAGCGACATCATCGCCTATGACGAGCCCACCGCCCCCCTCTCGGAAAAAGAAATCGAGCTGATGTTCAGGGTCATCGAGAAGCAGAAGGCGGCGGGCAAGGCCATCATCTACGTCTCCCACCGCATGAACGAGATTTTCCGCATCACCGATGAGATCGTGGTGCTGAAGGACGGGAAGCAGGTCACCACCCTCCAGACGAAGGAGACCGCCGAGGGTGAGCTCATCAAGGCCATGGTGGGCCGGGACATCGGCGACACCTATGCCAACCTGCGGCGGAACACGCCCCGGGAGGAGGTCGTGCTGGAGGTAAAGAACCTCTGCACCCCCAAGGTGAAAAACGTCAGCTTCAAAATCCACAAGGGCGAGATCGTCGGCCTGGCGGGTCTCGTGGGCGCCGGGCGCACCGAGGTGGCCCGGGCCATCTTCGCCGCCGACCCCATCTCCTCCGGCGAGATCCTCATGGAGGGGAAGCCCGTCCACTTCCACACCCCCCGGGAGGCCATCGACGCGGGCATCGCCCTCTGTCCCGAGGACCGGAAGGAGCAGGGCCTTGTCATGTACCGCTCCATCTCCGACAACGTGGCCATGCCTGTGGTGAGCTACATGAAGAAGGGCCTGGGCTTCGTGGACAAGAGCGTGGCCACGGACCTTGCGGAAAAGGCCGTGACCACCTACGCCATCAAGACCCCCTCCGTTTTCAAGATCGTGGCGGAGCTCTCCGGCGGCAACCAGCAGAAGGTCATCCTGGGCCGCTGGACCAGCGAGAAGGTCACCACCAAGCTGCTCATCCTGGATGAGCCCACCAAGGGCATCGACGTGGGCACCAAGGCGGAGATTTACCAGAAGGTCTGCGACCTGGCCAGCCAGGGCATCGCCGTCCTCTTCATCTCCAGCGAGCTCACCGAGGTCATCAACCTGGCGGACACCATCTACGTCATGCGCGGCGGCAGCATCACCGGCAGCATGAAGCGGGAGGACGCCACCGAGGAGAACGTGCTGACCTACGCCATGGCCGATTTCGTCGACGGAGGAAAGGAGGGAACGGCGTGAAGCAGAGCTTCTTTCAAAAGCACATAAAGCCCCTCATCCAACACAAGGTGTTTACCCTGGTCCTGCTCTACATCGCCATGGTCATCATCTTCACGGTGTGGGCGGCGCTCCGGGGCACCAGCTTCCTGAAGATCACCATTTTCCGCAACATCCTCAACTCGCTGGTCATCTCCAGCTTCCTCACCATCGGCGCGGGCTGCCTGCTCATCGCCGGTCACATGGATTTGAGCCAGGCCGCCATCGGCGCCTTCGGCAGCATGGTGCTGGCCACGGCCATCAAGGCCTGGGGCTTCCCCTGGTATCTCGCCATCATCGCCGCCCTGGCGCTCTGCGCCGTTTTCGGGGCCGTGAACGCCTTCTTCGTCACGAAGCTGAAGTTCCCCTCCTTCATCGGCACCCTGGCCATGGCCAGCATGGTGAAGGGCCTCATGTACCTGTTCAGCTCCATGGGGAATGACGGCGTGGCCGCCAACATCAACTTCACCAACAAGACCACCGCTTTCCTGGGCACCGGCTCCGTGGCGGGCATCCCCCTGAGCGTCATCATCATGGTGGTCTTCTTCATCGTGTATGGCCTCCTGATGTCCAAATCCGCCTTCGGCATGAAGGTCACCCTCATGGGCGGCAGCCCTGTGGCGGCCACCCTGGCGGGCATCAACGCCACGGCCATCACCTTCATCCTCTTCATCAACAGCGCCGTGCTGGGCGGCGTGGCCGGCGTCTTCAACGCGGCCAAGCTCAGCCAGGGCGCCCTCACCGCCCTCACCACCAACCAGTTCACCGGCATCACCGCGGCCATCCTCGGCGGCATCTCCTTCGGCGGCGGCGCCGGCGGCATGGGCGGCGCGTTCGTGGGTCTGCTCATCCTCAACACCTTCCAGGTGGGCATGGGCATCGTGGGCGTCAATCCCTTCTGGGTCAACGTCTTCTCCGGTCTCCTGCTTCTCATCGCCCTGGCCTTTGACTTCCTGAGCCAGCAGCGCCAGAAGCGGGCGCTGGCACACTGAGAAGGGAGGGAACGAACATGAAAAAGAACAACATCTTCTCCGTATTTGTGAAGAGCAAGTCCTTCCCCCTCATCATCATCCTCCTGGTCATGGCCATCGTCACCATGGTCATCAGCAGCGGCGTCACCGCCGGCGCGCCCATCTCCGCCATGTTCACCGACGGCTTCCTCTCCAAGGGGAACATGATCACCGTCTTCGGCGGCATGGTCATCCAGGTGGTCATGCTCTGCGGCCTGGGCTGCATCCTCATCAGCGGCAACATCGACCTGTCCGTGGGCGGGCAGGCGGCGCTGTGCTCCATGGTCTTTGCCTGGCTGTGCAAGAACACCCAGATGGGCTGGGGCTTCGCACTCCTCCTCACCCTGGTGGTAGCCCTGTGTCTGGGCCTTGTGAACACCGTACTGGTGAACAAGCTGCGCTTCCCCGCCTTCATCGCCACCATCGGTATGTCCTCCATCTACCGGGGCCTGTGCAGCATCATCACCAAGGGCAACAACATCCAGATTGCCCGCCAGTCCTTCCTGGCCATCGGCAAGACGAACCTCTTCGGCTTCCTGCCCGTCGCCTTCGTCTTTGCCCTGGTGCTGCTGCTCATCTGCCAGTTCATGCTGTCCTACACCCGCTTCGGGCGCAGCATCTTCATGGTGGGCGGCAATCAGCAGGCGGCCCGCCTCAGCGGCCTGAACCCGGACCGGACCCGTCTGATTCTCTTCCTGCTGAACAGCGTCATGGCCTGCCTGGGCGGTCTCCTGTGGAGCGCCCAGAACAAGCTGGCCAGCCCCAGCTCCATCATTGACGCCGCCCCGGATATGAAGGTCATCTCCGCGGCCATTCTCGGCGGCATCGCCTTCACCGGCGGCGCGGGCAACCTGGTGGGCGGCCTCATCGGCGTACTGCTGCTGAACATCTTCAACAACATGCTCATCGTCATGGGCATCCAGACCTACTGGACCGTGTTCGCCTCCGGCTTCGTGCTGGCGGTAGCCCTGGTCATCGACTACATCTCCAATGAGCGGCGGCGCCGGGCTCTGCTCCTGGCCTCCGCAGCGGCGGATGCGGCCGAGGCGGCAGCGGCGGAAGCGGCCCTGAATGATTCGGGCGGGTCGCCATGACCCGCCTGTCACCGGACAAACGTTAAAAAACTTCCGGCAGCCTGGCTTACACCTTGGGCTGCCGGAAGTTTTTTGTTTGCTGAGGAGAAAAAAGGGGAGCGCCTTTCGGCGCTCCCCCTGATGGTTCTTTCGCGGTTTCTTACTTGGTGAGAATCTGGGCGGTGCGGGTGGCGCTGTCATAGTCCACGCCGTAGCCCACATACTCGGCCAAATCCCGGAGCTGCACGTAGTTGTCCCCGCCGATGTTGTAGGCGAGAACCGTGACCAGCGCCCCGTCGATGTACACCGGCTGGTTGCTCACCACGCAGGTGTCGGAGGCGTCCTCGCCGATGACCATGTCCGTATCCAGCGGGGCGTAGGCCGCGCCGGTGGTCAGGGTGACGGTGCGGGTGGCCGCGTCATAGCCCACGTCATACCGGAAGTCGGTCCCGTTCAGGATGCAGGCCAGGTCACGGAGCTTGAAGTAGTTGTTGCCGTTTACGTTGTAGTGGGCAATCTCCACCGCCTCGCCGTCCAGGGTCACGGCCTGGTTGGAGACCATGCACTCGATGGCGC
>Ga0208297_1002601_pt1 | contig 10006 bp, 10 predicted proteins | sample LMS_cellobiose_e_FD_187367 | JGI IMG/M metagenome (GOLD analysis project Ga0208297, IMG submission 187367) | Rumen-fistulated moose microbial communities from Alaska, USA - LMS_cellobiose_enrichment (SPAdes) (version 2) | ecosystem: Host-associated > Mammals > Digestive system > Stomach > Rumen... | reverse complement strand
AGACCTTGCCCTCGAGACCGGCCTTTGCGAACTCCTCGCGGAGGATCGCATCGGACTCGCGGACGGCTTCGAGACGGTCGCGGGTGATCGCGCCGACACAGCGGACGCCGAGGCCCGGGCCCGGGAACGGCTGGCGGTAAACCATCGCGTCAGGAAGACCGAGTTCTTTTCCGACGACGCGCACCTCGTCCTTATAGAGGAGCTTGACCGGCTCGACGAGCTCGAAATCCTTCATGTCCTCCGGGAGGCCGCCGACGTTGTGGTGCGCCTTAATGCCGTCCTTGGACTCAAGGATGTCGGGATAGATCGTACCCTGACCGAGGAAGCGGATGCCTTCGAGCTTTTTCGCCTCTTCGGCAAAGACGTCGATGAAGATGCCGCCGATGATCTTGCGCTTCGTTTCAGGATCGGACACGCCGGCAAGGGCGTCGAGGAAGCGGTCGACCGCGTCGACGTAGACGAGGTTCACGTCGAATTCCTCGGTGAAGACCCTGCAGACCTGTTCGGGTTCGCCCTTGCGGAGAAGGCCGTGGTTGACGTGGACGCAGGTGAGCTGTTTGCCGATCGCCTTCGAGATCAGCGCCGCGCAGACCGACGAATCGACGCCGCCGGAGAGTGCGAGAAGGACTTTGCCGTCACCGACCTGGGAGCGGATCGCGGTGAGTTGTTCATCGATGAACGCCTTCGCGAGTTCGGGGGTCGTGATGCGGGCCATCGAATCGGGACGAGTGTTGGGATCCATGTTTGTTCCTCCTATATATCAAGTTTGATGTAGTAACAAAGGGACCGTTTCGCGTCAGTGCTTCACAAAGCTCGGATTGTTTTCGTACTGGGAATAGTCGCGGCCGGAGCGGCGGCGTTCGAGTTCCTTGAGCAGCTTCTTCCGCAGGCGGATGTCGTCCGGTACGATCTCGACGAGCTCGTCGTCGTTGATCCATTCGAGCGCTTCCTCAAGCGTAAAGACGCGCGCGGGGGAGAGACGGACCGCGTCGTCGGAGCCTGCGGCGCGCATGTTCGTCATCTTCTTCGCCTTGCAGGGATTGACGACCATATCGTCGCTTCGGCTGTTTTCGCCGACGATCATGCCCTCGTAGACCTTCGTGCCGGGGGTGATGAACATCTGGGCGCGTTCCTGGATCTGGTTCAGCGCGTAGGGCGTCGCGACGCCGTCCTCCTGGGCGACGATCGCGCCGTTCTGGCGCTGGGGAATCTCGCCCTTATAGTCCTCGTAATCCTCGAAACGGCGGACGAGCGTTCCCTCGCCGTGGGTGTCGTTGATGAATTCGGTCCGGTAGCCGAGAAGGCCGCGCGTCGGAACGAGGTATTCGATGTGGACGTAACCGCCGTCCATGTCGCGCATCGAGCTCAGGATCCCCTTGCGGAGCGAGAGCTTCGAGATGACCGTCCCGGAATAACCCGTCGGACAGGTGATGATCACGCGCTCGACCGGCTCCTGTTTCTGGCCCTTCTCGCCCCTCCTCATAATGACTTCGGGGCGCGAGACAGCGACCTCATACCCTTCGCGGCGCATGTTCTCGAGAAGCACCGAGAGGTGAAGCTCGCCGCGGCCGCTGACCTTGAAGCCGTCCGTCGTGTCGAGCGGCTCGACGAGGAGACCGACGTTGACCTCGAGTTCCTTCTCAAGGCGTTCCTTAATATGGCGGCTCGTGACGTATTTACCGGACTTCCCGGCAAACGGGCTTTTATTGACCATGAAGTTCATCGAAAGTGTCGGCTCCTCGATGTGGATCATCTCCATCGGATCGGGATGACCGGCCTCGCAGATCGTATCGCCGATCGTCACGTCGGAGATCCCGGAGACGACGACGATGTCGCCCGCTTCCGCTTCCGGAACGGCGACCCGCTTCATCCCGCGGTAGACGAAGACCTGGTTGATCTTGCGCTGGCGGGGCTCGCCGTCCTCCGTACAGACAGTTACGGTCTGCCCTTCCCGGATCGTTCCGCGTGTGATCCGGCCGATGCCGAGGCGGCCGATGTAGTCATCGTACGCAAGCGTCGAAACCTGGAACTGGAGCGGCTCTTCGCGGCGGTCGGGATAGGGCTTGCAGTGTGAGATGATCGTCTCGAAGAGCGGATCGATGTTCAGGCCGCCCTGGCCGCCGGCGGTGTTTTTCTTGATCTTCGTATCGCCGGTCTGGACGACGATGTTCGCCGCGTCGGCCGGATCGCGGACGACGATGCCCTGACGGGCGATGCCGTAGAGGATCGGAAAGTCAAGCTGGTCGTCGTTCGCATTGAGATCCATAAAGAGCTCGTAGACCTCGTCGACGACCTCCTCGATCCGCGCGTCCTTCTTATCGATTTTATTGATCAGGAGGATCGGATTCAGGCCCTGTTCGAGGGATTTCTGGAGAACGAACCGCGTCTGGGGCATCGGTCCCTCGGACGAGTCAACGAGGAGGATGACCGTATCGACCGTTTTCATAATGCGCTCGACCTCGGAGCTGAAGTCCGCGTGGCCGGGTGTATCGACGATGTTGATCTTATACTCGCCGTGCATAACGGAACAGTTCTTCGAATAGATCGTGATCCCGCGCTCACGTTCGATGTCGTCGGAATCCATCACGCAGACGGCGACGTCCTCGTTCTCCCGGAAGACGTGGCTCTGGGAGAGGAAGGCGTCGACGAGCGTCGATTTGCCGGCGTCGACGTGGGCGATGACCGCGATGTTGATGATTTTCTGTTGTTCACTCAAGGGTGTGTCCTCACTGTCATTTTTTTCTTAATAACTGAATTATTGTAGCACAAACGCCCCTTCGCCGCAATAGAAAAGAGGGAACGAAACGCGTCCCCCCGTTGCATTTTTTTCATACGATCTCACCGGGCGACCGAAATCCCGTAAACCGTTCGCCGAGCCGGTTCGCCTGGTTTTCCGGATAGACGGCGTAATAGGAGATCCGTTCGCGCGCCCTCCTCCGGACGAACGGCGTAAACCATGCCCAGACGATCGACGGAAGACCGACCGTCAGGAGATAGAACGGTCCCCAGATCAGAGACTGGATCGTATGGCCGTATTCGTGAACCGCGATCTTCCGGAACATTTCCTCTTCGGCTTCCTTCGTCCGCCTTCCGCCGTAGTGGTAAAGCGGATTGTCCGTCACGAAGAGGAAGAGTCCGAGCGAAAGGCTCGACTTCGCTTTCCAGCGCGTCAGGACGGCGTTGCAAAAACGCTCGTGCGGACATCCGGCACAAAGCAGAAAGACGAGGAACCCGAGGAACGTCTGGGGGAGGCCCCAGACGAGCTGTCCGAGAAGGTATGCGATCCGATTGATTTTTCGGGTGGAAACGGACTGCATAACGAAAGCGAGGCGTTATTCCTCTTCGGACGGTTCCGGGAGTTCCTTCATCTCCTTGCGGAAACGAAGCAGAACAACAAGCGTCACGATCGCGGCAACGAGTCCGACGAACCCGACGATCAGGCCGAACGCACCGTACGACAGGTTATTCGTCAGTTCGGTGATGAGGAACGACACGATCATCACCGCATAGGCGATGAGGTTGATGTATTTCAGCGTCCGGATCGTATCGGCGCGGGAAGAGCCGCAGTCGCGGGCGATCCGTTCGAGCGCACCGAAGAGGATGAACATATAGAAGGCGCTGATCACGCCCGAAACGGTCTTCAGGATTCCGACGTCCAGCTCCGGCTTCGCAAAATCAAGGATCCAGCCGGCACCGGTCAGGATCACCATCAGAAGCGGAATCCATCTCAGATACGGCTTGTCCGAAACGTATGCCCCGAGAAGAGGGAATGCGAGGAAAAGCAGAATCCAGCCGATGAAATCCGGCGTGATGTTCAGCGTTCCGGAGTTGAAGGTGAGATTGACGTTCACAAGCGTGAACAGGAAGCCGAAGGCGACGTAGGAAATGCCTTTTTTGAGATTGTCGGAATGCATGATATCTCCTCTTCCGTTCAAAGTGATTCGATCGCGTCCCGGAGGATCGCCTCGGGGTCCGCGCCGTCGATGTCGAGACCGGCTGCCTGAATGAGCCGGGTCTCCGGGATGCCGTAATAAAGCTCCGCAAGCGCTTTGACGTAGCCGTAGCCGTAGTCCGTCGGTGCGAACGGACCGCCGGCCGTCATGATATAGACGAGTTCCTTCGCGCGGCAGAGTCCCTTCGGGATCCCTTCCGGCGTATAGACGAATGTTACGCCGAGGACATTGATCTGCTCGAAATACTGTTTCAGGGCAGCCGGGAAGGAGAGGTCCCAGTACGGCGCCGCAACGACGATCCGGTCCGCCGCCGCGAATTCGCGTGCGAGATCAAACAGCGGGTCGTCAAAGCGCCTCTCCTCTATAAGGCGGTCGCGCTTCCGGAGGAACGCTTCGTCCGCTGTCGGGAAGACGGTCTCCGCGACGTTCCGTTCAATGACGGTTCCTTCCGTCTTCGAGAGGAACGCGTCCGCGAGCCGCTTCGTCCGGGACTCCTCCCGTACGCAGGCGTTGATGAAAAGTATTGTGTTCGGTTCAGTCATCGTTTTCCGTTTTCCTTCTCTACGTCTCAAATGGAAGTCCTTCCCGTCAGCCATATCATTACCCCAAGTCCGGCGAACGCAAACAGCGGTACGAGGACCGTAAAGGCGGTGTGCTTCGTTTTGTGGCGGAATGCGAGCATTCCGAGAAACGCGCCTGTGCCGCCGAAGCAGAACGCGGCAAGAAGCAGCGTCTTTTCGGAGATGCGCCATTCGCCCTTCGCCGCTTTTTTCTTATCCGCGCCGTAGAGTGCAAAGACGGTTGCGTTCCACACGGCGTAAAGGAACCACGGAATTGCCGTCGGATTCATTTGCGCGCCCCTTCATTTCCCGTTCCGATCCGGAGGCTCTTCAGATACGTTTTCCGTTCGTCCGGGATGCGGTAGCTTTCGACCGCCTTCTGGATCGTCTTGTTGTGGGTCCAGACGGCCAGCCGCCGGCCCTCGACGTACGGCAGAACCGCGTCGTACTGCTTCGCAAGGGCTGTCGCGAAATACCAGGCGATCATCATATTGACGTAGTATTCGTCCGACCAGACGGACGCGACGCATTCCGGATACGCCGGATCGAACGCGTCGCCGAGATAGTGCTGCATCAGCATCCCGATCCCGAACCGGACCGTATAGGTTTCCCCGGATGCGATCCATTTCCGGATCGCCGGGAGTAGCCCCTCCGGCCGTTTTCGGAACGCCTTCGGCGAGAGCTGGTCGCACGTCGCCCAGTTGTCCACAAACGGCAGAAACCGTTCCAGCTGAGAGATGCAGCGGTCAAAGTTCTTCTCCTCCGAAAGGAGGAACGCGTGAAGCTGGTTTTCGTCGAAATACCGATGCGGGAGATCGCACAGAAACGACGCCGCACCGTCTTCGATCAGAAGCCGTTTTGCGAACGTTCTCAGTTCCGGCGTCCTCACGCCGATCACCGTTTCGGGATCGACGGTCGGCATCAGTCCGCACTGAAAATCACGGTATTTCATATCACGGAGCCGAAACAGCTCTTCGCGGATCGCTTCGGGATCCATACAGATCCGTTCACCTTCCGTTCCTTCGGTCGGATTGTTTTTCTTCATTTTTATTCCACGAGGCCGATCCAGTACCGTTCGAGATCGACGGTTCGATGAGTTTCATAGGCTTCATTCCTTTCCGCGGATATGCCGAAACGGATGGATTCGGATGATTCGTCGGGATCGTTTCTATAATAGCACAACGAGACGTTGAATGCAGTAAGAAACCGTCGATACCTCGCTTCGCCTTGCCCGTTTTTTCGGTGTTTCCGACACGTTTTTCCTCAATCTTCAGAACGACATCGATATCCGCAACGAAAAACAGATCCTAGCCGATGAATTGAACGCGATTACGTCAATCATTTTCGCATAGAATCATTGTCGATCCATTGAGTTTGGTCGAAGCGTTTCACAGCGAGCAGGCGTTCGGAGAAAGTTCCCGGAGCCCGCGGAAGACAAAAGAGAGCCGCCCTCGCGGCTCTCTTGCTTTTTCTTTTTACCAGATGCTGATCCGCTTCTCCGGCGCGATGTACATTCCGTCCGCTTCCGTGACGCCGAACGCCTCGTACCACTCCGGGAAGTTCCGCGGAGGCATATTCGCGCGCAGGACTCCGGGAGAATGGACGTCGTTCACGAGAAGGAGCCGGATGTACTCCTCCTTCGCCTTCATACACCAGACGCGCGCCCAGTTGCGGAAATACGCCTGATAATCCGCATCCGGAAGCGTGTGCATGATCTCGAGCGTCACGCCCATCCCGCCGTTGTCGGCGATGTTCTCGCTGACGACGAGTTCTCCGTTGACCTTCCCGCCGTGGAACTCGATCCCGTCGAACTGTTCGATCATGCCCTTCGTCAGCTCCTGGAACGCCTTGAAGTCCTCCTCGGTCCACCAGTTCTTGAGGTTGCCCTTCTCGTCGAACTTCGCGCCGTTGTTGTCGAACGCATGGGAGATCTCATGGCCGATGACGGCACCGATGCCGCCGAGGTTCTCGCTCGTGCTTTGCGAGAACGCATAGAACGGCTTCTGAAGGATCGCCGCGGGGAACGTGATGTCGTTCGAGCTCGGATTGTAGCAGGCGTTGACCATATGGCCCGGCATCACCCATTCCGTACGGTCCACGGGCTTCCCGAGCCGCTCCATCGTATCGTTTCTGCGGATCCGGGAGAGCTTCTTCATCGCCGCGTAGAACGAATCATCTTCGTCAAACACGAGCTTCGACCAGATCTCCTTGACCGCGTCCGGATAGCCCATCTTGATCTCGATCGCGGAGAGTTTCCGGATCGCCTCCGTCTTCGTGGACGGCGCAAGGAACGTGTTTTTCTCCATCCGGTGCTTATAGGTTTCGATGATCTTCCGGACGAGCGCAACGACGTCCTTCTTCGCCTCTTCGCCGAAGTACGTCCTCCCGTAGTAGACGCCGACCGGTTCGGCGTACGTCGCGGATGCGATCTGGTAGGCCTGTTTTTCGAGCACGGGATCGGCCGCGACGCCGGTAAGCGTCCGCGCGTACGTCCGTCCGAGCGCATACAGTTCCTCCGAGAGGCATCCCGTCGCGCGGAGCAGCGTCCGGACGTATGCCCAGTGGACGTAGAGCGGAAGCGTCTCCATGGAGAAGTATCCGCTCATCTCACGGACGGCCTTCGGATCGTAGACGATCAGCGTTTCGGGTGCGTTTTCGCCGTAGAGTTCAGCGAGAAACGCGCGGATGTCGAACGGAGCCGTGAACGACGCGACTTCTTCTGCGGCCATCGGGTTGTGATTCTTAAAATATTCGGCCCATTCGAGCTGGCTCTTGACCTTCTTCGCGACGAGCGCGTCGAACGCGAGTGTATCCGCGAGATACGTCTTCCGCTCGTCTTCGGAAAGCGGCGTATAGGCAAGGACCTTCGCTGCCATATCGGCGTAGACGGCGAGAAGCCGTTTCCCCGCCTCGTTATCGTCCGCATAGTATGTCGTATCGGGGAGGATGATATCCGGTCCCATCACGATGAAGGAGTGCTTCGTCGCATCCTCCATATCGGCGTCGACGGTCATCTGAACGGGAAGCTCGACGCCCTCGCGGAAGAGGTCCGGGGCCATGCGGTTCAGGTCCTCCGTAGTCCGGACGCTCCGGATCGTTTCGAGAAGCGGCAGAACGGGAGCGATCCCCTCGCGGTTTCTGCGCTCCGTGTCGAGCACCTTTTTATAGAGGGCGACGGCGTACTTCATTTCGGGGATATCGGTCCGTTTCGTTCCCGCCGCGAGCTCGCGGAAGTCCGCCATCATGATCTTTTCCACGCCCTGGTCGAGATCGGAAAAACCGCCCGTCCGCGGCCGGTCGTCGGGAATCACGGCCGTCTTCATCCATTCGCCGTTGACGGCTTCGTAAAGATCGTCCTGGATCCGGGTCGTCATTTCACTCATTGTTTGTTCTCCTTTATCGTTGCAATCCGGGGAATGCCTTAGCCCGCTCGCGCCGCTCACGACTCGTTTACGAGTTTCCCGGTCATGTGTTCAATCGTGATCTCGAGGCACTGCACACGCGGGAGCGCGTTCGTGAGTTCCTTTTCGATATACGCTTCGTCGTCCGTGAATTTGCGGCAGATCGCCTCGCAGATCTTCCGCGCTTTTTCTTCGTCCCGAACGAGCTTCATCCGCCCGAAGCAGACGACGGAATTGACGTTGAGCGCCCATTCGCCCTCGTTCCGGTAACCTTTGTCATGCACGCAGAAGCTGACTTTATCGCAGCGGGTGATCGCGTCGATCTTGTGGCCGACCTTCGCGCCGTGGAAATAGAGCTTCCCGTCCTCCTCGGAATACCAGTGGCTCAGCGGGATTCCGTACGGATACCCGTCGTCGCCGAGAACGGAAAGAACGCCGCGCGGCTCCTCCTTCAGGATCCGGACGCACTCCTCCCTGCTGATCTGTTGTTTATACCGTCTCATCTCACGGAACATACCGGTTCTCCTTTCCGCATCGTTTGTGTCTCACGGGTCGATCCGTACCCGTTTATGATACCACATTTCAGGGCGATTGAAAAACGGCAAAAGCCGCCCGGTGGGAGGGGCGGCTTTCGGGTTTGCAGCATCAGCGGGTCGGGATCATTCTTCTTTCGGTGCCTCCGCGGGAGCGGCTTCCGCCGCCGGCGCGGGTTTCGCGGCGCCCTCCGCGGGAAGCGGTCCGATCTCGAGCGCCTTCTTCGGGCAGCCCTTGACGCAGAGGCCGCAGACGGTGCAGGCGTCTCTGTCGATCGCCCACGTCTTGTTCGGGCGGTCGACGGTGATCGCGCCGTTCGGGCACTTCTTCGCGCAGAGCGTGCAGTAGACGCACTTTTCTTCGTCGAAGAGCACGCCTTCCGGAGCCGGCTCCGCGAACGACAGCGTCTTCTTCGGACACTTCGCGATGCACTTTCCGCACTTCACGCACTTCGAGTGATCGCACGTCCACGTCTTCGTCGCACGGTCGACGGTGATCGCGCCTTCCGGGCAGACCTTCGCGCAGAGGCCGCAGAACACGCACGCGTCGCCGCAGATGAGGTCGCCTTTCGGGATCTGCTTGATCCGCGAGCCGACGGTGACGAGATCCTTCGGATCGGTCGCCGTGAGGTGGTAATCACCGGTCAGAGTGATTGCCTTCTCCTCGCAGAAGTCCTGGCACGTTCCGCAGAAGGTGCAGGAGCACATATCGAACGCATAGGTGATCTTCGTTCCTTCGGGCGTTTCCTCGAACGTACGGGTGATCGCTTCGGGCGCGCAGACTTTGATGCACATGCCGCAGTTCACGCACTTCTCGGGATCGTAGGCGATGCGGCCCTTGTAGTTCGGCTTCGCGTCGTGCATCTCCGCCGGGAAGTTGACGGTCGAGGGCTTGGAAAACGCGTTTTTCAGCGCGATGGGCAGGAACGGTAATTTCATTTCTTGTCCGCCTCCTTTTCCTTCTTGTACAGCGCCGCGCGCTTTTCTTCGAGGATCTGAGCCGCCTTGTAGAGGCCTTCGATGACGGTTTCGGGCTTGCAGGCGCAGCCGGCGATCGCGACGTCGACGTCACAGAACTGCTCGACCGGCGCTTCGACGGAATAGCTTCCCTTGAAGACGTTGCCGGACTGGGGGCAGGAGCCGAGCGTGACGATGCAGCGCGGTTCCGGGACCTGTTCGAGCGTCCGGATCAGACGGTCGCGGGACTGGAGCGTGACGGGGCCGGAGATGACGACGATGTCGGCATGCCGCGGCGTTCCGGCAAGTTTGAAGCCGAACCGCTCCGCATCATAGCGCGGCGTCAGGACGGCGACGAGTTCGATGTCGCAGCCGTTGCAGGAGCCTGTGTTGATGTGGTAGATCCAGGGGGATTTGGCCGAGGCTTTTGCGATTGCATTCTTAAACATGATTTCCTCCTCCCTTCCCCTATAGACCGAACCAGACGAGGATCAGGCTCAGAAGAGCAAGACCCGCGACGACGGTCCAGTAGAACTTGAACAGCTTCTCGATCTTGAGACGCGCGCAGATTGCGTGCGGGATCGTCATCGTGAGGATGGTCA
>Ga0208297_1002598_pt1 | contig 10013 bp, 10 predicted proteins | sample LMS_cellobiose_e_FD_187367 | JGI IMG/M metagenome (GOLD analysis project Ga0208297, IMG submission 187367) | Rumen-fistulated moose microbial communities from Alaska, USA - LMS_cellobiose_enrichment (SPAdes) (version 2) | ecosystem: Host-associated > Mammals > Digestive system > Stomach > Rumen... | reverse complement strand
GGTCCTGCGGTCCCGCCGTTTTATATTCTCCGTCCTCAAAGATGACAGCAATTCCGTGCTCCATATCAAGCTTGAAATTGCACATGACCGCAAACGCATTCGAATCCTCGGTTCTCGGAATCAGAACGCTCTTAGGTATTACGAACCGAAAAATGTTATCCAGATTGTCTTCTCCCAGTTCATCTGCAAAGAATTTTCTGATATACCCTTCGACACCGGCTTTTGCGGCATCATAATCAACCACCGGAACTGCTGCGAGTGTCTTCTGCTGATTTTCCGTTATATCTTCCCCGGGGTAATTCTGATAGGAAACACCTAATTCAAATTCTCTGCCCCAGATCTGTACTTTCACTTTACTCATCAAAACCACCTCCATCAGTACCTGCAGCATCTCTTACTCTGCATTCAGAACATCCTCCGCTATGCTTGAAGAAGAGATTGATTTCAAAGCGAACCAGAACCATGGTCTCTGTATCACATTTTTCATGCCATGTCAGTTTATTTGCTTTCCGATAGTTCAGGACGTCTCTTGCCTCCCAGTCGCTTCTGCCTTCTCTTCTTCCCAGATTCCACGCTTTTGCCAGCTCTATATCCGCCTGTGAGAAATTTCCCAGTGCGATTTCTCCCGTTGAATCGCTGTAGTTTTCTCTGTTCTCTGTCATGCCGTTAATCTTTACGACAGCTTCTGCGCAGGGTTCAAAATCCGGCTCCGCGTTTCTGTAGTAAATACCGTCAATCCCATATTGATTCAATATCTCTGTGACAATAACGCCCTCTACTGTTCGTCTTGAAGGAATATACTTCGACTCACCTCTTATTCCCTCGTACCGACCAAATATTGGATTGTCATCTGCTGATGTACGGGCAAGACGCGTATCGTATGAATTGTATTCTCCACCGAATGTCTTCCCATCGTATTGTGTAATCCGACCTTCATCATCAAACCTGACCTTATGTGCTTTGACTTCTTCAGCAGAAAGTGCAATCGGCTTCGCCTCCGCCTGCTGAACGATCTTCTGTTCATGAATATTGGTGGTTTTATTGATGTTTATATTGATATTGATGCCCCCCTGCGCACCGGCCGCTTCTCTGTCAGACGGCATGGCATTTTCATAAACCATTTTGATGCGCAGATAACTGGCTATGATTTCCTCGATCTTTTTTAAAGCCTCTACTGCCACAGAGCCCTGAAAAAGGTTCTGCCTTTGCATCCCTTCCAGTTCTGTCTGCAGCTGCTTACAGGTGTTTTTCTTTTCTTCAAGTGAGTAAATAACCCCATTCTCCGCATCCATATGTGACGCAAGTTGTCCGTTGACGGAATTTGCGCGTTCCAGACGCACCTGATGCGGATGCATCTCCGTCCTTACCGCACTGATCTCCATTTCAACAGCAGAGATTCTGGCAGATAAAGCATCATATGCAGGATTACTTACCTCATGGCTTTCTCCTTCAGCGTCTGTAATGGTTATCGTAGAAGGCATACTTGCAAGCTGTGCCTCCAGATCTGACAGCTTTTCTTCCAGCTGATTCAGCTTTGCTGTCAGTCTTGCAAGTATTTCCTCAATGTTTTTGATCTTGACAGCAAGAGCTTCCTGTGCAGTAGCCATCTCCTTAACGCTGTCTCTAAGATTATTTGCAAACTCCGATAACTGTTTGAAAAGCTCCTCCAGACAGTTAATACCTCTGTCAAATTTAGGAGAATAATCCTTCACATTTGTGACAGTCAGATCAAAAGTCTTTACTGCGGACAGATTCGATTTTGCACGTGTTATCATACGCCGCCCGCCTCTCTGCAGAGAATTACTGCCTTCCTGATCAGTTCATCTATTTTCAAGCCTTCCGCTTCTTTTGCCAGAGTCTCTGCTTTACAACGGATCACCCGGATCGAACGGCTTCTTTCTTCAACCTGTTTCACATAAACACCATAAGAATCGTGAACAGCATCATCCCATTCACACTTATAGTGCTCGGATACAGAAGCAGCCAGCCTTTCGTACTCAGTATCATTATTCTTTAAGGGAGTCAGATCAACGATTTTCATGATACCTCCCCGCTATAAGCACAACGCCCATATTCCTCGAGAATGCCTTTCAGCTTCTCCAGGTATTCCATTGCATGTCGGATATTACTGCTGGTTTTACCAGTCAGATTTACGCAATCCATAGTTGTTCTCTTTGCTTTTTCGAACTGATATCCGGCAAGAAATTCCTGACTGTTCTGAATCGCCCGCTTCATCTGCTCCGTTGAATTTGTCAGATCATGTGAAATCAGTTCCAGCTTGTACTGAAGCTCACATAATGTATCGTAATCCACGCAAATATCGTATGTTCCGTTCATCACCTTACCCCCTGAGTTCCTGTACCCTCTGGTAATATGTCCGCATGTACTCTCCCTCAAGGGACAGGGCCTGATTCAGATCTTTTGCCAGATCCGTAATATTGGCCTGGAACGCCTTCATCTGATTGTCATTCCACTGTCCGGAGTTCTTCAGGATCGCGAGAAGATCCTTTGTTTCCTTCTGAATACCTGTACAATATATGTCCATCTGTTGCAGCAATCGCTCTGCCGCCTGTGCGTCAAATTTAATATCCATTCTGTCAGCTCAGCTCCTTAATCTTTTCTTCCAGATAGATCACATAATCCTCAAAGAGCTTAATGGCATCAACAACATTCCTGGTCACTTCACTGACAAACTCAGCGAAATCATCGTACTGGGTATCCCGCCACACTGCCGCTATCGAGTTCTTTTTTTCATTGATCGTTTTAATATGGTGATATACTCGCTGACTGTAATTTCTAAGTGTTGCAGCGACATCCAGCATATCCGACCGGTTGAATTGAACAATGGACGTATCTACACTGATCTGCCGCTTTGTAACCAGATAAGGATTGGGTTGCTGAGCAGATTCTGCCATTTCTTCATACCGATATATTTTGTTCTGGTATGCCACAATTTGATTCTGCATATCATTGAGCTCTACGGATGCCTCGAACATTTCATCGCGCAGATGCAGGGAGGTGCTTACAACCTTTTCGTACTGCGCTCCCTTGTTCGATGCACTGTATTTCACAAGGTGGCCGACTAGCTGATCCGTATTGTCGGCGATATTCTGGAGCGATATGTCCATCGCCCGAACCACCTCAGAAAGTTGGTCAACTCCGCCCCTTATATTGATGTCTTCAATGTTTTCATACAGCTTTTTCATGGTTGTTCTCCCTTACACCGTAATCAGTGACTGCAGCGCTTCCCGTTCCTGCGGATCTGATATCTTATAAATGACAGGCCGGACTTTGCTGAATGATTTCCTGCTGGCCCATACTGCCACAGTTTCCGGTTCTCCGTCATTTGAGATATTCTTCAGCATCTCCTTCAGATAATAGGAATTCTCAATCTGATCCGCATATTCCGTATCATTAAACAGCATGATATTGTTGATGTTCGTGACAGAACGCCCGGTGCGCCAAATGGAAGGATCTCCCTTTATGGCTAGAACCATATGGAGATTATAGCGATAACCGTTTTTCACGATTGTACTGACGATATTCTGAATACCCTCCCGGAATTGCCCTTCCACCTGACCTGATGCCGGTGACTGATCCGAGAAAATGTCATAATCAAAGTTGAATCCACCTGGCCTCGAAGCCGGTGTTGCCTTTTCAACGCCATTGCTTTCTATGATTTCATTACTGATAAAGCTCTCTATTCCAAACAGATCATTTACAATCAAAATGATAGCCGGGAACGCAGTATCCTCATCATCTGCCTTCTGAACAATTGCCTGCCGACTTAAATATTCAGAATACATTTCTTTCAGCACATCCTTCAGCTGATCAAGCCGATGTGTCTGCATATTAGAACCGGAACCTCCGATATTCTGGCAAAGATACATGAACGGATGCGGTACGAATTCGTATCCCTCAGATATCCTCGTTCTGTCACCGTTGAAGAGATGAACCTGCACATTCTGCCTCATAAGAGACAGAGCAACAGAAGCGCATAACGAAGACGCCATCTGCTTGTCACTTCCAAGAAGCAATACCGACGAATTCTCATACTGTGAGAACTGAATGTGAAAAGGACTCATCCGGTAAACATCTTCACCAAGAACAGCCTCATATACTCCATTCTGCGATTTAATGCCATTAAGAACATCCTGATATGTGCCGCGCACACCCTGCCTTGCTGAAGTAATGGAGAGCCTTGCCTTTGATCCGATGACTCTGGGTCTCAGGTATGAATACTCCGAATACTTGTTTCGGATATCCGCAAAAACCTTGTCGTTCATATCCTGCGGAGAGACAAAGGCCATTTTAACCTTTTTAATGGTATCCTTCCCGTAGCTCACATAAGCTTCGCCGGTCTTGAGCTCAGAGATTTCCTGCTTGCGCTGGATAAAGTCATCTTCAAAGCCAGAATCTCTTGGAATGTCCTGTGATACACGGAAGCAAATTCGGCCGGTCGCACTGGGCATAAATGCATCCTTCAGCATGTAGGATTTGCCCTCACTGAGGTTTTGTGCAACCATGACAAAATGCATTCCAGCGGATCTCATACGCGTGGAAATCGAAGAGATAAGTTTCTGAAGAACCGATGCATTGTCTTCCCGGAAAATCTCCTGGACTTCATCAATCGCGATCACGATCCTCGGAAAGTACTCCAGACCTTCCGCAACCGCTTTCCTGTTGTATTCTATGATGTTATCCGTAAAGCAACGGTTGAAGGCTTTGCTTCTGCGTTCCATCTCCTCCAAAACCATCTGGAACAGGCACAGGGCGTCGTCGATTTTATTATTCTCGGCAATGATCTTAATATGTGGAATTCCACAATCGCTGTATTTTGAGGAGGCTCCGCCATTTTTGAAATCCAGCAGCCAGAACTGAAGATCCTTTGGCGAATACTTCATACAGCCGTTCAGGACAAGGCTATGGAAAAACGAAGATTTACCTGAGCCACTTTGACCAATCGCAATATAACCGATACACTGTCCTGCCACTGTACCGTCCTCATCACGGCAGCTCAAAGGCAGTTCGACAACATTTCCGCCGGATTTCCCGACCGGAATATACATGATATTTCCCAGCTGGTTGACTGTCTCATTCGCAGAGACTTCATCAAGTGTAATGTAACTCTTCTCTCTGCTGTTGATTGCATTTGCCAGTGCAAGCGATCGTTCCTGAACAAAAGCATCCAAATTACCGGAAATATGCAGCACATCGACAGATTTCCCGTTCAAAGAGAAACCTGTCTTATCGTTGAACTGGATCCTCAGAGCGCAATTCTGCTGAATTGAGCTAAGATAATGTTTATTGCTTGCGGTAAGATTCTTCTCAAAAGATGCGCTGTTGTCTACAATCAGGAATCTCAGGCCACACTTGTGTCCGATTTCTCCAGGCTTTGTGAGTGAATTGATGGTATCAAGAACTTCAGCTGAGGCATATCCGCTTCCATCTACCAGCCCATCTCGGAGAATGATCAGATTGAACGGATCCGAACGATCATCTTCATAAATCGCATAAAGGTCAGGTCTGGCCACCGAAGTCTTTCTGAAAATATCCTCGCAGTTCACATCCCGGAACGTGGCAAGATCACTGTATGCGGTATGAATCTGAATAATTTTCTTCGCGATCTCTCCGGAGTTCTCAGATTGAAAACTGTTATTCAACCTCTTATAGAGATAGTTTGTATTCTGATCGAATATATGAACATTAACCGTGCCGAGCGGAAATGTCTCAATGAATCGGAGCACATAGGCAATAATAAACTCGTCAATACGGCGGTCCTCTATATGTTCAAAATCCGAAAAGACCATCACATTGCCCTGATTTCTCAAATCCGTAAGGATATTCTGATATGTGCTGGTAATCCCTATGTCACGCATAATCGGTATAGACACATTCTGAACGGGCACCCTGGCTACCAACAGTTCTGTAGGCAGTGTGTTACCGGTCGCAATTGGATCTGTTTGCCGCAACTCAGTTGTATATTCGGCAGCCGCCAGCTCTTTGGCCTGATCTTTTATCCGCTCAACATCACCCTGGGCCTTTGCCTGAGTTTTTCTAATGGAAGTAAGAATAATCTGATTCAGTGCTCTGACGGAATCAACGCTGAAATTGTATTTCTGAAGAAAAGCAGCTTTCAGAGAATCATATTTTCCCTGTGCCTGCCTGATCTGATCCAGCGCACTGAACACAGCAGATGCTCCACCATTGCCTGACTTCATAAGGATTGTCTTATATGTATTTATTACATTCAGGCAGTTGGTATACTGACTACTGATCTGGACCGTGTCCCTCATTAGACCGTATTCGGAACAGTCGATTTCCCTGGACAGCCCCTGCAGTAATGACGACGAGTTGACCGCTTTTGCAGTATCTGTCTGCTCTCTGCTGTCCATTTCAGCTTTGATTTTTCCCTCATATTGGCGCAAAGTATCCGCTATCTTAACCGCCTTGACATACTGAGCGTTTAAGCCTTCTATTGTGCTCATAATCCGTATTCCTCTCCAAATGATTGTGTATTTCGATATGGGCTCATCTGCGGTTTATTCCCGTTTTACGCGGATACTACAGACCTGAGCATTATGATAATCCCGGCGATAATCAGGATGGGGATCGCCAGATAAATAAGGCCAACTCCTACCAGACAAACCATGAACAGTGGGAACAGCAATACTGTACAAGCAAATTTTGCAATCCCCCATGTCAGTTTCAAGCCCAGCACGAAGAATTTCCACGTTACCCATGCCAGTGCCATAAGGAAAATGATCGACATCATATATGCATCCCCCTCTCACTGTAATAGCTCAACATAGGATCCCTGGCTGCGGAGCCACATATCAATTCCGGATCCGAATACTTCTGCGGAAACAATGTACGCTCCATCCTCTTCGTCCAGGATCTTTGCCGTCGGCAGGCGATCCAGAATCGCATCGATGTCAGTTCCCGTATAGCGAAATTTCACCTTTTTTAGCTTGCCGCCATACATGAACTGAATCCGCTTTCGAAACTCCCCCTCTTCAAACCGGTTGCTGTACGGAATATAAAACCTTTTCTCCAAAATGTTCAGCGACCGGATACGGTCAATCCGATAAATGGTCGGGAAGGAATCATTCAGAACGTCGAAGTCCTTCTTTATCTCCTCATCATCGATAAATGCGGTCAGATAGAAATAATACTCAGAAAACATGATCGCTACCGGCTTCAGTTCTCGGTGCACAACCTGTTTATCCTTGGTACGGTAGTAATCAATCTCTATATACCTGCACTCCCGTATGGCCTGACCCAGATCCCACATGAGTTCAATGAACCTAGTCTTATGCCGGGGCTCCACGTAGTGAAACTCCTCGTTGCCGATCAGCTCTTTTACCCGTTTCTGGTTGACCTTCGGGACACAGCAGGTAATGAGTTTATCAAGCATACTGACCATTTCGTCCTTGGTAAACGCTCTGCTGTCCAGAAGAATCTTGCACAGGGCAAGCACCTCTGCATTCTGCAGCCGGATCTGGTAAAGTGTTTCCAGGCGATATCCCTTCGCGGCCCTATCATAAACGATGGTATTGACCAAGCCAGTGCGTTCAGAATCGTTGTCCAGGAAATTCCTTATATGTTCTATATCTCGTTGAATGCTCTTTTCGTTGACGCCATATCGCACAGCCTCCTCTGCTTTGTTCACAACATAGCCGTCAGAAAGCTTCGCGTACATCTGCAATACACGCTCTATCTGATCGCTCTTTATCATATCGTTCATACAGACCTCCTATGTTATGAGCAGAGTATAGCATGTTAGTTGGACGCAGTATGTCCATCCTTAAAGATTAACTGCATTATGTGATGCGTTTGTCGCCCTATTGCACCCATTAACCCAAAATATATCTTACCATTTATTACGTTAATTCTCAATATTTTCTCGTCGATATTTTTACTATTTCGGCGTTTTTTCGCCATTTTTGGTTTACCCTTGCCGTTCTTAATGATATAATATATAGGTGGAATTATATTGTATTCTCAGAGATCTCGAGAAAACGTTGCGTTAACAGCATTGCTCGTATTTTTAGCCGAGAAGATGGAGGTTCCAAATGGCAATAAGTTATAAAAAGCTTTGGCACATACTTGTCGACCGCGATATGAAAAAGAAAGATCTAGAACGTCTTGCAGGAATAAATGAATATACGACCAAAAAACTGACACGAAATGAAAACGTATCTGCTGAAGTGTTGGGAAAAATCAGTATTGCCCTCGGGTGCCCTATAGATGATTTTGTGGAATTTACACCAGACGAAGAATAATTCCCAACAACAAAGAAACGAGGAGTGTTTATGGCCAGACTAATAGGCGGTACGAATTCGGGCAATTATGGCGAAAAGACATTCGTATCTAAGGCTTGTGAATATTTAGATAACAATCATATCATCTACTGGAATCGTCAACTCTATGGCAGAGAATTTGACGTTTGTATCCTCATGCCCGGAAAAGGAATCCTGGTTGTCGAACTCAAGGGCTGGCGAGAAGAGAATATTCTCCGCGTCGAAAACAGTGAATATGTTGTTGTTCAAACAGCGGATGGTGAAATCACTTCATCTCCACAGAAGCAGGCTCGTGGTTATCGTTTTTCCTTAGAACGTCATTTGAGACAAAGCATAGACAAATTCCCTTTAGTTTGTCAATTAGTATGCCTACCTCAAGTATCGAAACCCTTTTACCATACACATCGATTGGATGTTGTTATGGAAGAAAAATTCACCATATTGAAGGAGGATTTGGCAGATAAAACATCCTTCTTTAATAAACTTGACCAGATTTTAAGAGAAACCAACAATTGGCATAGAGATCCGTTTAATGATCGCACGATGCTTGAAGTACGAAATCTCTTTGAAACAAATATTGACCTATATGAAGCCGATGCTGATGATGTTTCTCTAACAAGTCCAAGTTTCCATCAGCATGATTATTCTCGATTTATATACCTTTCAGCCAATGATACTCTGTCAGACGAAGAAATATCTAACTACGTAATCGAGTATCTTTCTGGATGTAAAGTATATGGCGTTTTTTCAGACAGTACTCAATTGCATAAATTTGCTGATGCGCTGGATTCTGCATTAAAAGGTCGAGGGCTTATTAGAAACGGTGAAAATCTGGATTATAGCTTTACGAATGCTGTTAATAATAGTCCATCTTTGCCTGATACTCTCAATAATTTCAAAGCATTCCATATATCACTTAGTACCCTCTCTAATCCGGTTAACATTCCGTCAATTAGAATATCTAATGGTAATGCATCCAATGAGCAAGTCATCTTAGTCTGTCAGCTCCCCGATATTAAACTGGGGCGTACGATCCACGACCTTCATAAGCTGTGCTTCCACCTCCTTCAAAATGTCCTCATATGGACGGCCTGCTTCAAAGGCCTGAAAGGCACCTGTCATGTTAAGATTGGCCTCTACCGGGGAATCCCCGCTGCGGAAAGAAAGTCCACGATAGGATTCTCCCTGAAGCTTCTCCACATCCCGGATCCCGATCCTCACATCGGCAAGCTCCGGCGGAAGGTCTTTGGCAAACCGTGCCGCCAGGTCTTCTTTCATCTGTTCCAGAAACTGCTCGTAGTTCATCTGATATCCTCCTTTGCGTGAAATAAAAAAAGCCCGATCAGTTTATTCCAGTAAAAGGAACATACTAATCGGGCTATGTAATCTGTAATCGTCTATGAAACCAGTATTAAAATGGTCAGATTCTGACAAACCAGAACAAAACGACCGGCTCTGTGAGAATCCGCAAAGGAAGGCATAATAGGAGGGGTGTTTCGGATGGCAGACTCGCGGCTTTTAACTATATTGTTCTTGCTCTGTCATTCTTTAAAAGTTCCCCATAAATTTAACTAAAAAGGGCCGGTTTGCTCGTGCTATGCAAGGACTAAAAAAATATGCGCCCCTTGGAGAGCATTGAGCAGCCCTGTTCAGTTGTCTGCTCTCCGTGGAATACATATCTCTTCACCTCGATATTCAAAATGCAGGTTG
>Ga0208297_1002591_pt1 | contig 10064 bp, 8 predicted proteins | sample LMS_cellobiose_e_FD_187367 | JGI IMG/M metagenome (GOLD analysis project Ga0208297, IMG submission 187367) | Rumen-fistulated moose microbial communities from Alaska, USA - LMS_cellobiose_enrichment (SPAdes) (version 2) | ecosystem: Host-associated > Mammals > Digestive system > Stomach > Rumen... | reverse complement strand
AGTTGGTAAGCTTGATGCTTCCCCCCACCATTCTTGATTATTTTGATGTTGTCCGTGTAGAAGAGCGCTCCATCGGCGAAAAGGAGCGTAAAGGCTTGGAGCGTGGTGAGGTAATCATTCATCTGGAGGAGCATAATGAGTTCCGCTCTCCAGAAGAGGGGCACACGTACCGTCCCAACGGGTTCTATGAGGCATCCCGGATAAATGACTTTCCGCTGAGAGACAGGCGGGTAACCCTTCTGCTGCGTCGTAGGCGCTGGGTGGATGAGCAGACCGGCAAAAGCGTCGGGAACAAGTACAACATAGTCACGGAAGGGACACGGCATACTGTTGAGTTTGCCGCTTTTTTAAAAGAGACATTTGGATACGTACCCGATCGCAGCTTCATCGCTTGAGAGGTACTACTATGTAGATGGCCATCTTCTTGAGCGTCAATACCGTGACTATCTGAGCGGTTACTTCGACTGGGAAGAGCGTTCACATGCAGGTGAATGGCTTGTATTCCCAGAGAATGTCGGCCCGAACATGAGCATAGACGAGACTTCGCTCAGCGATGGAGAGTTGTATACGGTCCTGACGAACAAGGATGCGCATGGCAGGAAAGGAGCCCTGGCAGCCATCGTTGCCGGAACCAAGGCCGAGGTTGTCCGTGAGGCACTGGACCACATCCCGCAGGAGAAGAGGGACCTTGTGGAAGAAATCACACTTGACCTGTCCTCCTCGATGAAGAACATTGCCATCATGGAGTTCCGCAACACCAAGAGGACAATAGACCGCTTCCACGTCCAGAAACTTGCCCTGGAGGCTATCCAGGAGATGCGGATAGGACATCGTTGGGAGGCACTCAAGGCTGAGCACGAGCGTAAACTGTGGATAAAAGCTACGGGAGAAGTCGTCCCTCCGGAAGTCTTCTCAAATGGTGATACCAGGCCGCAACTGCTCGTCAGAAGCAGGTATCTTCTGTTCAAGTCGGCTGACAAGTGGACTGACTCCCAGAAGGAAAGAGCCAAGATACTCTTCGAACAGTATCCGGACCTGGAGCAGGCATACTGGCTGACACATAAACTAAGAATGATCTATGCGAACACTCCGCGAAGGTCACTGGCAAACACAAGACTTGCCAAATGGTATCTTGAGGTCGAAAACTCAGGCTTTGGTGCCTTCAAAGTTATCGCAGCTACCCTGAGGGACCGGGAAACGGAAATCATCAACTTCTTTGACAACCGTGCTACCAATGCTTCTGCTGAGTCCTTCAACTCTAAAATCAAGACCTTCCGTGCACAACTCAGAGGGGTATCAGATATAAACTACTTCCTCTTCAGGCTACAGAATATCTATGCTTAAACACATACTTTTGGACGTGAGCCGCTCTTTCTGTAAGTCCGCCGATGCGTTTGAAATGGAGGACTAACCTTGCAAAGAATTTGAAGTCTCAAACCCTTTCGTTACCTTTGTCCTGGATGGAAAAAGGCAGGTCTTCCGGACGGCCTGCCTGTGAGCAGATGCCACATCCATAGCCGCGGATTTGGGCAATCTGCCTTATAGTCTGCGCGTTTCCAGGAAATAAAAAAGGAGGAAAACAGGTTACTCCTTCCTTATTCACCGAGAGGGCTAGCACACCCACGAGCTTATAAGTCCGTTTCGCCTGCATCCTCCTAAGGATGCAGGCATTTAACGTCCGGACCGCTCGTTTCAAAATGTGCTAGATTTCTCGGTTATGGTCCAATACGGTAAACGCCGTTTATGTCTAAACTATGTGTTTTCGTCTGTTTGCAAGGGCAAATTTAAACATTTTCTTTGATTCCGCCAATCGGGTTTCGTAAATCGTTGAAATAACGCCCCTTGCGAGAGTTTATGTCGATTTTTGGTCAAATGACAAAAGTTGGCACATATGCGCCGTAACTTTGCACCTGGTTCAAATTGATGAAGAGTTAGCAATAGAACATCACAATGCAACCACAGAGTCAAGTAAGAGCTGGTCTGCAGTGATGTACGCCAGCTCTTCGTATATGGACCGGCCAACATGTGTAACACTAAAAACCTGATGCCTATGGGACATCTACTCTCTGGTTGAAATTATTGTCCGCGACGGACTGAAGCAGTCCGTCGCGGAAACGCGGACCCACTGAGACGCGTCCTCCTGTGAGGGCCGCGCTTGTCAAAACCGTCGGCGGTTGTTCTATCATGCTAACTCGAACAACAAAAATTGAATTGATTATGAACAATCAAACCATTTTGAACCACATCCATAGCCGCGGTGTGACAATCATCAGGACTCTCAATCATGCCCTGCTTCTGTTGGAAGCCATTCCTTTCCAAACAAAGGAACAAGCCAAAGGACAGAAGGAATACGAGGAAACGCTCGAAGACCTTATCATCGATATCGCCTCGCTCTGCTCAGAAGAAGATACCTGGGACGCAACCCGTTCCCTGCTCGACAAAGCGGGTATCGAAATCTCCGAGGAATATGACCTCCAGCGGAGATACATGGAAAGGTTGATGGACGTTGACAGTCCTGACGCTAAAAGCTAACAGCTGATTTGAACTACGCCCGGGCCCGGGTTTTATTGACAACATAAAGAAAGCGGAGACCTTCGCAGGCGTCCGCTCCGGTAGTTTAACTGTTTAATACTTATGAAAAAATCTTTAGAGGTTTAGGTTGTCTATATCGTAATGTTGAATGTCACAGGGCCTTCCCATTCCATCACAGTAATGGTGAAGGTGTGGGCAGGAAGGTCGCAGAGAATTGACACATCGCCTAGGTTCTCGGCCTTCCAATCGAAACCGGTCTTGCCAATGAGATAGCCAAGGTCGATGGTCTCGACTGGATTCCCGTGATATGAGAGCTCCAGTCTAAGTGTTTCATCCTTCTGGCGGGGGACGCGGAATTCGTAACCACGACCATCCATTATGGGCTCCGGAGCGCAGCGGAAAGCGCCCTCCAGCGGCTCCAGTGTGCGTTTGTCCGAGCCGGACACGTTGCCTGTCACCAGCAGGTCATAGGCGGTACGTCCGTCATCTTCGTCTTTGAAGTCTATGTCCACGCGGGCGAACTGCTTGTGAAGCTGTGGCGCGACCTCAGTTTCTTCGCAAACGGTGTTCACCTTGGTTACACTGGCGAATAGCTCGGCCATCTGCTGGCCTTCCTGAACGGAGAAGTCGCCGGTACTGGCCACCACTTCGACGATACCTCTAGGTACTCTGCAGTCAATCAGTTCGCCATCGTGCCCCTCAAAGAGGGTGTGGGTGCCGAACCAGGCGCTGACAAGCTCCTGCGGGTAGGATGCCCTCACCGTGAGCCAGCACGGACAGTCGCTTCGGTCTTCCTTGACCGAGCAGGACGCCAGGGCCACCAGCCCCAGCAATCCGATTAAAAATCCCCGTCTCATAGCACCAGATTGTCTATTTCAACCACATTTCCGTGAGTGCGGCTCACGACTTCATCGGACTCGAAGTCGGCCGCCTTTGTCACCTGTCCGCCACGCACCCACGCATTGGCATACTCGGAGGGCTCTCCCTTCAGGGTGATGTTCCTAATCATGTAGCACATGTTGGGACTGAGGCCCTTTATCATCTTGGAGTAGAAGTAAAGCGTTCCGTTAATCTTCACTCCAAGGACCAGCCGCTGCTCCCGGTTTTGGGAAGTGGTTCCATACAAAGGCTCATCATACCAGACATTGTACTTGGTGGGGAGCGTATAGAACACCCTATTTACGGTGAGCGGCCCAAGATAGCCGTCAATGTCACTACATAGCTTTCCTGCGTTCTGCGGCAGGTAGGCGTTGGTGTCCCAGGTATGCTGCGAAACAACCTGCAAACTCTCCGGGCAGGTCAGGTTGATGGTATTCTTGGGCTGGTTGGTGTTGTTGTTATACATGTAATTGTAATTCTGCTTGAGTTTGCCTTTCCCGCCCCAAGTGCCTTGGTTGTAGGTCCCGTCCATGCTTGCGTAAGTTAGGCCGTGTTCACTCCAGCCGCTCATGGTCATGAAGGTGTTCGCCATGTAGTAATAGCTGGAGGGGCTTCCAAAGGCGTCTGTCCCTGGAGACGCCTGAGGGCCAAAGATATCCTGTGGCGTTGCAGTAAAGTTATTCGGCGCAGCCTGGCATATGCGTATCAGGTCCCAGCAGTTCACAAAGGCGATATGCTGGACGTACACGTTCCTGTAAAGGTCCGGACTGCCCCAGAATTCGGCCGAAACGGTGCCAATCTCAAACTTGGCGCAGTAGCGCATGAGCTCTGCGCTCACACTGGTTTTCACCCCGAACCGGGCCTTGGCGGTAGCCACCATCAGGGGACGGTTTACCCGGCAGTTGCCGGCACTCCAGGGGATGAAGCCCTCCGGATAACGTGCGATATCCACCTTGTCCAGGTAGCCGATATACTGGGCGCTATCCGGGTCCAGGTTGGCGATGATCAGGTAATTGCGCCATTCCGACGGCAGGCCGGAATCGGTGAAAACCGTCTGCGAAAGGTCCAGCGCAGAGCCGCCGTATTCTCCGATGACCGTGTGTCCATGGATCCAGCCGTTCTCGTCAAAGGCGAAGATGTCGATACGGTCCACCTCGTCGTCCGTCACCCCTGAGGCCGATGCCTTGGTGTCCGGGTCATCGAAACCCATCACCCTGAAGGTGATGTTCACCACCTCTTGCCCGGAGCTCTCCACACCGAAAGCGGTCGGGATGTCCTCCGGCTCGCATCCCGCCAGTGCCACCAGCAGCGGCAGGAACAGGTATCTGATTCTCTTTCTCATAGGCCTAATAGATTTCGGTTCCGCCATAATCCTTGTATCCGAGGTCAATGTTGTCCACTTCCAAATCGGTCCAGGGACTGATGGAGATGGGTTCCACGCTGCCGGAATACTTCTTGACGTAGAAGTTGGAGTATTTGCTGCCGAGGCCCCTGAGGGTGATATTCCGGACCAGATAGCGGGAATTCGGCTGCACGTACATTACCCGGTAGGGATAATAGTAGGTCTCCCCGTCAATTTCCACCTCGATGACCAGCTTGATGGTATCGTCCTGGCTGTCGAAGCTCGTGCACATATACGTGCTGTAGCTGTTCCGGCCGATGGGATAGATGTAGAACTCCCGGTTCACGTTCAGCACGTGGGATTGTGAGGCGTTGGTGGAAGAGCACACGCGGCCGGTCTCGCCGCTGAAGGCATGGTAGGTCGCATCCCGCATATATCCCGGGGCGTCAATGTTCAACGTGCCCTCGGCCACCTTGTAATTGTTGTTGTAGATATACGGGAAATCGGCCGCCAGCTCACCTGTGGCACCATATTGGGCCAGGTTGTAGTTTTCCTGAAGGCTTACCCAGCCGTGGTGGTTCTCGTTGGTCTGGTAGTAGCGGTAACCGTCGGGATACTCCAGATTGCCAAACTCCTGATCAGGGAAATAAGTAGAGCGGCTTCCCAGGACGCAACCGCCGTTGTCAGTCGTATTGGGGTTTCGGAAATTGAATAGCGGGCGCAGGGCGTTGGCCACATTGGTCCAAGCGATACTTTTTACGATGACATCGGAATTCATCAAGTCACTATCATCGAAGGCCGCCGTAATCTTTTCAATCTCAAACCTTGCCAGATAACGGTACAGCTCAATTTCAACGGTCTTGTCACCCGGCTGGCTGGAATACCAGGAATATTTTCCCAGCTGCACAGAACCGCTGCCGCCCATGATGGGGCGGTGCCGCCTGAAATTGCCTTTTTCCAGCGGAATGAGTCCGCCGTAGTAGGTCACGACCTGATTCTTGCTCAGTTGAGCAAAGTAATCGGCAGTGGCCGAATCCAGATTGGCCATGACAAAGAAGTAAAAGTAGGTGCCTTGGACGTCGTAGTATTTCACGTCCACGTCCGAAAGGTCCACGCCGGAAGCGTCCGCATAGACCTTGTGGTCAAACAGAAGCGTATCCTTGCTGGTATAAACAAAGATGTCCAGGCGGTCGATGATATCATCTTCCGAGGGGTCGCCTATGGCATCGGCCTTTGTCCGGAAAGCCTCCATGGGGGCAATGCTGAGCCGGAGGCTCACGCAGTCCTTTCCGTCATGTTCGGGAAGTCCAGGAAGTTCTTTGTTGCAGGCGGTCAGCATAGTGGCCGCCAACGCTGCGATATATAGTACTTTTTTCATTTTCAGTCGATTTTAGTTCTGTTGTCCACCGATGGGCTGGCCTGTCACCGGGTCCACGCCCACGTCAATATTGTTTACCTCCAGCTGGTCCCAATCCCGCACGGAGATGATGAAAGTAGCATAGTACTTCTGCTCAATGAAATTCGAGTAATCCGACCCTTCACCGACAATGGTAATTGTTCCAACCTGATACACGGTGTTCGGCTGGGGATAGGTGATGCAGATCGGGTAGAACTTGGACACGCCGTCTATCACCAGTTCAATGACCAGCTTCGGGTACTGCACCTGGTCGTTGTAAGTGCTCACGGAGCTGTAGCTGCTGAAACAGCCACGGCCCATGAAACCGTAAAGGCTCTTGCCTACGGTCATTGATTGCGAGGCGGTATTACCGGCAGTTGCCAAGCGGCCCTGCCCATTGGTCACATCGTAAGTTTGGCAGGTCGCATCCCTGTATTTGCCTGTGGCGTCGATATTCAGCACGCCCCTGTCCACCTTCCAGTTGTTGTTGATAGTGCGGGGATAGAGCTGGTTTAGGATACCTGGGCCACCGGGATTCCACGTTCCGGTCTGTGACCAGCCTGTAGGGGCGTTGGTGTAGAAGCGGAAGCCGTCATTCACACCGCCAAATCCTCCGCTAGAGGTCCCTGTGCCATCATTTCCGAAGAAGAGATACCATGTGTAGAAATGGCCGATTGAGCTGGACTTGGTGGGATTGAAGTGGTTGCCGATGTTGGTGATGGCGATGTTCTTCACGAACACGTCCTTACCACGGAGCCTGTCATCCTCCGGGGCATAGACGATGCTGCCGATGTCAATTCGCCACATCAGGCGCCTCAGTTCTATCTCAACGGTGCTGTCACCGGTGAAATAGGTATCCCGTGCGCCAACCATCGGCATCCGGTCGAAGTCGAAATTGTTCGCAGTCCAGACAATGGGACATGGCATGTTCCAGTCATCGGCAAAATCGGCTAAGGTATGCCCGGCCAGCAGTTCTGCCGTATCGGCATCTAGGTTCGCCATAGCAATGATGCCTACCCGTTCACCTTTCTTTTCTTTGATCCGGAACTCGGTGGTGCCGCTGGGATCCGGAGTAATGGTTACGTGCCGGTCTTCTTCCGTGGCGTACTGGTGGAAGATGTACAAGTCCAGCCGCTGTACGCCGTCTGTGAGTGTAAGGTCCGAGGTGTTGTACGCCTTGGTCTGTGCACATCCGGCCTTGATTTGTAGCGTTACGGTATGCTCTTCGTCTCCTATCTGGGTTTGCTGCGGCTCTATATCCTTGCTGCAGGAGACAGGCAGCATCAGGGCCAGGGGCAGCAACAGTGTCAGTAATTTTCGCATAAATAACTCGTTTAAAAAGGGGCCGGCCGCGACCGGCCCCACCAACATTATGAAAAGTATCAAATCACGACCTCGCGTCGTTTAGATGGTGATTCCGCTGGTAACGGGGACAACGGTCCAGTCCTTTACGGTGATTTCGAAAGTGCCGTCCTGGATGGTGATGGGCTGGTCGGGATTGGTGGAACCCTTGCGGGTGATGGTCAGGTTCTCAATCTCATAGGACTTGCCGCTATCAATATACTGGATGTTCACCGGGTAGTAATAGGTGGTGCCTCCAAGTTCCACTTCGGCTACGATTCTCGTGAAGCGGGGACTCCAGGTGGCCGCTTGGGTGTCCGGCTGCTTGTGGTTTTGGTAGCAGTAATGATAGCTGGGGACCTCGTAGGCGCTGCTTTTGAGGTTGTGTCCGGGGCTGAGGGTTGTGTTCAGCAGGTCATCCAGCCCGGTCGGGCTTTCGTATGCCATCTTGGAGTACCATACGGTGGGATCGTCTGTGGAACCCAGATTGAAATCGCCCGCCACGTTGATGAGATAGACGCGCTTGAGGACACAGTCCAGCGCGGCCTCGGCAGGGCTGGTGAACGCGGCGGTAACCTTTTTCAGGACCACGCGGGAGGCAAGGCGCTTGACCTCGATGGGAATCGGAGTAGTTCCCACGTTGGAGTTGTAGCTACCTACCATGATAAACCCGTTGGCATTGTCGGCAAGCTGGGTCTTGATGGCCTTGAGTTCGTCCAGCGTCTGGACATTGGTGATGTCATCGGCATTGACGACGGCCCAGAACTTCTTCTGACCGGCCTTGACGCGCATACTTCCGCTCATTCCGCTGGTTACCTTGACGTAGGTGTCAATGGTTTCGTCACTGTTGAAGGCGAAGAACTGGATGTTGTGAACGACGCTCAGGTTGTCATCGATATTCTGGTCTACCGATTTGGTTTTGACGTTGCCTGTGATGGTCAAGGTTACTTCCACCCTTCCATCGTCAGAAGTAACGGGCGTTTCCACATTGGAGGTAGAGATTTCTTTGTTGCACGCGACGGTGCAGAGGGTTGCGGCGACGGCCGCAAAGAAAGCGATTTTACGCATAACTTTTTGAGGTTTAATGGGTTTGAAAATAATTGTTTGTAAGGTTGTACCTTTTGTTCAGTTCAGAGATTTCAGGGTCTAGGTTGCCCCTGTGGATGTAGGCGGGCGTCATCCGACAGGCCTTGAGATAGTGCTCCACGGCCTCTTTGTCGCGGCCCTGGCGGCTGTAGATGACGGCTAACAGATAATGCACCTGGTCTGTTTTCGGCAGCGCCTCCAGGATATCAAGCGCCGACGCGTTATAGTCCATAGCGCAGAAGGCCACGGCGGAGTTGTAGTCCTTGTAGGGCCGGAGCAGCTGGATGGCCGTTTCATAGTCTCGGTCGCGGATGGCTTGCACGCCGGCCATGTACTCCTCATCCAGTACGGTTGTCTGGAGGGTGTCTTTGACCATTCCCTTCCGGTGCAGATGGAAGTCAAACTTCACCGTGCGGAGCCGTGGATAGAGGACTTCCCGCAAGTGCGGATAGAAATCCTGCCAGGAGAGGGACTGCTCACGAAGGTCCAGGTTTTCAATCTCTCGGATATCCTGATAGATTTGCTTCTCATTGTCGGTCAGGACTTCACTCTGCTCAACCAACACATCCAGCATCCTCCAGTTCTCAGCGTTGCTGCGGGAGATGAACTTGATGTCCGTCTGGGTTTGACGCGGGTCCTCGGCGCCATCGAAGTAGATATGTTCCAGCATTTCCTCCCGAAGGGAATCTCGGTAGGACTCAATGAACTGGCTGAAATATCGGCTAACGGATTCGCTGCGGCGCTGTGACAGTCTAGTATTGTGCGCGACTGACCCTTCCGGGGAGCAAGAGGCTGTTACCACAATGCTATCCAAGTCAAAATCCTTGTTCTCAATGAGGCTGCCCAGATTCTGCTTGATGCGGCCCATCTCGAAGTGGTTATTGCTGAGGTCTTCGATGATGACGTCCGACCCTTGCTCAAAGTCGATATAGCAGGCCGTGTTGGCTTCCACCCGGCGGCTGATAATCTGCTTCTTATAGCGAGGAGTGCCGTCCACGAAGGCAGACAGGCTGCTTATGTAGTAGGTCAACGTATCGGTCGAGGGAATCTCGTACAGGCGTTTGTCCTGCTCGTAGATGTCGCCGGAAAGGACCACGTCCACCTTCCGGAGCTTCGGTCTGGCGTGGATAGTCTGAATGTAGTTGTAGATGAAATCGCCGTTGGCCGCTGTGATTACGGTATCCAGCCTCAAGCCCTCGTGAACGATGGGAGCCTTGACGTACCGACGGTACATCTTCTCTCTTTGCTCCCACCGACGGGCATTGAGGCGTTTGGATATCGTGTTGGTATAGTGCTCGATGGCATCCCGGCCGGTTACGCCAAACTCGGAAGCAAAGTTGCCAGCCACCTTTGTGTCCAGGATGGCATTGAAATGCTCATCGGCCACATCGGTGGAATCAGCTTTGAAGGCATATAGGTCGGGTATATTACGCTGGATGAATAGCTCCAGAAGCCGCATGTTGATGAATCTGGTTGTATCGGTAATAA
>Ga0208297_1002590_pt1 | contig 10083 bp, 8 predicted proteins | sample LMS_cellobiose_e_FD_187367 | JGI IMG/M metagenome (GOLD analysis project Ga0208297, IMG submission 187367) | Rumen-fistulated moose microbial communities from Alaska, USA - LMS_cellobiose_enrichment (SPAdes) (version 2) | ecosystem: Host-associated > Mammals > Digestive system > Stomach > Rumen... | reverse complement strand
GACCGCCGGAGAGGTGTCGATCGTGCCGATCACCACGGCGTTTTGCGCCGGAACCGTATCGCTTTTGACGATCGGCAGCGTGACGCCGGAAACCTTCTTCAGAATATCCCGAAATTCTTCCGCCGCATAATTTTCGGTCATGTGCGGCTTCGCCGGGATCACGATTTTCCATTCGCTTTTGCCGTTTTGAAACAGCGGGACGGCCGCGGAGAGCAGCAACGCGGACAGCAGCAGCGGGGCAGTCAAGAGTTTTTTCATGGTCATTCTCCTATTTTTTATGTTCGATTTTCATTTCAGGATGGATTCGCCGCCGTTGATGGAAAGATCGCGCTCGCCGTATTTGCGCGCTTCCACATTGCCGGCCAGGAACAGCACGTTGGCGCTCCGGCCCGGATGCCGCCAGTCGAACCGGCAGCTCGGACTGGTCACGGTGACGAACAGATAGTTGGAGCCGAACGTGCCGGAACCGGTATAATCCGCCAGGAACAGACATTTCGACGGATTTTTAACCTTCCACGGCAGATACAGCGGGTCCGAATTGTATTCCGTCCACGGCGAACCGGTGCTGCGGTGCATCGTGTAGATCTGCTGGACATAACTGCAGTGGTTGCGGTTCTTGACGTTCGGGTTCTTTTCGGACATTTCCGGACAGGCGAAGACCGACCCGCGCAGGATCGGCAGGATGAACGTGCGGTAATTGCCATCGGCAAACCGCATGGTGTTCCGCCCCAGATACAGTTCCCACAGCAGACTGCTCCAACTCCGGTTGCTCTGACTGCTCGGCGACGGGAACTTGTCCGGCAGCGCGTTCTTGTAGTCGTCGTTGTACATGGACGTCAGCGTGCCGATGGATTTGAGGTGGGTCTTGCACAGCGTGCCGCGCGCCTGTTTGCGCGCATTGTTCAGCGCCGGCAGCAGCATCCCCGCTAGAATCGCAATGATCGCAATCACGACCAGCAGTTCTATCAGGGTAAAACGGCAAACCGTTTTACGTTTCAGGTATGAGGTGCCGAAAATATATCTGCGTCCCGGCATAATTGCTTCCTTTCCCGGATGATCGGCTCTTTTTCCGTTCATTTCCATAACTCCTTCCTTTCCATAGTTTGACAATTCGAAACTGAAAAAATCATTTCCTTTTCGGCGGAGGGGCGCAGCTGCCGCGGTCAATCAGTTCCGGTGCAATCAGGAACGACTGCGCCGGAAGCGCAGGCTGACGAATCCGTTCGATCAGACGCTTCACCGTCAATCCGATGCTGTCGCCGCCGTTGGTTCCGGCTGAGGTGACCGCAGGATACGGACGGTCGGAGTTCCGGTTGTTCATGCCCATAGAGACCAGCGAAAGAGATTCCGGAATCCGCAAACCGAGAATGCCGGCTTCGATGATGACGCCGAGCGCAAATTCGCGATTGTGACAGATGATCCCGGTCGGCGGTTCAGGCAGCGCCAGCAGCCGCGGCAGCATTTCTCCGGCAAACTGAAACGCATCGAGATTTTTGTCTGCGCAGATGCAGGAATCGTCCGCCGGCAGCCCGCGATCCCGGATGGCAAGCCGCGTCATGTTCTCCTGAACGCCCTTGAATCCGATATAGGCCAGCCGGCGGTGCCCCAGCCCGGCCAGATGATCGACCGCCAGCCGGGACTGTCCGACAAAATCCGGTGCGACCGAGTCGAACCCCTCATGCGAACAGCCGAAAAGCACGGTCGGGATATTCTCCCGTTTCAGGCAATCGTCATAATACCAGGCAATGATGCCCGCCGCCTGATGGGAAAACACCGTTTTGAACGCATTCTGCAATTCCTGCCGGAAGATTTCCGGGCTGATCTCCGGCACCTGCCAGAAAGAAAACAGGGAAAGATACCCCTGCTCCATCAGCATTTTCTGCTGACTGAGCAGCAGGGCCGAATAAGCGGTCAGACTGGATGCCGGCATGCAGATGCCCACCACATCACTGCGTCCGTTTTTCAAGGCGCGCGCCGGAGCATGCGGCTGGCAGTTCATTTCCTTCGCTTTGATCAGAATTTCCTGCCGGCGGCGCTCCGACACGCCGCAATAATTCTTGCCGTTCAGCACGGACGACACCACCGAGTGCGAAACACCCAGCTGCTGAGCCAGTTCCCTGATCGTGATCGACATGGCATCCTCTCCCTGCGGCAAAATTCAGTGACACGTGTCATATACGGAATAATATAACCGGTTCTCTCATCGATTTCAAACTTTTTTTCGGCAAAAAAACGTTTTTTTTCGATTGAAAATACCGCTTCGTGCCGACTTCTCTAGCGGACGGTCTGCCCCGGATTGTTCGTCCAGCTGTCGCCGAGCCAGCCGGACATCCGGTCGGTGTAATAGGTGACCATGCGGAAATCATAGCGTTTGAGCTTTTCCGCATGACCGTCGATATAGGTCACGGCAAAACCGCGGTGAATCTTGTCGTCGATCGGCGTGGTCTTCTGCGTGTAATTGTCGTGGTCGGAATCGATCTTGGAAAACATGGCCGTCTTGCTCTCCTCGACCAGAATGATCCGGGACGGACTGACCCGGCAGCGGGCAAATTCATTCGTCCGCCAGGAAGCCCGCTGAAAACCCGCGCGGGCATACGGCTCGTGCGCATTGAACGAGTAGGAAAACTCGCGTTCCTGATCGGAACGGCACTTGAAAATCCCGCGGACGGCGCGGTGCTGTATCCGCAGGGAATTCGTCCAGCCCGGACCGCCGGTGGCGGGATCGACCTTCTCCCACTCCACCTCCCCTTCCGGCTTCGGATAATACCCGGCGCTCTCGTCGCCGTAAAGGACGATGTAACTGCCGATCTGTTTCATGTTCCCGACGCACCGCATCCCTTCGGAGGTCGCCTTGACGCTGTACAGCGCCGGCAGCAGCAATCCCGCCAGAATCATGATGATGGCAATCACCACCAGCAGTTCTATCAAAGTAAAATCTGCCGTTTCGGATTTTCCCTTCGGAACTGAAAAAAGCAAATCGCTGAACCGAATTTTTTTCATCGCAGACCCGTCTCCGCTTTTTCCGTTACTGTAGCACCCGAAACGGAAAAAGCAAGTGTTTATCCCGCTAATTTAATCTTCAACGACAATGGAAGCCGTCTGTATCGTTTGTGCCGCGACCATCCGATGGGAGCATATCCGCCGTTTTTCCGGTGTTTTCGGGGACTGCCCCTTGCAAAACAGCTTTTGGAAAAGTACATTGACGATCGTGAAATCGAACCCGAATATAGAGCGCCATGAAAATGACCGAAAACGAGATCACCGTCGCATTCATCAGCGATCTGCATTATTCGTCAAAACCGAATCTGCTCTGTCCGGCACGGCGCGGCGAATATGCCGCCGCTCTGCTGGCGGGAACCGTCAAATATCTGAACCGGACCGGCCGACCCGACCTGGTTCTGTGCGGCGGCGACCTGATCAACGAACCCGCCGCAGAGGATGCCGACACCCTGACCGCCATTCTGGCCTCCATTCTGGGGCTGCTGGACATGCCCTGTCTCGTCATCCGCGGGAACCACGATCTGCCGCAGGAAAGATTCACGCGGCATTTCCCGTTTCAGCCCGTCGCCGAGGCGGGATTCGTGCAAATCGTCGCTTTCGACGACCCGGAAACTCCGGGATACAATGCGGTCCGGACCCCGGACGACCTCGAACGCATGAAACGCGCGGCGGAAGGTTGGGACGGAATTCTCTTTTCGTTCCAGCATACGCCGCTGATGGCGCCGGGCGAATGTGTTTACGGCTATGAAAACGCATCGGAAATCCTGTCGCAGCTCAAGGAAAGCGGTTACCGCGGGACTTTATCCGGGCATTATCACAGAGGGAAGCCGCTGACGGAACAAAACGGACTTCAGTTTCTGGTCCAGAATGCGCTGTGCGAACCGCCGTTCACCGGCACCCTGCTGCGAATCGGCAGAACCGGAATCGTTTCGGCGGAACCATTCGGGGGCGGACAGCTTTGCAAACTGCCGGAACTTTCCTGAAGCGTTTTCCCGATCGGATGCACCTGCCGCACGACTGTCCGTTTTCGAACCTCAGCGCCGATTGAAATTCCCGCCGTTCCGCGGACGGTAATTCCGGAACTGCTGCGGCCGGGACGACGGCGTCAGATTGGAATTCAGATAAAAATTCCGCAAAGGCTGGTAACCCGCCGCCTCCATAAGCTTGTCCCAGTTTTTCGGCAGTTCGATCTTCACCGAAGCAAAACCGCCGCCGGGAACGCACATGGTCTTGTTCCGGCTGGCATCGCCGGTAATGATTATCGCGGTCTTGCCCGCGACCATGACCGGAACCGTGTCCAGACGCTCTTTGCCGGTCCAGGCCAGCCACGGCGGGACGGCCGTAGTCTCGACGCCTTCCACCCGGCCGATGCGGACCGCATGCCGACGCAGGGAATAGGTTTCCGGATTGAACGCGCTGCCGGGGTTGCCCCAGTAGTTGGCGTAAGCGCGTTCCTCGACCGGACGGCGGGCGGTGGCGATCAAGGCTTTTTCGAGTTCTTCCTTGCTCTTGAATTTCCGGGCAAGGTCCCGCGCCACGTAACCGGTGATCAGCATCGTCCGGTAGACGAACGGCGTCCCGCTGCCGACGGCGAACTGCTGTTTTTCCACCGCATCCCACGCCATCATCTCCATGATCTTCTGCGGGTCGGCGGTCGCGGGCGCCAGATTGCTGCCCCAGCAGAGCGACGAGGCCGCGGTCAGGACGTTGTCGTTCAGCGCATAGCCCTGCTGCATGTGATACGGACGCCAGTTCAGTTTGACCGCGGCGGCATCGTCTTCCACCAGACACCACGGCATCAGATACCCGAAGGTCCCCATGCGGTTCTGCTTGATGTGATAGCCTCCGAGATTCAGCATGGCGAGGTTGATGAAACGTCCGATCTTCGCATTGCGCATGTTGGAGATTTCGCCCTGCGCACTGTCCAGCTCCAGCTGCCGGGCGATCGGCCCGTTGATCCAGCAGTAGGGAGTCCATGCGTGCGTGCTCGCCAGAGTCCGACGGAAATCGCCGTCGGTCATCGCCCTGGTGAAAGCGATCAGGATCGGCATGTATTCCGGCGGACAGCCCGCCATCACGCCGTTCACCGCAACCAGCCGCGGCGTCGCCTGCCGGTAAGACGGCGGGATTGCGGCAATGACTTCATCCGGCGCCAGATCGGTGTATTTCAGAAATTCGTTCACCCGGGCGGGAGTCGGCGGGATGACCGGCAGACCGTCCGTCCAGCCGTTCTGGGAAAAATAATGATTGACCTCGTCCAGATTGCCGGAATAAATGATTCCGTTCTCCGGCACGCTTTTCTCCGCGCCTTTCAACTCTTCCGGGGTGAAGGGACGAGTCAGCGCGGCAACGATCTGCGGCCAGAGAATCCTGCGGGTGTTCGCCAGCAGTTCCTCGCGGGTATGGGCGGAAAAAGCGCCGGGATATTCCGCCACGCGGGGAACGGGAACCCCGGCGATCGAAGCGGCGCGTTTCGCCTGGTCGGTAAAACCGGGAGCCGCGATCATTACCGACGGCAGACCTTCATGCTCGGCGGCGATGCAGGAGCCCATTTCCTTCGGCGTGCAAAGTCCGCAGCCGCCGTTGCCGGCAATGACCGCATCGATTTTCAGCCGTTTCAGGTTCTGCACGAATTCGTCTTTCTGACGCCGGATTACACCCGGACCGGGCCACGGTCCGGCCGAACCGATTTCTTTCAGCACGTAGACTTTCGCCCCGGGATAATGCTGCAGGATCAGCCGTTTGATTTCCGGATGCGTCACCGAGGCCATGAAACTGCCGCCGACCACGGCGATGTTTTTTCCGTTCAGCGTGGCAAGCCTCGGCGCCTGTTTGATTTTCGGGATGGAATTTTTGCCGACCGGCGACAGTACGGAGCTTTTTGCCGCATCGGAGGCCGCTCCCGGCAGCTGACAGGCGCCGGAATCATCACATTCGTCAGCAGCCGGAGCCGCGAGACCGACGACCGTCAGCGCGGCAAGGAAAAACATCTGGTAAAAATAACGCATCATCATCTCCTGACAGTTGTTGTTTCTATCGAATAGAACGCGCCGTTCCGGATTTTATTGTGCGTGGGAAAATTTTTCTCATCGGAATGCAGTTTCAGGTTCGACCATCAAGAGAAATCCCGGATTTTTTGCACTTTCAGCTTGACAAGTCGCAAAAGCGGGTTATATTACAGCTGATTTTCGACATGGTGGTCGTAGCTCAGTTGGTTAGAGCGCCTGGTTGTGGCCCAGGAGGTCGTGGGTTCAAGTCCCATCTACCACCCCATTTTGTTTTATCGCCCCGGTCCAGCCCTCGGATACGGGCTTTTTTATTGCCGCGCAAAACCCCTTGTACCAGCGGGATTTGCAAAATATGCTCCAAAGATGTTTTCTCCGCCGGAGAATTATCGGCGGGAAATCCGGGGCCAAAATCCTATGAAAAAACCCCGAAATTCTCCGCCATAACGGCCAACCCGACCTCCACTGGAGAATGCATAAGTCCCGGAACATGTCGGCGGCGAGCCGACCTCCTGTATGCGGACCGAGAATGACGACCTCCTGCAATCTTCATTTTCCGCAATGCTATAATAATGAGAGCATTGGAAAAACCGCCCGGCAAGTCGTTCTTTCGCGTCATCGGGGACTGCGTTTCGGCGGAAAATAATAAAATTCTCTGACCTCCTGCAATTTTGACTTAACGCATACCGACGGTTTTTATCCGCAATGACCGAAGACCCCGGAAAGCCCCACATCCCGCCTCAAAAATCATCCGCAGGAAGTCGACGGTTATATTCGCATGGAAACGACTTTTTTTCGGTTTATGCCATTACCCCCTGCTTGTCCTCCGAAAACGACCTCCCGCCTCAAAATTCCAGGGTCGGTTTTACTATAATAATCGAAAATCCTCAATTTCAACGAAAATCAGCCGACCTCCGCAAAACGGACTGCTCCCCGGCAAACCATCGATCACCGCACCCGTTGACGCACAACTGCCCCCGTTCGACACAGCCCACTGCTGCGCCAATCGTCGCGACAGCCCCTTTAAAACACAAACGGCGGCCAGGCTTGCTCCCGACCGCCAGAGTCTCATTCGATGCTGGAAGATTTACCTTTACCGGGGTGCTTGCTCGTTATCGAGAAAATCTTGAGGACTGTTTTTATCGTTGAGGCAAATGAGAAATGCAAAAATTACGCCGGGAATCCATGCGAAGAGCGTGAACAAGAGGACAACCATCATCGTGGCGCATCCCTTGTTGGTAACGGCCAACGGGGGAAAGATTATGCACAAGAGATACCGTATGATTGTAACAAAAGTATCTTTGTTTGTCGCGACCACCTTGTCAGAGTCGTTCATTACGAATATCCTGTTTCCTGTTTCCTTTTTACTATTTCCGGTATTTTTGTCCAAAAACGGGGAAAACTGCTCTTGGGAATAATTTACTGCCAAAAAAATCAAAAATCAAATCAAAAAAACCTGTCATGACATCTTTTTTAAATGTTTTTCCCGTTGTATCGCATTGAGTTGCGACTACTCATCCCGCCGCCTCGATTGGCCTCGCTTCTGGCAATTTCACCGAATCATCACCCTCTTCCACGTCTGACTCAGCCTCGCCGCACGGCGTTGTACCCGCACTGCACCTGATTCACCCCCGGTGCGTCTCAAAGACCGCTGCCGCCGCCTCCCGGACTCTGTCTTTCAGTATCTTGGGCTTGACCACTACCAGTTTCCCGGCGTAAGAAAGAATTCGCTGGACGAGAATTTCCATTGGGGCTTCAGGAATTTTGACCAGTTTGAACACGGGATCGTCCGTCTCCCAGACGATCTCCTGCTGCTCATGAAACGGCATGGCGAAGATGGAGTCGTGTATGTCCTTGTGGAACTTCAGCACGACATTCTTCACCGGCGTCAGCGTGAAATGGATGTTTCCATAGATTTCCGGATCCGGCGTGAAGGCTTTCTCCGTAATCTCTGCTTTCTGGATGCGGTGGATCATGAAACTGCGCGGGGTGTCGGCATCAGCCGCGCGCGCGTGTACATACCAATTATTATTCCGGAAGAAGAGCGCGTGGGGTTCGATCTCCCGCTCCGAGACATTGCCCTGATAATCCCGATAGGTGATCTTCAGACACACATGATCCCGCCATGCCCGGTAGACGCAGTCGAATATTTCCTCGTCGACTTTGCCGGTCTGGGCGGAGAAGAGTTTCATCTGGGAAACGAAGGAGCACTTCACCAAGTCCGGGTTCGCCACGTTGAGCAGATAATCCACCGCGTGGCAGATTTCTCCCTTCAGCGGTTCGGGGAAGATGTTCTCCGAGATGCGCCGCCCCATAAGGAGCGCCATCATCTGGGTCTCGCTCAGATCGGCGGGATAGGCAAAGTCCCAATGCGGATCCGTGAGGTAAAATCCGTGCCGACTCCGGTCATATTCCCACGGACAGTTGAACTCATCCTTCAAAACCCTCATATCACGCCAAATGGTTTTTCTGGTGCAAGTGAGGATCATGGTCTCCGAAGTGTCGAAGGTCGCCTCCTGAAATGCCTTGCTGATCTTCTTGAAATTCGGATACTGCTGCTTCCGCATCATATCCACGATGCGGATCATCCGTTTAAGTCTGTATTTTCCAACCTGCATGGCCTTGTCTCCAAAAAAAAATCAAAAATTTTTGTTTTTCCGCAGGTATGAGTCGTTATATTACCCATACCCTGTGATAATTTATACTCAGACAAACAAAATGTCAAACGGAAAACGGAACCCATAACAGAGAAAGGACACGGCCCATGAGAGTGTATAATCCGATGACCGTCATTCGCCAGACGTCCAGAAAACTCCTGCAGGCATTCTTCGCCGAACAGGGATGTCTGGACTTTATCGACTTCGAAAAAGACAAACTCTACGAAATCCAGGACGCATTCCGCACCTTGCCGGAAAAGGCAATGACACGGGCGGAAGCGGTGATGCGGGATGTCTTCACCCTTGCCGGTGACGAGAGCGTTCTGCTCCGGATCCTTGACGAGGCGCAACGGCATGACATCAGGATCGAAGAGGACTACGGAAAAATGAAAAGCCGCTATGACCGGGCATTCTACATCTACCTTCATCACCGGGACCTCTGGGCGCAGAATTGCACGTTCCTGCAGGTGGACAGACTTCCCAGCCGCCACTGGTGCCGCTGTCCGAACCTGCCGCGCAAGTCGCCGATGACGGACCAAGCCACCTGCGAGAAACTGGGGAAGCAGATTTCCGCCTTTTTCTGGCAAAAGCAGGTCCGGGGCAAGAAATACCTTATCGAATACCAGCGCCGGAACAACGGTCTGCATTACTACTTCGTCTACCTCAGCGACTATTCCAACAGCTACGAGGCATGGAGCGATGAGAGCACGGAACTGGAACGGCGGAACGAAACGCGCGCCATCAACATGGTTTTCGCGTATGACGAGCAGTTCGGGACGCTGGACACCTACAATCTGGGCGGCAGCAACATCGCGGTGGTTTTGCAGAAAATGTTCTGCGACGCCGTTCTCGGTCATGATTTGGTCGACAAGACGGTCCTGAAAAGCGCCTTTGACATCGAGCGTCTCAAATACCGGGGCAACATGCCCGTTGCCATGCCGCAGATCGGGATCACCCGTGTCTGGATTTCCCGCATGGGATTCAATTATCACGGGGTGGGCAACCGGCGAGGGCACACATTTAATGTGGGCAACCCGGTGCATGATGATGAAATCTATTCCGTCATGGAGCACGATCTGAACGGAGAAAATGTGCCTCTAAGTCTGATCTCAATCAATTTTGTCCGGATCAAGCTGGAGATTGAACTGAACGGGGTGAAGCGCCATATGGATATTGATCTGCGGAAAAACAGCTGCACGCTGAAAAGCAATACTGACGATCTGAGAAAAATCGGTGAACTTTTTTTACGGGAGACTGGAATCGATGTGCAACCGTACCTCTTTTGACATCTTGCTGGACTTCGGCAGCGTGGCCGAGGAATTTATGCTGGACTGTTATGATCTGTCCTCGCTCCGCCTGAATCACAAGGAACTGACTTCCGCGGGACTGCTCCGCAAGCGGCCCATCGGGAAGACAGTCCG
>Ga0208297_1002585_pt1 | contig 10096 bp, 12 predicted proteins | sample LMS_cellobiose_e_FD_187367 | JGI IMG/M metagenome (GOLD analysis project Ga0208297, IMG submission 187367) | Rumen-fistulated moose microbial communities from Alaska, USA - LMS_cellobiose_enrichment (SPAdes) (version 2) | ecosystem: Host-associated > Mammals > Digestive system > Stomach > Rumen... | reverse complement strand
ACTTGGTTGATGCAATCGGAATCTGACGCAGGTTGGTCGGTTAATGGGTTAATCCCGTTTGCCAGTTTGTCCAGATACATCTTGGCGCGCTGCATGGTTTCGAGATCAGTCATATCCGCACCTCCTCCACGGCAAGGTTACTTTTTCCAGATTTCAACGGCATAGTCACACAGGGTTTTCTGTCGTGCTGAAATCTCCTCAGCTCCCCAGCGGGTGTATTCCGCAACTGATTTGTTGGGCTCGATTTTAGACTCGCGATATCCCTCTTTTTTCACATTAAACGGCTTGTTAGAAATAGAGCTGTTTATTGGGCCGCTCAAGAGCATAAGGTTTCCAAGCCTCCAAAGGTATGCCTCATGGGTTTCGGTGTCAACGTCCCATTGATTTGCAACAATTGGCATAATGTGTTCAATATGCACCTCGCTGGAATCCAAATTGATCTCGAGTGTGGTATCCAGGTGCTGATGGATTCTTGTCAGAATATATCGAACAATTTCTTTTTCCGACTTCGATGCACTCCAAATTGAAAACACACCACGGAATTCCTCGTCAGACACAATCTCTCGACGAATGCTGTCACAAATATCTGTGATCTCCTCGAGTTCACCATTGTAAATTTTTCGTGCAGTTGCCGCAAAAAATCTTTCACTTTGATTTGCGACCTTCCCGCAAATTGTGAAGTTTCGGAACATGTAAACTTCGATCATGCTGACGACTTCAGCAATCTCAGATTCGGAATAGCCCGCGTCGGATTGCTTCATTGCTAGAACGACCGGGTAGAAGGCCTTTGCCTTGAAAGTCTTCAAAGCGCCCAGTGCCTTTATCAGCTTTTCGTTTTGGAATACAGCGTCGTCATCAGGGAATGACATTGCATGATATACTGGTGCCATTCTTTCCAGGTCGTTTAGCAGATCACGGCTAAGCTTAGGCGTTGATATCTCCTTGCTGATTGTACGATAAATCGCCTTATCTCGTGTAAACTCATGCCTTGAATTCCAAAAGTGCCTAATAAACTTAGTCGCATCAAGCTTATCGAGAGAGTTTACCATGGCATTCCACTTTTTCTGTGAAGCCTCTATATCCTTGGATTGGCTGAATATATAGTTCTTTAGAAGATCGGATGTTTCAAGATCCCGGCCTCTTGCATTCAAGGTCTCAAAAATCACAAAGGCCTCTTCAAGTTTAGTGGCTTCCATATAGAGCACATTAAAACGCGTTGTAAATGTTTCAAAGTACTCATCTAGGCATTCAACAATCTCTTCTGTGTCTGCCGTGTGTAGTGCATCGACAGCCTCCTGGATCTTATCAGAAAAGAACACAAACGCTTTGCGCATGCGCTCATGGGACTTTTTCTTCTCCCTCGTTTTTCTGTTGGGAGTTCCTAACTGGATGTTGTCGCGAAAATAATCAGCGTCTAGCGCATTTAGAATCAGATGAAGCTTGTTTCCCTTTGTATTGTATCTGCCAATGAATTGGCTGGTAATATCTGCATTTCTTTCATCGGCATCAGGATTATCTGTTTCTTTGAGGATTTCCTTATAGAACAGTTGCAGTGCTCTAAGAAAGATCACCGCTGTAGTGGTTCTTTGCTGGCCATCAATGATGTATTTCTGCTTTTGATCATTATGGACAACAATTTGTCCAAAGAAGTGGTTTGCTTTTTCTGGGTCGTTCTTGGTTGTAAGAAGATCTTCCCAAAAATCACTAAGCTCGTCGGCTTCCCAGGAATATTCGCGCTGGTAGTCCGGAATATGGTAAATCTCTCCTAAATAGGTTTTCATGTTCCAGATTGAGCAGTTTTGTAAGGCCATTTTTCATCCTCCCCGTCTATATCTTTCGCTTTCCCACAATTTGTTGTCGGTAACTATAGTACTTTCACTATCTCCCCGTATGTCACCAGCGACACGTTCCCGAACTCTTTTGCTTTCTCCTCACAGCCCTTGGTGAAGCCAAATTTGGAAAAGATGAAGAAGTGCTTGTTCTTATACGGGAACAGCTCGCTGCGGGCAAGAAGCGTCTCCAGGACGGTAAGATCAACCTTCTCCGCTGTCCACTTGCACTCGGCGAAAAGGGCGGTGTCCTTGTCCTGTTCGCCCATGATGTCGATCTCGGTCTGGCACTTATGGACGGGATCGTTGCCCCACCAGCGGCCAAGGGAGGTGAACTCCACCGGGGACTTGCCGCTGAGCAGCAGCTTCCATAGGTATTGCTTGCAGATCTCCTCGAACACCTTGCCCATATACGCGGGCAGATGCGGCTCGATGCGCTTGTAGACGAGATCCGCCGCGCCGCGTGCGATCATGGAGGCGTTCTCCGGCACGAAGCGATACCAGAAGCGGAACATATTGTCGTCGATGGAATAGATCGATTTCTTGGACGCCTTCTCGCCGTAGGGCGTCTCTTTTTGCACGATGCCCAGCGCGACGAGATTCTTGAGATAGGTGGAGCAGACGTTTGTGTCCTCGCCCACCTTGGTGGAAATTTCCGACATACGGGAGGCCCCTGTGGCGATGGCGGTGATGATCGCCGTGTAGATCGCCGGCTCCCGGACCTCCTGCTTCAGGAGGTTTGTCGGCTCCTCGTAGAGGGAGGAGGTGGGGTTCAGATAGGTGTTCTTGACGTTCTCCTCAATGCTGAGGCGCTCGTTCATCTGCAGAAGGTACTGTGGCGTCCCACCCACGATCCCGTAGGCAAGGGCCTTCTCCTCGGCGGAGAAGTTGCTGAAATACCGGCAGGTCTCTTCAAAGTCGAAGGGCTGCAGCTTGATCTGAGCCGTACGCCTGCCGTAGAGCGGCGCCTTGTAGGCCAGCACATGATCCTCCATGTAGGACATGGACGAGCCGCAGAGGATCAGCATCAGCCTGGAGCGATCCTTGTACTTGTCGATCAGCAGCTGCAATGTGGAGGCCAGGCTTTTGGAGGCCCGCGCCACATAGGGGTACTCATCGATGGCCAGGATGATCCGCTCGTTCTCGGAGAGGCGGAAAACCGTCTCCAGCGCGGCCTGGAAGGAGGCGAAGGAGGTCTCGGCCTCGATGCCGCTTGCATACTCGATGATGCTTTTGCTGAAGTTCTCCAAGTTCTGCTTCGCGTTGCTCTCGACGCCCATGAAATAGATGGCTTTTTTGCCGTCAATAAAATGGTTGATGAGCGCAGTTTTCCCCACGCGCCGGCGGCCGTATAGGACTACGAACTCGAATTTGTCGGAATTATATAATTGAGTTAGGGAGGCGAGCTCCCGCTCTCTGCCGATAAACATGTAGACTACCCCCATGTTAAGGTTATTTGTAGTATAGCACACGATATATAAATAGTCAAGTACGATTCGGCAAATCATACTTGACTATTATTTGCGTATAAGTGAATACAGGACTCGATTTGCAGACCTCCAAAACATTATTCTTGATTATTCGGTCCGAATAGCATATAATAATTGCAAGGGGTGATCTGCATGGAAACGAGGCTGGGAAAAATCACAGCCGGCAAAGCCGGCGGAACGGCGTCAAGTGGGTCGAAAACCTATAAGCTGACCTTGCCGTCGGCATGGGTTGCAGCTATGGGTTTGGCCGGCGACGGTGGCCGAGTGGTCCTTTCCTTTGATGGTGAGACGATCACCCTTCGCCCGGAACAGAGTGTGGAGCAGTACAAAGCAGCACGCTTGGCGCAGGGGCATGAGCTGATGGAGATCCGTTACTACAACGGGGATGCTCTCTGCACCTTGATATACGCAGACAAAACCGCGCGAGATATTCGCGCCGAAAACGATACAGACAACCTTGTGAAAACCGCATTCGGAAAGAACGCGCTTCCAACATGGGCGGATCTGGAGGCGTTTCTTGAGGAACGCTGCATCCCCCGGCAGCGAGCGGGACTACGGGAGTATCTGGAGGCGCTGGGGCTGGAGGAATATGATCCTCTCGCTATTATTCAAAAAACCAAGGGGCGCATGGCTGAGGACGATCAGTGGATGGAGGTGCGAGAGATCAGATGACAGTACAGTTTGTAACGAACGACAAAGTGGCCGAGACTTCCTCCAAAGGCAACCAGGAGAAATGGCAGGACGGCGGGCGCTGGTACAAGCTGGATCAGTTTGGCTATGAGGGCCTCGCCGAAACGGTGATCTCCCGTCTGTTGGAGCGCAGCAGTATAGAAACGGACACGCCCTTCCGTTTCGTCCGCTACCGGATGGAACGGATGAACGTTCACGGGCGGGATCGAAACGGCTGCTCAAGCGAGGACTTTCTCCAACCCGGAGAGTCTATCATTACCCTGTCCCACCTGTTCAAAAGAGAAGGTCTCCTCTTGAAGGACGCCTTAACGCGTCTGTCCAGCGACAAGAAGCGAATTGCGTGGCTTGCCGAGGAGACGGCAGCGCTCACCGGTTTGGAGCAGTTTCCGCAATATCTGACACTGCTCTTCGAGGTGGATGCCGTGTTTCTGAACGACGATCGGCATCTGAACAATATCGCAGTGCTGGAAAAGGGCGGGCGGTTCGACTATTGTCCCATCTTTGACAACGGTGCCGGGCTTCTGTCCAATGTGCAGATGGCGCCGATGGACATTGACCCCGCTGCGCTGATTCGTTCAGCGAAAGCACGACCATTCAACACGACCTTCAATCGTCAGGTGATCCATGCGAGGAACCTGTACGGACCGCAGCTTCACATCCCTAAGTTCACAGAAGAAGATCTTCGCCTTGAACTGGAAGAACCGCTGAACTACTATGCGCAACGCGATCATGGCTTTATCGCGGAACGGGTCTGCCAAACGATCCTCACACGGCAAAAGGAGCTTAATAAGGGCAATTTACAGTAAGTTTAGGAATACTCACTCAAAGAGGTGTTAATTGTGGCTAATGGAGAAAAGCCAACCGAAAAAGAACATTTCATACCACGAATGTACTTAAGAGGGTTTTCGGAAGTCAAAGAATCCGGAAAAGCTTTGATATGGCAATTTAACCTTAAAACAATGCAGCAGATTCCTGTTCAAGTAGACGTTCAAGATATTTGTTTTGAAAAGAACCTGTATGAAATCAAAGGCAAAGATGGATCATTCATTGCACAGAACACAATCGAAAAGACATTTGGCAAAATTGAGGACAATACCAACAGAGTAATCCAAGCGATCCGCGCGAAGTCAGAAAGCGAGAACTGTTTGAATTGTCCAACGGTTTTGTCTGAGAATGACAAAAGCTATCTGATCATCCTTATTACTTCTTTGTTGTATCGTGATCCTACAACAATAGAGTCGGGTATTGGTTTCCTACGAGAATCAAATCCCAATATGGATGATCGTGAAGCCAGGAATTTCACTCTTCTGAATCTACTCCCGTTGGGCCTTGATCCGGAGTGGGACAAAAATACAATAATTAGGACCGCAATAGAGAATTTGACGAGGATCGCATATCAAATCGGTATTGCAGACGAGGACGTCATTATTACATCGGACAGGCCTGTTGCGATATGGTCTCCCAAAGAAGATGAACCATACAACAGGCCTCGAGCAGTTGCTTTTCCGCTGACTTCAAGACTCCTGCTATACATGTTCCCCGAGGAGAGTGTTGATCCTATAGCGAGAAATTGCTTTGTCAAACTCAGCAAAGCCCAAATCAACGACCTTTACGGCAATATTGCGATGTCTGCAAGAAACTGGATCTATTCGCGGAACCAATTAACAACAGAACAAATGGGAATAATCAGAGAAGCAAGAAAAAAGATTAGACTGAATTGAACATGCGCCGGAAAACCGTTGACAGCGGTTTTCCGGCGTATGTTTGTATTTTGGTAGAAAGGTTATTGCTTCTCGATTTTCCCGTGTTCTTTTTCAAACTCCTCGATGGCCTTGCGGATCAGGTAGATCACTTCTCCGTTGGCGGAGCGGCCCTCGTACTGAGAAATATAGTGCAGTTTATAGTGTAGCTCGCTGTCAATGCGCAGCCCGAGGTGCTTATCCTTTTCCTTCTTCAACGCATCCATGCCATACCCTCCGTGTACTTGATAAAAGATAATTTGAGTTTATTTCAAGTACATGATAGAATGTGCAAAGTGTACTCACTTTAAGTACACAACTTTTGGAGGGGTGAGGATATGGAGATATCAGGAAAAGCTTATTTCGTCAGCGATCCGCGCAGGATAGAGGACTTGACGGTGCTACATTTGGTGGAGAAGGAGCGCCCGTTTGAGGTCGTAAAAATCGTGAAGCTGGCGAAGATTGACTATGAGAATTTCATCACGGATATGGTCGCAGATCGGCAGTTCATCGAGGATCACGTTGCTCTTTGCTCAAAGGGAGAGGTGTGGCGCTGCATCCTGGTGCAGCAGCGCGGTCACACTGACGGTGTGCTTGTCATGCCGGAGGACAGCTGCTTCGTCGGCTGGGCGGCGTATTACAGCGAATGAGTTTGCCCCTGTCATGTAAATAACCGATGACCGGGAAAGCGTGAGAAGACAAAATACAAATTCAATACAAAAGTTGTAAAGAACGTATTGACAACAGAGTTGTAATATGATATATTACAACCATCAGCTGATAGCAATCCGTGCGGAGGTGAAACATGCAGATCGGAAGCAAGTTTACAATTGGGGTTCACATCATCACAGCCATCGACTATTTCAAGGATATGGACCGGGTGAACAGTGAATTTCTTGCCGGAAGCATCGGGGTGAATCCCGTCATCGTCCGCACGGTCATATCACAATTGCGGGAAGCCGGTATCGTGCAGACGCAGCGCGGCAGCAGCGGCGCGGTACTCACGAAGCGGCTGGATGAGATCACGCTCTACGACATCTACAAAGCCGTTGGCAGTGTAGATGAAGCGGAAGGCCTCTTCCATTTCCACGAGCAGCCGAACCCGGACTGCCCGGTGGGCAGAAATATCCATAAGGTGCTGGATCAGCGTCTCCTTGATGCGCAGAGAGCCATGGAGGAGAGTCTCCGATCCACAACGCTTGCCGACATCGCGGAAGACACGAGGCAGGCAGTCAACAATGAATGAAATGACCAAAAGGAGTAATGGATCATGAAGAAGATTTTGATCGTAAACGGCAGCAAGAGAAGAAACGGCAATTCCTACAAGCTGGAGGCCCGCATTGCCGAGCAGCTGCAGGGGAAAGCGGAGGTCACCACCTTCAACATCGGTGAGAAGGACGTCCGTGCATGTCTCGCCTGCGACGGCTGCAAGCGCCAGCATACCCCCAACTGTGTCCAGCGAGATGATTTCACCGCGTTGATCCCGGAGCTCGACTCCTGCGACGCCATGCTGATCCTCGCCCCCGTGCACTGGGATCAGTTCCCCGCCCAGCTCAAGGCGTTCCTTGACCGCACCTACTCCTTTATGGACTTTACCCAGCCCGATTTCTCCATGGCAGGACGCAAGGACAAGAAGCTGGCCGGATACTTCTTCGCCGGCTTTGGCCCGGTCGATGTGTACACCCAGATGGTGGAGACCAACCTGAAGAGCTTTGCCACCGCCGGATTCCGTGATTACAAGGCCCATGTAGCCGGTAACGCCAACGTTCCGGGCAGCATTATGGAGAAGCCGGACGACCTGAAGACCGCTGACGAGATGGTGGCGTGGCTGCTCGCCTGATCGTTCATCAAAACACAGAGAGATATCACAAAGGGGGCTGGACAATCTGGTTCAGCCTCCTTTTCGGAAAGGCGAGGGATGATCATGTCGAACGCAGTAACCTATTTCCGCTTTCTTGTCAATGAGATCCACACAACCATAGTGGCCACAGTAGATGATGAAGGGCTTCCCGTCACGGCGGCCATTGATATGATGGACTATGACGAGAACAACCTGTACTTCCTGACGGCAAAGGGTAAGGGATTCTATGACCGCCTTGTAAAGCGAGGGTTCCTCGCCTTTACGGCCCTCAAAGGGGAAGACACTATGTCAAGCGTTGCCCTTTCGGTCAGAGGGAAAGTGCGCGAGCTTGGCTGCGGAAAGATCCCGGAGCTGTTCGAGAAGAATCCGTACATGTACCAAATCTATCCCACGGATGAATCCATGCAGGCGTTGACTGTTTTTCAAATCTATGAAGGCACCGGCGAATGGTTTGATCTCTCGAAAAAGCCTATCGAGCGTGCTTCCTTCTCCTTTGGCGGCGCTGAAAAGAAACCGGAGGGCTATTTCATCACAGAGGCCTGCATCGGCTGCGGAAGCTGTGCGGCGGTCTGTCCGCAAAGCTGTGTTATCACTGACAGCGTGCCTCATGTGATCGAGCAGGCGCATTGTCTACATTGCGGAAATTGCATGGAGGCGTGTCCGGTGGGCGCAGTTGAAAGAAGGTAACTGCATGAATGAGAAAATGACACAGGAGCAGCGGCTTGACACGCTCGTCGAAGCGTTCAAGTCTGATTCCGTTCAATATAAGGATTTACAGACGCCGGAGGATAACGAGGGCAAAAGACGAATCCTGCGCTCTCTGATGAACATTCGTATGCCGAAGAAGCTGGACGATTCGGTACTGGCCGTACAGGATGATTATCTGCAGGAACGCATCCGCGAAAACGGGATTGTCACGCTTTCGGAGATTCCCGTTATTCGGAATGGCATGTCAATCTGGCAGGGCGACATCACCCGGCTTGCCGTTGACGCCATTGTGAACGCCGCCAACTCGCAGATGCTCGGCTGCTTCGTCCCGATGCACACCTGCATCGACAACTGCATCCACACCTTTGCAGGGGTACAGTTAAGAGCGGAATGCAATCGGCAGATGAATCAGCTCCGTATCCGCTATGGCAGAGATTATGAGCAGCCCACAGCCGTACCGATACTGACGGACGGATATAACCTTCCGGCGAAGAAGATTATTCATATCGTCGGCCCGATTGTGGAAGATCGGCTGACTCCTGCGCTGCAACAGGACTTGGCAAATTGCTACCGGAATACGCTCGACCTCTGCGCGGAAAACGGGCTGCGCTCCGTGGCCTTCTGCTGCATTTCCACCGGCGTCTTCCACTTCCCGAATCAGCGGGCGGCGGAAATCGCGGTCAAAACCGTGAGTCGGTGGCTGGACGATCACAAGGGACGGATCGACCGGGTGATTTTCAACGTGTTCAAAGACGAGGATAAAGCATACTATGAAAAACTGTTACACTGATCAGCCAAACGGCTATCTGGAATCCATACAAAAAGGCCTTCTTGCCGTGCGTACTTACGACCTCCGCGTTTCCCGCGGGATCGGATCGCGGGACGAGCAGATCGCAAGGCTGAAAAAGGAACTCGAAACAGCAGACGCTATCGTTGTGGGCGCAGGGGCCGGCCTTTCTACCGCAGCAGGTCTGACCTATTCCGGCGAACGCTTTGAACGGTATTTCTTCGACTTTGCCAAGAGGTATCAGATTAAGGACATTTACTCCGGCGGCTTTTATCCGTTTCCCGATGAAGAAACCTTGTGGGCTTGGTGGGCGAGGCACATTTACTATAACCGCTATATTGATGCGCCGAAGCCTGTTTATCCAAAGCTGCTGTCACTGCTCAATGATAAGGACTATTTCGTGATCACGACAAACGTGGATCACCAGTTCCAGCGGGCGGGCTTCGACAAAAAACGGCTGTTCTACACGCAGGGAGATTACGGTCTGTTCCAGAGCGTCGATCCCACGGTGCAGGAAACCTTCGACAACGAAGTGTGGACAATTCGGGCCATGGAAGAGCAGGGCTTTGTTCTGGATGAAAACGGCATATTTAAGGTTCCGGAGAACGGCACAATCTCTATGAAGCTACCAGCAGAACTGATCCCCACTGCTCCAAACGGCGATCCGGTCACGATGAACCTGCGCTCTGACGATACCTTTGTCGAGGATGCAGGATGGCGCAAGGCTTCGGCTGCGTATTCCGATTTTCTGCGCAGGCATGAAAATCTGCATGTGCTGTATCTGGAGATCGGCGTAGGAGCCAATACGCCGGTGATTATCAAGTATCCTTTCTGGCAGATGACGAGAGACAACAGGCAGGCAATATATGCTTGCTTGAATTACGGTGAAGCGTACTGTCCAAAAGAAATTGAGAAGCAGGCTATTTGCCTTGATGGTGATACCGCAGAAGTGCTTGAAAACATGAAATAGAATCCGATTTGGCAGAATCGCG
>Ga0208297_1002584_pt1 | contig 10098 bp, 9 predicted proteins | sample LMS_cellobiose_e_FD_187367 | JGI IMG/M metagenome (GOLD analysis project Ga0208297, IMG submission 187367) | Rumen-fistulated moose microbial communities from Alaska, USA - LMS_cellobiose_enrichment (SPAdes) (version 2) | ecosystem: Host-associated > Mammals > Digestive system > Stomach > Rumen... | reverse complement strand
TCAGGCGCGATCCCGTATCCTCCGATCGAAAATGTGATGGCGGTCTGCATTGGGCTCAACCTTCACCGGCCATATTGCATTGATCTGCTGGGGACAGCAAACTATCAGGTTGATAAGGATGATCCGCGGAGCAGGGCCTACCGCTTCCTGCTGGATTATACAGACGGAACTCTCGATCAGTGGAATATGATCCTCGATCAATTTGGGCAGCAGCACATTCCATATCAGAGGAATCAAAAAATTGCAGAATAATTTTTCTTCCCGGGGCAACCTGACGTTCCCCTACGAAACAGCCAAATGTGATGTGTCGGCTTGAGATTCTATACAGAATTCCATACCGAAAAAGGACTGCCAGAAGAAGCAGGGCCTTGTGTATCAAGAACGGTACACAAGGCCCTGCTTCTTTGTGTTTTAGGGCAACCTCAGGTTCCTGTATGAGCCTGAGAAGCTGCCGTATTATAGCCTTGCCAGGGCGGGAAAGAGAATCCTGCCTCAGCAACATCGTCGAGGCGAGACGCTAAACCGTCCACCCCCTGACCCGCGACCACCTGCATCCGGAAAGGCGGGCTCCACTGGGAGCGTGTTAGGAATTGAATAAGGTTGCTCACCCTGTGGAGGGGAAGCACAAGAACTGAACGGAGAGCTAAAAAACAGCTCTCGGGTCCGGTCTCTTAAGTGCGCCCTTCTTCCGGTTGCTGCGCTGAGGCTCTCCGTTCGCAGATGCGAAAGGAGGGCCAAAATGGCTCGGACAAACAAGGTCAACGAAAGCAAAAAGGGTGCGTTCAAGCACGGAACCTCTATCGGCGAAAATGGCGAAATCTTATATGATGCGCCGATCGAGATCGTGGACGATGCCGACATGGAACACTATGGCATCAGCAAAGATGACTGCCGATATCTGCGGTTTAATGGCAGCCAGAAAATGCGGGTGTACTTCTACAAGACGCCCAATCGCGAGTTTGCGGAATTCCAATGGGAATCCATCAACAACCAGCACTCCAGCGCCTACTTCGCCAGCCGGTGCATGGTTCCGGGCAAACGCAAGGCGTTTGTGCGGTGCCGCGACACGAACAAATGCACCGCCTGCCCATATGGCGTGACGCCCGAAACCCGGCAGTCAGCGGTGGTATCGCTGGACGGTCTGATCGAAACCGGCTGGGACCCTACGCCGGTCGAGTCTGTGGAACACACCGTACTGGCCAAGATTGAACGTGAAGAGATCCGCGCTCTGATGTGCGCGGAGGACTGGCGGATCGCGGAAGCGTATGAAGCCAGAACGTTTCTCGGCGACTCGGTAAAAACCATTGCGGAAGAGCTCGGCCTTTCAGAGCCGCGGATTTATCAGATGCTCAGCCGGGCAAAACAAATTGTCAAAGAATACAGGGAGGAAAATCCAAATGACTAATATGGAGGCATTGACGAACATGGTCAACAGTGAAAATGCGCCCGTTATCGCGGGCATCGGCGGTATCGTTCTTCTGGTCGGGATCGACCGCATGACGAAGGGCCGCTACAGGATCGAAGGAAAGAAAGATTCCATTACGATCGAACCGGCTGCGGCAGCGGCCCCGCCGGAACAGGCTCAGGAAGAAGAAAAGAACGCATAACGCGGAGGGCAGGACTTACCATCCCGGTAGGCCCTGCCCTTTTTATTGCTTCATATAAAATCCGCACTCGTAGCCGTCGGCCCGGAGCTCGATGCCCGGGAGCCACGGCGGCGTCCGGCCCATCTGCTCACAGATTGCTTCGAGGGACGCGTCGGGGCTGCATTCTATGATAAGCTCGTCATGCACGTGCCCGACGATCTGGCAGTAGCTCAGGGTCCGCATGGCATAGGCCAGAATGTCCCTGCTGACGGCCTGCACGATGTTCTCCACGAACTTCGGGCCGTAGCTCTCGATCCGGGACCAGTGCTTCGTGGAGTCGATGCCCATGTAGGTTACGGACTCGCCGCCGAAACGGTTCTCGCCCAGCCGGGGCTTGACGTATGCAAGCCTGCGGCCGCTCGGCAGCGTGATGAACAGCATGCCGTTTCTCATCACAAACGTAATGCCGCCGACCTGGGTCTCTGTACGCAGAGAGATAGCCTCCTTGACAGCGGTGTCGACGGCCCACCAGTACTGCGTGATATGCGGGTTGCTGCTCCGCCACATGTCGACCAACGGCTGAAGCTCCTCCTCCGGAATGCCCATGTCGGTCGCACCCATCGCTTTCAGAGCGCCGACGCTGCCGCCATAGCCCAAAGCCAACTCGGCGATTTTGCCTCGCTGCCGGAGATGGCTGTTCTGGCCATGCTTCTCGACGACGCAGCCAAACATCCTGCTGGCGCTCTCACAATAAATGTCTCGCCCTGCCCGGAAGACCTCCGTGCGCCACTCCTCCCCGGCGAGGTGACTGAGCACGCGGGCCTCTATCGCAGAGAAGTCGCTGACGATGAACTTGAACCCCGGCCGCGGGATGAAGGATGTGCGGACCAACTCTGCCAACACCTCGGGCACGGAGTCATACAGCCTATCGAGGGTATCGTAGTCACCGGCTTTCACCAGCTCCCTCGCCTGCTCCAGGTCGGGCATGGAGTTTCTATAAAGATTCTGCAATTGTATAAGCCGCCCAGCCCAGCGGCCGCTTCGATTCGCGCCGTAAAACTGGAACATACCGTGACAGCGGCCATCGGCGCAGACGGCATTCTGCATCGCCTGGTATTTCCGCACGCTGCTCTTGGCGAGCTGCAACCGGAGCTCCAGCACCTCTGCCAGATCCTCCGGCGCGGTTTTGATCATGGCGGTGACGTCCTTTTTGCCAAGGCTGTCAACCTCCATGCCGTTGCCGGTAAGATACTCCTTCATCTGTATGACCGAGTTGGGATTCTCCAGCCCGGTCTTTTTTTGCATGCGGGCAGTCAGGTCGGTCTTGGAAATTTCATCGATCCGGAGAGCCTGCGCCACCATCTCCTGGTCGATCATGATGCCGCGGTCGTTGATCTCCTGATCGAGATGATACTCGTCCCAGACGAAGTCCGGCACCGGATAGTTCTTCAGCCGGGCCTGAATCTGCATCTCTACCTGGACATCGCGCTCGTTATACTTTTTGAACAGCGCCCATTTGTCAGGGGCGTGATGCGACAAGTTCCATGTCCGGCCGCCGTTGCTCTTCGTCGGTCTGCAGGGGCAGCAGAAATATTTGACCAGCTCTTTGCCTTCTTTGAGCTTCTGCTCTTCAAAGCCGAGGACGGCACCGATCTTCTCCAGCCCCAGCGGCAGGCCGTTGTATGCCGCCCAGATCAGCGTGCATTTCCACGACGCTGGATCAAGGTAGTTCTGCACGGGATCGCCGGGGATGCTGTAGGACCGGAAGTGCTCGGGATAGTTCTGGCGGAGCCAGACCGACAGGCAGACGCGCTCGAAAGCAGCGTTGTACGCCCACTTCGTCACACGGTCGTCGGAAAGCGCAGCAAGGATCTCTTCCGGCACAGTCTCCCCGCAGGCCAAGTCGTACACAGTGACGGGGCCGCTGTCGACGGAGACGCCGAAGAGAAGAATGTCGAAATCTGTCGATTCACAATATGTGACCATGAACGCCGGCGATCCCAACGATTATACGGAATGGCTACATACGACGCCTGACGGCCAGACGCTCACCATCTCCGACTCTTCTCACGGGGCATTTCTGATTCTCGACAGGCCGGACAGCTTTGTGGTGGTATCCGTCGCCAAATCCGGCTGGGCCGACTACTTCAACGACGGCAGGCTGGACGGCCTGGGGGATAAGTTCGTGAGCTTTACGCTGAGTCATGAAGACCTCGAGGCCATTGCCGATTCCTTCAACTGGGCCGCGCTTGACGATCCCAGCCTCGGTATGGATGGAGAGTTCACCTATCACCAGTACAGCGAGACAAGCGGTGTTGAGCAGCTCACGAATCCGGAAATCGACCTAAGCATGATCCCTGAGAGCCGGGCAAATCTGAAGCCCACGATATCCGCCGTTTATGAACAGCAGATTGCGCCTTATATTCAGGATTTCCATCTTGTGGATTACAGCATTGAATGGGGCAAGGTAGATATCGGCTGGATCAGCTTCACCGGTACGCCGGTCAAGCCTGTCAACTGGCGCACGGTTCCAAGCGAAAAGGGTACTGTCTATTGCCGCAGCGTCTGTGTGACCAGAGATGAAAACGGGCTGCCCGTTGCTCTGGATAGCTTTGACATGTTGCCGATACCGAAGCTTGATTTGAGCAGAAACATCGGTACGGAGGAAAAACCGGATTGGGTCTGGCTCGCCAATGAGCAAAAGGCGATTGCCTCTGCTGCGCTCTATGTCCAGCAAACCGGAGAAACCTATACCGTCACTGATTCTGTCTCCCTGGAGGCTTTGGCGCTTATGCTGAAGAAGGACGAAACCATTTCCTTTGATGCGGAAGACCCCCTCTTCAACCCACTCTAGTCGGCTTTGTTGTTTGCATGATTGTGGGTCTTCTTTGCGTTGTGCTGGGTCTGTTACTTTGGAAAAAGCAGATGATCTCTCTTGTACATGACTATCACCATAAGAATGTGCAGAAATCAGATGTGCCCGCCTATACACGCCTCATGGGGATCGGGCTTCTCCTGATCGGTATTGGGACTTGTTTCACTGGGATTATCAATCTCGCATTTCAGACAGGCGCAGGATGGATCGCGTTCGGCATCGGCTTTTTTGCTGGTATTGGATTGATGATCAAAGCACAGATGAAATATAACGGGTCCTTTTTTAGCTGATTTCCCAGGGTATCCCCTTCACCCCACGGTAGTAAGAACCCCTCAGTTTTACTACCATTTGACTACCATTGACGGCATTGACTTGCCGCATTTTGCCGTATTTTGCTTTTTCCGTGACAGAGTCACAGATTATTAACAACTTTTTCTGCCCGGCAAATCGCGGCAAAACGAGGCAGAAACCGGCTTTTCAGGAGGCTGATCGCATTTGACCAAGATACTTTTTGTGTGCCACGGCAAGCCGAGATGGCAAACAAACATTTTCAGGTAAAACGCGGCATATCATGGCAAATCTTTGCAAGATAAAAACCTTGTTACTACCATTCTACTACCTTTTTACTACCACTTTTTCTCGCTTCAAATACATACTGTCCATAATGCGGTAAATCGCGGCATTTCATTCCCACGATACAAAAAATGTTTCTTTGCTATCCGGGTATGTGCAGAGTTCGCTTGGCGGTAAGCAGGTAAAGATGAGCAGAAAAGTGTTTCTTTGCTGTCTGGTTATGTGTAGAAGTGTTATCTCATAGCCTCGGGCCGGAAAAGTTTTCAAATTGTTCTTGCATTGTGGCCGCCATTTGCATATAATAAGATTAAGAGATGGCGGCAACGCCAGCTTGGGGCTGGTCGAAAGACCCTGGTCCACCGAACGGCGGGGGAATCCCCCGCCATTTATCTTGATTTCCCGGGTATAAGTTGTTTCTACAGCGACGCGACATCAGTTACGTGATTGTAAAAAATGTTGATTTTAAGCCAAATTCTCCTGCTTCAGTGTTGATCTGTAGAGGTACTCCTGATATGCTGTAGATACAACAATAATACGTTGTTTCTACAGGAGCCTCTTAGGAGAAAAATTAGCTACTATACCAGCAGAGGACAGCGCTATGGGAAGGTGCCTGCCACTTCCTACAGAGAGGATGGCAAAGTAAAAAAACGCAACGACGGCATCTACCTTGGAAGAGTCATTGATGAAGAGCATCATGTGTTCTTCTCCGCTGAAAGAGGTCTCTTTACATATGATGTTCAGACCAATACTTTCGGTGCTGCCGATGAAACGTATGTTTCATCAATTCCGGATGATCAAAGAAAACGTTCTCGCATCTGTTTGGATTTCGGGGATTCCTTCTTCGTTCACGAACTCCTTGCTACGAGCGGTTACAACCAGGTACTGGATGTGATCCCATACAAAAACAGGGATACTCTCTACGCTATGGTTCAGTACTATATCCTTTGCGATAAGGCTAATGACCACGCCGGCCTTTGGTATGCCGGAAGCTATGCAAATCTTCTCTATCCCAAAGCGAACCTGATTACACAACGCATTTCAGACTTCCTGGCTTCGATAGGGATCTTTGCAGCAACTAAACATGGGAAGAGGCTTCTTGCAACCATGAGACGAGCGGCGGGCAGGGTCTGCCGCTGTTTTTAGTTAATGGTAGGCTGCACACAATAGAAGGGGCATGAATCCATGTTGGTCCGATTATGCTAGAATTGAGTTGAACAGAAAGAACAGGTACAGAATGTTTGACACAAGATTGGAAAAAGTTTACCTGTTCGTTTCTGAATTCAGAATCTATATAGAAGGACCTGAGAAGGAAGACAGCAAGAGTTTAGCTAAGACTATTAAGCGTCATATAATAAACATAATTGATGATTTTAATGCAATGAGGATCATAACATCAAAAAGCTGGTCGCAGTTTATAAAGTATTTATTGCTGCCCAGGCCATCTGAATGGTACAAGACGTTATTCACTGTTTCAGGATATGCCTGTGCCTGCTTTTGCCTGCACGCAAGCTTCCGCGTATCTGTATTGCTCTGTTTGTTATTTCTGTTTGAGTTTTTGGCGTATGGGGCAAGATACCAGATCAATGATATCCTCGGAATAGCGGAGGATCACCAGATCGGCAGAACCAGAATTTTTGCACAAGATGAGGTTCATCCCCGGAAAAAAATAATAATTTCCATACTTGTTGCCGTGATGAAGCTTGAAATTGCAATTCTGGGAGCGTTTCTGCTCGGCGGTCAGATAATGCGGCGCTTTTTTTTAAGCTATATACTATTACTTTTCAGCACAATTCTCTATGAAGCGCTCAAATCCCTTCGAAATCGGGCGGGAGCCCGGACTGCTGAAAAAACCGTCAGCTTCGGCCTGGGCGCGCTTGATTATTCTGTGTATGCTGCAGTTGGTACAGGATATCCACTCCGGTTTTTAACAGGGCTGTGGGTTGGATATCCATCTTTTTGCCGAAATGATTTTACGACCTCACTTATCTGGTTCCTTTTATCCCTTTGGCTTCTCGGCGTATTTGCGTCGTTGCTTTCGTGGGCCAGCAGTATAAGCTCTTTTGCAGAGGATCAGAAAGCTGTCCAGCCTGCATATGTGAAACAATACTATTGGAGAATTCATCACTTCCTGAAAATTCGTAATACCGGTCAGGCCCGTGGCGGGAAAGGAAAGGAACGTTTGCTTCCCAGACAGGTCAGTTTCAGTATCGAAATAAAATCGCCATGGAATCAGTTTTATATTGCTGCGGTTTTGTGCTCATTCCTTGCGGTCGCGTATTGTAACTGCCTCGATTCCGGAACCATGTTATCGGCTCTTGTTGCCGCGGGATTGGCTCTGGGCAATATACTTACCGGAAACCTAGGCCTGCCGGTCATGGTGTTGGCCCAATACCTGTTTTTATTGCCGGCACTTTTGAAAACACGTGATCCGTGGCACTGTATTTTTTTGATCAATATGGCAGCGATCGGAGGTATTTACGCATTTCTTCGTTATGAACCGTTTTATAGGGGAGGGTGCCCCTTCATGAATGAAGGGGACAAAACAGAATGAAAAAGCATCCCAAAAACGGAAATAGAATATACCTGATCTCACTTTACCGAAGACAGAGCATGATGGCACTCATCGCAGGGACTCTCATTCTCTGTCTCACCTGTGTTGTGATCATCTTTACGCTTGTGTACGCTACAAATAGAGGGGATGCGTCGCTGTTTTACTATTTCACGGTCCTCTCCGCCATCCTTTCCGCGGCAGGCGCGGCATTTATGATCCCCTACGCTGTGGATGGCGCCCGTAAAAAGCGCTTTACTTTGCCTAAATGGGTCGCCCTTCTTCAGTATAGCGCTACGACCTGCGAAATCATTACGCTGCTCACTGTGCTGCTGGTGATCCTGCCGATCAATGGAGACGACGCGGTTACCGGCATCAATTTCTGGCTCCACCTGATCAACCCTTTGTTGACGGTCATCTTGTTCTCGTGTGTTGAAACCGGCGTTCTTTACACACGAAGGGATACAGCCCTGATACAGGTTCCGTATTGGGTTTATATGATTGTATATTGGGTGATGGCCATCCTGATCGGCGAGAAAAAGGGCGGCTGGCGCGATTTTTACCATGTCGGGTTGCTGCGGCCATTATGGATTGTGGTTCCGGTCCTTCTTTTGCAAGGATATTTTGTCGCGGTCATTCTGCGCAGACTTCATAATTACAGAGCAAGAAGAGGAATGAAACGTATTTCCGGAATGTGGAGTAAGAATTTAGAGCCGATCGAACTAAAGATTGAGGTATTCGGACTTGGACGTTATATGGGAGCGCAATATCAGGGAGATGAAATCAGCCTGCCCTTTGACATATTTGAGATGATGACAAAAAGATATGACGTTACGATGGAGGAGCTGACAAGAGCGTATATTCGAGGCGTTTTGGACAGTTCTGAAGAGAAGCGAAAAAGGAACGAGAAGGATGATGGCGTCGGATGAGAATATTGATTACAACAGATACATTTGCACCTGTTATCAACGGAGTCGTCACCGCAGTCGTGAACCTGAAGACCGGGCTGGAAGCGGAAGGACACGATGTGCGAATCCTTACTCTGTCAAATCACATCTGTTCGTACAGCTTGGATAAGGTCTGGTATATCGGCTCCCTCAGTGCGGACCTGGTTTATCCTCAGGCAAGGGTGGGGCTCCCTGCTCCGCGCCGCATCATACAGGAGATACTTGCATGGAAGCCTGATGTTGTTCACAGCCAGAGCGAGCTGTCTACCATGTGGTTGGCAAGAATAATTGCCCGGCGATGCAGTGTGCCGCTGATCCATACTTATCACACTGTCTATGAGGATTACACGCATTACTTTAGTTCAAACAGGGCAATCGGGCTTAAAATAGTGGAAATGGGCTCGCGAAGCATCTTAAACAAGACAACTGCCGTTATTGTGCCATCGAAAAAAGTAAAGGAAACTCTGCTTCGGTATGGAGTGAACAAACCTGTGTTTATCGTCCCGACCGGTATTCATCCGGAACGTTATTACGGTGAAAAAAACGCTGTCAGAGAGAAACTCCGGGAGAAATTCGGAATACTGCCGGAGGAGACGCTCCTGCTCTATGTCGGCAGGCTCGGGAAAGAAAAAAACATCGGGGAACTTCTTTCGCTGCTTTCAGATTATAGTCCCCACCTAAAACTCCTGATTGTCGGCGGGGGCCCTGATCAAAAGAATTTGCAGGAAGCCGCAAAAACAGCCGGTATGTCAGAAAACATTCTTTTTGCCGGAATGATCACGCATGAGAAAATCCCGGATTACTACGCGGCGGGAGATATATTTGTTAGTGCATCCGAAAGTGAATCACAAGGCTTGACTTATATAGAGGCAATGGCTTCCGGATTGCCGCTTTTATGCAAAAAGGATGACTGTTTGTGCAATGTCGTCGAGAATGGTAAAAACGGCTTTACCTGGGCCTCCAGAGAAGAGCTTTACAGCTGTTTGAATCGTTTGATAAACAATTCGCTGCTGCGAAAGCAAATAGGCCGCGAGGCTATGCAAACCGTACAAAAAAAATATACCGTCCAGGGCTTCTCCCTTTCCTGCATAGAGATATATCAGAGAATGATACAGAGTTACCATAATTCCGACTTATCAGATGGAACTCGGATATACCCGGATCGGAGATTCAGGGGAGATGAGGAATGGAGATAAACAGCGGTGGGCTTGGCCTGCCGCTGTTTTCATAAGGGTTGACGAAGAAAAATCACGTTAGCTATGGCGAAAACGGCCAAAATGGGCATATCCAAGATCAAAACTGGAAAGATAAGCGCGATCCGGTTTTCCACGTTGGAGGCAATTTGCGAGGCTCTGGACTGCCAGCCGGGGGATATTCTCGAATACCAGAGAGATCCGGAGAAAGCGGAAAAGGATTAAAAGATCTGAAACAGCAACAAAACCGCAAGGCACTCTGCGAGCTGCAGAGTGCCGCTTTTTTATAGTGGAAAAATCCGATGTGATGGTGTATAATAAACTACTTAATTTTAGACTCGTCACCTCGTGCTCCTGCTTTCGACGGTAGTAAACC
>Ga0208297_1002583_pt1 | contig 10101 bp, 5 predicted proteins | sample LMS_cellobiose_e_FD_187367 | JGI IMG/M metagenome (GOLD analysis project Ga0208297, IMG submission 187367) | Rumen-fistulated moose microbial communities from Alaska, USA - LMS_cellobiose_enrichment (SPAdes) (version 2) | ecosystem: Host-associated > Mammals > Digestive system > Stomach > Rumen... | reverse complement strand
ACCGCATTTACCCCTTGGAACATGAAACTGACGGGTTCGGAGTGCGTATTCAAGATCGCCGACTTTGACTTGAACAGATTCGTTGACTCGCAGACCAAAGCGCTGACCGAAACGAAAAGCGGCGATAATATCCAGATGATCTCCGCCGCCCTTCATTTCATAGGCGACACAGCAAGCTTTCTCAATCTCCGAATCCATCCACGCACGGTTGAGCGCACCGGGATGACGCTTTTCAAGATGTAACTCTTTGTTATCTTTAGGCATTTCATTTTTCCCGCCGAGCTTACCGTTGTAATACCGTATTGCCGACAGCGTGGCATAAATATATGATGTGGACAGCCCTTTCGCTTTCATTTCTTCTGCAAAAGCGTAGAAGTGACGCGGTTCTACGTTCTTGAGGTTTTGCAGAGAATAGTTCTCGGCAAGAAAGCGGCAGAATCTTTTCTCGGCGGCAAAATACGGTTTTCTCGTATCGATCGAGCCGGAACGATCGTGACGGAAAACTCTATGCGCTTGACTTTCAAGATTCTTATACAATCCCTCAATTCTTTCCGCTTGCTGTTGGGATGTTAACTTTTCTTTCGTATTCATACAGCCTTTTATCCTTTCCTTGTTACTCGGACTGTTGTCCTGTATGTACAACATACGGGCGTTTTTCGTGACGAATCAAGAAAACAATCAGATCGGGCAGCAAAATCTCATTGATTCCGGGTTCGTAACGAAAATCTCCGGTTCGTACGGTTACAATTTACGGCGCATTTTGATGCCGTTTCAAGAAAACAAGCCGGGAAACAGGGCTATATATGAACTTTTCGTAAACTTTTTGGCGCATACAGCAAAAAATATAACCGTACGGATTTGTACGGTTACAATATGGTCTACATTTTTGTGCCGTTTCAGGAAAACAATCTTTTTTGCGAACGAAAGGGTTGTTTTCTTGATTCGTGACCAAAATGTTGGTATATAGCGCGTCTTTTGTAAACGATTCCTCTTTTTTGTCACGGGGATCCGCAAGCGCAATATACTCACGCCGTTTATGCCGCGAAAGCCGCTTTACAATGAGTGGGCGGTGCGGTAGGCTGTTTTTGCCGACAGGCGGGAGGCGAAGCCGTACCCCTGCCGGCGCCTGTCCACAAGCGCGCCGCCGGAGGCTCGTTGTCAAGCGGACCGTGGAATAAATGCCTTGCTTGCGGATCGGACTTCTATTCTCCATTTTCGTCACGAAGGGCATAGCCAATCTTTCGACCATAACCGCGTATAGCCAAATTCTCGACCGTAAAATCATAAAGCCATACTTTCGACTGTTTTCGTCACGAAACGCTGACAGAACGGTCTGATTTCAGGACGAAAATTTCAGGGCAAAAAAATTTGGCTCCCGCGGACTGATTCACAGTCCACGGGAGCCGTGTGTCATTTGGAAACGATAGTCATATCCACGCCGTCATATCGAAACGAAAATCCTTTCATCATATCGAAGAGACTATCCAGCGGAGCAGAAACCTTTTCAGCCGACTGTACGGTGTTTGATACAGTTTGCACGCTCGCGTTTCCGTTGTATCAAACAGCGGACAGCCGGAACACGCCGCAGGCGTGAAAAAATGGCGCGGTCATATCGAAGCGACAGCCCGGCGTCATCTCGATGAGAAAGTCATTCCGAACTTTTTTGGGATTTCGAAACGAGTGTCATTTCAAAACTCGATTTCGAAATGACAGTCATCTCGAAGAGAGTCATATCGAAAAGACAGCCGCAAGGCATAGGAAAGCCTGTGGCGTTAAGGGCATTTTTAACGTCGTTTTACTCGTTTTCTTTTTCCCGCATTCTCTGTATGCCTTGCGGGACGGCTCTTTCGGCTGTTGCCTCGGAGCCGTTTCTATCCCACCTGCGGCGGGGATAGAAACGGCTCCGCGTCCAAAATGATAGTCATATGTCATATCGAACTGACTGTTTCTATCATCTCGAACCGATGATTCTTCGTCATTTCGAAAAGAAAATCATCGTCATATCAAAGAGCCGGTCATATTGAATTGTTCCATTAAAAGAGCTTAGTACGATAGGAAGCTTACTGCTCCCAGCGCATACCTGTCGTTTGACAGACGTCAGCATAGCCGACAGCGCAATGCCGTATACTTACCGTTCGATAAGCCCGGAAAGAAATCTTCCGGAACGGCAAGGATTTTCATTAACCGATTAAATCCCGTAACTTCGTCCTCACAGCATTTCACGATGGAGTGAGGTCGCCACCGTCCGTCTCTTTCTTGGTTGGCTTTGGTCAGAAGCCTTCGCAGCCGTAAGACAAATTGACCGGCTGTATAGAGATTTTCGTACGCAAATCCCCAGCGTCCCGGTGTACCTCTTTGAAATCCTTTTTCGTCATGAGGTTCTCCACGAGGAGAGAGCGGCGTCAACAAAGTCAACCTTTTCGTCACGCCCGCCGCGAACGTTTGCCGCAGGTTTCGCTAACCACGAAGGTTTTTGCGAAGTACCACAGTCATCCCTTGGCGGCTCGGATGACCCTTGTTTGTCTGTGTGAAGACGAATCTTTCGTACAGAGATCAAGTGTGCCTTTCATTTTCATACTGAACGGATTGCCATTATCCGTTTCCGGCACTTTGCTTCCCATTGTTGCAGTTACTCGACTGCAGCTGTTCCAAATGTAAAACTCTCCTTCCTATAATCGAATTTTGGTATATATTTTGCATCCCTCAGATTTGACCGAACAAGCGCTAAGCCTGTTGCTCTCATCTGCTAGAGAACAAAAACAGGTTGGAGATGGAGTGCAGAAGCGTACATATACAAAAAGATACCGCTGACATAACAGGCGCCCTTACCGTTCAAATCAATTCAGGCTCTTACGTCAACGGTATCCACATTCAATTATACTTCTGCAGCCTCTATATAAATATTACGCCGAAATTTGCGAAAAATCAAGAGCACACTTGTGGTTTTTTTGCAATTTTCTCTTGTGAGTTTTCACTTTATTCTCTTGGCTACGACTACAAAACGCCCGTTATCGGTATGATAGTTGCAGGTGGACAGCGCAAGCAACTCGTCCCCATATTCCACGGCGGCGCCGGTATCATAGATCGACGATACTTTGACCCTTCTGACATACTCTTCAAAAACCTCCTGGGAAGTCAGGTCGTGATATAAATAATACTTGAAGGCTGTCTGATCCGAGCTGTCGTACACTTTGCTGTAAAAGGCTGCGAATATTTCATATTCCCGCTTTTCGTAAAGCGTATCAAAGTGAATGATCCGGTGTTCCTCCCAGTACGATTTGTCCTTGTAATACGGCAGTGTCCCAAACATGGATTTATTCTTCATGTGGTGACCGTAGATAATATAATAATTCCCGCCGTCAACGCATTCACCATCGACAAAGGGAACTCCGCTTACGGAATAATTACCGTCAAAGTCGCGGCGAAGATAACGTTCGGGATCCTCCGGCGTGTACATAACGGGATAATCGATCGGGGTATCCTCGATCCGGATCCACCCGAACAGATCCCCGTTTTGCTCGTACAGGGGCGAATATTGTGCAAGTACCGTCTGCCCACTTTGCGCGTCTGTTTCGGATTCTGTCTGTTCATCCGTATCGGAGGCGTCATCCTCCATCTGAGCTTCAATGCCTCTGACGACCTGCGTCAATTCATCAAACCGTTCCGCGCTTTTTCTCTCTTCTGTCAGTTGTGAAATGATCATATAGAGCGAAAAAGCAAATATCGCAGCGAAAACGATGATCAGAGAAATCATGACAAATTTTCGAATCCGTTTTTTAAACAAGCGTTCCACTTCCTCTGTCGATTGAAGCTCTTTCATCCGCGAAACAAAAAACGAGCAGGAACCAAAAGTCATATTGCAGATGGCGGTCTGTTTATCAATATGATGAAAGGACGGTTCCTGCCCGCCTGACAGAAAAGCCAAATCCGCAGGAGCGGATCCGGCTTTTCTTTTGAGGCGCAGCGTAGTTCCCGGACTCCGCTTTTAACCGCATTCCCGGTCGGCTGCCGTTTTTCACGCCTCAAACAGTCCAAGCCAACGGCAGGCCAAGGGCTTAACTTGTGGTGGTTGTCATCTAACAAACTGCATATAATGCTCAATTCTTGCAAGATTCTCTTCCCTATCCAGAAGGCCCTTGCCAAGAGCAATTTTAACATACTGTGTGTTAAATGCATTAAAAGTGTACTTAGGAATCAGTGCATATTTTTTTATAGGTTATTAGTCCATACGTTTCAATATCTTGTGCCTTCTTTTCCTTTGAGGTGAGGCACAGTTGCTTTTATTCGCACAAGGGAGCATAACGCTCGGCGAGATAGGCGATATAATCCCAGGTGAGTTGACCTTTTCCTACCGCTACAGCGAGATACTGACCGTTGAAAGCGTTGAACATATACTCGGTAATCATTCCGGCGTAATCATCTGTTGTGAGTAGACCGTAAGCTTCGATATCCGCTTGCTTTTTCGCGGGATCATACGCCATTGTCTCGGTATCCACTTCGAAGATATTGAACAACCCTTCAATACCGCCCGGCATAGACAGAACGCCATCGGTATAGTAACAAAGATGGCCAAAGGTTACCGGGCTGTAAACGCTCACTGTTTTATTTTCTGTCCATACATGCGTCAGAATTGCACTATTCAATGTGTTGCCCAGGACATTTCCGAGTGTAATAAACTCGTGACCGATGTAATCGTTCATGGTCGATTCATTGATGTATACGTACCTGCCAAGCGTGAGATCGAAGAAGCCGTGCTCATAAACCACTTCAACATCGGTACCGTCGGAGAAGCAGGTGTGAAGAATTTGGTAATCCTGCGCGGGATCCGAGTCAATAAACACAACGGGCGCGTGATCGTATTTGCCGGTTTCAAGATTCCATACAAGTAGCTCTTCCGATCCGTCCAGCTGTTCAACCGTCTTTTGTGTGCCGTCGGCAAGGGTGATAAGAGTGCCGGAGGCGAGGCAACTTGATGTATCTTGTTTTTTCGGGAAGTAATACCCAACGAAATAATGATAAGCATTTCCCGCCGTATCGGTGTAGATGTATTCAAATACGGGCGTTGTTTGCTGTCTTGTAACGCCCTGAATTGCAACGCTTTGGAAATACAACTTATTTTGTTTAACAACAGGCGTGGTTGACGGGGCATTTGCTGAACTCCATTGAAGACCTGTATTGACGTTTGATTCTACAAAGGAGAGTTTTCCGTCCGCCATTGTTGTTGTACTACTTCCGTATGTAACAGGATTGTTATTTTCGTCATAGTCGATAATTGTTACAACGCCGTCGAATATCGGGCAATAAACCTGCGTTGTTGATGACTTTGTCAGATTTGTCGACGTGCTTGTTGTATTGTTTGGGGTACCATTTGCCGACGTCGCATATTTCGTCATAATAATCGGGTAATAGATTGTCTGACCGCCTACGGTTTCACTTCCGATAGAGTTTTCTTCCGTTGCCGATACGTCCGGCATAACATAGGTCGTATTATTGGCAGTAACGAATTTATAACCGTTGCTTCCAAAAGCAAATGTCGCGGGGTTAACATTGCGTATTGCAGCTATCGCCGTTATTTTGACAGTTTTGGTATATGTCTTCGAATAATCTTTTTGACCGTCTTTATCATAGTTGTAAGGATCGGTATAACGGAACGTCAAGGTATGGGAGCCGCTGGCGGAGAAGGCAATATTGCTTGAAACGTTTTGATACTCGCCACCGTCCAACGACACAGTGGGCGTGAGTTGCATACCATATTTGGTGACGTTCAGAATATCAGGATCAAAAGAAAATGAATCTCCTTCGTCAAAACCGACGAGGATCGCAGACGTAGAGTTGTCCCAATAGCAGTAGTCGTTGCTGCCGTCCGTCTTTGCCAGATAATTCTTTTTTCCGCTTGCCGTGGGGTATTCAAAAGAATAAACGGGAGCAATGGCGTATTGATCCTCTCCGCTATAAGCAGGAGCCGAAATCGGAGGATCAGACGGATAAGACGAAGCGAGCAGTGTGAAAAGATAACCGGATTGGCTAAGCATGGATACAGATTGCGAATCATAGCCGTTGGGGGTATGAATGTTTCCGATGCCGACAGAAGACGTCAGCGAAAGAATACCGGTATTTACCCATTTTACGTTATTTACAGTGCGGATAAACTTTGAATTTATATTAAACACTGAACTGAACGCACTATTTGCCGAACTGACGGCATTGTCTTTTTGATTTTCATTTACATAGTTATATTGCGTCAATCCGTTGCCGGTGATAGTAAAAGTTTCGTTACCGGTCATTCCTTCATAATAGAACAGTATTCCAAGACCGACGATCACCGTGCCGTTGTCGGCGGCATCGTTGGAAGCGACCTGGTTGATTGTTGTCAGACCGTCAGCGGTCACATTCACGCCGCTTCGCAAGTCAAGATTGCAGAAACTGCCGCCTTTCAGCGTTGTGTCTTTCAAGAACAGATTTGCTCCGCCGCGTGCGCGGACAGGCGAAGCGCAGTTGGAAATATAACAATTTGTGATTTCACACTCCCCACCGTTAACGAGCACGCAGGGGAAATTATAGTCAGCGTATCTTGTTCCGCCATAATCGGTGTAAACTTTACCGATGATTTTGACATTATCAAGCTTCGCACTCAAAAGACCGACAACATAGTTGTTTGAATCGCCTCCGTTTTGCGAATCTCCATAAGCGCCGGCAGTAACATCAAATGTGAATCCGTTGCCGTAAAGCGAACTGTTCGAAAGATAATATTTACCGCCTGAGGTCATTGTAATATCGTTCAGCAAAACGCTATTTCTGTTTTGCAGCCCACTGTAAGCTGTCACGTTGTATCCGTTCACCACTTCCAGATTCAGCGTATAGGCGTCGCCGGTTTCGCCCTCCTGGATCGTAACGCGTACGGGACCTTCGCCCGTAAATTTCAACGTGGACTCAGTCCAATCAGAGGCGTTGATGGTATAGGTACATTTACCGCTGCTGCCGGATTGCAGATTACTTCCGCTTCCGTACACGCTTGCCTCGCTTTCAACAGCCTCCACCGTGATTTTCACGTTGGCGGCGTTGACCGCGTTGTCGCCGTCCCCGTTGCTCTTGAAAAGACTTCCGAGCGCGACGGTGTTGCCGTTGCCGACGCGGTAGAGATAGGCGTCCACGTTTGCAAAGTTATCGGAATGAGTGAAGGTGTTATAGTTTACAGCCGCCGTACCGATATCGATCTGCGAGTTGTTCACGGCCGTATAACCGCTGATGTAGCCATAGTTGCTGTAGGTACCCCAATGAGGCTTCACCGTAACGCTGCCGGAACTGAGCACCTCAAGCGTCAGAGTAAGGCTATTGCTGCCGCCTGTGCCGAGTTGGGTCGTATAGAAGTTGGTCGTCCGGGAATCGTCGTTTTGATCCGTATCGTTCCGGGTGATGATGCAAAAGCCGGTCGGCGCGAGGTTTTCTTCCGAAACGGTCGAGATCGCGAGGGTATGCGTGCCCGCTTCGTCAAATACGTACGTCCTTCCGGTGCTTGACATATAAACAGTTTCCACTTCCGCGCTGTCAAGAGAAAAACTCAGCGCGTAATCGGCGGTTGTGATCTGATTTGCGGTGGTGGTGACGCCATGATAAAACAAAGCGTAGGCGGTCACGCCCATGACGGCGACGCAGAGGAGCACGGACACAACGAGAACGACGATCCGACGCATAAAAGTACAGTCGGTCAGCGTATTCCCGGCTGAGGCGTGTTTGGGAACATATTTTTCACGAAACAAGCGCATAGTCCGTCTCCTTCCTGTAAATTTCTCCACCACCAAAAGGCATAACGCTGTTTTATGCCCTTTGGTGGTGGGCTGATGCGGGTTTCCCCGCATCAGCCGTAAGATTGCGAATCAGTTGCCCGCCGTCACGTAGTTGGCGGAATTGATGGTAAAGGACTGGCTGCCTGCAAGATAAGAGGTGCTGTCCTTGGTCAGAACGAGATCCACGTTGATGGTGACTGTTCCGACGTCCTGCAGGAACACAAGACCGCAGGAGAATTCCTTGATAGCGTCGACGAGCTCGCCGTAGCTGACGCTGCTGCCGATGACGCTCTCAAGAAGCGCGATCTTGGTGTTGGCGGTGTAGCCGTTGCTCGCCAGCGGGCAGGGGATCCACTTTCCGCGGATGCTTTCCCAGAAACTGCCGGCGTTATCGCCGAACTTGCCAACGGGAACGACGGGAAGGATATCGAAATCATGACCCTGATAGTTATAGCTCATGGAGCTGATATTCTTATCAAAGGAGATCACGAAATCTGCGGTGGCACCCGCCCAATTCGCGTCCAGAGTTGCGGGTGCAGTGAAGGAAACGCCGTTTGCAAGCGTAAACGTACCCATGCTGATCAGACCGTTATTCACGGCGTCCGCCAGGTCAAGGTTGCCCTGTGCATCCAGATTTGCTCCGTAAAGCGTGATCGTACCGGAGGGTATCACGGCAGTGGTCGCCACAGGCGTGGTAACGTCCGTATACACGACTTCAAACGGGGAGAAGCTGGAGGTGGTGAAGGTGATGATGCCGGTGGTAGCATCGTAGGTATAGTTGGTGACGTCCGCACCGTTGTGCTGCACGGAAATGATGTTCTTGTTCACGCCGACGTTGATCTCAACGGTATAGGTAGCGCCGGATGTGACCTTCACGTCGTTCTTGTAGAGGGTGATGTCATAGGAAACGGTGGTTGCAGTTTCCGTTCCGGTAGTCTCGGTGGCAACGTTCTTGTTGTCAACGACCAGTTTGTAGTTGGCGGCTTCCACGCTGGAGGCGGAAACCGTAACTTCTTCGGTAGTCAGATTCAGACCGGAAGTGGAGGACAGCGTAGCCTGTGCGATCTGCGGCCAAGCAGCCTGCGCGTCATACTGGTTATTAAAGCTGTCGGACTCATAAGTGTACTGGGTGGCAATGATCTGAATGGAGAAATCGGTGCCGATGGAAAGATTCTGATACTCGTTGCCCGCAGTCTCCTGCATGTGCAGGGCGAGGGTGGCGTAGGACGCCGCAGTTACGGTGGTGCCGTTATACAGAGAAGTGTCCGGGATCAGATGATCTTCGATGGCAACCGTCCCACTGATAACGTCCGCCAGTGTGCCGACGCGCACAAGACCGGCGCCGGTCAGCGTATCGACTCTGGAAGCTCCGGCAGTGGGAAGCGCGATCTGCGTGGGAGAATAGTACACGTCGATCACGTTCGCCAGAGTGGAAACAGTGCCGTTAGCGACAACGCGCATTTTGTATTGCAGGGCAAGGTTGCCGGTGGTGGAAACCATGGCGTTCGCCCATTCGGTGTAGCCGGGTTCCCACTTGTCATAATTGAACGCCGCCTTGGTAGGATCGGCTTTTACGGAAACATAGTCCACGTCGGTCGCCGTCTTGATGCCAAGGTCGATATTCAACGTACCGGATTTGATGATGTTACCGGAAGAAGCGGCGCTGTCGGTGAACCACGCATAGGTGGTGCCGAGCAGCATGGCGAAGCAGAGCGCCAGCGCGATCACGCTGGAAAACAGAGCCCGCTTCGTAGTCTTTGTCTTTGTCATAATATTGAATCCCTTTCGTTTATTTTGCTTTTTTTAACTTGCGCTTTGCTGAGTGGCGCCGACGGTGATTGTAAAGGAGTTTGTCACGCTGGCAGCGGTGGCAGTCTCCGGCAGTGATACCGCGATTGCGACCACAGTGGAGCCTTGTGCAGCAATTGTAACGTTGTTCAGGATTGTCGCCGCCGCAAGAGTGGTGCCCTGCTTTGTAAGCTGGCTGATCGTTTTAGACTCAGTCACGCCGGTCGCGGCGTAAAGCTCCATTTCATTTGTACCGCCGGTAGTGGTAACTGTACCGACAGAAACGCTTGCGTTGACCGCATAGTCGTTGTTGTTGGTGATTTTGATGTACATAACACCAGTGCTTTCGCCGGGCTTCAAGGTGACGCTGTTGAACAAAACGGAACTGTCGGTCAGGGATAAGTAGGTTCCGTCATACGTATCGCAGTACTGAAGACTGACGTTGAACGCCGCGGTGCTGATGGTGTTTGTGCCGGTCGTCACGTTGCTGGTGAACCACGCATAGGTTGTGCCGAACAGCATGGCGACG
>Ga0208297_1002579_pt1 | contig 10126 bp, 10 predicted proteins | sample LMS_cellobiose_e_FD_187367 | JGI IMG/M metagenome (GOLD analysis project Ga0208297, IMG submission 187367) | Rumen-fistulated moose microbial communities from Alaska, USA - LMS_cellobiose_enrichment (SPAdes) (version 2) | ecosystem: Host-associated > Mammals > Digestive system > Stomach > Rumen... | reverse complement strand
GTCAAGCCGGGAATGACGGAGGAGGGCACCGGGAATGACTGGAACGCCGGGGATGACGGGGGATGGCTGGAAGAGCGAGATCCTTCGGCTGGCTCAGGATGACAGGGCCGGGTTGGCAAGATCCTTCGGCAGGCTCAGGATGACAGGGCCGGGTTGGCAAGATCCTTCGGCTGGCTCAGGATGACAAGGCGAATGATGGTGGTCCCGTTGTCATTCTGGGGAGGGAGTTGGACTTTGTTACTATTTCTTGTAAATGATAACAGAATGTTGTAGATTTGCAAAAATGTTAACAAATGGATACGACCATTCAGACAGGGATTCGCATCAGCCGGATGCTGTATGACCGGCTGAAGCGGAATGCGAAACGGGAGAGACGCTCCCTGAACAACTATATCACGGGGATCCTGGAATCAGCGACGGAGCCCGCCATACCGCATCTTGTACGCTCGGAGTATGAGCCTGACGACGAGCTCCGCGACCTGGGGCGGGTGATCGGCGACATCCCGGCTGAGAAGATTGAGCAAGATCCCAGGCTGAAAAGCATCCTCGGAATATGAAGGTGTTTCTTGATACCAATGTCCTGCTGGACATCCTCAGCGATGCCCGGCCCAGCCATGACGATGCGCTTTCGCTTCTGCAGGTCATCAAGAAGCGGCGCCTGTCCGCCTGCCTGACCACGCAATCGATCATTGACGCCTCCTATGTCCAGACGCAATCGGCAAAAGGCTCCGTGGCGCAGTTTCGCGAGGCCATCCGGACGCTGTCCTCTTTCCTGGAGGTGATTGCCATCGACGGGTATGACCTGGAAGCGGCCAACGACTGCCAGATTCCGGACTATGAGGATGCCGCCCAGATCGCCTGTGCGTTGAACAACTTCTGCGATGCAATCATCACGGGCGACCAGGCTTTCAGCCGGTACACCTCGCTTCCCATTTACACCCCGACCGCCTTCTGCGACGCCCTGTTCGGTGATGGCGCCATTGCTTCTGAGTAACCCGGAGAGCATGGCGACACCTTGTTCGGTGAAGGCAAATGGGGCGGTTTTGGCCGGTTTTGCAAATTGGGTGGCGGGACGATGCGGCCTGGAGTGGCGCCGGGGGCTGATTGGGCCGCGCGGTGACGGCCCGGAGCCGCCGGGGCGCGGGGAAGTATGGCGCCCAATGGCGCCGGGGGCCGGTTGGGCCGCGCGGTGATTTTGAAAAAGGCCTGGGGGGGGAGATTCCCGGTCAAGCCGGGAATGACTGGGGAGCCGGGAATGACAGGGCCGGGTTGACAAGATCCTTCGGCAAGCTCAGGATGACAGGGCCGGGTTGACAAGATCCTTCGGCAAGCTCAGGATGACAGGGCCGGGAATGACGGAGGCAGGGCTATTTCCTCGTGGCTTCGACGAGCTGCATCTGGGTGATGACGCAGGAGAGGAGCTTCTCCATGATGATGGGCTTGGTGATGAAGTCGTCGGCGCCGGTGTTGAAGCCCTTCACGATGTCGTCCTGGGAGTTGAGAGCGGACAGGATGACGATGCGGATGTCGGCCGTGGCTTCGTTCGAGCGCAGGCGGCGGATCACTTCGAAGCCGTCGATCCCGGGCATCATCAGGTCGAGCAGGATCAGGTCGGGCTTCTCTTCGGCGACGGCATCCAGCGCCTGCTGGCCGCCCGATGCCGTGCGCAACTTGAAGTTGAAGCGCGATAGCATCTTCGTGACCAGGAGGAGGTTGAGGGGAATGTCGTCCACGGCGAGGATGGAGAGCCGGGAATAGTCGTGGTCTTGTGCGTAAAGGGGTATCATATCACTATTGATTATTATTCTCATTCGGGGTCACCGGGACGTCCAGGATGAAGCGGGCGCCGCCGGCGGTGTACGTGGTGTCGAGGAAGACTTTCGCGCCCATCCGCCCTGCGATGTCGCGGCAGATGCTCAGGCCGAGCCCCGTCCCCTGGACGAATTCGTTGAGTTTGGTGAAGCGGTTGAAGATCGCTTCCGCCTGGTCCGCGGGCACGCCGGTGCCCGTGTCCGTGACGGTGAAGCGGACGTAGCCGGGCAGGGCCGTCAGCGAGCTGGAGAGGACGATCTCGCCCTTCGCCGTGTGCTTGCAGGCGTTGGTCAGCAGGTTGATGAGGATCTGCTGCACGCGGCGCGGATCGGTGCGGAAGTTGAACGGCGCGCCGTCGCCTTCCGGCTCATAGCGCATCACCACGCCCGGCTGCAGCCGGTGCTCCGCGCTGCTGATCGCCGCCTCGCAGATATAGTTCACCTCGCCGTCCTCGTAATTGATCCGGTAGTTGCCGGAGTCCATGGAGGAGGTGCTGAGGATGTCGTCCAGAAGCATGGTGAGCATCTTGGAGTTGTTGATGATATGGGAGGCGAACTCCTCCTTCTCCTCCTCCGGGAAACTCCCGTCAGGCAGCGACAGCAGCTGGCTGAAGCCCACGATGGCGTTGAGCGGGGTGCGGACCTCGTGGCTCATGTTCTGGACAAAGCGCGTCTTGGCCGCGTCGGCCAGGCGCACCTTCTCGTTGGCCTGCTTGAGCTCCTCGATCCGCCTCTCGTCCCGCTTCTGGTCCCGCCGGAGGTTGCGGACATGCAGCCAGGAGAAAAACAGCCCGGTCAGCAGGAAGGCGATCAGCAGGATCAACACCAGGCGCGTGATCCGGGCGATCTCGTCGGACTGCCGGGCCAGGTCCGCGGACATGCGGGACTTCTCCCATTGCGAGGAGAGCTCGTCCAGACGGGCGGAGTTCGCGGAGGAGAGTTGGGAACGGGCGTTGGATGCCTCCGAATAGGTGAGGTTGTAGGCGACGTTCAGCAGCTCGTACTTGTAGGCCAGGCGGCCCAGGTAGTGCCGCTGCTTGGTGGTCTGGACCGAGTCCAGGCGCGCCGTCGGCGGTTCCCTGCGGGCCAGGATGTCGTCCACGGAGCGCAGGCAGGCATCGCCGGAGCGGATAATGGACTGGAAAGAAGGGTGGGCGAAGCAGAAGTCACGGGCCTTGCGGTAGCGGGGCATGTCTTCGTCGAATGCCGACTGCAGGGCATCGTAGAAGGTGCAGCGGAGCGTATCCAGGTCCTGTTTGGCGGAGTCCCAGGCACGATGGTAGTAGATGCGGGCGGAGTCCGTGCCGATGTCATAGGTGTCCGCCAGGTCGCAGTACATGCGGGCCACGGTCTGCCGGCGGATGGTCTCGTCCGAAGTGGTCTCGTACATCATCAGGCAGCGCTTGAGGTAGGCGCGGGTATTGACGATGTCGTTGTGGCTCTGGTACAGCATCGCCAGGTAGCGGAGGGCCTGCCACATGCCGTACTCGTCGTTGTCCTGTTCGGACAGGCGGATCATGTCGTTGAGCAGGGCAAAGGCGCGCAGGGACTGCCCCGTGTTGTAATAATAGGTCTGTGCGAGGTCGAAGGAATAGTAGTAATACTGGATGTAGCCCGTCTGTTTGGCAACCTCCATGAGGTTGCGCTGGGCGGCGTCCACCTCGGCGTTGCAGCGGAGCCGCTCCGTCTCGGGTGCCGCCCGGCCCATGCGCGAGGCACGCTTAAGCTGCTCGACATAGTAGAGTGTGCGGGCCTTCTCGTCCTTCTTGGCCAGGGCCGTCTCCAGCAGCTTCTCGTTGGCCTTCTCAAAGGTGTCGGAGCCGACGTCGGCAACCGACTGCTCCGCCTGCTGGTAGTAGGTGTAGCACTCGTTGTCAATCTCGTACGGATTGTCCTGCGCCGCCAGCGGCAGCACGGCCGCCAACAGCAGTCCCAGGAGCCCTATCGCTAATCTTTTCACGATCCCAAAGATAAGAAAAACATCAGATATGACCACCGCCCTCCGCCTTCAATTCCTCATCCACCTTGTTCTTCTCGGCCATCAGCAGGTCGAGGAGCCAGTCCTTCTGCTCGTCCACCAGGCCCAGGTCCCGGCAGGCGCTTTCGTAACGTGCCAGGACGGCTTCCTGGTAGCGGTGGTAGCGCATCGACTTGCGGATTTCGTCCTCGATGGTCTCGTGTTCGATTTCGTAACTGTCCTTGTAGTACTGCTTGTACACTTTCTCGGAGGTGTACTGGATGCAGAAGAAGAACAGGCCGGAGGCCAGGATCACGATGCCGAGGATACCGAGGACCAGGGGTACCTTCTGGATGAGCCCGAGCATTCCCAGGGCGGATCCCGCCAGGAAAATGACAAAGGCCATCAGTTCGCTGCGGTGATTTTTAAGGATGGAGGAAATCTTCATAATCGGTGAGCACGTTCGTGGTGCGGTTTTGCAGGATTTTGATCCGGTAGTCGTTTTCTGATTCCTTGGCGTCCATGGCCTTCTGGAAGGCACGGCGGATGGCCAGCGATTCGTTGTTCTTGCGGCGCATCTCCTCGAGATTCGCCCGGAGCTGCCACTGCTGCATCAGGATGGCGATGAAGGCGATGGCGAACATCACCAGGAAACCGAGCAGGATGGTGGTCTGGTTCTGGCTCCGGAGCCTCTCCGCCTGGCGGCGGAGTTCGGCGTTGTTCATCTCCGCGTCGAGGATGGCGAGATCTTCGTTCTGGACCCGGATGTAGATGGAATCTTTCTCGGCCATGAGGCTGGAAAGTTCGCCGTAGGCGGGCTGGAAACTGCCCTGGGCGGCGTAGATGCCGTGTTTGAGGCTGTGGCGGTCGCGCGCGGTGCCGAGCGAGTCGGCCTTGGCGAGGGCCTGCTCGAAGAGGCCGTGCGACTGCAGGTAGGCCACATCAAGGGTGTAGCGCTCGTCGTCCTCGCTCTGCATGCGGTAGAGCGGGTCGGAGACGAGCTCGTCGTAGCTGCGCCAGAAGGCGTCCCAGTCCTCCCGTGCGTTGTGGATGTAGGCGCGGGTCATACGGGTCTTGATCCGCAGGGAAGGGAAGAATTCCTGGTACTGCTCCGCCTGGGCGCAGTAGTCTTCCGCCTTGGCGAATTCGCCCAGTTTGATGTATTCCTGCGCGATGAGGATCAGCAGGTTGGGAAGCTCCTGCTCCGCGCGCGCCTCCTTGCATTCCTGCGCGGCGCGCGTGAAATTCTGGATGGCGAGGTAGGAGTTGGTGCGGTAGCTCTGGATCAGGCCGACGATGCGGTGCGCGTACATGTGGCCCGCGGCCTTGTCCTGCTCGGAGGCCAGACGGTCCATCTCGCGCGCCTCGAGCATCGCGTCGGAGGCGCGGCCCAGCGAGATCAGGTACTGGCAGTACTCGTGGACGACGGGGTAGTAGAAGTCCCGCGCCTCCGGGTGCCGGGCGATGTTCTCCTTGATCTCCGCCACGGCTTCGTCCATGCGCTCGTATTCGCCCAGGGCGTAGCGGACGGGGAATTCGAGCGCCAGCGCGAGGCAGCGGTAGCGGTAGTTGCCCTGCTGTGTGCCGACGGTGTAGAGCGAGTCCGCGAGGACAAGGTTGTCGGGATTGTACTGCTGCATGCGGCCCCAGGCATAGCGCTGGAAGGTGGGATCGTCCACCTTGAGGCGGTTGACGATCTGGGCCCGGGCGGGCAGGACGGCCAGGGCGGTCAGGAGCAGAAGGAGAAGAATGCGCCGCATAATCATGCGAATTTAACAAAAAGTATGGATTTTTCGTACATTTGCAACATATGAATCTGTTCAAACTTTTCCGGGGGATCCGTCCCTTCGTGCATCCGTACCGCTGGCTGGTCGCCATCACCCTCGTGCTGACCCTCGTCGGCTCCCTCATGGCGCAGGTCAACGCCATCGTGCTCGACCGCACCGTGGATGCGATCAACGCCCTGATAGGCACGAACTTCACCTGGGCGCAGGCCGCCCGGATCCTGACCATCATCAGCATCGTGCTGCTGGGCAAGGAGCTCCTCTCGGCGCTGATCACCTATTTCCAGAGCTATTTCGGCGAGCGGATGCGCATCTTCGTGTCGCGCGACCTCTCGCAGAGCATCATCGAGAAGGTGCTGACCTTCCGGATGGCCTATTTCAATACGGACGAGAACGCCACGGGCAAGCTCCAGGCGCGTATCGACCAGGGCGTGAGCAGCATCTCGCGCACGGTGCAGAACTTCTTCATCGACCTGCTGCCGCTGTTCACCAGCGCCCTCCTGGCCCTGATCCTCATGTTCGCGGCCAACGTGTACGTGGGCCTGGTGGCCCTCGGCATCGTGCCGGTCTATTTCTGGATCACCTACCGCCAGGCGCGGCGGCTCAAGGGCTGGCGCCGGGAGATGCGCTCCCATCTGGAGACCAAGAGCCAGGGCATCAAGAACATCATCGACTCCATCAACGTCATCAAGAGCTTCAACCGCGAGAAGATCGAGGCGGGCAAGCAGCTGGCCATCCAGAACCAGGTGACGGAGAACCAGATGAAGACGCGCCGCGTGGCCTTCTACTACAATGGCCTCAAGAGCTTCGTGCGGCAGGTCGGCACCGTGCTGGTCATCATCCTGACGGCCTTCCTGGTGCTGAAGGGCTATCCCGGGATGACCATCGGCAAGATCATGTACCACGTCATGCTGTTCAGCAACGTCATCGCCCCGATCACGCAGCTGCAGCGCATCTTCGACGACGTCAACGACGCGCTCATCTACGCCGAGGGCTTCTTCAGCATCCTCGACTCCACGCAGGAGGTTGAGCCCAGCGGCTCCTACAAGCCGGAGAAGGTGTACGGCAAGTTCGAGATCCAGGGTGTGGACTTCACCTATCCCAACGGCAACCAGGCCCTCTGGAACATCGACATGACCATCGCGCCGGGCCGCATCACGGCCCTGGTGGGCCTGTCCGGCGCGGGCAAGAGCACCATCGTCAACCTGCTCGACAAGTTCTACGAGCCGCAGGTGGGCCGGATCCTGCTGGACGGCGTGGACCTGCGGGAGTGGGATACCCAGTACCTCCGGGAGAACATCGGCCTGGTGCTGCAGAAGAACCACATCTTCGACGGCACGATCGAGGAGAACATCCGCTACGGCCGCCCCGACGCCAGCTTCGAAGAGGTGGTGGAGGCGGCGCGCAAGGCCTATATCTACGACCAGGTCATGGGCCTGCCCAAGGGCTTCCAGAACAAGGCGGCGGACCTGTCCGGCGGCCAGCAGCAGCGCATCGCCATCGCCCGCATGTTCCTCAAGAATCCGCCCATCATCTTCCTCGACGAGCCCACGGCCTCACTGGACGCCATCGCCACGGAGCAGATCAAGTCCAGCATCGACGCCATCAAGAAGGACCGCACCGTGATCATGATCTCGCACTCCATCTCGCAGATCATCGACAGCGACTACATCTACGCCCTGCAGAAGGGCCGAGTGGAGCAGAGCGGCGATCCCGACGAGGTGTACCGCCAGGGCGGCATCTACAAGGACATCGTCGACGCGTCCGCGCGCAGCCTCAATATCGAGAAGCTGGCGCGTACGATCGATTCCGACGGGGACGGACGATTCTTTGACGGGGACTAGATATTCACGTCTTCCAGTTCCTCTTCCGAGCGGAGGTTCGCGCGGATGAAGTTCTGGCGCTCGAGGGTGTTGTCCCCCATGTAGAAGGACATGATGTCCGCGATGGACTCCTCCTCGGCGAGCTTGACGAGGTCGAGCCGCATGTCGGGGCCGATGAAGTGCACGAATTCCTCGGATGAGATCTCGCCCAGACCTTTGAAGCGGGTGATCTCCACGCCGGTCTTGAGGGCCTTGATGGCCTTCTCCTTCTCGTCCGGGGAGTAGCAGTAGCGGTTCTCCTTCTTGTTGCGGACGCGGAAGAGGGGAGTCTGGAGGATGTGCACGTGCCCGCGGCGGATCAGGTCGGGGTAGTACTTCATGAAGAAGGTCAGCACCAGCATGCGGATGTGCATGCCGTCGTCGTCGGCATCGGTCGCGACGATGATGTTGTTGTAGCGGAGGTTCTCCAGGTCGTCCTCGACGCCGAGCGCCGAGATGAGCAGGTTGAGCTCTTCGTTCTCCGCGACCTTCTTGCGGCCTTCCTTGTAGCAGTTGATCGGCTTGCCGCGCAGCGAGAAGACAGCCTGGTAGTTGGCGTTGCGGGCCTTGGTGATCGTACCGCTTGCGGAGTCGCCCTCGGTGATGAAGATGGAGGAGTTCTCGATGTTCTCCTGGGTCTTCTCCGTGACCTTGTCGTTGTAGTGGAAGCGGCAGTCGCGCAGCTTCCGGTTGTATACGTTGGTGCGCTTGTTGCGCTCGCGCGTCTTTTTCTGGATGCCGGAGATCTCCTCGCGCTCCTGCTGGGAGGACTTGATCTTGTCCTCGATGACCGGGACGATCTCCTTGTGGATGTGGAGGTAGTTGTCCAGGTTCTTCGCGACGAAGTCGTTGACGTAGGAGCGGATGGTGGGGCCGATGTCGGTCTTGAGTGCTCCGGATTCGTCGTGGATCTGCTTCTCCCACATGTAGTTGGACCCGAGCTTGGTCTTGGTCTGGCCTTCGAAGTTCGGCTCCTGGATCTGGATGCTGATGGCGCCCACGACGCCCTGGCGGCAGTCGGAGGGGTCGTAGTTTTTCTTGAAGAACTCCTTGAGCGTCTTGGCGATGGCCTCGCGGTAGGCGGCCAGGTGCGTGCCGCCGTCGCGGGTGTTCTGCCCGTTGACGAAGGAGGAGATGTTCTCGCCGTAGGCGTTGCAGTGGCTCAGGACGATCTCGATGTCCTCGCCCTCGAGGTGGATGGGCGGGTAGAGCGGCTCGTCGCTTAGGAGGTTCTCGTTGACGAGGTCCAGCAGGCCGTTCTCGGACTTGTACGGGGTCCCGTTGAGCGTCAGGGTCAGGCCTTTCTTGAGGTAGGAGTAGTTCTTGACCATCGTCTCCACGTAGTCCATGTTGTAGGCGTATTCGCCGAACATCATGGAGTCGGGGGTGAAGGTCACGAGCGTGCCGTTCTTCTCGCCGGGGGCCGGCTGCTTGCCGCTGTCCTTGAGCTCGCCGCGCTCGAAGCGCGCCCAGGAGCTCTCGCCGTCGCGGTAGGAGCAGACGTAGAAGGCTTCCGACAGGGCGTTGACGGCCTTGGTGCCCACGCCGTTGAGTCCGACGGACTTCTTGAAGACCTTGTCGTCGAACTTGCCGCCGGTGTTGAGGATGCTCACGGCCTTGACCACGGAATCCAGGGGGATCCCGCGGCCGAAGTCGCGCACGGTCACGTCGTTCATCTGGATGGTGATGCGGATCTCCTTGCCGAAGCCCATGGCGAACTCGTCGATGGAGTTGTCCACGATCTCCTTCAGCAGGACGTAGATGCCGTCACCGGGGTTGTTGCCGTTGCCGAGGCGTCCGATATACATGCCCGGACGCATCCGGACATGCTGGACGCCTTCGAGCGTGCGTATGTTGTCGTCTGTGTAGTTGCTATTTGGCATTCTTCGTGACGGTCCCCTTGAGGTGCAGGATGATAGGCTTCTTCTGGGCGGAGGTGTAGACCGTGAGGGTCTTGTCGAAGGTGCCTGCGCCCTCGTCGTTGGAGTACGTCGCGGTGATCACGCCGGTCTTGCCGGGGGCGATCGCCTCGCGCGGCCACACGACGTCGGTGCATCCGCAGGAAGGGACGACGGCGAACACGGACAGGGCCTCGTCGCCGTCATTGGTCACGGTAAAGGTGCAGGTCTGCTTGCCGGCCTTGGTGCTGATCTCGCCAAAGTCGTGCACGGTTTTGTCAAACTGGATGGGTGCTGCGAGTGCGGCAGCAAGCATGATTGTCAAAAGTGTCTTCATATCTGCAAATTTACGAAAAAATGATTACTTTTGTCATGGTATTTGCAAATACCGGACCGAACACACACTAAATTTATACTGATAATGGCTTACAAGATTAATCCCGACACCTGCGTGGCATGTGGTACTTGCCAGGGTGAATGCCCCACCGGAGCGATCCAGGAGGGCGATGTCTACTCTATCGACCCGAACGTCTGCATCGATTGCGGCACTTGCGCCGATGCCTGCCCGATGGGCGCCATCGCTCCCGGCGAGTAGCAGCACGAACGCAGCTTTGTCTTACGGGGACCCCTTATCGGGTCCCCTTTTTTATTGCTCCGGCGGATGCCTCTCCTCGCGGGTGGCCCGGAATTATTTTTCGGACAGGTTTGCCGAAAAGGGCTATATGTCAAATAGTAGGATGAAATCGCTGTAATGGATTTGTATTCATATCTTTGTAGAGATTATCATTGATATGACAAAAAAAATGCATTTTCT
>Ga0208297_1002576_pt1 | contig 10137 bp, 10 predicted proteins | sample LMS_cellobiose_e_FD_187367 | JGI IMG/M metagenome (GOLD analysis project Ga0208297, IMG submission 187367) | Rumen-fistulated moose microbial communities from Alaska, USA - LMS_cellobiose_enrichment (SPAdes) (version 2) | ecosystem: Host-associated > Mammals > Digestive system > Stomach > Rumen... | reverse complement strand
CATACACCAGCGCACCTTTGTCCACCTTCACTACGGGGATTTCTCCCACGACAACCGCCTCAGACAGTTCAAGATACAAACTATCTGCAGCAGCATAATACGCAAGCGAATCCGGTTCCTGGGCGGCGGCACTCGCTGCTGTCAATGTCAACAATAAAAGCAATAAAAGGGATCTCTTCATACGTAATATTCTCGGCCGTCCTTTTCGGCCATTATTTCACGCTGCAAAATTGCCCCGAATCCGCGAGAAACTATGTTAAAGCAATGTTAAGAAGTGTTAAATAGTGTTAAAACGCCCTATAAATGAGGAAAATCGGCTAACTTTGCACCATGAAACTTCCGTCCAGGCGCATCATCATATTGCTGATCATATCGCTGACAGCCCTCTTTGGCTATCAGATATACTGGCTGTCCGGACTTTACAAATCCCGTTACCAGTCCGACGAATCACTCATAAATGTCTCCTTGCAAATGGCGGATTTCGCGGAAATCATGGAGAGAGTGAAGACACTTCGTTCAGAAGGTGATCTCCACGGAAGTGTGACAATAGCCCAAGGATGGTCGAACGCCGGAGAACATACCAAGGTGCGGACAGATTCTGTTGTCGTTAATAATGACGGCACCCGCACCATCAAAGTAACCACCGTCAAAACTGAGAAATCCGAAGGCTCCCTCAGCGCCTCGGCATCCTCCTATGCAGTCGGTAGCCCCGGCGAGATGTCCTCCGCTTACCAAATCGGCCTCCATCAAGGGATAGACAACATCTCTGCGCCCAATCCCGCCGTGTTGGACAGCATTCTTGTAGCTCAGCTTGTATCTTACGATGTCAATGCGCCACACCGCTTGTTGATGCTCTCCGGAACGGACACCCTGGCGGTCGTATCCACGCAGGGATATGCACCATCTTCACGTGCAAAAGACTTTGACCTTTCCTATGGAGAAGAGGGTGAAGGCAAGATATACCGGCTCACTATGGAGCCGCTCACTTTGGCCATTCTCCGGAAGATGGCCGGCATCATTGCCGCCTCGCTCATCCTATTCTTCATCCTTGCCTTCTCCTTCTGGTTCCTGATCCATACAATGCTCAAGCAGAAGAGCCTGGAAGAAATGAAGAGCGACTTCACCAACAACATCACCCACGAACTCAAGACTCCGGTGGCTGTTGCCTATGCCGCCAACGACGCCCTCCTTAACTTCGATGCGGGCAATGATCCGGAGAAACGCCGCGAGTATCTGGAAATCAGCCAGGGCCAGTTAGAGAAGTTGGAAGGAATGATCGAGCAGATCCTCTCGATGAGTATGGAAAGCCGCAAAACCTTCGAGCTCAAACGCGAAACCATTGAGCTGGAGCCGCTGCTGCAGAAGTTGGCCGACCAGCACATTCTTTCCGCCGGAAAGCCCTGCTACATCAAAGTCAATGTAGATAGTAGCCTGGTGCTCGACGCGGACCGCTTCCACCTTTCAAACATCGTCAGTAACCTCATAGACAACGCCATCAAATACTCCGGAGAATCGGTCCACATCGACATCACTGCAAAAGCTACCGATGAAGGAGTCGAAATCCGTGTCCTGGACAACGGTATCGGAATAGCGCCGGACAAGCAGAAGCACATCTTCGACAAATTCTATCGCGTTCCCACCGGCAATATCCACGATGTCAAGGGCTATGGCCTAGGACTCTATTACGCCAAAACAATGGTCGAGAAGCACGGTGGTACCATAGAAGTCTCCAGCACTCCCGGCAAGGGCAGTGAATTCATCCTGACACTCTGAATCTATGCCGACAATCAAGATACTCCTCGTCGAAGACGAAAAGACCCTCGTACAAATCGTCAGTGAGACCCTTCGCAGCAAGGGCTTCACGGTGGAGACCGCATACGACGGAGCCGAAGGCCTCAAACGATTCTTCGAGATTCATCCGGACGTCCTCATTGCCGATGTCATGATGCCCCGTATGGACGGCTTCGAAATGGTACGCCGCATCAGGAAGACCGACGACCATACCCCCGTGCTCTTCCTCACGGCCAAATCCACCCCGGATGATGTTGTCACCGGCTTCGAACTGGGAGCCAACGACTACCTCAAAAAACCATTCGCCATCCAGGAACTCATCGTCCGAATCAAGGCGCTGATGGGAAAAGCCTATATGACTGAAAGACTGGAACCGGAGCAAAACGAATACACCCTTGGAAATTACCGCTTCACGCCCGCATCCCAAACGCTTGAATACCTCCCGAAAGGAGAAACCGCCAACCTCTCCCACCGCGAAGCCGAAATCCTCCGCCGCCTCTGCCGCGCCCACGGAGAAGTCGTGCCTATGCAGAACCTCCTCCTCGACCTCTGGGGCGACGATGACTTCTTCAACGCCCGCAGCTTCCAAGTCTTCATCACCCGCCTCCGCCGCGCCCTCTCCAAAGATCCCCGCATCCGCATCGTCAACGTCCGCGGCACCGGCTACAAGCTGATTGCAGAATAAACTCAGCGAGGGAGTCCGTACACCCTCACATCCATTACCTTCCCGCCCTTCACGACGGCGCCGACCTTTGTCCCCTCCAGCCGGAAGCCATTCTTCTCCAGCACCCGTGCCGATGCCAGGTTCTCAGGGAACACCTCACCGATGATGCGTTCCAGCGCCAGTTCGCGGAAAGCAATCCCGCAGATCTGCCGAACCGCTTCTGTGCCGATACCCTGGGACCAGAACGGCGTCAGGATCATATAGCCCATCGACCCTGCTGCGCGGTTCTCATGGGCCATCCTTTCCACGGAAATACTGCCGACAATCAGTCCGTCCACGACTATGGCCCGCCAGACACCCTCCTTGCCATCATTCCCGGCCACCATCCCAAGCCACCAGTCGGCATCGGCCTCCGTGTATGGATACGGCAGCCGGTCCGACAGAAAGGTTCTGTCCACGGCATTGCACAGCGCCATCAGCGCAGGCTTGTCGGAGGGTGTCCAGGTATGAAGGGTAATAATCATCAGTGTTCATGCCGATAAATCCGAATTCTTTGATGGTTCTCGTCATGGCCTGGCGTAAAGCGTATGCCCGCCAGTGATAAAGGCAGGGCCTTCCTCTGCGTGGTGATAGTCAGTGATTGAATCAAAGACGGCCAGATACTTCTCGTTCTGATAGACCAGTTTATCCGGATTGTCAGAGTCGAGGCGGGCGGCAATCTCGCACCGGAGCAGTTCCTTCTCCCGCGAATCGTTCTCATAGAAGACCACCACGGAACTGTCTTCGTAGTAATGATAGGCATCCTCCGGCAGGAGCAGGGTATAGCCATCCAGCGAAACAGGGGTATTCAGCTTGTATGTCTTCACCTTGTCAACTGCTTCGTCAACTGCTTCGTCAACTGCTTCGGCGACAACAGAATCGAAATCAATCATGTACGGGTAATAAGTAAACTCGCCATAGCGTCCGTACATCTCCTCGAAATTATCCGCCCCCAATTCCTTCCGAAGATAGTTTATGGCGCTGGAAGCGCTGTCCCATTTCCGCCGAAGGTCGTAGGAATCGGCAATAGCCGTATAAGGGGCATCCTCGGGGAATTTTCCGTCCACCAGCAGGTCCGGAAGGACCTTCTCCAGCCGCGCACGCTGATCCCGGAGCCCCAGGTCATGAGCCCGGATACCGGGAATGAACGTCAAGATAGCGGCCAGGCCGCCCAAGGCCAGGCTCATCCGGAAGAACGAACGGTTACGCGGCCACAGCAGAAGAACTGTAAACATGGTCAGCAGCAGCGACACGGCCACCAGGTACACCCGCATTTCCGTCAGGCCGTACTCCCCGACGCGTCGGGCAATGCCAATCCATAGCAGGACGAGCGGGCCGATAGCCACATACGGGAAATACCGGTAGAACCATTCGAAATGCGGTTTTGTCACCAACGCCTGCAGCAGGCGGCAGACAAGAGCCACACCGATGAACCCTCCAACGAGATATGCCACGCCGCCGTCCGGCAATTTCCACTGAATCAGGATGCGCAGCATATAGGCATAGAGGATGACGGAGTAGATCAGCAGAGCAGGCGTAAGGATATATTCGACAACGAGGGTCAGGATGCGACGGTCTTTCCACTGCGCGGGCGTTTCGGACACAAACGCACAGCAGAGCATTGGCGCGATGAGCAGCCAGACCAGCAGCTGAGGATAGACGTACCATTTTTCGGCCAGGGACCTGGACAGGAACAGGAAATCCACCGAGGCGATGATGGCGAGCACCGCCAGTGACAGGACCCCGGCCACAAGGACTGCGGCACATCCTTTTACCAGGCAGTGGAGGATTGTCATTGCGTATTGTTCATTGTCCTGCCGGCCACCGGTTGCGAACAACAGGATGAACGAGATCATATAAATCACGACGATGCCGGCTTCCCCCAGCTCCGGCCTCCAGAAGTAAAGTGGAATCCAGAAAAGAGCCGAGGCTAAATAGCAAACCTTCCAGACGAGGGTTCCCTTACGGTCTGAGATGCGGTGTAGACAGAAAGAAAGCACCAAAAGCGGGAAAAAGTAAACAAGCGGAAAGCTCGTCTCAATCACCTTCTCGTTGGACAAAAGAGTCAGTACAAAGGCCGAGACAGAAATGAACGCTTCGACGGGAAAGTCCCGGAAACTGCGGAGAAGTCCCCTCCAGATGGCGGAGAGTCGTGCCGAAAATGAATTCATAGCCTTAAATAATCGTGAAACTGGAATTTATTTGATGTTATTCGCGGCGGCCATGCGGAGCCAGAGCATCTCTGTTTGTCAAAGCCCAATCAATAATACCGTTCAAGGCCGGCAGGAAAGATTCTCCCAGTTCGGTCAAACTGTACTCGACCCTTGGCGGGACTTCCGCATATACCTTACGTGTCACCAGGCGGAAATCCTCCAGGCGCTTCAGCGTCTGGGAGAGCATTTTCCTGGAGACATCCGGCATGTCTTTCTGGAAATCCCGGAAGCGGCATACGCCGTATTTCTGCATGGCCACCATGGCCAAAACAGACCATTTGTCTCCTATCTGGGAGAGAATGTCACGTACAGGGCAAAAACCTTCAAAATTCGCCATAAACTTATCAGTCTGATAATCATCATTTGTTACCCCGGGGTAACTATTGTACCTTCCGGTACCGTCTTGCAAGACTAATCCAAAGGATTTATCTTTGCGCAAAGATACAAAGTTTCCACAAGAAACAAATATTGAAAACCAACAAAATACAATAAAGATGAAACAGACTGAAAATATTGCAAAAGGACAGAACTTTGAAGCTGTCAACGTCGGTTCTTGGGATGAGGTCATCGGCTATGAACTCCCGATGGGACCGACTGTCCTCCATGGGAAAGTCTTCGTCGGCCAGGCCGTCGGTACGACAGGCAGCGAACTGAGTTTCCAGACGCTGGTCCCAGGCCAGGACAGCGGATTCCTCCATACCCATAAGACCCATGAGGAGCTTTACATCATCCTCAAGGGTGAAGGCCTATACCAGGTCGATGGCGAAATCTTTCCCGTCCGTGAAGGAACGGTCATCCGTGTAGCACCCGGCGGAAAGCGGGCCATGAAGAACAGCGGGAAGGAGAATCTGACCATGCTCTGCATCCAGTACAAGGCCAACGCCTTCACGGAGGCAGACAGCCCCATGACGGACGGCAATATACTCCAGGAACCTCTCAACTGGTAGCATCATGGCGACTGTCACTTCGCTGGCCTTCAAGGACGTCAAGACCGTCATGACCAAATCCTCCCTTCCAGTGGGGGGATACTCCGTCAATCCTTATGTAGGCTGCCCGCATGCTTGCCGGTACTGCTACGCCTCATTCATGAAACGCTTTACCGGCCATACGGAAAAATGGGGTACGTTCCTTGACGTGAAGAGTTGGCCCAGAATCACGGATCCTCACAAATACGACGGACAGCGTATCGTCATAGGCTCTGTTACCGATGGTTATAACGAGCACGAGGCTACTTATAAGCGTACCCGGATGCTGCTGGAGCAGCTTCGGGGCTCGTCGGCGGAGATTATGGTCACCACCAAGTCAGACCTGGTCCTGCGGGATATCGACCTTCTGAAGACTTTTCCCAAGGTGACGATTTCCTGGTCGGTCAACACCCTGGACGAGCACTTCAAGGACGATATGGATGATGCCCCCAGCATCGAACGCCGCCTGGCTGCTATGAAAAAGTTCCACGACGAGGGAATTCGCACCGTCTGCTTCGTTTCGCCCATTTTCCCGGGCATCACAGATGTACCGGCCATCATCGGGCGCGTAAAGGATCAGGCTGACCTCATCTGGCTGGAGAACCTGAACCTCCGCGGCCAGTTCAAAGGTGAGATCATGCGCTACATTAACGAAAAGTATCTCCATCTGGTTCCGCTGTACGACGAAATCTACAACAAGGGGAAGCGCGACTATTGGCAGGCTCTGGAGGCTCAGGTGAAGCAAATCTGTTCAGAGAATGATTTCCCGTATCTGAGAAACGATCTTCCCTACGGCCGAAGCAAGCCCGGAAAACCGGTCATCGTCAACTATTTCTATCACGAAGAAATCCGCCTGAACAATAAATAGCCGTCCATGTCCGTCTGTATCAAATCCTTGATCAAAAACGTCAACCTGATTGTCGGTTGTGACATCGGTTGTCCTTATTGCTATGCCAGAAACAACTGCCGGCGTTTCCATATGACCGACGACTTCTCCAAGCCCGTATTCTTCAGGAACAAGCTCCATATCCTGGACAACAAGCAGCCTCACGTATGGTTTATGACCGGTCTCAGCGACTTTACAGGCTGGCTGCCCGAGTGGCGGGAGGAGATCTTCGAACGGATGAAAGCCAATCTGCAGCATCAGTATGTTTTCCTGACCAAGCGGCCGGAGCGGATCGACTTTGAGACGGACTTCGACAATGCCTGGATTGGCGTTACCGTAACCCATCGAAATGAGTTGCACCGTATTGCAGATCTTCGTGAGCACATCAAATGCAGGCATTACCATGTCACATTCGAGCCGATGTTCTCTCCGATGCCGGAGGACATGGATTTGCAGGGCATCGATTGGGTAGTAGTTGGCACGGAGACCGGGAAGAGAAGAGGGAAATGCGACTCAAAGCCAGCGTGGGTGGAGAACATCCTTCACCAGACATCTATGAGGGGTATTCCGACTTTTATGAAGGAAGATCTTGTCCCGATTATGGGCGAAGATAGAATGATCCAGCAGCTACCAAAGGCGTTTGTCATGTAATTAATACTCAAAGTTATAACTATTCTGGTGGGAAACGGCAATGATATGATGGTTTAGAGGCCATATAACGTCAGGCTTAATTGGAGCGAAGCGAAGGCGGTCCTCAGACCGCACGGCGAAGACCAGATGGGCCCCCTCAAAGCGGAGAAACGAAACACTCCGAATCTCGAACCTCCGCTTCCTGGAAGGTCTGCTGAAATTCAGCAGTTCATTTATGCATTATACCGATAAACTGGATTTTTCTTTATCAGTGAGCTATCTTCCTCACGAGTAAGATTACACCCAGTGTCAGGCATTCCGAAACCGGAACAGCAAGCCACATTCCTTGAGGAGAAATGAGCCTCGGCATCAGGATAAAAGCCGGGACAAGGAAGACAAGGCCGCGCAGCAGCATATATATCGTTGCCCGTCCGTTCTGCTCAATTGCCTGATAATAGCCGATGATGGCAATATTCAGCGCAAAGAAGATAGCGGACGTTGCAAATAGCGGCAGCCCGGAAGTGGCAATCTCATAAGGCGTTGTCCCCCTTTGCAGGAACAGGCCGATAAGAGGCTTGGCCCCCAGGGTAAGGACAGCCATTGCCAGGAGGCCGCAGATGACTGCGGTCCGGATACTCAGCCGGAAGGTTTCCCAGACTCGGTCTCCATTCCCGGCTCCGTAATTGTAACTGATGATGGGCTGGGCCGACTGCGCCACCGAGTTATTGACCATGAATACGATGGGATATAGGTAGCAGGCCACGCTGAAAGCTGCAACACCATCTTCACCCAAAGCCCGGATAAACACATAGTTGCCGGTGAGCATAATCATGGACATGGCCAGCTCTCCCAACATGGAAGAGAAGCCGCTCCTGGCCATGTAGCCTATGTTCCGCGCCGTCAGATAGAGGCTTGTCCGGCTCATTTTAAGCCGATAAAGATGGACCCTCCGGCTTTGACGAAGCATGTACCATACAACCATGCCCGCAGCGATGGCGCAGCATAGTGTTGTGGCAACGGAACTTCCGGCAATCCCCATTTGCATCGGGAACACGAACAACCAGTCCAGGAAGATGTTCAAAAGGCCCGGCACGATGCCCACGGCAGAGGCGAAATTAGGCGCCCCGTCCAGTCGGATGATGAAAGTGCCGATGGTCTCTATAAGAATGAAAACGCAGCCGGGAAGCAGTGGAATCAGGTACTGGAGCGCTAGCGGCAGCAGCGCATCGCTGCACCCCATCAAGCGGAGGAAAGGAATACGGAAGAAATAAAGAATGATGACAAACAGGGCCATCAGAAGCGGCGCCACTTCCAGCGCCTGCGTGACATTGATATCGGCCGCTTTGTTGTTGCCCTGGGCCAGATGAATACTCGCCACCACGGATACGCCCACGCCGAACATCAGCGCAATGCCTGTGGTTACCAAAAACAGCGGAGCCACGATATTGATAGCCGCCAAGGCATCACTTCCAACCCCCTGACCGACGAAAATTCCATCGGCCACGGTCAGAAGAGAAGTAAACACCATAGATAGCAGAGTAGGGAAAAATATGCTGTGGAACAGCGGCCTTATCTTGCCTTTCCCAAAATCAATGCTATCCCTTTCCAGGTCTTTCATTTCTGCTGCCATAAAAAACAAACTCTTTTATAACAAATGCGCCGGATAAGAAAACCGGGCGGTCCCGACATCTTATCCGGCCTTGGCAGTACCGACTGCCAGCCTCCGATGAGCATGCAAAGGTACGACTATTCTTTTAGACTGACAAATTACGATTTATCGAAGACAAAGGTAAGCATTTTTGCCAATATGCCCTTGCCGGTGGTATGGAGTGCGGTCAAAGCCACTTCGCTCCGCTAAAGCTGCGCTCACTCGTTTTGGCCATGTGGCCCCTGCCACATATAGAAACAATCATTGCTCGGAAATCCATTGGATTAGCTTTTCCAGGACCTCCGGAGCGAAGGTTTCCTCGATGTCCCCGTATTCGTTGGGCGAACCTGTCTGGCAATGCTGGAACAAATGATTCACGCCTTCAATCGTTTCCACTTGGTTCTTGGCATTGACCGGGAGGCCGTTACGCAGCGCCCCCAGATTGCTTTCCGGTTCCACCTGCGTATCCTTTGTGCCATTCAGTGCGAGAACGGGACAAGTAACGTTGCCCAGCAGCGGGCGAACGTCCAAGGCTAGGAAATACTTCAGGTAGGGTGTCTGGATTTGCATCGACACGGCAGAAAGATTCTGCGCCAGCGTAGCAGGAAGGTCATATTTGCCGGGGGACGGCAGAGGGGCTCCGGCCAAGCGGGCCTCATATATTTCTTGAAGAGCCTTGCAGTAAGTGTTCACTGTCTCATCCGGGACACCGGCTGCGGCAAGCGCAATGCGGTTTTGCCATAACAACGTTTCCTTACCGGACACAACCATCCCTGCCAGCGAAACGATGAAATCGGCTTTTTTCTCTGCGGCCAACATAAGCGCGATGGTGCCGCCTTCGCTGTGGCCGATGACACCCACTTTGTCAAAACGTTCCCTGAGGAGCCCGATGCCAGCCAGTGCATCATTCTTCAAATCCTCCGTGGTGCAGTTAATGATGTCTCCGGTGGATTCACCAAAGCCGCGGTCATCGTAACGGAGCGTGGCGATTCCGGCACGGGCAAGCGCATCGGCAATCACGGCAAAAGGCCTGTGTTCATAGAATACCTCATCCCTGTTCTGGAGGCCGCTACCTGTGATCATAATCAGGACAGGCGTATTGCGGGTACAGCCTTCCGGAAGGACCAGCGTGCCTTTCAGGACAGCCTCACCGTTGCTGAAAGAGACCTCCTCTTGAGCATAAGGGAACGGCCCTTTTGGTGTCTGTGGCCGATTGAGCTTCTCTTCGCCCGGCATAAGCGTCAGGGGCATAGAAGCACCCATTTGCTTGAAGGTACCCGCAATCTGCTTGATTAACCATA
>Ga0208297_1002575_pt1 | contig 10138 bp, 9 predicted proteins | sample LMS_cellobiose_e_FD_187367 | JGI IMG/M metagenome (GOLD analysis project Ga0208297, IMG submission 187367) | Rumen-fistulated moose microbial communities from Alaska, USA - LMS_cellobiose_enrichment (SPAdes) (version 2) | ecosystem: Host-associated > Mammals > Digestive system > Stomach > Rumen... | reverse complement strand
GGGCGCGCATTTCAGGCCCGGAGCGGCGGGCCCGTCCCCATTCCCCGGACGGGGTGCGCATTTCAGGCCCGGAACGGCGGGCCCGTCCCCCTTCCCCGGACGGGGTGCGCATTTCAGGCCCGGAACGACGGGCCCGTCCCCATTCCCCGGACGGGGTGCGCATTTCAGGCCCGGAACGGCGGGCCCGTCCCCGTTCCCCGGACGGGGTGCGCATTTCAGGCCCGGAACGGCGGGCCCGTCCCCGTTCCCCGGACGGGGTGCACATTTCAGGCCCGGAACGGCGGGCCCGTCCCCATTCCCCGGACTGGGCGCGCATTTCAGGCCCGGAACGGCGGGCCCGTCCCAGCTCTCCGGACGGGGTGCGCATTTCAGGCCCGGAACGGCGGGCCCGTCCCCATTCCCCGGACGGGGAGCACTTAAACGTTTGTTTTTGAAATGAAACGGCGGGGAATGCTTATTTTTGGGAAACCGGGCCGGGTACGGTCCGGAGACCATGTTAAACTATTAAAAACTTCAGATGATGAGAATCAATGGAACTTGTGCGAAGGGGTTTTATCTGGTGACGACGGATCACCTCTGCGAATGTATCTGGTTTAGGGACGAGGAGGACTTCAGAGCCGGAATGAATGCCGTGCCGATCATTGCCTGTCCTATGTCCGTCAAGGTGGTTGCATTCATTCTGATGTCCAACCATGTCCATTTTCTGTTGTATTGTACCCGGGACGAGGCTGAGCGTTTCATTGCAGCATATAAAGGCTTTCACTCCAGGTATATGCATTGCAAATACGGTATCCGCGAGATGCTTCGCGAGAATCACGCCGAAGTCCAGCGAATCGGAGAGGACGGAGAGTCGGTCGAATGGGTGATTGCCTATATCCATATGAACTGCGTCGCGGCAAACATTTGCCTGAGTTCCACGGACTACCCCTGGGGCACAGGCGACGCCTTTTTCCGGAGCCGACCGTGCAAGGGAATCGCGCTGGGAACGTTTTCCGTGCGCGCCCGCACGAGGCTACTGCATTCCGCCAAGGTACTCCCGGCGGGAATGCTGGTCGGGGAAGACGGGTTCATCCTTCCCGCATCCTATGTGGATGTAAAGTACGTCGAGGCCCGTTTCCAGACGCCCAAGCGGATGCTTTACTTCCTCAAGTGGTCCTCCAAGGCCCGGAAGTTCCTGGGAGACGATGCACCTGAGTATCCAAACTTTCGGGATCAGATTCTGGTGGCCGCCATCAGCGACCTGTGCCATTCCCTGTTCCGGAAAGAATCCATCAACGATCTGAATGACCAGCAACTGGCAGAGTTGCTCCGCCAGTTGCGCTTCCGCTTTTCTTCTTACGCCGAACAACTTGCACGCGTGTGCGGAATCCCCTATACACGGGTAACTACACTGCTGGACGCCCCGATCTGATGCGCGGGCATGTCGGGCCCGTCCCAGCTCTCCGGACGGGGCGCGCATTTCAGGCCCCGGAACGGCGGGCCCGTCCCCCTTCCCCGGACGGGGCGGACGGGGAGCGGGGAGGGCGGTGGAGCGTGGGCGGTGGAGAGATACTATGTATGACTGAAACCTGTGGCCGCCCACGGCCGCATGAGTGGGAGGGGCCTGCAAGCGCAGCGCAGCGGGAGGGACGAGCTGTCGAAGACAGCGAAGGATTTCAGGCAACATAGTATCTCTCCGCCGCCCTGCTGCGCTCGAAATGACGAAGAGATGCCCGAACAGGTCGGGTATGACGGGGAGGGGGTGGGCATGACGGAGGGCCGGGGTTAGTCGCGGACGGCGATGGAGGGGTTGACGAGGTTGGGGTCGGGAATGCAGAGGACGGGGGTGTCGTTCTTGCAGACGAGGGCGCCGTTCGCGATGACGACGGTGTAGACGTCGCCGGAGGGGGTGATGCAGAAGTCCATGCCGCCGAGGAACTCCTCGCGGGTGAGGGCGGTGAACTGCTTTTGGCCGTTCCTGTAGATGTTCAGGGCGGAGGTGACGTCCCACCATTCTTCGCCCTGGCGGGTGATTTCACAGCAGGCGAACCAGACGTCGGTTCCGCGCAGGAGCATCTTGCCGCGGCGGCCCCAGTTGGTGATTTCGGCGTTTTCCGTCGGTCGGTAGAGCATCGTCTGGTTCTTCCAGACCTCGAAGTAGCGGAGGTCGAAATTGTGCGCCAGCAGGATGCGGTCGCCGTTCGCGTCGATCCAGGCGTCCTCGGCGACGGGCATCAGATCCCAATCGGGACGGCGGGGGACCTCGCAGGTCAGCGTCCCGTCCGGCGCCAGCTCCCAGAGGTGGGCGTAGGTCACGAATTCCTTGCGGATCCGGCCCCAGAAGACAAGGTTCCCTTCCGCATCCTCATCCATCGCGTTGACGGCGCCGTAGGGGTACTCCCATTCGTTGACGGTCGTGTTGATGGTTCCTTCCCGGACCACGCCGGCCTCGGAGATGATGCACCAGTGGCTCCGGCGGTCGTCTTCGTTGGAGACGAGGTACAGCCTGCCGCCTTTGGCCTTGCAGACGGAAAGCCGCCCGGGGAGGGAATAGCCTTCCAGGACGGCCTTGCCGTTCAGCTGAAGGCTGAGGGCGCCGGAGAGGTGGCCCCGGAAGAGGTTGCCCGATGCGTCCTGGGCGAGCAGGTTGAACGGCTCTTCGACCCGTTTCCCGTTGGAATAATAGGCTTCCCTGCCGTCTTCGTCGGCCTCGCAGAAGACGTAGATGTCCCCGTGGGGGACCACCGGGACGCGGACCTTCAGGGTGACGGTCCGCTCGGTGCCTTCCACGAAGGCGGTCGCCGTCGTCTCGCCGCCATGGACGCCGAGCAGGCCGCCCGCCCGGGTCGCCGCGACGGATTCGTCTTCGGACTTCCAGCCGACGAGCCGGTGCGGCTCGGCGCCGCCGTCCGATTCGAAATACGCGTAGATGTCGACGAATTCACCGATCCGCAGATCGACGGTCGCGCCTTCGCTGATCTCGACACCATCCATTTCCAGACGGAGGGGACCGTTTTCTCCCGTACAGGCGGAGAGGCAGAGGAGGGCGGCAAGCAGGGCCGCGAAGCGCTGGATGTTCATAGGGAATCGTTTAGAAGCGTCGGTCAGCAGTCGAAGGCACGGAGGAGCTGGAGGCACATGCGGCCGTTGTGGTAGGGGCATTTCCAGAAGCCGGCCTTGTCGCCGGCGTAGTCCGGCAGGCCGTCGGCGTCGCAGCCCCAGTACCACTCGCCGCCTTTCCAGTCGACGAGGTGGGTCTTGATGTATTCCAAGGCTTTCTGCGCCGCGTCGGCGCCTTCCGCGACGTCGAGGTATTTCCAGGCCCAGAGGTTGCCGACGACGGTTTCCGCCTCGACCCACCACTGGCGGGAATCGTCGAGGCTGCCGTCCTCGCGGATTTCATAGACCAGGCTGCCGTCCGGCCGGAGGCCTTCCATGCCGCCGCGGTAGAGGGCCTTGCAGACCGGCTTGATGCGGTTCACGAGGTCGAAGTCCTTCAGGGCCATCGCACATTCCAGGGCAAGCCAGGAGGTCTCGATGTCGTGGCCGTAGGAGATGCCGCGGCTGCGGACGGCCCAGTCGGCGTCGAAGTAGAGGTCGAGGTGGCCGGTGCGGGCGTTGAAGATCCGCGTGCGGAGGAGGTCCAGCAGCGCGGCGGTCCGCTCTTTCAGCTGCGGGTCAGGCCAGATGCGGTAGAGGGAGGCGTAGCCTTCGAGGAGGTGGAGGTGGGAGTTCATCGTCTTGTCGACATTATCGTCCTTCTCACTGAGGCGCATGTCGGAGAGGGGCTTGAAGTCGCGGCTCAGGGCCTCGAGGTAGCCGCCGTTCGCCGGGTCGGCGAAGTAGGTCTCGACGATGCGGAAGATGTTGATCGCGGCCTTCTTCGCTTCGTCGTCGCGGCTCGCGGCATAGTACTCGCTCAGGGCGTAGATCGCGAAGCCCTGGGCGTAGAGCTGGGCTTTCGTGTCCTTCTTGTTGCCGCGGGCGTCGACGCTCCAGTAGACGCCGCCGTACTTGTGGTCGATGAAATGGCGGATGAAGTACTCCTTCGCCTCGGTCGCGGCGACCAGGTAGCTGCGCTTGCGGAGCTGGCGGTAGGCGGCGGAGAAGGTCCAGAGGATCCGGGCGTTCAGGATCGCGCCGCGGTCGGCGGTCGCGTCGAGGGTACCGTCTCCGGCGACGCGGCCGAAGAAGCCGCCCGCGGGATCGCGAAGTTTCAGCCAGAACGGTAATATGTTGGTTTCCAGGAGGGTTTTTATGGAGTCCATCGTGTTGGGAATGTTGGTTAAGCCAATAACAAAAATAAATAAAAAATCCCGTATCTTTGTATGAAGTGGTAACGGTAAAAGACAATTTCGACCTCTCCGGACGGAACACTTTCCGGATGAAGGTGCGGTGCGCCCGCTTCGTGGAGTATGACTCTGCGGAGGAGCTGGAGGAGCTGGATTTCGGGGCCCTGCCCCGGCCGGTGCTGGCCCTCGGCGGCGGGAGCAACCTCCTCTTTACCGGGGACTTCCCCGGGACGGTGCTCCACGGACGCATCGGCGGCATCCGCATCGCGGCGGAAACGCCGGACGGCGGGGTGCTCGTCGAGGCCGGCGCGGGCGTCGTCTTCGACGACCTCTGCGAGTGGGCCGCCGCCCGCGGCCTCTGGGGCCTCGAGAACCTCTCGCTGATTCCGGGGGAGGTCGGCGCGGCGGCCGTCCAGAACATCGGCGCCTACGGCGTCGAGTTCGGCGACCTCGCGGCCGAGGTCCGCTGCCTGGAGCTTGCGACCCGCGCGCGCCGGACCTTCCGGGTGGAGGAATGTGCCTACGGCTACCGGGATTCGCTCTTCAAGCGCCCGGAGGTCAAGGGCCGCTTCATCGTCCTCTCCGTGCTGCTGCGGCTGGGCCGCGCGGCGGACCCCCGGCTCCGCTACGGCAACATCCGCTCCGCGCTGGGGACCGACGCGCCGGAAAGCCCCGCGCAGGTCCGCGACGCCATCATCGGGATCCGCCGCGCGAAACTTCCCGACCCGGCGGACATGGGCAGCGCCGGCAGTTTCTTCAAGAACCCCGTGATCCCGCAGGCGCAGTTCGAGGCAATCGAGGCGCTGACGCGCGCGGAGCTGGGGGAGGATGCGGCGGTGCCCCACTATGACGCCGGGGAGGGCCAGGTCAAGGTGCCGGCCGCGTGGATGATCGAGCGCCTCGGCTTCAAGGGCCTCCGGGCGGGGAATGCCGCCGTCTGGGAGAAGCAGCCGCTGGTCCTGGTCAATGCGACGGGCGCCGCGGCCCCGGAGGAGATCATCGCCCTGGAGAGCCGCATCATCGCCGCCGTCTGGGAAAAATACGGGATTGAATTACGCCCCGAAGTAGAACACATATGAGCAGTTTCATCATTGAAGGAGGCCACCGGCTGAGCGGGGAGATCCGCCCGCAGGGAGCCAAGAACGAGGCGCTGGAAGTCATCAGCGCCGTATTGCTGACCGAAGAGGAAGTCCGGATTTCCAACATTCCCGAGATCCTGGACGTCCGGAACCTGATCGGGCTGATGGAGGTGATGGGCGTGAAGGTCACGCGCCACGCCAAGGGCGACTACTCGTTCCGGGCGGACGCGGTCGACCCGGCCTACATCGAGAGCGCCGACTTCGTCCGGCGCTGCGCCGCCCTGCGCGGCTCGGTGATGGTCGTGGGTCCGCTGCTCGCGCGCTTCGGGCGGGCGTACTTCCCGAAGCCGGGCGGCGACAAGATCGGCCGCCGGCGCGTGGACACCCACCTCGAAGGCATGCGCCGCCTCGGCGCCGCGCTCGAATACGACGAGGCGAAGCGGGCCTTCCTGCTGACCGCGCCGAAGGGCCTGAAGGGCGTCTACATGCTCCTGGACGAGGCCTCCGTGACCGGTACCGCCAACATCGTGATGGCCAGCGCCCTCGCCGAAGGGACGACGACGATCTACAACGCCGCCTGCGAGCCCTATGTCCAGCAGCTCTGCAAGCTCCTCGTCGCGATGGGCGCCCGGATCGACGGCATCGGCTCGAACCTCCTGCGCGTCACCGGCGTCCCCGCCCTCCACGGCGCGTCCCACGTCATCCTCCCCGATATGATCGAAGTCGGCAGCTTCATCGGCCTCGCCGCCATCAACCAGAGCTCCCTGCTGATCAAGGACGTCTCCTACGGCAACCTCGGCATCATCCCGGACAGCTTCCAGCGCCTCGGCGTCCGCCTGGAGCAGCGCGGCGACGACATCTTCGTCCCCGCCCAGGACAGTTACGAGATCGAATCCTTCATCGACGGCTCCATCATGACCCTCGCCGACGCCCCCTGGCCGGGCCTGACCCCGGACCTCCTCAGCGTGATGCTCGTCGTCGCGACCCAGTGCAAGGGCAGCCTTCTGATCCACCAGAAGATGTTCGAGAGCCGCCTCTTCTTCGTCGACAAGCTGATCGACATGGGCGCCCAGATCATCCTCTGCGACCCCCACCGCGCCGTCGTGATCGGCCATGACCACAAATTCCGCCTCCGCGCGGGCCGGATGACCTCCCCCGACATCCGCGCCGGTATCGCGATGCTCCTCGCCGCGATGTCCGCGAAAGGCACCTCCGAAATCGAAAACATCGAACAGATCGACCGCGGCTACGAGGCCATCGACACCCGCCTCAACGCCCTCGGCGCCTGCATCACCCGGAAATAACCGGGTCAACCCTCCTTCACCCTCTCGATCGACTTCCTCCCGCAGTTCCTGCTGTACGAGGTCTCGATCCTCATCGTCAAGGAATAGCCACTTCGCCTTGTGAAAAAACGGAGTGTTGTGCGTCATATATATGAAGAGTCAGAATACGGCTGCTAAACACAACCCATTATGAAAACAAAGATTTTTCTTTATATTTGCTATTATAACTTTTGTGCATTATTATTATAACTTTTGCGCATTATGAAACAGTCATTTATTTTGAGCATGATCGTGGCTCTGTCCGTAGTGATGACCGCCTGTGAAAAACAGTATGGGATACGCGGGGCGGAGATCGTCTTTGAAACAGAAGAAATGGTATTCCAGCGCGAGGGAGGAGCTCAGGAGAACAGGATTGTCGGGCTCCAGGCCGACCAATCCCTGAATACGTACGCCGATTACGTCAAGTATCATATCGCTGAGATCGTCATCAATGATCAATCCTATGTACCGTCTCCCCTGTCGGAATCCTTCTCGGCAGAGGGAATCACCGTGACGGTCAAGGACGGAAAAACGGTGGCGGTGGATGTTTCCGCCTCATCGGAGCAAAGGACCTTCCGGGTAGGTATCGTGGGGGAGGCCCCAGCCCCGGTTACGGGCTCGTTCAGGGTGGTTCAACGTTGAACTGTGTGCTGACTTCTTCTTAATGATCCCGCGCGCCCTTCAATGCAGTCCCCGTCCCGGATCTCGGGACGGGGATTGCGTTTCAGCCCCAAAAATGTGCTCCCCGTCCGGGAATCCCGGACGGGGAGCGCACTTCAGTTCAGGGATGCCGGGGTTACGGATCCGGGCGGAATTCGAGGAGGTCGGCGGGCTGGCAGTCGAGGGCCGCGCAGAGAGATTCGAGGGTGGAGAAACGGATGGCCTTGGCCTTTCCGGTCTTGAGAATCGAGAGGTTTGCGGGTGTGATTCCCACGCGCGCGGCAAGCTCCCCGGAGGACATCTTCCTCCGGGCGAGCATCACATCCACATTCACGACGATCATACCGCTACTCCTCCGCCTTGGTTTCCTCCGGAGCCGCTTCCGCCTTGCCTTTCAGGTAGCCCGGAAGGCTCATTCCGGCCATCTTGAAGAGTTCCTCGAGCGGGGGAACGGAGCCCATCAGGCCGGACACGAAGTTGGCCGTGGCGGTCTTGCCGTTCTCGCCCTTGCCGCCGTCCCAGACGGTGACCTTGTCGATATTGATGCCCTTGACGGCCTCGACCTGGGTCTTGACGAGTTCGGGCAGCTTGTCGGTGATCAGCATCGTGATCGCCTGCTGGGCGTCTCCGCCGGCCGCAGCGACGAGCTGGCCGAAGCCTTCGGCCTGCTTGGCGAGGATCTCGAGGGTACCGCGGGCCTGGGCGTCCATCTTGGCGAAGATGGCGTCGGCCTCACCCTTCGCCTTGCGGCGGAGCTGCTCGGCAGCGGCCTCGGCCTCGATGATGAGCTTCTCCTTCTCGATCTGGGCGGCGACGACGATGTTGGCCTGCTGGGTCGCCTTCTCGCGTTCGGCACGGGCCATTTCTGCGTCGCGCTCGCTCTTGTAGGCCTCCTCGAGGGCCTTCGCGGCCTGGACTTTTTCGGCGGCGACGGCAAGGCGCTCGGCCTCGGCCTGCTTCTCGCGGCGCTGGGCGTCGGACTGGGCGATGGCGATCTTGGAGCTGTTCTCACCCTCGACGGCCTTGGCGTTGGCGAGGGCGGTGTTGATACGGGTGTCGCGGCTGGTCTCGGCGATGCGGATGTCCTTGTCCCTGTCGGCCTCGGCCTTGCCGATCTCACCGTAGCGGTTCTGCTCGGCGACGCTCTTCTTCGCGTCGTTGATGGCCTTGGCGGCGGCTTCCTTACCGAGGGCCTCGATGTAGCCGGACTCGTCGCGGATATCGGTGACGTTGACGTTGATGAGCTTCAGGCCGATCTTGCGGAGCTCGGCTTCGACGTTCTGGCTGACGGCGGCGAGGAACTTGTCGCGGTCGGCGTTGATTTCCTCGATGTCCATCGTCGCGATGACCAGACGGAGCTGGCCGAAGAGGATATCCGTGGCGATGCCGCGGATCTCGTCCTGGGAAAGGCCGAGGAGGCGCTCGGCGGCGTTGGTCATCACGTCAGGCTCGGTTGAGATACCGACGGTGAAGCGGCAGGGCACGTCCACGCGGATGTTCTGCTTGGACAGGGCGTTGGTCAGGTTGCACTCGATCGAAATCGGGTTGAGGTCCAGGAACTGGTAGCTCTGGAAGACGGGCCAGATGAAGGCGGCGCCGCCGTGGATGCACTTCGCGGAAGCGTCGCGGCCGGTCTTGCCGTAGATGACGAGCACCTTGTCCGAGGGGCAGCGTTTGTAGCGGGCGAGGATGGCCGTGAAGGTCACGAAGAGCACGCCCACGATGATGAGGATCAGGTAGAGTTCCATATGCGAAAGGTATTTAGATGATTACGGAATTGATTTCTTCGACGAGGAGGGTGTTGGCGCTGACGACTTCGACCACGCGGATGCGGGCGCCGGTCTTGAGCGTCGGGCCGTCGGTCACGGCCGCGTACTCGCGGACGGAATTGTTGATCGTGATCTGGACCTTGCCTTCACCGGCCCGCTCGCCGGGGATGGTCAGGTAGACGGTCCCCTGGCAGTCGACGGCGGACTTGTAGACATTGATCGTGCCGGATTCCTGCATGTTCGTCAGCCAGCGGAACAGCAGCATCACCAGGAAGACGAGCAGCGCGCCCACGGCGATCGCGATCAGCATCCGCAGCCCGGTCGCGGGAACGCTGTCCTTCAGCAGGATCGCGGTCCATCCGAAGCCGATCAGGAAGTTGATGAAATTGCGGAAGGTCAGCAGGTTCATCCCGCTGCCCGGATGGTCGGCATCGTGCCCGCCGGCGTCGACGTGGCCCCCGACATCGACGTGGCCCCCGACGTCCAGCGAGCCGTCGGAAACGTTGCCGGCGAAATCCCCCGGCGTGTCCCCGCCGAAGTCGGAGTTGATGGCGAAGTCGCCGTGGTCGGCGGCGCCGAGGAAGGTCATGATGGTCTGAATTACGAAGACCAGCGAGGCCGAAAGCGTTACTGCCCAGAGGACTTTGCCTGCGGCATCAAGTGTATTCCACCATTCAATCATAGCGCAAAAGAATATTTATTTTTCGCAAATATATAAATAAATATTGAAAAACAATAAATATTCGTATTTTTTTGCAAAAGATTCCCGAACAGGCCGGGAATGACGCACGGACTGGCCGGGAATGACGGAACGGAAAGCAGAAAGAACTGTTTTTCTGAGTAGCCCTTTTTTTGGGATATCTCAGGAAAACAGTTCTTTCTGCGTTTCTGTTTGCGATTCTCTCTCTGCTGGAAAATCCGCGCGCGTGTGACCCCCTGAATCCGATTTGATGCTGGCCCCCTCCATCCGATGCGAAAGTGACCCCCTAAATCCGGTCTGAAAATGGCCCCCTTGCCGGGAGAGTTGGTTGGATTGT
>Ga0208297_1002574_pt1 | contig 10145 bp, 9 predicted proteins | sample LMS_cellobiose_e_FD_187367 | JGI IMG/M metagenome (GOLD analysis project Ga0208297, IMG submission 187367) | Rumen-fistulated moose microbial communities from Alaska, USA - LMS_cellobiose_enrichment (SPAdes) (version 2) | ecosystem: Host-associated > Mammals > Digestive system > Stomach > Rumen... | reverse complement strand
AGGACGGATCAAAGACCGCGACCTGTAATGTTACGGTCGTAATACCAGTCACATCCGTGTCGCTGAACAAGACTGAGCTGGCGATCGAGAAAGGCAAGAGTGAGACTCTGACCGCGACTGTGAGTCCAAGCGATGCCACGGACAAGACGGTGAGCTGGAAATCCAGCAATACGTCAGTCGTCACTGTGGATCAGAATGGAAAAGTCACTGCCGTAAATGCCGGCAGCGCGGTCATCACCGTGACCACGAATAACGGCTCCAAGACAGCGACCTGCAAGGTAACAGTGGTAATACCAGTTACTTCAGTATCGCTGAACAAGACCGAACTGACAATCGAGAAGGGCAAGAGCGAGATCCTGACCGCTACCGTGAGTCCAAGCGATGCCACGAACAAGGCGGTTACCTGGCAGTCCAGCAACACAGCCGTAGCCACCGTGGACCAGAACGGCAAAGTGACGGCCAAGGAACTAGGAAATGTAACAATTACTGTTACCACCAAGGATGGTTCCAAGACAGCCACCTGCTCGGTAACGGTAAAGAGGCCGGCCAACACCGAACCGATCGGTGATGACGGAGACGAACACGGATGGGATTAATTATTACGACATTATGAAGTACCTGAAATATACATACTGGTTATTGGCTGCTTTGATGGTTTCCTGCTCCGTCCAGGAAACTGAAGTCCCTGTTCCTGTAACCGAGGACGAAGATGTCGAGTTCTATGCATCGATAGAAGGCGAATCGTCAAGAGCCTATGTCGATGAGAGGCTTCTGGTCCTCTGGAATGCCGACGACAGGGTGTCCATATTCAACAAGACTACCTTCAATCAAGAATATGCCTTCTCCGGCAATGATGGTGACAATTCCGGTACATTCGCTAAGGTGCCGAATGAGAACTTCTTGACAGCCAATCCATTGGACCTCGTATATTCCGTATATCCATATAAGGAATCTACCAAGATAAGCAACGACGGCACCCTTACGGTCGATCTTCCGGCAAAGCAGGCATATCGTGAGAATTCCTTCGGAAAGGGAGCGAATACGATGATTGCCATATCCAGGGATAATGAACTGATGTTCAAGAACCTCTGTGGCTATCTGGCGATTAGCCTGTATGGTAAGGATGTTACCGTATCATCTATAACCATAAAAGGGAACAACGGTGAGCTTATTGCTGGAAGTGCCTCAGTTACAGCGAACTTGGATTCTATACCATCCCTGGTTTTCAATGCCACTGAAGCCACGGACGAGATTACGATGGAGTTCGACAATCCGGTGAAACTCGGCTCGTCTCCAGAAGAAGCCACTGAATTCTGGTTCGTGGTCCCTCCGACCACTTTCAAGGATGGTTTCACTATAACTATCAGCGACAATCAGAAAGGCGTATTCGACAGATCCACGAAGGGCAGCCTGGAAATCAAGAGGAGCATCCGCTCTAGGATGGCTGCGTTGGAGGTTGAGCCAATACCTCTGAAGAACTTCCAGCCACTTACTCTCGAAGCCATCGAAGATGGTACTGTCATTATCGACAATCCATTGGCTTTGACCATTGAGTACAGCATTGACAGCACGGAATGGGTCGCCACGTCCACTTCCCCCGAAATCAGATTGGCACAAGGCCAGAGACTGTTCTTACGTGGTGACAATAAGGCATATACTAAGTTCGTGGACAATACTACCAAAATCACGAGGATTATAAATAGTTCACCGTGCTATGTATACGGGAATATAATGAGTCTCATCGATTCCAAGGATTTCGGGAAACTGAAACGGATAGAAGAAGAATGGGCTTTTTATTGTCTTTTCTATATGAACAGTAACATAAGGAATCACCCTGATAAAGACCTGCTGCTCCCGGCAACGGAACTGTCGGGATACTGCTACGACCAGATGTTCACCAGATGTATATCTTTGACCAAAGCTCCGGAGCTCCCGGCTGAATCCCTGACAGAAAGTTGCTATTCCCAAATGTTCTTCGGATGCACCTCCTTGGTCGAAGCACCAAAGCTTCCCGCCACGGAATTGGCAACCTATTGCTATAATGAGATGTTTTCGAATTGTACATCATTGACCGAAGCACCGGATCTTCCGGCAACGACACTTCAATGGGGTTGCTATTATAAGATGTTCTCCGGATGTACATCTTTGGCCCAAGCACCTGACCTTCCAGCAGAGTCATTGGTGAGTTATTGCTATTATAAGATGTTTTCCGGTTGCACATCATTGACCAAAGCACCTGACCTTCCGTCAGAGTTGCCTGCCAGTAATTGCTATACCGGAATGTTCAGTGGTTGTTCCAGTTTGAGTTACATAAAGGCGATGTTCCTGCCTGGTTCATCGAATGGATCATCATTTACCAAGGACTGGGTCAAGGGAGTTGCTCCGCAGGGAACTTTCGTTAAGAACTCAAGAGCAATCTGGAATATGACTGGGGCCGATGGGGTGCCGGAAGGATGGACTGTAAAGGAAGAGGAAGGTAAATTCGCCTATGAAGTAATGCTGTATAAGAGGCATACCAAAGGAAAGGTAGGAGTCCCTCTGATCATTGCATCAGAAGGATTCCTTCAGAGTGAACTACCGACTTTCAGGCAGCGAGCCAAGGAGTGTTATGATTTCCTGTTCACCGTCGAGCCATATAAAACTTACGCCGATTATTTCGATGCTTACATCCTTGAAGTTCCATCCGAAGAATCCGGAGCCAGTGTGACTGACGGTAACGGGAATATCACCAAATATGTCAACAGCTACTTTGAAACCCGTTGGGGCGAGAGTTCCTATAGCGATATGAAGGCGAATGCTGACAAGGTTTGGAATGTCCTTAACCTGTGTCCTCTTGCTGAAAATCAATCATTTAACCAGATACCTGTCGCCCTCCTGGTGAATGATACGAGATATGGAGGAATGTGTTGGAGTTATTCCTCAGGGAAATCTTATTGTATCATTCCTTATGCTTACGAAGGAAGGGCTATCGCCTGGAGTTATCCAAGCTATCAAGCCAGCAGCGACGAAGATGGCGCGATGGTGGTGGAGAAGACTCCTTCATCAGTGTATTCGGAATTGGGCCGTTCACGAGGTGATTGGAAGAATACTTTTATCCACGAATTCGGAGGGCACGGTTTCGGAAGATTGGGAGATGAGTATTGGTATGGTGACTCATTCTCTTTCAAGTACTGGACCAGTTCCACTATTCCGGCTCATAGCTGGGGTGTTCCGATGAAACTGAATCTGTCTGCCAATTACAACTCCGTACCTTGGCAGGAGTTCCTGGACCATAGGGACGAGCTGGTGTCCCGGGATGCCCATTACGGCCGCATAGGGAAATACCAGGGTGGTGAAGTCGTTATGTTCAAGGTTTGGCGCAGCGAGAAGACCAGTTGCATGATCGATAACAGGCCTTACTATGCGGCCTGGCAGCGCTACCTGATAGCCAAGCGGATAATGACGCTTGCCGGCGAAGGAGACAGCTTCTCGTTCGATTCATGGCTGGCGCTTGACAAGACCGACGACCCGATCCGTGACAATGTTTCCTCATCAGCCACCAGGAGCCTCCCTCCAGGCCCGGTGATCTACGAGCAGCCGCTCCCGCCACCGGTCATGATAGAGGATGAGTAAGGGGAACTATGTGTCAATCATGTAGATGCGAGTTTTGGTATTACCTGTTTTTGGTAAGAATACTCTATAGTATCAAAACACATTTACAGACAACTGACTATGACTGAAACAATTATCATGAAACATATTGTGCTGACAGATAAAGAACTATCTGTTCTTAAAAGGTGCTTTGAAGGCACTTTTAATGCTAACACTGCCACTATTGAAGAGCAAGATATAGAAATTGCTCTTATTGAAATGGCAAGTAAGTTTGAAGAGGAGAATGATCTTATCGATGAACGGATGGAGTATTCTCAGGATTGTAACTTGCTCAAATGGTTCTATTATCGTTATCAACTTCAGCAGAAAGGGGGAGATGCCCGAACAGGTCGGGCATGACGGGTCCCCTTGCCGGTTCGGGGAAAAAACGTATATTTGCATCGTGCATCAAGAGTGCCCTACGGGCCGCCAACCGAGCAGCCAGAAGCCACGGTGGCAAAGGGATGCGGATTGTTCAATCAAAAAAAAGTATGGTATTATGAAAAAGAGGTATCAGTTGGTCGTCGTTCAGAACGGCCGGTGCGGAGTTGCGCACATCGACAACGAAAAAGAAGTCCTTGAGGGGCCGTTCGTGACTTGGGAGGAGGCTGCCGCTGCGGCGGGAAGGAAGTACGCTATGGAGGCGTGCCTTCAGGATCCGGGGATCAAGGCTGACAGGCTGGAGGGGACTCCGGAAGATTTCAAGGTCACTGTCTGCAAGTCGGAGCACGCCGATTTCACGGACCACTATTTCATCGAGGAGGTTTAGGAATATGGGATATTGGATTATCGATATATTGCCGGAGCAGGTGCCAGCCGGTGATGCGGGGCAGTATTTCAGGATGGAGAAGTTCTTCCTGGAGCCGCCGCAGATGGAGGTTATAGCTGGGAAGTTCTCCCGGCTTCTCATCAAGCTGAACTGCTATGAAGATATCCTTGTGTCCCTGGATGGGGAGACTTGGTCGTCCAATCCGTCGCCGGAGGATCTCAGCCTATGTATGGAGACAGCCTGGCAGGAGCGTAAGCAGTTGTCGGTCCGTCTTGTACATTCGGACGGGTTGATCACCTTCAGCGGTGACGACCATTACATGACCTTCTACCGGCCGGAGGCAGGGATACTGTCTCTCATCCGGCAGCTAGCCACCTCCGAAGGACTCTTCGTCTGGGAAGCACCAGCTCGCTAAATCTAGCCTGGTACGTAACTGATTGGTTATGAAGTAATTGATTAAATAGATGGTGCCGATTTCGGCACCATCTAAAGGTGCATCTTACTGTAAATATAGTAGTTACATACCAGCGGTTAGGTGGGGAATGTATTATAGCCGAAGTACAGCTTCTCCAGGACAAGATCAGGGCGCTGGAGGATGCGTTAAAGCTCTCCAATATCAAAGCGGAGGGCTTCGAGGTGATGATGAGGATCCTCAAGGACGAGTATGGCATCGACCTGTCAAAAAAAGTCGAGGCCGAGCAGTCGAAGAACTCAAGGAAAGACACCCGGAAGTAAGCCTTGATACACTTTGTGGACTGTTCGGCTTCACCCGCCAGGGATACTGGAAGCAGCGCCACGCCGCCTGTGCCAAAGAAATAGACGATACGGCCATTGTCAACGAGGTGAGGCTTATCCGCGAGGACCTGCCCCGGCTCGGGGGCAGAAAACTGTTGATACTCCTGCAGAAAGACGGTCACGACATCGGCCGAGACAGACTGTTCGATCTTCTTCGCGACAGCGGGATGCTGGTAAAGCGTCACCGCAGCCGCACGGTGACGACCAACTCGAGGCACTGGATGAAGAAGTGGCCCAACCTGATACGTGAAGTGGAGCCCTCGCGGCCGGATGAAGTATGGGTCAGCGATATCACGTATATCGAGGTTATGCGAGAGTCGATGAAGAACTTCCTTTACCTGTCGCTCGTCACGGATGCCTTCACGCACGAGATCGTGGGATATGCCCTGCACGACTCCTTGGATACGACAGGACCGCTCAGGGCGTTGAACATGGCTCTCTCCAAATATCCGTCAGGGACTCTGCGAGGACTGATACACCACTCGGATAGGGGGTGTCAATACTGCAGCCTGGAGTATGTCTCCAAACTGCAGGAACAGGGCATCCTGATCAGTATGACCGAGAATGGAGATCCGTATGAGAATGCCGTCGCGGAGCGAGTGAACGGTATCTTGAAAACGGAATGGTTGTATCAAATGACACTCGAGTCCAGCCACCAGGCACAAATGGCCATCGACAGGATCGTGTATCTGTACAACAACGTCCGACCCCACGAAAGTGTTGGGAACATGACACCGGCTGCATCCAGAAAGGCTTCCTATCCTCCAAAAAAACTTTGGAAGAACTACTGGAGAATGAGGCGACAATCACCGATGCCAGGATAAATAATATCGCGAAAATAGACTATCTTCGCGATATCATCGTAAACCGATATCAGGACTTCTTTGTCCTAACTACTTATTGTTCAACATCGGTAAACTTATATCAGGACTAGACAAAAGGGTGAAGCGTCAAGGGGAACGGAGTGGCAATTAGTCGATGACTCTCAGATCTAGTCTGAGAAAGGGCCATTTAGATCTCGTCGGGCATAGGTACTACCGTTCCAGTGGTGCGGTCGGTAGGCATGGAGGCGTTCCAGGCGCGGAGCCTGTCTCCGAGGGCGTGGGCCAGTTCAGCAACCTTGTCCGGATAGGAAGACGAAAGGTCGCGTGTCTCCCCGATATCCTCCTTCAGGTTGTACAACTCCAGCCGGCGCTCCTTCATTACATAGACCAGTTTCCACTCGCCGCGTATGATCGTGCTCAAGAAGTCCACCTCGCGCCTGTATTCAGGCTTCCACTGATGAGGGTAATGGAATATCACGTCCCGCTGCCAGCCGGATATCCGGCTCCGGAGGAACGGTACCAGGCTGCGTCCGTCGATGCTCTGCACGGTTTCATAGCGCTTGATCCCGGCCATCTCCAGGATTGTAGGGAAGAGGTCCTCAGGCATCACCGGAGCGTCGATGATGCTCCCGGCGCGCGTCTTGCCCGGCCAGTAAACCGACATCGGAACACGTATTCCACCCTCGTAGCAGGAACCTTTCCCTTCGCGCAGAGGTGCGTTCTGGGTGTGCGGAACACCACCCTTCGCCTTCACGTCGGCGTTGCCCCCGTTGTCTGCCATGAATATGATTATCGTATTGTCGGTCAGGCCGTTGGCTTCGAGATAGTCCAGTACGTCGCCCAGGCTCTTGTCCACCCCCTCGACCATCGAAGCGTACTTCGACTGACCGTCGTCCTGGCCCATATCCTTGTACCTTTTGAAAAAGCGCTTGTCTTTCTGGATAGGGGTATGGGTGGCGAAGTGCGACAGGTAGAGGTAGAACGGCTGGCGGTGCTTGACGGGCCAGTCGAGAGCCTTCAAGGCCTCCTTGGTGATGGCCTCGGTCAGGAAGGTGCCCGTGCCGTAATACTCATACATGTTCTGGACGGCAGAGAGGTTCCATTTCTCCGGTGTATTCCCGTAGTTGTCTTCGGAGAGGTAGCTCTTCGGAAGGCCGGCGGAAGTTCCGGCGATATTCACCACGAATCCCATGTTCAGAGGACTGGCCCCCGGAGTGCCGGCAGAGGCCCAATGAGCCTTACCGACGTGGATGGTGTAATATCCCGCATCACGGAGGAACTGCACCATCGGCGATGCCCACTGAAGGTGGTTGAGGTCCAGGGCGGCGCTGTCCGCACGGAACCTCTCCGGGCATATTCCGTTATAGTTCCATTCCGGCCGGTCCATCCCGGTGGAGGCTGCGATCTGGTCGTAGGTCATCGATCCGTTCGTGCCCCCGACGGCGTCGCTCGGCTCGTTCTTGGCCATTGATGTCCAGTTGGTTATATGGCTGTGGACGGCGTTCATCCCTGTCATTATGCTGGTGCGTGTAGGGGTGGACACCGGTGAGGCGTAGGCGTGCGAGAAACGGACGCCCATCTCGGCCATGCGCGACATGTTCGGCGTGTGGAAACGGAGGTGGTTCGGGTATATCTGTCCGTCGTAGGGGACTTCACTGTCCACCCAGCCGTAGTCGTCGACCAGGAAGAATACGATGTTTGGTTTCTTGGCGGCGGCTGCAGGAACGGAAGCGAGCTGCAGGGTGATGGGAGCCATCAGGGCCAGTCCTCCGACGGCCAGGAGGCGTTTTTTGTTCTTCGGATCCATTCTCGTCATAGCCGGCTTGACCGGCAATCTCTATTTCTCCTTCGGGTGGAGCTTTTTGTACATCTTCAGGCTCAGGACCAGCGAACCGAAATCCATCTTGCTGATGTAGGTGGCACGGACGAAGTCGTCTCGCTGTACGCTGAATGACAGGAGCTTGGTGGCCACGAACCTTCTTGAAGTGACGGTAACGGGCTCCATGTCGCCATTCGGATACATGGCGGCGAGGCATCCGTCCACGACGGTCGTGAAGAGCCTCGGCTTCTTGTATAGGGACTGCAGATCCTTCAATTTCTCCAACGCCTCTTCGAGGGTGTTTCCGAGCGGGATGAACAGTTCGAAGACGGGATCGAATTGGATCTGTAAGAGGTCGGTGCCTACCCCAAGGTTTCCGACGGACAGCCAGTAACTGCCGTCGTCTTTCATCTGGAATACTTCAAGTTCGGTACTTGCAATGCTGCCTTGTTCCGTTTCAACTGTTACGATCTCAAGCCTCTGGGCAGCCTTGTCGATTACCTGCTGCACCTGTGCTGATACCATCACAGGAACTGCTGCCAGCAGCAGTGAAATGATAAAACGCTTCATGATATTCTTTAATTGTCTTGTACGCTGAAATTATCAATTTTGACGCGGCCGCTGCCGGAGCTCTTCTGGTCGAGGCTGCGGGCATTGCCGCTTAGGTATATGCTGCCGCTCCCGGAGGTCCGGGCTTCGATATCCCCGGCATCTTTGCAGACCAGGGAGATACTTCCCTTGCCACTGGTAGAGGCCTTGATCCTGTCGGCCGTGATCATATCGACCTCGATGTCACCGCTGCCGGTGGTAGTGAATTCGGCCGATTTGGACTTGATGCCGGAGATTTCGATCTCACCGCTGCCACTGGTCGATGCGGAGAAGGATTTGCATGTCACATCTCCGTTTATTTCGATGTCGCCGCTTCCGCTGGTCGATACCTTGAAACCGTCTTCAGCCGAGATAGGGCTGTTGATGGTGCAGTCTCCCGAGCCGGAGAGCTTTACTGAATTCAGGACAGGAGAGTTGACGGTCAGGACGGTATTCACCCGAGGGGTCAGGCTGAGGATGCCCGGTTGCGTATCGACAACCAGGGTGTTCCCTTTGACTTCAATCAGGTAATAATCCACGAGGTTTTCATCGCAGGTAAAAGTCAGGGACTGGTCGCCCGGAGTCTGTGTATAGACCACGTCAATCATTGCGGGAACAGACAGTGCATCAAAGTCTTTCACCACCAATGTCATCTCGGTGGCGACTCCGTTGCCTGTTTCCGTCACGATACCGAATATCTGGCATGAGGTCAGTACTGCAGCCACTGCAGCAAACATTACTAGTCTTTTCATATCGTAATGGGCGTTCTTTATGCTTTTTGGATAGTTCAAACTACAAAGATAGCAATATTTGAAATAATGGATCAGGATGGATTCCGTGACATCAATTTATCCAACTCGGGATCGGATTCCTCAGCGATTTCGTTCTCCTTGAAAAAGAGGGTGAGCATGGTGGCAAATACCTGGTTGTCGTAGATGAAAACAAAGTCGTAGTAGCCGGGATCGACTTCTTCCGGATGAAGGTAGAACGACCCCCAATGCCTGGATTCATCTTCAGGATCCTTGTTCAGGTCATATTCCAGGATATAGCCTTGGGTCTCTTCGTCCAAAGGATTCTGCAAATAAAAGCTTTGGTCGGCTTTGTGCTTGAAAACCATTACCTTTATACCTGATCCTACATTGGCTTGCGGATAGAACTCTATCCATTCGTTAAGTTCGAAGACGGAGCGGATTCCTTCGGAGGAATATGGTTTGTTGTTGAAATCATGACTTCCGCAACGGTCGCCGAACATACTCAGGGCAGTCATCACGGGCTTCTCTCCTTCTTTGATGTTTACGTAATAGAGTTTGCCGAGAACCATCGTATCTTGAACCTGCGAGATCTCTTTGGCATTTGCGCGGTAGTTGAAGCTGACTGTCGACAAGATTGTCATTCCTGCGGCTAAAAGAATGGCTATGGTTTTCATAATCAATAAGACTTTGACTTTGAAGGTAAAGATAGTACAAAAATGCACAAATCACCAAATTGGCATCTGCATTTGAACCCGGCAACATCTATTCGCCAGTAATCATGCTGCGGGCGTTGGAAGCAAAAAAGGCCGGGACTTGCGTCTCGGCCTTCCTGCTCCTCAAAACAGTGAAATGTTGAACCTGTGGCGGGATTTCCTCATAGTTGTCAAGTTTATTGACGAGAATCGGGAGTGGCTTAAGCCATTATTTAAAGAGGTCCGAATGTGAACCTAATCTGACCAGTTTAATCT
>Ga0208297_1002567_pt1 | contig 10172 bp, 9 predicted proteins | sample LMS_cellobiose_e_FD_187367 | JGI IMG/M metagenome (GOLD analysis project Ga0208297, IMG submission 187367) | Rumen-fistulated moose microbial communities from Alaska, USA - LMS_cellobiose_enrichment (SPAdes) (version 2) | ecosystem: Host-associated > Mammals > Digestive system > Stomach > Rumen... | reverse complement strand
CAGGTACTACAATAACGATAGAATCAAACTGAGGCTAAAAGGAAAGAGCCCGGTGCAGTACCGAACTCAGTTCCAATCTCAAGCTTCTTAACAAGAATAAACCGTCCAACTTTTGGGGGTCACTTCAAACGCGCTCTCCTGCTGGATGCGGTCGTTGAGCTCCTTGATGTTTGCACTTTCCATTGGGATATTCTGGGTTTTGTTATTTTCCGAGCCGAAAACGGCTGCAAAATAAATGCCTTTTTGGTATTTTTGCAAAAGTATGCGATATCAGATTGTCCTTTCGTATGACGGTTCGGATTACTGCGGCTGGCAGTACCAGCCGCGGGAGCGTTCCGTGCAGCAGGTACTGGAAGAAGCGCTCTCGACGCTCCTCCGCACGCCGGTGTCCGTGACCGGCGCCGGCCGCACCGACACCGGCGTGAACGCCGCCGGCTACGTCGCCCATTTCGACGTCGAACCCGCCCTGCCGGACCCGGCCCAGCTGGCGTACCGCCTCAACGCGCTGCTCCCGTCCTCCGTCGTGGTCACGGAAATCCGCCCCGCGGCGCCGGACTTCCACGCCCGCTTCCAGGCCCGCGAGCGGGAGTACACCTACTTCCTCAACCGGAAGAAGGACCCCTTCGTTGAGAAATTCTCCTACCGCTGCACCTTCCCGCTGGATTTCGAGGCGATGAACACGGCCGCCGCGGCCCTGCTCGGGACCCACGACTTCTCCTGCTTCGAGAAGACCGGCGGCGACAACAAAACCTCCATCTGCACCGTCACCAAGGCCCTCTGGGAGCCCTACGCCCCCGTCATCGCCGCCCACCCCGCCGGCTGCTACTGGCGCTTCACCATCTGCGCCGACCGCTTCCTCCGCAACATGGTCCGCGCCATCGTCGGGACCCTGCTGGAAGTCGGGCGCGGGCGCCGCACGCCGGAAGAATTCGCACGCCTCGTGGGCGGCGGAACGCGCTCGCAGGCGGGAGAATCCGTGCCGGGCCATGCGCTTTTCCTGTCGCGGCTCGATTATTGATGATTTTTTGTTATCTTTGTTTGATTAAACCGATTCTTATTAAAGGTACCCGATATGCTTTTCAACTTACTCCAAACCGGGATTGAAGCTGTTCCGCAGTCGCAGGAAATGAGCGAATCCCTGATCAGCATGGCCGTCAAGGGCGGCTGGCTGATGATCGTGCTCCTCCTCCTGTCCTTCTGCGCCATCTATATCTTCGGTAAGAAGTGGTGGATGATCCGCAAGGCGACCAAGGTCGACAAGAACTTCATGAAGGACATCCGCGACTATATCCACGAAGGCAAGGTCAAGTCCGCGGTCACCCTCTGCGAACGCATCGACTCCCCGGTCGCCCGCCTCGTCCAGAAGGGCGTGGAGCGCATCGGCCGCCCCCTGGATGACATCCAGACCGCCGTCGAGAACACCGGCAACGTCGAAGTCGCCCGCCTCGAGAAAGGCCTTCCGATGCTTGCGACGATCGCCGGCGGCGCCCCGATGATCGGTTTCCTCGGGACCGTGATCGGTATGGTCCAGGCCTTCTTCAGCATGTCCAAGGCCGGCAACAACATCGACATCACCCTCCTGTCGAACGGTATCTATACCGCCATGATCACGACCGTCGGCGGCCTGATCGTCGGTATCATCGCCTACTTCGGCTACAACTTCCTGACCTCGCGGATCTCCGACCTGGTCTTCCAGCTGGAGCGCACGACCATCGATTTCATGGACCTGCTGCACGAGCCCGGCAACATGGCAGCGAGCGAAGAATAAACTATGGCGATCAAGAGAAACACCCACGCGAAGGCTGACATCTCGATGTCCTCGATGACGGACATCGTCTTTCTGCTGCTGATCTTCTTCCTCGTGACCTCCACGCTGGTCAACCCCAACGCGCTGAAGCTCCTGCTTCCGAAGAGCACGGGCCAGGTCAGCGCGAAGGCGACCGTCAGCGTGAGCATCAAGGACTGGGGAGACGACGTCTATACCTACCACATCAACGGCAGCGAGACGCCGGAGAGCTACGAGCAGGTCGAAAACGACCTCGTGGAGCTCCTCCAGCTGGAGGAGGACCCGACCTTCTCGATCTATTCCGACGAGACCGTCCCGGTCCGGGAGGTCGTCGCCATGATGAACATCGCGAAACGCAACCACTACAAGGTAATCCTGGCGACCCAGGCCGAATGACGGAATGAAAGAGTACTTGCGCGAACAGCAGCGGCAGGAGAAGGCCGCAAGGCGGACGGGGGTTTTCCTTACGGCCGCCCTGCACGCGGTCGGCCTCGTGCTCGTCGCGACAAGCGGCCTGAAGTACCTGGACCCGCCGCCGCCCGAGACGACCTTCCTCATGGACTTTACCGAGGAGGAAGAGATCGTCGAGAACCGGCCGGACTATACCGGGACGGAGCCCCGCTCCGAGGAAGTCGACCTGACCCGTCCGCTGGAGATCGTCCAGCGCAGCGAGTCCCCGGTCGAGTCCCGGACCGCCAACACGACCCCGGCGACCGCCCCTGACCCCCACGGCGACGTCGAGGTTCCCCCGACGCCCGAGGAGCCGAAGCTGGATCCGCGCGCCGCATTCCCCGGCATGGCGAAGAAAGACACTTCGACGACCGCGCCCCACTCCGCGGCCGAGGCCGGCGAAGGCTTCAAGGCCGGCCAGCCGACCGGCAACACCGACACCGGCAGGACCGACGGGACCCCGAACGCCCACCTCAAAGGCCGCACGGTCAAGGGCAGCCTCCCCCGTCCGGCCTACAACGTCCAGCTGAGCGGCATCGTCGTCGTCCAGATCTGGGTAGATCCTTACGGCAACGTCCAGCGCGCGCTTCCCGGCGCCGACGGAACGACAGTCACAGACGCAACCCTCTGGGCCGCCGCCCGGAAGGCCGCCCTTGAATCCCACTTCAACCAGAGCGGTGACGCTCCGGCACTGCAGGAGGGAACGATAACCTACATATTCAAATTAAAGTAAATGGACAACTACAACAACGACGGAGAGAAGAAGTTCTCTTCGCAGGGAAGGGTCCTCCGCCCCCGGAAGAACGCCGGGCGGACGGAATCCGGAGAGCACAGGAGCTACAGCGGTGAGCGCAGGAACTCCTACGGCGAACACAGAAGCTATGGAGAACACAAGCCTTATGGCGAACGCAAGCCCTACGGCGAGCACAAACCCTACGGCGAGCACAAGCCGTACGACGGCGAGCGCAGGAGCTTCGGCGACCGCAAGCCCTACGGCGAACACAAACCCTACGGCGAGCAAAAGGCTTACGGCGAACGCAAGCCCTATGGCGAACGCAAACCCTATGGCGAACACAAACCCTACGGCGAGCACAAGAGCTACGGCGACCGCAAGCCCTACGGCGAGAACCGCGGCGGCTACCAGCAGCGCAGCGCCCGTCCCTACGGGAACAAACCCTACAAGAAGCCTTACGGCAGCAAGCCGTACAACAAGAAATACGAAGCCCGCTTCAACGAAGCCGACGAGGAGAGCATCAACCGGATGCTCGCCCGCAAGGAGCAGCCGGACACCTCCCGCTTCTCCGACTACGACAGCGCCGCAACGCCCATCAAGGAGGAGATCCGCCTCAACAAGTTCATCGCGAACTCCGGCGTCTGCTCCCGCCGCGAAGCCGACACCCTGATCCAGGCCGGCGTCGTGACCGTCAACGGCGAAGTCGTGACCGAGCTCGGCACGAAGGTCAACGTCCTCAAGGACGAGATCCGTTTCAACGGCGAACGCCTGAAGGGCGAAGCGAAGGTCTACATCGTGATGAACAAGCCGAAAGGCTATGTCACGACGGCCTCCGACCCCCATGCCGACAAGACCGTGATGGACCTGCTGACCGGCTGTTCCGCCCGCGTCTTCCCGGTGGGCCGCCTCGACAAGGCCACGACCGGCGTGCTGATGTTCACGAACGACGGGGAGATCGCCGAGAAGCTGACCCACCCGTCCTATGACAAGAAAAAGATCTACCAGGTCATCCTCGACCGCCCGCTGAAGGACGAGGACCGCGAGCAGATCCTCGGCGGCATCGAGCTCGCCGACGGACCGATCGCGGCCGACGAACTCGAATTCATCGACGAGCACGACCACCGCAAACTCGGCATCGAGATCCATTCCGGCAAGAACCGGATCGTCCGCCGCATCTTCGAATCCTTCGGCTACAGCGTCCGCGCCCTGGACCGCGTCTATTTCGCGGGCCTGACGAAGAGCGGCCTGAAGAAGGGCGAGTGGCGGTATCTGACCGAGGGAGAAGCCAATATCCTCAAGATGGGAGCATACATGTGATGGCACACCGGTCCGGATTCGTCAACATCATCGGCAACCCCAATGTCGGGAAGTCCACGCTCATGAACGCGCTGGTCGGCGAGAAACTGTCGATCGTCACGTCCAAGGCCCAGACCACGCGCCACCGCATCATGGGCATCGTGAACGGCGAGGACTTCCAGATCGTCTATTCCGACACCCCCGGCATCCTGAAGCCGAACTACCGGCTCCAGCAGAACATGATGAACTTCGTGGACGGGGCGATCGGCGACGCCGACATCGTGCTCTACGTGACCGACACGGTCGAGAAGCCGGACAAGAACGGGGAGTACGTCGAGAAGCTCCGCCGGCTGACCTGTCCCGTCATCCTGATCGTCAACAAGATCGACATCAGCACCCAGGACAAGGTCGTCGCCCTGATGGACTACTGGAAACAGGAGCTTCCGGACGCCCTCGTCATCCCCGCCTCCGCACAGGAGCGCTTCAACCTCGACAGCATCTTCGCGGCCATCCTCGAGCGGCTCCCCGTCTGCCCGCCGTGGTACGACAAGGACGCCTTCACGGACCGCAGCCTGCGGTTCTTCGCCTCCGAGATCATCCGCGAAAAGATCCTTGAAAACTACACCCAGGAGATTCCCTACAGCTGCGAAGTCGTGGTGGAAGCCTTCAAGGAAGGGGCGGAGCTGTATGAGATCTCCGCCGTCATCTACGTGATGCGGGATTCCCAGAAAGGGATCCTGATCGGCAAGGGCGGCACCGCGCTGAAGCGGCTCGGCACCCGCGCCCGCCTGGAGATGGAGGACTTCTTCCAGAAGAAGGTCTACCTGTCGCTCTTCGTGAAGGTGGACCCGGACTGGCGGGAGTCCCGCCGCGAACTGCGGAAATTCGGATATGAAGATTAAGTAAGCGCATGGAAGAGGAAGAGATCATCGAAGAAAACGTCGAGGCGATCGAGGCTGAGGACGAAATCGTACAGGAAGGGGAATCCAGCGGAAGGTTCGACCGGCTGCTCGGCAGCGACAGCCGCCACTTCAAGCTTTCCGGCATGTTCAAGGACTGGTTCCTGGACTATTCCTCCTACGTGATCCTGCAGCGGGCCGTTCCCCACATCGTGGACGGCCTGAAGCCGGTGCAGCGGCGTGTACTCCACGCGATGTACCGGATGGACGACGGCAACTACACGAAGGTCGCGAACATCGTCGGCCAGGCGATGCAGTACCATCCCCACGGTGACGCATCGATCCTCGGCGCCCTCGTCCAGCTCGGCCAGAAAGGCTTCGCCATCGACTGCCAGGGTAACTGGGGCAACATCCTGACCGGCGACAGCAACGCCGCTCCGCGTTACATCGAAGCCCGCCTCTCGAAATTCGCCAGGGAAGTCATCTTCGACCCGAAGGTGACCCCCTGGATGACCTCCTATGACGGCCGCAACCAGGAGCCGACCGAGCTCCCGGTCCGCTTCCCCCTCCTGCTCGCGCAGGGGACCGAAGGCATCGCCGTCGGCATGGCGTCCAAGATCCTCCCCCACAACTTCAACGAACTGATCGACGCCTCCGTCGCCATCCTCGAAAACCGGCCCTACGAACTCTATCCGGACTTCCCGACCGGCGGCCTCGCCGACTGCTCGAAGTACATGAAGGGCCGCCGGGGCGGCTCCGTCAAGGTCCGCGCCCGGATCGAGAAGATCGACAAGAACACGATCTCCATCACGGAAATCCCCTACGGCAAGACGACCCACGCCCTGATCGACTCGATCATGAAGGCGAAGGACAAGGGCAAGATCAAGATCAAGAAGATCGACGACATGACGACCTCCCGGGTCGAAATCGTCATCCACCTGCCCAACGACGTCTCCCCCGACAAGACGATCGACGCGCTCTACGCCTTCACGGACTGCGAGTGCAACATCGCCCCGAACGCCTGCGTCATCAAGGACAACAAGCCGCAGTTCCTCGACGTCCACGAGATCCTCGAATACGACACCTGGCATACCCGCGACATCCTCGGGCAGCAGCTGCAGCTCCGCCTCGACGAGCTCGAGAGCGAGTGGCACTACAACTCCCTGGAGCGCATCTTCTTCGAGAACCGCGTCTACAAGATCCTCGAGCAGGACCAGCGGACCTGGGAAGACCAGATCGAGGACATCTTCACCCAGATGAAGACCTACCAGGACCTCTTCCGCCGCGAAATCACCCGCGACGACATCCTCCGCCTCGTCGAGAAGCCGGTCCGCAAGATTTCCAAGTTCGACGCGAAGGCCATCGACGAGAAGATCCTCGCGATCGAGGATGCCATGAAGCTGGTCCGCGACCAGCTGGACCACCTGACCCGCTACACGGTCGACTGGTTCAAGTCCCTAAAGAAGAAATACGGGAAGGACTTCCCGCGCCAGACCGAACTGACCGGCTTCGAGACGATCGCCGTCACGAAGGTCGTGAACAACAACGCCAAGCTCTACGCCAACATGGAGGAGGGCTTCGTCGGCATCGGCCTGAAGCGCGACGAGAAGGTCGAATTCATCTGCGACTGCTCCGACCTTTCGGAGATCATCACCGTGAACAAGGACGGCAAGTACCGCATCACGAAAGTCTCCGACAAGGCCTTCTTCGGCAAGAACCTGATCTACGTCGGCGTCTTCAACCGCGGCGACACCCGCACGATCTACAACGTCATCTACCGCGACGGCAACACCGCCCTCTCCTACGCGAAGCGTTTCGCCATCACCTCCGTGACCCGCGACAAGGAATACGACATCACCCAGGGCAAGCCCGGCTCGACCCTCCTCTGGTTCAGCGCGAACCACAACGGCGAAGCCGAGTCCGTGCGCGTCTATTTCCGCCCCCGGACCAAGCTGAAGAAGATGTCCGCCGAGTACGATTTCTCGACGCTCGCGATCAAGGGCAAGTCCTCCCGCGGCAACCTCGTCGCCAAGAACCCGATCCAGCGCATCCTGCTGAAGAGCAAGGGCGTCTCGACCATCTCCGGCAAGGACATCTGGTACGACGCCGACATCCAGAAACTCAACGACGAGGAGCGCGGCCTCTACCTCGGCCAGTTCAACACGGACGACAAGATCCTCGCCGTGTTCCGGAACGGTACCTTCTACACGACCTCCTTCGACATCTCCAACCGCTACCAGGGCGACCTGCTGCGCATCGAGAAGTTCGACAGCGGCAAGACCTTCACGGCCCTCTACTATGACGGCGCCGCCAAAGCCTTCTACGTCAAGCGCTTCTCCTTCACCCTCAGCGACAACACGCCCCTCTCCTTCATCTCCGACGGGAAGGGATCCTACCTTGTGGACCTGAGCGAGGACGCGCGCCCGCAGTTCCTCGTGACCTTCGGCGGCAAGTTCGCCCACCGCGAACCCGAGGCCGTCGACGCCGAAGCCTTCATCGCCAAGAAGGGCCTCGCCGCCAAGGGCAAGAAGTGCTCCGACAAGGACGTGAAGGCGGTTGCCTTCATCGAGCCGCTCCCGGCGCCGGAAGATGATTCCGCCGAAGCGGGAGAAGCGGAGGAAGTCGCCGTCGAGGACATCCTTGACGTCGGCGTGGCGGATGACCTCGCCGGGGCGGACCTCCCCGAAGTGGATGTCCCCGAAGTGGAAGAACTGACGCTGTTCTAAGCCGTCCTACCTATATTATATAAGATGGTCATTTCGCTCACGGGTTTCATGGGGTGCGGCAAGAGCACCTGGGGGGCGCTCTTCGCCCGCCGGATCGGCGCGCCCTTTATCGACCTCGACAACTACATCTGCGACCGCGAAGGACGCAGCATCCCCGCCATCTTCGCCTCCGAGGGGGAGGCGGGCTTCCGGCGCATCGAACAGGAATGCCTGGAAGAGGTGCTCGCGCAGTACGCGGATGCGCCGGGACGGCTGGTGCTGGCCCTCGGCGGCGGCACGGTGACGACACCCGCCTGCGCGGAGCTGATCCGCAGCAAGACCTTCTGCATCTGGCTGGATGCCAGCGCGGAGACGCTGCGGAAGAACCTCGCCGGAAGCGAGGGAAGGCCGCTGCTGAAGACCCGCGGCTTCGAATCGCTTCTCCGGGAGCGCGGGCCGCTCTATGCCGCCGTCGCCGAAAAACGGGTCCTGACCGACGGGCTCGGACCGGAAGAAATGATTTCCATTTTGGAAAAAACCATAAAGTAGTGGTATTTTCTTCTTATTTTATTGCCTGAAGTTCGCTATCCGGTAGATTGTCGCATTTATAAATTTACATTTGTAAAACATTTTAACGGTGAAATGTCGGCAGATTGCCGGACATTTCGGTTAATATTTATTCGGATTGGACAACACTTTATTTAAACTAACCAAGCTTAACTAAATTATGCATTTCAAAACTATCTCAGTGAAAGCTATCCTGCTTACTGTCGTGGCTTTGTTTGCCATGTTTACGGCAAATGCACAGCAGAAGCGGGTAAGCGGAACCGTGAGGGGCGAAGATGGTTCGCCGCTCATGGGCGTGACGGTTATGATCCAAGGTACCACCATCGGTACCGCGACCGGAGTTGACGGCACCTATGCCCTCAACTACACCCAGAACAATCCTGTCCTCGAGGTATCCTGCATCGGATACACGACCCAGGAGATTGCCATCGGCAACCGGACCACGATTGACGTCGTCCTCCAGGAGGATACCGAATTCCTCGATGAGACCGTCGTCGTCGGTTATGCGGTAGGTAACAAGCGTACCGTTACCGGTTCCGTGGAGCGCGTAACCGCGGAAAACCTCAACCAGGGTTACGTTTCTTCCCCGATCGATGCTATCCGTGGCAAGGTTCCGGGACTCGTCATCACCCAGAACGGTGGTAACGTTACCGATACCCCTACGATCCGCATCCGTGGTACATCCTCCCTCTCCGGTGGTAACACCCCGCTCGTGATCATCGACGGTATCTTCGGTGACATCGCGATGCTCTACTCCCTCTCCCCGGAAGAAATCCAGGAGATCACCGTCCTGAAGGACGCTTCCGAAACCGCCCAGTACGGTTCCCGTGGCGCCGCCGGTGTTATCGTGGTTACGACCAACAAGGGTAAGGAAGGACGCGCCGAGGTTGAATACCGCGGCCAGTTCGGTATCTCCACGGCTTACAAGAACCTCGAGGTTCTCTCCGCCGACGAGTACAGGGCTTTCAACAAATCCGATTTCGGTGGCGCCGGTCTTGACCTTGGCGACAACACCAACTGGATCGAGTGGAGCCAGAACAAGTACGTCATCCAGAACAACCACAACCTCTCCATCACCCAGGGCAACGCGAATGGCAACATGCGCGCTTCCATCGGTGTCCAGCAGCGTGAAGGCGTTGTCCGCAACTCCGACAACACCAACTACACGATGCGTCTCGCTGCCGCCCAGAAGGCTTTCGACGGCCGTCTGACCCTCGAAATGAACCTCATGGGTTCGCTCCGTACCGCAAACCAGGTTTCCTCCGGTATCTTCGCCGGTGCCGCGACCTACAACCCGACCTTCCCTCATCAGCGTAACCCGCAGACCGGTTGGTGGGACTATGATCCGAACGCCGAGACCGTCACCCACCCTGGTGACTACCTCGACCGTACCGATGTCAACGAGACCGGCCGTGTCGTGGCCAGCGGTCGTGCGACCCTCAAGATCGTCGACGGCCTGACCGCCTCCATCTTCGGTTCCTTCAACTACGACAACAGACTCGGCCGCTTCTACGGTCCTTATGACACGAAGAGCTACCGTTCCAGCCGTGGTGAAGCTTCCGCTACGACGGCCCGCAACACCAACAGCCTGGCCAGCTTCCAGCTGAGCTACGTCAAGACGATCGGCAAGCACGCCCTCAACTTCCTCGCCCTCACCGAGGCCCAGAAGTATGAGTCCTGGAATGACTATTCGAGAGTTACTGGCTTCGATACCAATTACTTCCTGTTCAACAACT
>Ga0208297_1002565_pt1 | contig 10180 bp, 10 predicted proteins | sample LMS_cellobiose_e_FD_187367 | JGI IMG/M metagenome (GOLD analysis project Ga0208297, IMG submission 187367) | Rumen-fistulated moose microbial communities from Alaska, USA - LMS_cellobiose_enrichment (SPAdes) (version 2) | ecosystem: Host-associated > Mammals > Digestive system > Stomach > Rumen... | reverse complement strand
GCGATGGCCTGTTCGGTGCGGTTGAAGCGGAAAATCATGGTGGCGTTGACACCGCCGCGCTGGACAAAAGCATACATGTATTCCACGTTCACGCCCTCATCCCGCAGCGCCTGAAGGATGTTGTTCAGGCCGCCGGGCTGATCTTCAACCTGCACGGCCACAACGGACGTCCTGCCGACTGTGAAGCCCGCGTCCTTGAGAATTTCCTTGGCGTGTTCAGTATTATCGACGATCAGGCGGAGAATGCCAAAATCGGACGTATCGGCAAGAGAAAGAGCCCGAATGTTTATCCTGGCTTCAGCCAACACACGTGTCACTTCAGCCAGGCGGCCAGCCTTGTTTTCCAGAAATATGGAAAGTTGTTCAACCTTCATCTGCAATCCTCCGATGTACGGCGCAAAAAGTCGAAAACGATATGTATATCCGCCTCTTAAGCCTTTCCGTTGCCATCTTCCTTCCCGGGAGTGACATCAATTTCGTCTGGTTCGGAAGCGGCCTTTCTGAAATTACGGATTGCCCTTCCGAGGCCGCTGCCTATTTCAGGAAGCCGTCTTGCTCCAAAAATCACCACGACGACAAGAAGAATAACCAGCAGCTCCTGCATCCCAATGCCAAACATAGCGCCTCCGTAAAAGGAAAAAGAACGGCTGTGAGCCTCGCTTTATACATGGCACAGCATAGCCCTCCCGCAAAAGGAGGTCAAGGGAGGGAAACCTTTGCCCGTCCGTTTTGCGCACGCCTGTCCAAAACCTTGTCAACAGGCCTGAGCCCATTGCCAGACGATGACCAGGGCAAGGAAAAACAGGCTGAGCCAGCGGCTGAGGTTCATGGAGGCAAAACCAGCCTCTCCTGCGGCCTGTGCGAGGCGGTGCTGCCAGCCCAGAAGAATGGTGAAAATCCCCAGCCCGGCCCAGAAGATGCCGGCTGACGGAAGCTGCACGGCAAGCCCGGCCAATGCCGCCAGCATGACGGCATGGAAAGCGGCGGAGATGCGAAGCGCCCCCGGAACGCCGAAGCGCGCCGGAATGGAATGAAGCCCCTGGGCGCGGTCGAACTCAATATCCTGCGTCGCGTAAATGATGTCAAAACCAGCCACCCAGAACAGATTGGCGGCGGCTAGGCACCAGCCCCGGGCGTCTACGCCGCCGGTCAGGGCAATCCATACGCCGAGCGGGGCCATGGCGCTGGCGGCGCCGAGAATGACATGGCACAGCGAGGTAAAGCGCTTGGAATACGAATACAGCACCACCACTGCCACGGCGAGAGGGGCGAGCTCAAGGCAAAGCAGGCGCAGCATCCCCGCAGCAAGGCACATGCCGCCCAGACAGACCAGCACCAGCACCCAGACTTCCCCTACCGAAAGCGTATGCGCCGGCAAATGTCTGTTGGCCGTGCGCGGGTTCTTCCCGTCAATATCCTTGTCGGCGATGCGGTTGAAGGCATTGGCCGCCGTACGCCCGCACAAAAGCGCCGTCAGCACCCAGAACAGCTGGGCTCCGGCAGGCAGGCCCCCCGCCGCGAGAATCACGGCGGCAAGACCGAAAGCCAATGAAAACAGCATGTTTGAAAAAACCACCAGTTTCGAGTATTCGCGGCACTTATTCACCCAGCCCATACTCATGCCAGCGCTCCGTTACCCTTTTTACTGTGTCCCCGTCCATGACGATATCATCGGGCCACGGACGGTCATGCCCGTCCGCAGGCGTTTTCCGGGTGGCGTCGATCCCCATCCGGACGCCGTACAAAGGGCGCGGCGAGGCGTGGTCAAGCGCGTCCAGCGGCCCTTCAGAGAGCACCACATCCCGTCCGGCGTCAATGTTGTTGAACACCTTCCATGCCACGCGGGAATACTCGTGCGGATTGACATCGGCGTCCACAACGACAATCAGCTTGGTATACATCATCTGCGAAAGCCCCCACAGGCCGTTCAGCACCTTCCGGACATGCCCCGGGTACCTTTTGTGCATGGCGACGATGACGCAGTTGTGAAACACGCCTTCCAGCGGGAAATCGATATCGACGATCTCGGGAAACAGCATCCGCATCAGCGGCAGGAAAAGGCGTTCCGTGGCCTTGCCGAGAAAGCCGTCCTCCATGGGCGGCCTGCCTACGACAGTCGCGGGATAGAAGGGCGACCGGCGGCGCGTGACGCGCTCGACATGAAACACGGGATACCTGTCAGCCAGGGAATAATACCCCGTATGGTCGCCGAAAGGCCCCTCAACGCGCAGCTCGTCTGTATCGACATAGCCTTCCAGAATAAAATCAGCGTTCGCCGGCACCAGCAGGTCGTTTGTCGTGGCACGGACAAGCTCTACCGGCGCATTGCGGAGAAATCCCGCGAAGAGGGCCTCATCCACGAACGGCGGCAGCGGCGCCGTGGCCGCATAGACCAGGGCGGGTTCTCCCCCCAGCGCCACGCAGACGGGAACACGCCCGCTGCCCTGCTTTTGAAAGGCGTCGGCGATGCGGCGGCCGTCCTTATGCGGATGCCAGTGCATGCCCGTTGTTTTTGCGTCATACACCTGCATCCGGTACATGCCGATGTTTTGAACGCCGCTTTCCGGATCCCGCATGACAACCAGCGGCAGGGTCACAAACCTCCCCCCGTCAAGCGGCCAGCATTTCAGGATTGGCAGGCTGTCCAGATCCGGCTCCTCAATGACTTCCTGACAGGGCGCGCGGGAAACGGTTTTCGGCATCCACTGTGCTGCCTGAAGCAGTCCCGCCCCTGCCTTGAGCATATGCCAGAGGCCGCCGTTCCGGGGCATCTCCAAAACAGACTGGTATCGCGACGCGATCTCGCCAAAATCGTCCAGATCAAGCGCCAACTTCATGCGCTCCTCCGAACCGAACGCATTGGTCAAAACCGGGCAGCACGCCCCCCGCACATTCTCGAACAGCAAAGCGGGACCGCCGCGTTTGCTGACACGGTCCGTGATTTCAGCGATTTCCAGGTCCCGTTCGACCTCTGCCGTGATGCGGCGCAATTCGCCGCGGCTTTCCAGGGCCTCTGCCAGCTCATGCATGTCTCGAAGCGGCATAATTCAAACCTTCCGTTGATGGCAACTTTTCGCAGCATACGGCAAACATCCGGGCTTGTCATTGCCGCGGCCCCGCGCCCCGCTGCCGGCAGGATGCACTTGACCGCGGCCTTTTCCTGTCGCAAAGTTGCGGAGGGAGGAGCGTATGAAGCGTATGAATCGTTTTTTCGCGTTGTTCTGTGTGCTGCTGTGTTTTTCCTGCGCGTCGGCAGAGGAGCCGGTAAAACTCCGTCTGGGGGTCCTGCCCGTGGCCGATACGCTTATCCTGCACGTGGCCGTGGATGAAGGACTCTTTGCCGCGCACGGGCTTAAGGTCAGCCTCGTTCCCTTTCAGAGCGCCCTCGAACAAAGCTCCGCTCTGCGCGCGGGGTCGCTGGACGGGCAGTTCACGGACATCGTGAGGGTGCTTTTGCAGAACGACACCGGCGTGCCCCAGATCATCATCGCCACGACCTCACGCACCACGCCGGCCGCGCGCTTCTTTGGCTTTGCCGTGTCCGGGGCATCCGGCATCCGCGCGCTCTCCGACCTCAAACAGACGCTTGTGGCTGTCAGCACAGCCACCATCGTGGACTTCATGCGCGACAGGTTCATCAAAGACGCAAAGCTGCCCCACGACGCGCTTGTCACCTCCAATATCCCGCAGATGCCCATCCGCATGCAGATGCTCGCCGCGGGAAAAATCGCCTCGGCGGTATTGCCCGAACCGCTTCTCTCGCTGGCGGAAAAACGCGGCGCCCGCGTGCTGTGGGACGACCGCAGCCTCGACGAAGTGCTGGCCGTCATTGCCGTTTCCCCCGCCTGGGCGGGCGAGGGCAACGGCAGGGTAAACGCTTTCCGCGCGGCGCTTGCTGAAGCTGTGAAACGTGTCAACGCCAATCCGGAAAAATACCAGCGCATGCTGCGCGACAAAAAACTGCTGCCGCGCGGCGCGGAGGATTGCTACCGCATCCCTGAAATGGATACTCGCCAGATTCCCTGCGCACTGCCCACGCAAAAGCATCTGGAAAGCTATGCCGAATGGATGCGGCGCGAAGGCCTGCTGAAAAACGAACCGGATCTCTCCTCGCTGACCCGCTGATGATCAGGCGGAGGTACGGCGGATACTTTTGACAAGCCGCCTGTGCGTCCGCCAGCCGTCAAACATCTGCAGCACCAGCGCGCTCCAGATGGCGCCAAACATGACCAGCCGAGCTGAGGTCACCGCTTCGTCGTACAGCACGGCCCCTACCGCAAAGCTCATCGTCGGCGAGAGAAACTGGATAAAACCAAGCGAAATCAGCCTGATATGCCGTGTGGCATAGGCAAAAAGGTACAACGGCACCGCCGTCACCAGACCGGTCGAAGCAAGCAGCAGGCCGCTTCTCCACGAGGGCGCCATCCAGAACCCCTGCCCCTGCCATGTCTGCCAGAGAATCCAGCCAAGCGCGAAAGGCGAAAGCAGCAGCGACTCCACAAAAAGCCCGGGCAGCGCCTCGACGGCCACGGTCTTGCGGATGACGCCGTATGCGGTAAACGAAACAGCCAGGACAAGGGCAATCCAGGGGACCGTGCCGTAGTTCACGATGGCAAAGGCTACGCCGCCGCCAGCCAGCAGAAAGGCCAGCTTCTGGAGCCCGGAGGCCTGTTCGCCAAACAGCAGGCACCCCAGGGCCATATTCATGAGCGGATTCATGTAATAGCCAAGGCTGGTCTCAAGAATCTGGCCGGCGTTGACCGCCCAGATGTACGTCCCCCAGTTGACGGCAATAAACAGGGTACTGCAGAACATGCGCCAGCTCGTCGCGAACGAGCCCAGCGCACTCCTGACTTCGCCCCAGCGCCTCAGGACGAGAATCACGGGGAGCAGAACGATGAATGAGTACAGAATCCGGTAGGCAAGAATTTCGTAAGCGGAAATATCTGCCATCTGCCGCCAGTAAATGGCAAGCAGCCCCCACAGTCCAAAAGCCCCCAGCCCCGCCGCAAGGCCGCGGGGCTCGTCACGCTGCGTATCCATAACCCGTCTTACCTGCTCTCAGCCATTCCCGCGCGCAGATGGGAGGAAACCCGGATCTTCGCCGTGGAAAGCGTATCTTCAATCCATTTTTCCAGCGCCGGGGCCGCCCTTTTCTCTGCGAGGATTTCCCGGATCAGAGGAGCGGCTTCCTCCTGGGAGAGCTGGCGTGGTTCCGTGCGTCCCGTCAATACAAAAAACTGATACAGCGCCTCTTCCTGCCGTACAGGCGTAGGCTTCCCCTTTCCCGCCGCCGTCATGCTTTCAACCCAGGCGGTGGGCAGGCGCTCAGGCGCCATGCGCAGGGTGCTGCTTGTCACGCCGTCAGCCGGCGTCTTCCCCGCCAGATACGCTTCACGGGCCTGCTCAACACGCTTGCGGTCGGGCCCCGTGAAGAACAGAAACTCTAGATGCCCGAGCTGGAAGAACTGCCGTTCATTCGCCTTGTACCAGGCTGTTACGTCATCGTCGGACACAGCGATCCGTGGGAAAAGCACCTTTTTCTGAAATACGCGCAGGGCGAGCATCTTCTTTAGCTGCGCCCGCCATTCGGCGATATCGGCATACTGTTCCTGAACGCTTTTCTCAAACTCGCCGTCAGGGTAATCGGCCCGTATGGTGTTCTCGGCCTCGCGGACATCGGCCGTCGAAGGAAGCAGCTTTTTCTCTGAAAGAGCCTGAAGCATCAGCTTTTCCGCAATCAGGACAGACAGCGATTCGCCGTACCGGCGCCGCAGCCCCTCTACCGTCAGCGCTTCATGCAAAGGCGTCAGCATAACGCCGCTTCGGGCGTCATCCCTGGCTTCCAGCTCCCGCAGGGTGATCGGTTCGCCGTTGACCGTGGCCACGACCCCGGGAGGCAGGGACTCGCCGGAACAGGCGCACAACAGGCTCGCCCCAAGCGCCAGCAACAAAACACCGCGGACAAAAAACTGCTTCATCTGTTTGAACTCTGTTGTCCTGACGCTCCGGCCTGCCGGGAAAGCCCCCGTCGGGCAGAAAGATGGCTGAACCTGTTTCAACAATGTGGAAGAGATGGCAAGAGACGCAAACGATGCGGCAACGCTTCCGGAAAGCGTCAGCCGCCTGCCGGTTCCGCAAAAAGACGGGCCTTTTTCCCGGCCGCGTCACTCTCTGCGCAAGGCTTGCAGGACAAGACTGACAGGGGCAGCCCTCTGGGGATGCTCTCCCCAGAGGACAAAAACATCACAAGCTTTTGGCGGATCCCGCGAAACTCAGGCCTGGGGCTTGAGTTTGTCCGGCGCGAACGCGCGCACCAGCGCCCGCGCAAGCACGTTTGTGGCGTCCAGCAGCGGCACGCCGTGCAGCATGGGTTCAGTAAGGGCCAGGGGGATTTCCGTGCAGCCCAGAATAACGGCCTGCGCCCCGCGCTCCGCGAGACGGCCGGCTTCATCGGCCAAGAGCTGCCGCGCTTTGGCCGTCACGGGGTTGGACTGCGCCTTAATGCCGAAGGTCGTGTCCGCGATGGCGGACTGCACCCGGTTGCGGCCTTCCTCATCGGGGAAAAGCACGGTCAGGCCGGCCTCAGCCAGGGCATTCTGATAGATGCCGGTCTGGTAGGTGCCGATGGTTCCGAGCACGCCCACGGTGCGCACTTCCGGATGGACATCGCGCAAATACTCGGCCACCGCGTTGATCATGTGGATGAATTTCGCGCCGGTGCCGGTGGCGGCCAGTTTGGGCAGGGCGGCTTCAAGGATGACCGGGCTGTGCGCCGTATTGCAGGGCATGCCAATGACAGTCGCGCCGTCCTGCGCCAGTTCCGCCATGACTTCGCCCAGAATTTCACCCGGATTGTCCGGGCTTTTTCCGGTAAGGAAAAGCATTCTGTCCATAATCAGGTTAGACCTGGAATGATGCAGCACGGGCAGATGTTCCTGGTCTGAATGAGCAATGGTCGCATCAAAAATTTTTCTCATCAGGTCAAGCCCGGCATAGGGGCCTACCCCGCCGACAATACCGATGGCGCCTTTGAAGGCTTTCAGCATGAACGTTCCCTCCAGCGAATGACTTTTCCCGGCCATCACGGCCTTCTTTCCACGATGTTGCCCCATTTCATGAAAAAATGCCAGTCCTCTTTACGCCTGTCATAACTCTGCGGCAATGCCTTGTTTTTCAGCGGCATTCGGGCTATGGTTGCCACGCGGACGCGGTCTGTGCTGTCCGGCCCGCCTCTTTTCCCCGATTATGAACCACGGATGAACGAATGAGCGAATCTGTTGAAGCCTCTTTGAGCGCGCCTGACAACGCGCGCGATGTCGCCGAATTACTCCCGCCCCTGAATATGGAAGACCTGCCCGACGCTTTGCGCGAGGCCTGTGCCCGCGCAGGCTGGACAGAGCTTATGCCCGTACAGCGCCATTCGCTGCCCTACATGCTGAAAAAGCAGGACATCATGGTCCAGTCGCATACAGGGAGCGGGAAAACAGGCGCCTACCTGCTGCCGCTGCTGGCGCATCTGGACCCTGCGGAACACACTGTGCAGGCTCTGGTGCTTACCCCCACGCGCGAGCTTGCCGTGCAGGTGGAGCATGAGGCCAGAACGCTGTTCGCCGGTACGGGACTGGACGCTGCCGCCGTGTACGGCGGCGTCGGCTATGACAGGCAGATCGCCGCGCTGAAACAAGGCGTCGCGCTGGTTGTCGGCACGCCGGGACGCATCCTTGATCACCTGCTCAAACGTACCCTGCGCCTTGACGCTCTGCGCGCGCTGGTCTTTGACGAGGCGGACAGGATGCTTTCCATCGGGTTCTATCCAGATATGAAGGAAATACAGCGCTATCTGCCCGGGCATCCTTTGCATGCCACGCTGTTCTCGGCCACATATCCGCCCCATGTGCTGCGCCTGGCCGGCGAATTTCTGCAGGCCCCCGAACTGCTCTCTCTGTCCGGTGAACAGGTGCATGTGCCCGAAGTGGCCCACTCTTTCTGCGAATGCAGCCCCATGGACAAAGACCGCGTGCTGCTGCGGCTGATTCAGGTGGAAAACCCCACGGCGGCCATCGTCTTCTGCAACACCAAAGCCAATGTGCATTATATCACCTCGGTGCTGCAGAATTTCGGCGTATCCGCCGACGAGCTGTCGGCCGATCTCACCCAGAACAAACGCGAGGCCGTGCTGAACAGCCTGCGGCAGGGAACCCTGCGGATTCTGGTCGCGACGGACGTGGCCGCCCGCGGCATTGATATTCCGGCGCTGTCCCATGTGTTCCTCTATGAGCCGCCGGAAGACCGTGAAGCGTACATCCACCGCGCAGGCCGCACAGGCCGCGCCGGAGCGGCAGGCACGGTGATTTCGCTGGTGGACGTCATGCAGAAGCTGGAACTGACGCGCATCGCCCAGTTCTACCATATCCCGCTGAGCCAGCTCTCAGTCCCGACGGAAGCCGACGCCGCCGAAGCCCTCGGACACCGCGTCCAGGCCACGCTGGAAGCCGCCTACCGCAGCTTAGGCAGCCTTCAGAAGGAACGCCTGACCCAGCTGGAGCCGCTGGCGCGGCAGCTTGCCGCCAATCCGGAACAGCTTCCGCTGCTCGCCATGCTGCTGGACGGAACGTACCAGAAATGCATGCGGCCCGACACGGCTGCCCTGCCCGCGGCGGCCGGCGCCGCGGCAAATCAGCCAGGCGAACGCCGCGCGCGTTCCTCCAGAAACAGAAGGCAGCAGCGCAAAAATCCGCCGCAGAGCGAACCGCAGGCCGAGGCACAGGCGAACGCCTCCCCCGCCGTCCCTAAGGAGATCCCCGCCCACCTGGCCGCGTGGATTGATCCGGATGGCCTTGATCTGCCGGAAGGCGCGGAAGACGCCCTTTTCGCCGAAAAACCGCGCAAGCGCCGCCGGCACGGCCGCGGCAGGAGACAACCCTCTTCCGAAAACTGAGCGCAGGAACCGCATGGACAGCAAACCTTATTCCCAGACAGAAGTGCTGGAAAACTTTCAGGCCCTTCTGGATGACATGGATTTCAGGCGTGAATTCGCCATCCTGAACGTGGGCTCACTGCACTTTCTGCTGCGCGGCAGGCTTCGGAAGGAACTTGAGGCGCTCGTCATCGCCCTCTGGCGGCTGACCCTCGAACGTTCCTTTCCGGATGACTGGTCAGAGATACTGGAATCCTACATCGCCGACAGGCGAAGGACGGAAGGCTCGGAAAAGGCCGGAAAGGCCTTTGAGGACCGCGTGCGCAGTTATATCACCCTGCTGGAAGAAAAACGGGAACAGGATTTTACCGGCCCTGCGTCCCGGCTTGTGGACATCGCCGGCGCGGCCTCCGGCAGCAAGGCGGCCCTCCAGCTTAAAATGGCGCTGCGCATCAGGATCCTGTACAAACTGATTTTCGACCGGCTGATCTGAATTCCCGTCAATCGCGGAGTGACCGGATGAACTACTGGCTTTTCAAAAGCGAACCAGGCTGCTTTTCCATTCAGGATCTGCTGGACGCCCCGGGACATGTCACGGCGTGGGACGGCGTCCGCAACTATCAGGCGCGCAATTTCATGCGCGCGATGCGCGCGGGGGATGAGGGCTTTTTCTACCACAGCGGCACCCATCCGGAAATCGCCGGGATCGTCCGCGTCTGCCGCGAAGCCTATCCCGATCACACCTCCTGGGATCCGGCAGGCGGGCATTTTGATCCTGCTTCCACGCCGGAGCATCCACGCTGGTTTATGGTCGATGTCCGGCTTATCGCCCTTGCCGAGCCGCCCCTGCCCCGCGCGCTTCTTGCGCGTGAGCCCGAACTCGCGGGGATGGAGCTGCTGCGGCGCGGCAGCCGCCTGTCTGTCCAGCCTGTGCAGGAATCCGCTTTCAAACACATTACCCGCATGATGACACTGCGCGCGGTCTGAACATTTCCTCCCGCAGAGGCAAAAAACGCCCCGGCCGCACCATGCGGCCAGGGCTGTCCGGTCTGAATTCTCAAGGTAGAAGTGCTTCGGGATTATCTGCGCCTTTCCATGTCCCGCGCCAACGGCCAGATATTGCAGCTCCGCGCCGGGGCGTAGCCCGCCTCGAACGCCTCTTCCAGCGAACGGAACGTCACACGGTTGTACGAGGCAATATAGACACCCTCCCGGCAGTCTCTGGAAAAAATCCGCAGGCTGCTCCGGTTCCCCGTATAG
>Ga0208297_1002564_pt1 | contig 10189 bp, 7 predicted proteins | sample LMS_cellobiose_e_FD_187367 | JGI IMG/M metagenome (GOLD analysis project Ga0208297, IMG submission 187367) | Rumen-fistulated moose microbial communities from Alaska, USA - LMS_cellobiose_enrichment (SPAdes) (version 2) | ecosystem: Host-associated > Mammals > Digestive system > Stomach > Rumen... | reverse complement strand
CGCTGATCTGTGGCTTGATGTTGACCTCGTCACGGGGAATGATCTTTCCGGTCACGACGGAAGTCTTGCGGATGTCCTTGATGGAGGCCTCCAGCTGTTCGTAACGGATCTCCTTCGGACGGGAGTTCCTCCACAGGGCCACGAAGGTACCTATGAACACTATGGCGACCAGCGCCAGGATGATGTACTTAAGGTTCTTTTTCATATTATCGTTCTTTATTTCTTTTCTTTTATTCAGTTCCTTCGCTTCGCTCAGGATGACATTATTCGTCTCTCATTGCATCCACAGGCTTGATATTCATTGCCCTGAGGGCGGGAGCAAGTCCTGCAAGGACTCCCAGTACGACCAGGAGCAGCAGTACGGCTATTCCTGTCCAGAAGCCAATCTGGAAAGACACCGGTGACCCGATGTCAGGCATGGAGGACACAATACTGCCTGCACCCCATAGGATCAGCACTGAAAACAGTATTCCGAACATTCCTGACAATATTGTAAGGCCGATACTCTCGGTTATGATTTGAGAAAGTATCATCTTGGGAGTTGCCCCGATGGCGCGGCGGATACCGATTTCGGTAGTGCGCTCCTTGACTGTGACCATCATGATGTTCGAGACTCCGATAGCTCCGGCCAGAAGGGTTCCGAGGCCGACCAGGATGACCAGGATGTTGACCCCCTTGAAGAGGTTGTCCACTATCCTGAATATCTTTTCAGTGTCCAGCATCATGACGGCATTGCTGTCGTCCGGAGCTATGGAATGGCGTCTTGAAAGGATGCCACGGACCTTGTCCTGGGCTGAATCCGAATCCACTCCCTCCTTGAGGGTCATGCAAATGATGTCGAACTTGCCTCCCCTGTTGTTCAGCCTGTTCATCAGCTGGTAAGGAATGACAACGCTCTGGTTGGGGCTGCCATTGATGTTTATTCCTGAATTCCGGTCATCCACTCCTATGACCTGGAAATATGAATCCTTGACTTTTATGTACTCTCCAGTCGGGTCACCTCCTTCGGGAAACAGGTTGGAATACACCCTTTTGCCTATCACACAGACCTTTCTCTCCTGTTCGCAGTCCACCTCATTTATCCAGCGGCCATAGAGCATTTTGGGCGTTTCAATGTTGACATATTCATAGGAAAGGCCCTTGAGGATTCCGGAATAGGTGTTTTCCTTGTAAGACATTCCCTGTCCCCAGTCGGAGTCCATCATAGTCACGACATCTGTCTCCGGTACGAGGGTTTTGATGGCTTCGATGTCGTTATTATCTAGATGCCAGGTACGATCCCTCTTGAACCCGCCATAAGGCTTGGTTGTCTTGTTGCATCCCACTATCACCGAATTGGAAGTGAAACCGGCAAAGTTCTGGTTCAGGATGGACTTAAGGCCATCTCCGCCTCCAAGCATGATCAGGAGCATGAATATTCCCCAGAATATTCCGAAACCGGTCAGTAGGGTCCTGCTTCGGTTGCGGGCCAGGGTGTCGATTATCTCTTTGTATCTGTCAATGTCGAATCTCATGGCTCCCCCCTCCTATTTTTCTGCTCTCAGGGCCTCGATCGGGCGCACTTTGGCACCCTTCCAGGCCGGAATGATTCCGGCTATGGTTCCAGCCACAATCAGAAGCAGTGTCGCCTCGATTGCGACATCGAAACCGACTCCGATGTTTTTGAATATGTACATCTGCATAATTCCCATGTCCATGGGATGTGAGCCTATGGTCTTGTCAAGGGCAAAATCAGCCAGCATGCCTATCACCATGCCTATGTAGCCGAAGAAGGCGGTGATCACGACGCTTTCCACCACGATGAGTTTCATGATCGAGAGTGGCTTGGCACCCAGGGCCTTGCGGATGCCGAACTCGTGGATCCTTTCCTTGACGGTGATGAGCATGATGTTGGAGACTCCGACTATTCCGCTGAGGAGAGTCAGCAGTCCAAGGATCCAAAGGGCGGTACGCATGATACGGATTGCCTTGCTGACTTCCTGGTTGCTGAGGTAATAGTTGCTCAGATAGGTCGTCCTGGTGTCTTCGGGATCCATTCCATGGAAAATGTTCATCGCCCTCTTGTAGCCTTTCTCGAACTCCTCGTTGGCTTCCTTGGTCTCAAGGTCATGGAATTCCATGGTGATCCGGCTGAGCCACGCGCCTTCGGTGCGCATTGTCTTTGCCGTTGAATAAGGAATATATGAATTATGTCCCCAGGACTGTTCCTCGGACTCCACTATTCCTATGACTTTGAACGGGATGTTTCCCATGTTGACATGACGTCCAAGGATCTTGGAATAGTCCTTGTCGTCTCCAAGCAACTGGGTGGCTGCGTTATCGTCAATCACTATGTGTTTACTCTCGTCCTTGATGTCACTCTGGTTGATGAACCGGCCGGCAACAAGGTTCAGCCTCCAGACATCCTTGAGCTGGGGATCCACACCCATAATCTGGGATGAAAGCGCCTCCTTTCCAAGGCTCAGGGTGTCGGAGAAGTCAAGGCTTCCGTAAGCCCTGTCGATCTTCTCGCTGAACTGCTCGGAGAAGGCTATGTCACGGTCATTGAAGCGCAGGACAGTACCTTCCTTTATTCCGTTGTAAGGCTTGCTGGAGGATCCAGGATAGACGGCAATTATGTTCTGGACGGTGTCGAAGGCATTGTTCATCAGCGCGTTCATGAGTCCGTTGCCGGTCCCCAGAAGCACAATGATGATAATTATGCCCCAACTCACCGCAAACCCGGTAAGGGCGGTACGCAGCTTGTTCTGCCGCAGGGTACTCCATATTTCCGAAAAAAGGTCGAACATATTCCTGCGGTTTACTTCAGAACACCATCAGATCCGAACCGCATCGCATCATGTGCGCGGTTCTCCTCAATCTGTCCGATCACTCCGTCCTTGATGTGGATTATCTTGTTGGTGTAGTTTGCGACTCCGCTCTCATGGGTTACTACGATTATTGTAAGCTTATCCCTTTCATTGAGTTCCTTGAGGAGTTCCATGATCTCGACTGACGTCTTGGAGTCGAGGGCGCCCGTAGGCTCGTCGGCAAGGATGATGTCAGGCTTGGTCACAAGGGCTCGGGCGATTGCCACCCTCTGCTTCTGGCCTCCGGACATTTCGTTCGGATAGTGCCCGGCCCAGTCTTTCAGGCCAAGGCGCTCGATGTATTCCATCGCCATCTCATGGCGCTTATGGCGGCTCACCCCCTGATAGAAAAGGGGCAGCTCGACATTCTCGACCGCAGTCTTGAAACCTATAAGGTTGTAGGACTGGAAGATGAATCCGATCATCTTGTTGCGGTACTCTGCGGCTTTGGCCTCGGTGAGATCCCAGATCAACTTCCCATCAATCCTGTATTCGCCGGAGTCGTAGTTGTCAAGGATGCCCAGGATGTTCAGAAGGGTGGACTTTCCGGAACCAGAAGCACCCATGATTGACACGAACTCTCCGCGTTCGATTCCAAGGTTGATTCCTTTAAGAACATGCAGAGGCTGTGCTCCAAAATATGTCTTGTTGACGTCTTTAAGCTCAATCAGCATACTATTTCGTCTTGTCTGTTTGGTGTATTATTTTACTAATACACTGCAAAGATACGGATGTTTTTGTAAAATGCAACATCTTAAGGACAAAAATCGGCCCATACTCTATAAAATAGACGTACGGGCCGTAAAAATGTAACGAAAAGTCTTTTTCGTTAGAAGCTGATCTGCTGAGCGCCCTTCCCTGAATATGTTCCCATGAACAGAACCAGTCCTGATCCTGCCTCGGAGATAGCATAAACGAATGGATGGTCTGCATTGAAAACTTCAATAGGGTCAGGCTCTCCGCCGGGAGATGTGAAATAGCCAAGCTGAGTAACTGCAGCTGCCGTGGCGCCATCTTCATCCATCTTGAAAAGAGACTTTTGGGCGAGCACGTTGAACCAGATCGTGTTGTCGAAATCTTCAGAAAGTTTCTTTTCTATCTGGTTGGAGTAGTCCTTGACGAATTCTTCGTCCAGGAGACCGAACAGGTTGTTATGCGTGAACTCTGCGTTGAACTTCGGAATCCCAAGATGGAGCTCCTTGCTGACCAATGACGCCCTCATCTTGTTCCACGTCTCTGAATCAAGAGACTTGACGATCTCCTTGACCGGCTTGTCCTGGGAAGGAAGAATGACTGTCAGGTAGTAAGCGCCCTCTCCCATCGGGATGCTGACCGCCCTGAAATCTTCATTCTTGAAGTAAGGGAATTTATTCGTCTTCATCATCATCGGAACTATTCCGACTACTTCCTTGCCATTGGAGAACGGACCCATTATTGTGCTTGAAGGATCGAACTTGTCCACCCAGTCTGCTTTGAAGCACAGGGCGTTCAGGAGGGAGTAACCTTGGGGAACGACCGGCAGAGGAGCCGACTCCATCAATCCTGAAGTCTTATCCTTTACCCAGAGATCCTCAGGGCGTTCCCCGACAGGCTGGTCCTCAAGACTCTTTGCCTCGAATTCAAGGTAATCGGAAAAGTAGAACTTCTTCAGACATTCGATGAATTCTTCCGGGAAACCGGGTGCATTGACATCCCTCATTATTGCGTTTGCAAGGTTCAGTGAGGATCCTGACCTTTCTTTCACAAGATCTCCGGTTAGCGTCCTGAAATACTTGTTGACTCCTTCTATTCCTTCTCCTTCAAAGCCGAGCATCTTGGACAGGCTTGCCTGGTCTTCCATGAGGTTGCCGAGCATGCCGCAGACAAACTGTACGCTCAAGGGGCTCAGGAACATATTGTCAACATCGTAAGACACCTTGGAACCCGGGGTCTCGAAAACCGAACGATTGTAGGCTTTCTCAAAGAACCTGAACGTGAAGTCATTGCCGGGGGCAATGTTCTTCATCTGTTCCTCATTCAGGGAAAGCCTTGTCTCCGGAAGCTGCACTGGGGCGGGCTCTTCAACCTTGGGCTCCTCCTCCGGCGCCACCACCTCAACGACTTCTTCCTTATTATTCTCAACAGGGACAATCAGCTCTTCCTCCTGCTTCTCGCAGGAAAAAGTCAGCAGCGCAGCAGCCGCCACTGCCATCAGACTGGTTATTAGGTTTAAAGTTTTCATAAATATGTGGGTTAAAATAACATTTCTATTTATCTAAATCCAAATAATCCAAAACCTTGCATGGATTATAAAAAAAGTTTTTAACAAGAAAAAAGGGCGCCTGGTACACATGCGATTGATTATTAGGTATTTAAATAATTAGACAGTGCTGATTTAGCAACCGTCTAATATTATTATCTATTGAATATCTGTCACTTCCATAACAGACCATCCAGCCACGAGGGGCGATGTGTGCAAGAACGGCCGGCTATCAGGAAGGTCTTCTATCGCAGGTACCCTTTGATGTTGTCCTTGACGGTGGACCAGCGGTAATAGGGTCCTTCGACTGGATCGAGGCCGCGGAGAAGGGTTTCTTTCTCGTTGAACAGGAACTTGACCAGGACATCACCCTTCCGGTTGCGGTAGAAAACCATCTGGAGATTCACGGCAAAAGGAACGTTGAAAGGTGCGAACCAGTTTGACCTGGCCTCTTCAGCAGTCATCCTGTCTCCGACTCCTTCAAGACCAAGATAGGACACTAGAGCAAGGGCGGGATAGTCATGTCCGAAGCGGAGGTCTGCGGCCAGTTTGCCATTGGCGATTGCCTCGTCGGCCTTGGTCACGATGTCATTCACCAGAGGTTCGGAAAGCGGCATTCGAAGGTGACCGAGTTCCTTGGAATTGCACTGGCCGAGATAAAGGTAGACGTTGGAAAGTTCGAACCATTTGTAGATCGCGTCGAAAGGCAGGAAGCGAAGAATGGGCTTCATCTCGAAAGCATCCGTGACGACTCCGGCCTCGAAGATGTACCTCTCGAACCTCTCGACATTCTTGACATGCTTCCTGGCGGCGACAGAATCGTTGAACAGGAGGTTCATGACCTGCACTGTGTCAGGGCGGTATGTGGCATCGATGGAATCCCTGATCCTGCGGACTTCCTTCCAGATTTCTTCGGTAGGATCGTTGCTGATGTATTTCTGGTAGGTCTCGCCGCAGTCCCAGCGGATGTCCATTTTCGGGTCCAGGGCTTTAAGGTTGCCCGTGAATGCAGTCATGCTGACGATGCAGCGGGGAACTATGCTGGAGATGGCACGGACTGAGGTCCCTTTTCTTTTGAATACTTTCTTGTAACGGGCATACATCCTGCCTGCTAACTTGGAGTGTTCTTCGCAGCCCATCCGTGTGAGGCGGCCGTTCATTCCGTTATGGGTGGCGTTGACCTGAATCACTTCATTAAGGAGCGAGTCTCCTGAAGCTGTCAGCAGACCGTCTTCCTTAGCAGCCTTCAAGATGTCAATCAAGGCATTGTACTGGGTCTCTCCCCAGTTCGAACGGGCCCCATGGCGACCGTAGTGGCTGATGTAGAAAGGCTTATAACCTTTAGGCGCCTTTGTGTCATGAATAGGATTGAATTCGTAGCAATGGGTGTTGTTCCCCGCGCGGGCTATGTTCTCCTTCAGGAGCCTTGCGAACTCCGGATTCTGGAACTGGACATTAGATTCTTGACCATAAACCAAGGCCGACACCAAGAGGGCAAAAATGATTATCGAACGCTTCATCTTATATTTTTTAGGAATAACAAAAATAATCAAATAGACCGTTTTTCACAACGAACTCATTATCAGTTAAATCTATAAAACGCATAGATTAATTGTCTATGCGTTTTTGGCAAGTGATTGACTATCTGGTTATTCTGAAAAACAGCAGAAGAAGCGTCTTCTCCCTCCAAAGGCCTATTCATTTTGCACAAAAAACGATACCTTTGCAAGCAGATGAATACTCATTTCGAAGGATGCAGTTTCAGGCCGGAGATTCCGGAAGGATGTGATCTAAAAAAGGACCGCATCCTGCTGCATTGCTGCTGTGGACCATGTTCGACCGCCATCCTTGAATGGATGGTCGAAGAAGGTCTCCGCCCGGGCCTGTTCTTCAGCAACTCGAACATCGTTCCTTTTGATGAATATGTCAAACGCCGCGACGAGCTTGTCCGCTACGCAGCCACTTTCGGCCTGGAAGTCGCGGATGATGAATATGACCACAGCGCCTGGCTGGAGTTTGTCCGGTCACGCTGCGGGTCGACAGAGGTTCTGACTGGCCCAGAACGCGGTCCACGTTGTCTAGCCTGCTTCGAGTTCCGCCTCAGGCGCGCGGCAGAGTACTCCGTCTTGCACGGCTACAGCATTTTGACCACCACCCTCGCATCCTCCCGTTGGAAGGTTCTGTCCCAAGTCGATGAAGCCGGCCGCAATGCGGTTCTTGCTCTTTCTGAAGAGGGTGTACCCCCTTCCGGAAAACAAAAGACAAACAACCTGTTCTGGTGGGGACAAAACTGGAGAAAGGGAGGACTGCAAGAGCGCAGGAACCTCCTGATCAAGTCCTGCGCCCTCTACAACCAAACCTGGTGCGGCTGCGAATTCAGTATGAAATTAAGATAGATTTTTATACCTTTGGAATTAAGAAATACAAAGAACTATGAAACTTACAAAAACAATGATTGAAGACCTTCCTCGCCTTACCGAGGAAGAAAAACGCTCATTTTATCATGACGGAGAATTCAAGAAAGTCATGACAGAAAGATTGAACGATGCTTTTGACAGGATTGAGGAGGAGAGCTATGGTGTGCATCAAAATTCCTGCGAATTCGCCAGCAGAGGATAAGATCCTGTCGTACTACACGACATTGTATTCAGACTACATCGAAGAGTGCAGGCTCTTGGGAAAGAATCCTTCCTATTCCAGGGAAAAGTTGATCAGAAACATCCAGAAAGCCTTAGATGTCGATGGTGCAGAGATTCACGAAAGACTGATAAGGCCTCATTCTTTATATGATCCTTGGAGAGAAAAAGGATGGCTGGAGTTTTCTTTTTATTCCTGGCACTTTGCAATCGAATTAAAGAATGACGACGGAAAAGTCATCGGAATTGTTAGAGATGCCGTAAACAATACCGATTATCACAATGACATAATGGAAAATTCGCCCTATGATACTCATAATGAGACAAGGGCGAATAGTATCTTGAAATATGTAAAAACTATATTTCTCCGGCCTCGGCGAAGCGGGCGGCAGCATTGAGGAAATGAGTCGTTATCCAGAAGACCGTCCAGTGCTCCGAATAGCCTCCACGCAATTTGTGGACATTGGACATGTCACCCTGCTGCGCGAAATTGGTGTGCTGCAGCTGCTCTCCCTGGCTACCATAAGCATCAGTCAACTGGAAACATGTGCGGAACATAACCTTAGAAAGTTTAACGAGCCTGTCATCACCAAGGTAACGTCCCATCTTGCACACTTCAGGAGCAAAAAGGACTCCGTAGACATCTATGTGCTGGTTCTGCGCCGAAACCACAGTCCATCCGGTAGTCTTGAAATTGTGGTCTGCCATCCTTCCGGCCGGTAGCGGAATGTCCCAGACCACGACATAGCTCAGGCATACGTCCATCGCATGCTTCGCCCAATCAAGGTATTTCTTGTCAGCGAATCTCTCATAGCACTCGAGGAAGCCTTGGAAAGCAGCCCAGGCTCCCTCCTTGTCTTCGCAAGTTGCGTCAAGAGTCCCTCCCCAGTAACAGCCGTCCATCTCCAGATGGCGTGAAGCAAACTCCCCTGCCGCCTTCTCTGCAGCCTGACGGTAGCGCTTAACTCCGAACAAGTCATAAGAAATCGCCAACGGGGCGATGAAAAAACCCTCGGCTGTGGATTTAGGATTCCACTCCTTTGAAAGGATCCTTGCCGCAACCCCATCGCAGGCCCTGCGAAGGAACATCTCCCATCTCGAGGTATCATATTCCTTGGTCTTCCTGGCAGTCTCTATAGCCTTGGCGAAATTGTACATTGCCTGCCCGCAGGAAACGGGATCCCCCTGGTCCCACTCGCCGGTGAAGAAATTGTAGCGGACAGCGAAAAGACCGTCCTCCAGGAACTTGCATCCTGTCAGGAAATCAAGGCTCTTCTGTACCTTGTCATGAATGGAAGGGTCTCCCAGCCGGGATGAAAGGACCTGTAAGGCATAGCCAGGGGAATCTGCCTGACCGCACCAGCCCATCACTATGTCCTTCCTGGAATACCTCGAATCGTACATGTCGAATCCCGCCGCCATATCATTTTCCATCCAGCGGGACAGGGCGAAACGGTACTTGGTGTCCACTATCTCCTTGAAGGTCGGGAACCTTTCCGCGTCGTAAGGTTTGTAAAGGTCAAGGGAAGTATAAACGGGTCTCTGGAAGCCAGTCCCGGGACGGTCTATCGCATAAAGATCGATAAGGTATTCCTTTTCAATCACCCTGCCGGGCTCCATATCGATGAATGTGTCCGAATACCTCATCGACGTCCGCTGGCGCGCCTTGGCCACACTTCTTTGGCCATTGTAACCTATAGGACCTGAATACATTACTATTTCTGTACATCCTTCCCTTGCCTCGGTCCCGAGCGACCACCACTGGTCGTCAAGAACGGCTCCACGGACCGGGGACGGCGTGGTGTGCACTGCAACGGCCCGAAGGGTTGAAGAATTCTCGAGCATCACGAAAGGCATCGGATAGCGATGGTCTTCGAAGATGGCAAACTCCCCTGGAACTCCTGTCCAGGTGGCTATCAGCTTGGGATTGACCGAAGCTCCGTTCTTGTTGCCGTAGTAAACTATTCCCGGAGCAAAGAGCGAGAGACCGTTCCCCTTTTCCTGGAGGCGCACTGAAAGAGTGACATTGCGGAGCGTGTCTTTTCCTGTCCACTCGAACCTCCTCACACACCGCACGAGACCTTCTTCGGTCTGTGAATATGAATCCGTCAACTCAAGGTCTCCCTGCTCGAAAGACGCCGTTCCTCTAAGGATGGTCCATGCCCCGGTTTTCTCGACTTTGGATGCCTTTACATGTGTCCAGTCTGTCATCCATTCATCCTTCCAGCCGGACGCAATCGACCACAGGCCTTCCTTGGGTGTACACAGGACATCTTTCCCGTCTGTGAAAACCACGCCTCCGTCTTCAACCGAGAATCTCGTCTGGGCATAAGAATCCCATGTTGGCGACACCGATACCATCAGCACCGCCAACGATGCAAGCAACCATTTTCTCACCTTGTCCGGATTATTTAAACCACTCGGTAACGTGGTTCTTTGCCCAAAGGAAATAAACAGCAAGACCG
>Ga0208297_1002562_pt1 | contig 10204 bp, 14 predicted proteins | sample LMS_cellobiose_e_FD_187367 | JGI IMG/M metagenome (GOLD analysis project Ga0208297, IMG submission 187367) | Rumen-fistulated moose microbial communities from Alaska, USA - LMS_cellobiose_enrichment (SPAdes) (version 2) | ecosystem: Host-associated > Mammals > Digestive system > Stomach > Rumen... | reverse complement strand
GGCCTGGTTGAACCGGTATACCAGCAGGGGCGAGGTATCGTCTTCGCCCCGCGCCGCAATCAGGGACCGAACCTCCGAAAGATACCCTTCATCCGCCGTCCGTCTGCATTGACGGTCATACAGGCATTTCGCGCAGCTTTCTGAAATCCTCATAGTTCCTCCGCCAGTCCTTTTTCGCGCAGCATCATTCCATTATTCCGTTCCGCGCCCACCATGCGCTTGCCGGAATCGCCATCTCCAGGCATTTCCAATCCTCGCCCAGCACGCGGTAGGTTTCCGTCTTTTCGGCGGGCGCCGCGGCAAAGCCCGCTGCCTGATAGCAATTCCGGGCGGCTGGGTTGTTTTCAAAAACGCCCAGGGAGGCCCGCCTGGCCCCATAAACGTCAAAAACGAGCTTCAGCCCCAGCCGAAGCATTTCCCTGCCGTATCCCTTTCCGCGCTTTTCGGGGGCCACGATGACGAAGCCGAAGCGCAGTTCGCCGTTGGTTTCCCCGGGCCTCCGCAGGGTAAAGAAGCCCGCCGGGCCGGATGCATCCAGGGCGGTAAAGGGCATCAGGGACTCAACGGCGGCGAATTCCTTTTCCGTGATGGGATACTGCCCCAGCACGCCCGCCGTCCATTGGTAAAAGCTGTTTTCGTCTTTGCACCATGACAGGACCACACCGGCGTCTGATCCCTGATAGGGCCTGAGCCTCAGCATTTTAATCCTCCTGCGCATCCTTCAGGTTGTCCGGCGCGGCGGGATTGCCGGCAGTCACCGCGCCAACCGTTGGGCGCGTTTTTTCCAGGTCTTCCCATTCCCGGCGGGTGACGGCGTACGCGAAGGACAGGGTGTTGCCGACGTCCGGGGTCATTTCCCGCAGGAACAGTCTTTCTGTTTCCAGCTGCACGGCTTTCTTCCTTTCCCCTGGAAAACCGCAGCGCCTCCATGGCCCGCCGGGCGCCGCACCGCCTTTTCAAAATAACAGCAATCATCGCATAACCTATGTTATTCAACGATTGCCATTATACTTGTCTTGCCGCTTACCGTCAAGCGGACACAGGCGGAAGGATCATCAGGGCCGCTCCGCCGATACGGATTCCAGCAGCCTGCCGACGTGGCGGGTCTCAAAGAACATATCTTTGTTGGCGATGACGATGATGGCCGTGGCGACGGTGACGACGATGGTCTCCACGCACTTTGTTTCAGGGGTCATGGCGATCTTCTCCTGCATGAAATTCACAAACAGATGAAACACCATGCAGGCCAGAATGGAACGGTCGCTGACAAGGTAGACCCAGGTGATGATGAACCCGAGGGGGATGCCGCTGACAAAGAAATTGACCACATACAGCGGATTGACCATCAGGCCGGCCTGGTATGTGCCTTTGATGAAAATCAGCGGCAGATGCCAGAAGGACCACAGCGCACCGAAAATGAGGGACTCCCGGAACCAGTCCATATAGTTGCCAATGGAATCTTCGCAATAGCCCTTCCAGCCGATTTCCTCAATGATGGACGCCAGCGTGATGGTCAGCAGCGCGCTTCCGATGCCGACGCCGGTAAAGGAAAAATCATCGGTGAAGGAAAACTGCTCCAGGCCCTGCCCGAAAGCGAGGGAAAGCAGGATCGAGCAAACCACGATCACCGCGAAAACGAGCACGGCCAGCACCACGTTCAGCCACTTCACTTTATAGAAGCCGGCGATCTTTTGCCGCAGGTCCTTTTTCAGCGCGTCCGACCCGGAAAAAACCACGAACAGGGTGGAAACCACGGTCGGCGCGATGAGGCCCAGGACCATGAGGCCCGCCCCGAGGTCCTCGGACACGAAAACCGCCGGGATCCAGAAGACCCACGTGAAGAAATACGCCAGGACAAAGAACAGGACGGGCCGGTATTTGTAGGTTGTCTGCTGCGGTTTCATATGCTTTTCCTCCTCAAGTCCGTATGGTTTATTTCCTTCATTCCGTTTCGCTTTCGAGGGCCCGGATGCTCCTGATGCCAAGCATGCCGGCGGCAATGACGGCCATCAGCCCGCCGGCGGCCTGAATGACGATGGCCGCTCCTCTGCCCACGCCCAGCCCGGTCCATTGTCCCAGCGCGTCCGCGGCCACGCCGGATACTGCGTATGCCACCACATAGCCCATCTGCGACAAAAAGCCGATCAGCCCCCATCCCCTGCCCTGCGCTTCATCCGGGATGTGGGTGCGGACCAGATAATCCAGGCAGTTGTTGGCAAAGGGCAGCGCCGCAAAGAACAGGAAGCCGAAAAGGCAGATCGGATAAATGTTTTCCAGCAGGCCGAACCCGATCATGCACAGCCCGGCCAGCATCAGGGAAATGCTCAGGATGCCGGCGTAATTCCTTTTGATGCCCCGGACGCCGAGGATCAGCCCGGACACCAGCATGCCGCAGGCGCAGATGGTTTCGGCGGCGCCCAGCGTCTGCGCGTCCGAAAAGGAAAGCACCAGCGGCTCCGCCAGGATCTGGAACATGCCCATAAAGAGCGTGATGGCGGAGGATACCATGACCAGGATCAGCACGCCTTTTTTCGAGCGCAGGATCCGCCAGCCTTCCCGGATGCTTATCAGAAAGCCCTCCTGCGCTTTCGCCGCCTTTTTTCCGATGCTTTTCCGCACCGCAGCGGCGCTGACGACCGTCAGGAAAAACGTGCAGATGTCGATCACCAGCAGCAGCTTCACATCGCTGACGGCCAGAAGAAAACCCGCCAGGATCGGGGAAAGCAGATACCGGGCGCTGCCGGCCAGGGAAACCAGGCCGCTGGCACGGGAAAACTCTTCCTTGGTCAGCAAATCGGTGATCGTCGCCCGAAACGCGGGCTCCAGCAGCGCGGAAAACACCGCGCTTATCAGCACGCCGACGCAGATCTGCGCCAGGGACGCGCCGCCGCCAAGCATGCAGAGCAGGATAAAGACGATGCCCAGGGCGGAGCACCCGTCCCCGATCATCATCAGCAATCGTCGGTCATATCGGTCCGCCAGGGCGCCTGCCGGCACGCTGAGCAGCAGCGTCGGCAGAAAGCCCAGCAGCGTGACCAGCGCCATGCTGGCCGCGCTGCCGGTCTGCTGGAAGATGTAAACCCCCAGCCCAAAGCTGGTCAGCCCGCCGCCGATGGAGGAAATCATCTCGCCTGCCCACAGCAGGATAAATTTACGAAGGTTTATGTTGCTTTTCATGCTGTCCTTTCTCACTGTACGTCTTTCGGCGATTGGATCAGCGCCCGGATGAACCCCATGGTTCCCGGCTGCGCGCCCAGGATTTTTTCCGCGGCGTCGATGAACACGTCCGCAACCGCCGCGGTAAAGGGATGGTGGTCGTCAAACAGATCGCTGCTGAGGATCAGGATCATCCGGACGCGTTCCGGGATGTGGTCGCAGGAAAACAGCCCCTCCCTGATGCCTTCCTCCGCCGCCTGGGACAGGATGGGCACCAGGAGGTCAAACATCCGCTCCCGGATCTTGTTGTGCATGAGGATGTTTTCCGGACGGTGCAGGGCGTCTTCAATGGTCTTTTCCTCCTGGGCGGGATGAATGGACGCGATGATCCCGACGATCTTTTCCGGCACCGGCAGGGGGGAACGCAGGATTGCCGCCGCCTTCTCCGCTTCGGCGCCCAGCATCATTTCGATCACTTCCTCCAACATCTGTTCCTTGCTCTGGAAGTAATAATAATACGTTCCCTTGGCGATGCCCGCCTCCTCAATGATCTCATCCACGCTGGTATGCTCGTATCCCCTGGAAACGAACAAACGATAAGCGATTTGGATCAGTTCCTGCTTTCGCCTTTCCCCTTTTTTCATGGCGCACCTCCTTCACCCTCGCCTGTTTCCACACAATTCCACAGGTAATCGACTGACGGTCGGTTTCTATTTTATCGCCGCCCCGGCGTCTTGTCAAGCACTTTTTCGACTGAAAGTCGATTTTTTTGTTTCGGCGCAGGCCAAAATCAGCGCATGCCCCCGCGGCATGGGGCGGCGCTGCAAGCGCATTTTCTGCCGTCGTGCTCCGCGTGCGCATTTATCCGCCCGCGGGGCGCATGATTGATTGCTTTTTCTTGGACTGACTGCGTTGCGCGATATCTGTTCCGAGAGAAGGATCATGCCGGCCCCAATCAGCCAATCGTCTGAACCCCGCCGATGGAAAATGGTTTGGGAAACAGCAAATGAAAAGCAGGATGAATGTGTGTGCGGCATACGGATGGTCCGCCGTGCCGATCAATGGATATCCTTTTTTGTGTAATGGAGATACGCCGCCGCGATGCCCAGCGCGCACAGCGCCGCGCCGATCAGCATTTTCGGGCCGTCCAGGCGGCCGCGGAACAGTTTTCCCGGGGCAGGGCAAAGAACCGTTCGTTCATATCCACCCTCCTGTTGGCCGTTTTGGTCAAGCTCCATTATATCCCGCTGACCGATTTTGAGAAGCCCCACGCAAAAAAGAATGCATCTTGGTCGCGCCTAAGTGCATCCTGGCGATAAACGATTGTATTTTTGCCGAATTCCTGTATGATGGATACTGCCAGCCATGCGGCATGGCCAACGCTTGATCAGGAAGAGGCAGACCATGAAAACGATCATTCACGATCTCGGGAAGGAACAAAGCGGCAGGCTGCTGGCCGCCGCGGATCAGGTTGTCTGTGCGGACGGGCGGTACGCGCCCTGCCAGGGGTGCTTCAAATGCTGGACCAAGCACCCCGCCGCCTGCGAAATGAGGGACGCGCTTCACCAGTCCTGCAGGGTGCTGGGAATGGCCGACGATCTGACCATCATCACCGAAAACCTGTACGGCGGCTACAGCCCGGCAGTCAAGAACCTGCTGGACAGGAGCATCGGCATCTCCACCCCGCTGAGCACATACCGGGGCGGGCAGATGCACCATACCCTCCGCTACGGGAAACGGCGCCGCCTGCACGTGATCGTCTATGGGGAAATCAGCGACGCGGAAATGCGCACGCTCACGCTGATGACGGAGCGCAACGCCGTCAATATGGGCTTCAGGGAACACAGCATCGCGTTCTGCGCAGACGCGGAAGCAGCGGGAGGGATGGCGTGATGGAAAAAACCGTTCTCGTCAATTGCAGCCCGAAAAAAAGGCTGAGCGTTTCGGGATTTCTGATGAAATGCGCGGGGGTCATGCTCCGGGGCAAAAAGGAATATCTGCATCTGCGCACGCCGGCGGACCGAAAGGCCATCCTGCATGCGCTTACGGACGCCCAAAAAATCGTTTTCGTGATGCCCCTGTATGTGGACAGCGTCCCTTCCCATGTGCTGCCGTTTATGAAGGAAATGGAAAACTTCTGCAAGGAAAACGGCCTAGGCTTGAAGGTCTATGTGATTGCCAACAACGGATTTATCGAAGGAAAACAGAATGAACCGCTGATGCAGGTGATGGAAAACTTCTGCGCGCGCAGCGGCCTAACCTGGTGCGGCGGCGTCGGGATCGGCGGCGGCGTGATGCTGAATGTGGAAAGGATCATGCTTGCCGTGCTGTTTGCGCGGATGCTGCTGAATATGCTACTCAGCGGCGTTCAGGGGGAAAGCATCCTGGAGCCGGTCCGCTCGTTTGGCATCAGCCTCCTGGAGGTATTGCTCCTGGCCTGCGGAATCATTGCCTACACCGTTCGCCTGGCGCTGCATATAAACCGGGGCACGGACGCCGGGAAGCGGTATACCCGCATCATGCTGCCCTCCTTTATCTTCATCCTGTTCGCTGACATCTTTTTTACGATTATTTCCATTCTGCAGGGCGGATTTTTCCGCGGCTGGTTTTCCCGGTTCCAGCCGGACGCCCATTGTGGTATAATTTCCGTAAAAGAAGAATGATGTACGGCGAAGGGGACGAGGAGCATGCGGGTTCGGTTTGAGCAGGTGGATTCCAGGGAGAAGGAACTGGCGCTGATCCGGGCGGTGGAAAAATCCGCGGATATCGCAAGCGCCATCGACCTGCTTGAAAATGGCTGCGGCGGCGTCACGGTCACAAAGGACAAAAGCACCTATTTTTGCAGGCTGACACAGATTTATTATATCGAGTCCGTGGATAAGCATACCTATGTTTACACCAAAGGCGACTGCTTTGAATGCCGCAGCCGGCTGTATGAGCTGGAAGAAAAGCTGGGAACGTATTATGTGCGCATCTCCAAATCCATGATCGTAAACCTGCGAAAAATCCAAAACGTAAGCGCGGAGCCGGGCGGAAGGATGGTGGCCGTGCTCCTCAACGCGGAGCGGGTCATCATCTCCAGGAGCTATGTCAAAGAAATCAAAAGGAGGCTGGGCATCCAGTGAGCACCGCAAAAAAGCTGTTTGTGCAGAGCATGATCATATCCACGTCCATCCTGTTTCTCAACGGAATCAACGCGGTTATTCAGCATGTTCGCGGACATGATATCATCCTGCTCTGGTATCATCCCATCTCCATCGTGCTGACCGGCATGCTCTGCGCCCTCCCCACCGTTTTGCTGCAGGGCAGGGACCAGTGGGACAAAAAAACGCGCCGGTTCAGGGTGGCCCTGCATTGCCTGGCGCTCTACGCCGCCGTTGTCGGCGCGGGATGGCTGTTCCAATGGTACGCCGACCTGGAAAGCTGGGCCGGCGTGAGCATTGTTTTCTTTGCCGTCTATGGTTTTGTCTGGCTTTCCAGCCATTGGCTGGACAAGCAGGACGAAAAGAAAATCAACCGTGCCCTGGACGCGATTCGGGACAGGGAATAAACCATGGCGTCCTCTGCCGCTTCCCTATTGCCGCTTTACAGCGCCGTTCCCCTGCGCGGAACGAAGAAGCCGCTCATGTCCGCTTTCTCCAGCTTTAATAGCTGCACTTTCTTCTGAATCCCGCCGGCGTACCCGGTCAGGCTGCCGTCCGAACCCACCACCCGGTGGCATGGAATGATCAGGGAAATGGCGTTGCGGCCCACAGCCCCGCCCACCGCCTGGGCGGACATGCGGGGAACCCCCATTCGGCCGGCGATCCTGCCGGCAAGTTCGCCGTAGGTCATGGTGTGCCCGTAGGGAATGGTCAGCAGAGCCTCCCAGACCGTCCTGCGGAAGGCTGTGGCCCGCATGCGCAGCGGCGGCGTGAAGTCCGGCTCCCGTCCGCTGAAATAGATATCCAGCCAGCGATCCGCCTGCTCAAACACCGGCAGGCTTTTTTCGCAATACCGCGCATCCAGCGCATCTGCGAAATATTTTTGCCCATCGAACCAAAGCCCAATCAGGCATTCGCCGTCGCTGGCCAGGGTGATGCCGCCCAGCGGGGACACATAATGGTGGGTATAATCCATTTCTTCCCTCCTGAAATGAAACGCGCCCATGCCCTTGCTTTCGGTGTCTTTTACAGAGGACCAGGGGGCTGAATAACAGCAGAATAAGATGCGTCCCGAACCGAATTTGCTCTTAAAATGAAGGGGCTGCCTCAAAACGCCGAACAAAAATGAAGCGCAGGAGACAGCCCCGTTGATTATGGCGGGAATATTGTTCTTCAGCCGGCCCATCCGGCGCCATACCTTCTCCTTTTTTTCAAAGCGCGTTCCTGGGCCCTCGTTTCCCGGCGCGGCCGCCGCGGCGGCCCTTGCCGCAGGAAATCACTTTTTGCGTTCACGCAGTTTGGCGAAGATGGCCTGCAGCATGATGAAGACGAAGAGCAGGAAAGCAGACACCACGTTGGGCACGGTGCCGCCCAGGCGGGTCAGATCGCCATTGAAGCTCACGATACTGGTGATGGTGCCGTTGATGAGCACGCCGATGAAGGAGCCGAACACGTTGCCCACGCCGCCGGTAAGCAGCGTGCCGCCGATGACGGAAGAAGAAATGGCCTTCATTTCCAGGCCCAGCGCCTGGGTGGTGGTGCCGCACATGGTGTTCATGCAGTAGCAGATGCCGCCGATGGAGCACAGCAGCGAAGACAGGACGTAGGTGATCATCTTGGTGCGCTTCACGTTCAGGCCCATCAGCGCGGCGCTCTGCTGGCTGCCGCCCACGGCGTACATGCTCCGCCCGACGCGGGTATACCGCAGCAGCAGAAACACCAGGATCACCATCACCAGGGCGATGATGACGGGCACATCCACAAAGGGCACCATGTGCACGCCGCGTTTATTGATGACCACGCCCAGCTCGAACGGCATGTATATCTTGAGCCCGGCCAGGCTCTTGAACCAGTTTTCCACCGTAATGTTGACCTGATCCGTACAGATCATGGCCGTCATGCCGCGGGCGAAGAACATGCCCGCCATGGTGACGATGAAGGGCTGGATCTCCAGATAGCCGATCAGGAAGCCCTGCACCAGGCCGAACAGCACGCCGATCACCAGCACGAAAGGAACCAGCAGAGAAGGCGAATAATGGCTGTATTCCATGCCGACCGCCAGGATCATACAGTCCATCGCCACCAGGGAGCCGACGGAAATATCGATGCCGCCGGTGAGCATGACGCAGGTCATGCCGCAGGCAATGCAGATCAGACCGGCGTTGTTCCGCAGGATGTCCAGGAAGACCTGCAGTTTGGTGAAGCCCTTTTCGCCGTACATCAGGCAGCCGCCCAAATACAGCACGATAAAGAGCGCAACGGTGATCAGCAGCAGGATCGTATGGTTATTGATATTCTTCTTTTTCATGTCGATCAGCTCCTCCCCGCGACCATCAGGCTGTTTTCCTTCTGTGCCTTACGGTGCGCAAAGTACGCTTTCACCGTCTGGGACTGAACCACCACGATCAGGATCACGATGATGGCTTTATACACCGGCGCCTGGGCTTTTGCAACGCCCAGCGCGTACATGGTGGTGGTAATGGCCTGAATGGTGTAAGCGCCAATGATGGAGCCCGCCAGGTTGAACCGTCCGCCGCCTAGGCTGTTGCCGCCCAGAGCCACCGCCAGGATGGCGTCCAATTCCAGGTTCAGCCCGATGTTGTTGGAGTCTGCGGAATAGATGCGCGAGGTCGCCACGATGCCCGCCACGCCGGCAAACAGGCCGCAGATCACATAGCACAAAAGAATGATGGCCACCGAATTGATGCCGGCAATGCGGGAAGCCTTGGAGTTAATGCCCACAGACTGCACGTAGGTGCCCAGCGACGTAAACTTGAGGATCAGCAGCATAATGGCGATGCAGACGGCCGCGATCACCGTGGCGGAGGGGAACACCCACACCCTGCCCAGGCCAAACCACTTAAACTCGTCCAGAAGAATATACACCATCTTGTTGTTGGTGAGCAGCAGGCCGATGGCGCGGCCTGCCGTAAAGAAGATCAGCGTGGCCACCATGGGCTGGATCTTCATTTTGGCCACCAGGAAGCCATTGAACAGGCCAACCACACCGGCAATGGCGATGCCGGCGATGACGCCCACGAGAATCGGCATTTGCAGCGCGTCCGCGGAACGCACATGGGTCACACCGAAGCCTGCCAGCAGCATGCAGCACAGGCTGCCCGCCAGGCTCATAACGGAACCAACGGAAATATCGGTCCCGGCGGAGGAGGACACCACCAGCGTCATGCCGATGGCCAGGATGGCCGCCTCGCTGCCGCGGTTCAGAATATCGATAATGCGGCCGTACAGCGCGCCTTCCTTCATTTCGATCATAAAGAATGAAAGAATGTTGTTCCCCTGCATCGCGTCATAAAACACATTGAGAAGCAATACGAAAAACACGCTGATCAAAGGGAAAAACATGGAATGCTTCGTCAGCTTTTGAAATTGATATTCGGGATACTTCTTATTGAAGAAAAGCCTCTTTGCTCCCAAAGCAAGAACGCCAAGGAAAACGATCATCTGCGCAATGGTGTTGATGGGCAAAAATGCCACACCGATAATCAGCCCGATCAGAATGACAATTTCAACAATAAACGCAGGCTTGTTTCCCTTGGTTGGTTCCAGTTCACTCTTCATGCACGATCACCTCCAGCAATGGCCTTCATCACCGACTCCTGGGTCAGGTTTTCGGTCAGCTCGCCCACCTTTTCCCCGTCGCGCAGCACGGCTAGGCGGTTGCAGGTGCGCAGCATTTCCTCGATTTCCGATGAAATAAAGATCACGCTCTTGCCCTGACGGGCCAGCTCCACCACCAGCTTCTGGATTTCCGTCTTGGTGCCCACGTCGATGCCGCGGGTGGGTTCGTCCAGAATCAGAAAATCGGGGTTCGTGGCCAGCCAGCGGGCGATAATGACCTTTTGCTGGTTGCCGCCGGACAGCTGCTTCACCAGCGTTTCGGTGCT
>Ga0208297_1002560_pt1 | contig 10206 bp, 9 predicted proteins | sample LMS_cellobiose_e_FD_187367 | JGI IMG/M metagenome (GOLD analysis project Ga0208297, IMG submission 187367) | Rumen-fistulated moose microbial communities from Alaska, USA - LMS_cellobiose_enrichment (SPAdes) (version 2) | ecosystem: Host-associated > Mammals > Digestive system > Stomach > Rumen... | reverse complement strand
AGGAAGAGGAAACCTTCATCGAAGAAAAGATCAATGTATATGGCGATTCAATGGCACCATCGGAACCTCACACAGAGGAAGAACAGCTTGTTTTCAAAGTGGAGGATGAAGATAAAAATGTCATCGGCGGCTGCATCGTGAACATTCATGCATGGGGCAGAGCGGTGCTTGCCCAGCTTTGGGTGGACGGTCAGTATCGCCATCACGGCCTTGGCTCTATGCTGATTCGCGCGGCTGAAAACGCCGCCAGAGAAAAAAACTGCTATTATTTGTGCCTCGGAACCACAGATTTTCAGGCAAGACCGCTTTACGAAAAACACGGATTCCATGTGTTTACCATTAACAAGGATATCCCTATGGGGCATGTTAGCTGGTCTCTATCGAAACGATTGGACAAAGATATACCAGACTACATCCCGACAAACAACACCGCTGCAGAACGTTATCAGGTCAAGGCCGGCTCCAAAGAGGACGCCAGGATCATCGACAAGGGGCTCGGTGAGTTTTGTGAGGAGGTAGTGCCTGACAAGCACATATATATCACGCTAAGCAAAAAGCTCATCGATGCGGACGGAAATCTGATTGCTGCTGTGATTTGCGGGATTGACGAAGATGACACGGCCTTTGTCGACGGTATCTGGGTAGAGGAACGGTATCGCAGGCAGGGTATCGGCTCTTGGCTTTTCAGTGAAATAGAGCGCGAAGCGAAAGAAAAAGGCGCCTACGTAATTCTGTCCTATTGCTGCGACTGGGTATCCGCTTTCTTCTTCCAAAACGGGTTTACACCAAGAGGCAAGCTTGAGAATTATCCCAAAGGGCACACGGCCTATGAATTGGAGAAGCGGATCTGAAAGGAACGTCCTGTGTGACATATTCCAGTTTGGCGAGACAATGAAATAAAACCGGGTATGATAATATATACATAATCAAGTTTTATTTTGATAAAATACATGTTTACATGAACGGGGCTGAGCGCAGGTATCAGGGCCCGGGCACGTATCTTCTGAAGGACGCGGAGATCAAAACTATGACGCTGCTAGACAGACTTGTTGAAGCAAAAGACGGCAAATACAGGGATTTTCAGAGCAAACTGGTCCCCAATATCCCGAAGGAAAAGATACTCGGCGTCAGGACGCCCGATATGCGCAGGATCGCGAAAGAGATCAGGGGCACCGCGGAGGCGGAGGCGTTCCTCGTGCAGCTCCCTCACAAATACTACGAAGAGGACCTGGTGCATTTCTTCCTGATCGCGATGATACGGGACTTCAACGAATGTGTCCGGGCGGTGGAGACCTTTTTGCCCTACGTCGACTGCTGGCCCGTATCGGACCAGGCGACTCCGGCGGCGTTTAAAAAGAACCATCAGAAAATACTGCCATACATTAGAAAGTGGATTTCTTCGGAACATGTTTATACCGCCAGGTTCGGCATACGTATGTTGATGAACGAGTTCCTGGGGGATGATTTCAGGGATGAGTATCCGGAGCTCGTGGCTTCCAGAAAAGGTGATGATTATTATCTGAAGATGATGGAAGCCTGGTATTTCGCGACGGCTCTCGCGAAGAGATACGAAGAGTGCATCCGGTACTTTGAAGAGCGCAGGCTTGACGAATGGGTGCACCGCAAGGCCATTCAGAAGGCTGTGGAAAGCTATAGGGTATCGGATGAGCACAAAGAGTATCTTAAGAGCCTCAGATAATGGTGATCGAAAGAATATGATTATAAGAAGGATAACGCCTGAAGACGCGGAAGAAGTATCTGCACTGATCGTCAGGACGCTCAGAGAAGTCAATATCAGAGATTATTCGGCCGAATACATCGAGACTGTAGTCCGGCGGTCGCAGCCGCAGGACATCGCGGAACGCGCGGGATGGATGCATTTTTACGTCGTATGCGACGGGGACCGGATCACCGGCTGCGGGGCGATAGGCCCTTATTGGGGCAAGACGGACGAGAGCAGCTTTTTCAACATCTTCGTCCTGCCAGAATACCAGGGGCAGGGGATAGGAAGAAAGATCGTGGAGACCCTGGAAAAAGACGAGTACTTCCTTCGCGCGCACAGGGTCGAGATACCTGCCTCTATCACCGCGACACCTTTTTATATCAAACTGGGATATACATACAAAAACGGTATCTGCGAGCCGGATGATGAAGGCCTTCTGCGCCTTGAAAAGCATAACGCAGTTTGCGAATAGGAGGTAATGAGATGCAAAGAACGACAGGCACGATCATTTCTGCAAAAAAACAGTGGTGGCTGAAGGTCAATAAGAAAGCGTTCCGGACGGGGCCCCTGGACGGCGCGGCGTTCCCATATATTATCAAAGTCAGGTATATGGCGGACGGAAAAGAATATATAAAGAGAAAATGGATAGGTACGGAATATCCGGTACCTGCCGAAGGCGATACGGTCCAGCTTGCCTATGAAGAAGGCCGGCCTGAAAAAATAAAGATCGTATATTGATCAAATTAAGTTTTTAAAGCCTTTTTATACTTCCGGATGGAGTTTCATGATTGGCTCTTGATTTCTCCCGGGTTTTGACTACAATTTAGTTAGAGCTTTCTAACTTCGTCTGTGTGCTTGCACTGCTTAAGCTCCGGATGTTGGTAACGGAACAAGACAGACCGATAGGAGGATATGTATATGATCAAGACGACCATGAAAATAGACGGTATGATGTGCGGGATGTGCGAGGCTCATGTCTGCGACGCGATTCGCAATGCGGTGCCTGAAGCGAAAAAGGTCACCGCTTCAAGAAGCAAAAAGGAAGCGTCTTTTCTGACGGATGACGCTGTTGACACCGCCGGCCTGAAGACCGCCATCGACGCCACAGGCTATACCTGCATGGGCATCGAATCGGTTCCATATGAAAAGAAAGGCCTGTTCGGACGGAAATGAAGACTGTTTTATGGGGGCTTCTGATCCCCTTTATAGGAACCGCGGCCGGCGCGGCCTGCGTTTCCTTTCTGAAAAAAGATCTCAGGGCAGGTGTGCAGCGAGCGCTGAACGGATTCGCGGCAGGCGTGATGGTGGCGGCGTCCATATGGAGCCTGATCGTTCCCGCGATAGAGCAATCTGAGGATAAGGGCAGATGGGCGTTCCTCCCGGCCTTTATCGGCTTCTGGCTGGGCGTACTGTTCCTGCTCCTGCTTGACCATGTGATCCCGCATCTTCACAGAAGCATCGATCATGCAGATCAGGCGGAAGGCCCCAAGGTAAAACTGGACAGGATCCTGATGATGGTCCTTGCCGTAACGCTCCACAACATTCCCGAGGGCATGGCGGTCGGCGTGGTCTATGCCGGGCTGCTCTCAGGCTCCGCCAACATCACCGCGGGCGGGGCGCTTGCCCTGGCTCTGGGTATAGCGATCCAGAACTTCCCGGAGGGCGCGATCATCTCAATGCCTCTTTTCGTGGAGGGGAAAAGCAAACCGAAGTCGTTTTGGCTGGGCGTTCTTTCGGGCGCCGTGGAGCCGGTATTCGGAGGCCTGACCGTTCTTGTCGCAAGCCTCGTGGTCCCGGCTATGCCGTATCTTTTATCCTTCGCGGCCGGAGCCATGCTCTACGTTGTCGTTGAGGATCTTATCCCGGAGATGTCTTCGGGCGGACATTCCAACATCGGCGTCGTGTTCTTTGCCGTCGGATTCAGCCTGATGATGGCGCTGGACGTGGCGCTGGGATAAAGAGTTTTCATACGTCCAAAATGATAAGGCTCTACAATGCCGGCAGGGTCCGGGCGGCGGGGAGCCTTGTTTTTTTACGGTCCGTTTTCCCGTCACAGGGCCTGCAAACTGCATATCTTTATTGATAAAGGCCGTGATTGCGAATAAAATATATAGATACAATCGGTTGAAGGAGATCCGTATGGACGATCTTACATGTACCGTCAAGAGGAATACGTAAAAATGAAGGAACAAACATCTGCTTCGGACAGTTCGGTCAGGCTCCAGCCATATCTTTCACCTCTGGCTGTCTGGGCTTTATCTGTCGGCTCGGCGATAGGCTGGGGATCCCTTGTAGTCACCAGCCGCTCCTATCTTTCACAGGCCGGCCCGCTGGGCTCGATCATCGGCCTGCTGATAGGATTCGCCATGATGCTGATGGTCTCAAGCCACTATCATTTCCTTGCCAACCGCTATCCCGGCATGGGCGGCTTGTACAACTATGTAAAGAACATCTTCGGCTATGACCGCGCCTTCCTGATAGCCTGGTTCATGTTCCTGATCTATATTTCGATCTTCTGGGCCAACGCCACGAGCATCCCGCTCTTTGCGCGGTATTTCCTGCAGGCGGTCTTTAAGCAGGGATATCTCTACACGATATTCGGCTATGACGTCTACCTCGGGGAAGCCCTTGTCACCCTGGCGGTGATGTGGCTCGTCGGCCTTCTGTGCATGAAGAGCAAAATAGTTACCGCGCGCATCATGGTCGTGATGGTGCTGATCTTCACCGTCGGCATCACCGTCTGCTTCGCAGTCTCCATGATAGGGCACGGCCGCACGGGAATGTCCATGAGCCCGGCCTTCCTCCCGGACGCGAACGTCCTTAGACAGATCATACGTATAGCTTTTATATCGCCCTGGGCTTTCATCGGCTTTGAGACCGTCTCCCATTCGGCCGCGGAATACAAGTTCAAACACAGCAACATGTTCCGTGTACTTGTCATTTCAGTGACCGTCACCACCGCGCTGTACATATTTATAGTCCTTATGAGCGTCTCCGCTTATCCGGAAGGCTGCTCGGGATGGCTCGATTATATCAGCCGCCTGGGTGAATTTGACGGCATCGCCGGGCTTCCCGCGTTCTTCGCGGCGAACTATTATCTCGGCAGCGCCGGAGTCAGTATCCTTATGGTCTCGCTGCTCTCGCTGGTCCTCACCAGCCTGATCGGCATGCTGCGCGCCCTGAGCCGTCTGTGCTACGCCGTTGCCCAGGACGGCATCCTTCCCGGACGTTTTGCCGAACTGAATGATAAACAGATCCCCGTCAATGCGATACTCCTGGTCCTGTTTGTTTCTTTGCCCATACCTTTCGTCGGAAGGACCGCGACAGGCTGGATCGTCGATACTACCACGATCGGCGCGACCATCATATATGGCTTCGTGTCCGTAGCAGTATTTAAAGCTTCGGGCCAGGAAGGCTGCAAAAAGAACAGGTTCCTCAGTGGGATCTGCCTGTTTATCTTAGTCGCCTTCGCTGTATTCCTTCTTTTCCCAAGCCTGTTCTCCGATTATACGATCGAGACCGAAACTTATGTGCTCATGGCGGTATGGTCGCTGCTCGGACTGCTGTATTTCCACATAGTCATCCGCAATGATCACAACAGAAAATTCGGCAAAGCGATTATAGTCTGGCTCGCGCTGCTGGCCTTCATCGTATTGATGGCTATGACCTGGGCGGAGAGGCTCAATGAGCAGCGGGAGATCACCATCATGTCGGAGATCTCCGACTATATGGACGCTTCGGCTGACGCGGGGGTCCCCGCGCAGGACAAGGACGAATTCCTTGCGCTGCAGCTCAGCCGTCTGCATGACGCGAACAATACCAGCGTATTTGTGATCGTCGGCCTGTTCGGCCTGTCTCTGATCGTAATGCTCACGAACTACATCTCCATGCACAGATGGGAGAAGCAGGCCAACGATGAGCGTGACGCGGCTCGGAACGTAGCGCTTACCGATCCTCTGACTGGGGTAAAGAGCAAGCACGCGTTCCTGCTGAGCCAGAAGGAGATCGACTCCGCTATCAACGACGGGACCGCGGAACCGTTCGCAGTCGTCGTCTGCGACGTGAACGGCCTGAAGGTCATCAACGATACGCTCGGCCACAAGGCCGGCGACGAGTACATCCTCAGCGCCAGCAAGATGATATGTGACATCTTCCAGCACAGCCCGGTCTTCCGTACCGGCGGCGACGAGTTCGTCGTTATCCTTCACGACCGCGATTATCTCATCCGCAAGGAGCTCGTCTTGACGCTGCACGACCGCTCCGTCGCGCATATCAGCACAAAGGAGGTCGTCATCTCGGGCGGTCTTTCAGACTACGTGCCCGGAACGGATACCAGCTTCCACGACGCTTTCGAGCGCGCGGACGGGCTGATGTACGAAGAAAAGAAGCTTCTGAAAGGCATGGGTGCCATCTCGAGGGAGGACGCCGAGACCGAAGCAAATCCCCTGTTCCCGAAGGATGAAGACGCTGAGATCATGAACCTCAAGCGCCAGATACTTATCGTCGAAGACGAGCAGATCAACCAGATGATTCTGGGGAACATGCTTGAAGAAAACTACGAGGTGTTTTACGCCTCCGACGGATTTGAAGCTATTGAGCAGGTCAAGACCCATAAAGACGATCTTGCCATCGTGCTGCTCGATCTTCAGATGCCGCATATGGGCGGCATGGAAGTGCTGAAGGTGATGAAGGAAGAAGAGGAGCTCAGGGGCATACCGGTCATCGTAATGACCGCTGACCATAGCGCCGAGGTCGACTGTCTTAAGATAGGGGCGATCGACTTTATCCCCAAGCCTTATCCTTCCGCAGAGATCGTCCAGGTCCGCGTCAACCGCTGCATCGAACTTACCGAGAAGCGCAACATCATCCAGTCCACGGAACGCGACAGCCTGACCAACCTGCTCAACCCGGACTACTTCCTGCGCTACGTCAGGATGTACGACCAGCATTACAACGAGATGCCCATGGACGCCATAGTCCTGGACGTCAATCACTTCCATATGCTGAACGAGCGCTATGGAAAACAGTACGGCGACAGCGTGCTCTCCCGCATCGGAAAGCGCGTGCGCCAGATATCCCGCGAGATAGGCGGCGTCTGCTGCCGCCGCGGGGCAGACATCTTCTACATCTACTGCCCGCACAGGGAAGATTATGAAGGCATACTTGACAAGGCGTCCGAAGGGCTCGTCGATGAAGACGTTTCGAAGAACCGGGTCCGCCTGCGCATGGGCGTGTACTCGCAGGTCGACAAGTCGCTGCAGATCGAGCGCCGTTTCGACTACGCGAAGATAGCCGCGAATACCGTCAAGAGCGGCTTCATGAAAGCCATCGGTATCTATGATACAGAAATGCACGAGGCTGAGCTGTTCAGGGAGCGCCTGCTCGAAGACTTCAGACCGTCCCTGGAAAGCGGCCGCTTCACGGTGTTCTTCCAGCCCAAATTCGACATCAGGACCGAGGTCCCCGTTCTGGCAAGCGCAGAGGCTCTGGTGCGCTGGAATCACCCCGAACTCGGCATGATAAGCCCCGGAGTGTTCATCCCGCTGCTTGAGGACAACGGCCTCATCCTGGAGCTGGATCAGTTCGTATGGCGTGAGACCGCGGCAAGGATACGCGACTGGAAGGACCGCTTCGGATTCGCGGTGCCGGTATCGGTCAACGTTTCCCGCATCGATATGCTGACTCCGAACCTGAAGAGCATCTTCAAAGAGATACTGGACGTTTACGATCTCAAGCCCGACGACCTTATGCTCGAGATAACGGAGTCTGCCTACACCGGCGATTCGGACCAGGTCATCTCCACCGCAAAGGATCTGCGCGGTATGGGCATGGGCTTCCGTATAGAGATGGACGATTTCGGAACAGGATATTCGTCTCTGGGCATGCTGTCCCACCTCCCGATCGACGCGCTGAAGCTGGATATGAGCTTCATCCGCAGCGCTTTCGGAGAAACGAGGGACGTGCGCATGATCGAGCTCATCATCGATATAGCGGATTATCTGCACGTGCCGGTCGTTGCCGAAGGCGTCGAGACCGAAGAGCAGTATCTGGTCCTGAAGGCTATGGGCTGCGATTATGTACAGGGTTATTTCTTCTCCAAGCCGGTGCCTCAGGCTGAGTTCGACCGCTTCCTTATCGAGCGCGCTGAAGCTAAAGTCGAGGTCACCCCGGCGGCAAAAAAGACCTATATGAGCATATCCAAGGCGCTTTCGAGCGATTTCGAGAGCATCTACTACGTGGATGTGGTCACGGCCTTCTATCTTGAGTTCTTCATGGGCAAGAACGGCGAGCTGGAGATCCGTCCTGCCGGGACTGATTTCTTCGAGGAAGCCAGAGAGAGGCTGCTGAAGGACGTCAGCGAGGCCGACGTTCAGAAGGTGAGGGAGGCGACCGGCAAGGCAAACCTTATCGAACTGGCCGAGCAGGAAGAGTCTCTCGCATTGACGTTCCGCAAGGAAATAAACGGCGCGGAAAAGACTTATTCACTGCAGACCATAAAAACGCGCGAGAGCGATGATCACCACGTAGTGATCGGCGTAAGACCGGAGTAGCGGAGGAAAGATCATGGAAAATTACCGTTTTGTCGAGCTTGTTAACAAAGAAAACGGATTCGAGTTTTATCAGGCCTTCCGCGACGAGGTCGACTGGATTATTGGCGACAAGGCTCTTGATGTGTCTGAGGCTTACGGCGTGAGCATAGGGTACTCTGATCTTAAGGATCCCGAGGCGGGCTTCCACCTGAGATATCTCTATACCGGCGAAGACGTCGACGCACCAAAGTAAAATGAAAGAACCGGACAAGTATCGGGAACTGCATCCACACCTTTGCCGGGGTCCAGCTGAGGGCGGAATGCGCCCGCAGGATGGACGGGCTTCGCGCGAAGTACGGCGCGGCTTATGAACAGCCCACCGCGGTCCCGATGCTGACGGACGGGTACAATCTTCCGGCGAAAAAGGTCATTCATATAGTCGGACCTATAGTTTCCGGAAGGCGTGACCCTTAAAATGACTGTTCCCTCAGAACTTGTTCCGCGCTGCCCGGTATGCGGCGAGCCGATGAGCATGAACCTCAGGGCTGACGACACTTTTGTGGAGGACGAGGGCTGGCACAGGGCGTCACAACGCTATTCGGATTTCATCAGCAGGCACCGTTCGCTGCATACGCTCTATCTTGAGATAGGCGTTGGCATGAACACTCCTGTGATCATAAAGTATCCTCTCTGGCGCCTGACCGAAGAAGACCCGAAGGCCGTTTACGCCTGTCTCAATTACGGCGCGGCGTACTGCCCGCCGCAGATCGAAAAGCAGTCCGTCTGTATCGAAGGCGACAGCGGCGAAGTTATAAATGAGCTGCTGCGGTAAAAAGGACTGAAGCCATGCATTTTGTTGACGCGAAAGGAATACTGAGCGGGAGCGGCGGCCGCTGCGGCATGAACATTTACCGCGGCTGCAGCCACGGCTGCATTTACTGTGACAGCAGGAGCCTGTGCTATCAGTTCACGCATCCGTTCGAGGATATCGAAGTGAAGCGGAACGCACCTGAGCTCCTCGAAAAGGCGCTCAGCTCGAAGCGGAAGAAATGCATGATAGGTACAGGCGCGATGTCGGACCCGTACATGCACTGCGAAGAGGAGCTGCGGCTGACGAGGAAGTGCCTTGAGATCATCCTGAGGCATGGTTTCGGGGCAGCGATTCAGACTAAATCCGACCGCATACTCCGCGACATCGACCTGCTCGACGAGATAAACCGCTCCGCGAAATGCGTGGTGCAGATGACGCTCACGACCTGGGACGACGAGCTGTGCGGCAAGCTGGAGCCCAACGTATGCAATACGAAGCGCCGTATCGAGGTGCTCGAGGAGATGCAGAAGCGCGGGATCCCGGCCGTCGTATGGCTCACGCCTATACTCCCGTTCATAAACGACACCGCGGAAAACGTCACAAATATCCTGAACGAGTGCGTGCGCGTCGGCGTAAAGGGCGTCATAGATTTCGGGATGGGGCTGACGCTGCGTGAAGGCGACCGGGAGTATTATTACGCTGCGCTGGATAAGCATTTCCCCGGGATGAAGGAACGTTACATCAGACGCTACGGGAACTCGTATGTGCTGCCAAGCCCGAACGCAAAGGAGCTGACGGAGATCTTCCAAAGGATCTGCGGCGCAAACGGCATCATGTCAAGCCCGGATGAATGCTTCCGGTTCATGAGCGAACTTCCCGAAAAGGATCACCAGATCAGCATATTCGAAATATAAAGACAAGAACAAAACCCGATGAATCGATCGGGTTTTGACATTCTTGATCAGTTTTGCGCGATAAGCGCGTGCCAAACTATTTTTTACAGGATATTGAATGACGCGATATAAACAAGAGGGTGTCCCAAAAGGTCTAAACTTAGACCTTGAGGAGGCATCCTCTATTTTTATTCAATCGAATTGCCAGAAAGAAAAAAGAGCTCTGCCGCTCCTATCTGTTCATCGCTA